>Ga0210040_10001268_pt1 | contig 38749 bp, 33 predicted proteins | sample CryGeyCG12114_NA_FD_185462 | JGI IMG/M metagenome (GOLD analysis project Ga0210040, IMG submission 185462) | Groundwater microbial communities from aquifer - Crystal Geyser CG19_WC_8/21/14_NA (SPAdes) (version 2) | ecosystem: Environmental > Aquatic > Deep subsurface > Groundwater | place: USA... | reverse complement strand
CGACGTCCCGCACGAGCACGCCGCGCTCCAGCAGGCCCCGCCACACCCGCTCGGCGTCGTCCAGGCCCCCGAACAGGACGAAGTTGGCGTCGCTGGGCAGGGCGGTCAGGCCCAGGCCCGGCATCGCGGCGACGATCCGGTCGCGCTGGGCCTTGATCTCTTCGACCGTGGCGAGCAGGACGCCGGCGTGCGCGAGGGCGGCCCGCGCGGCCGCCTGGGTGAGCGAGGACAGGTGGTAGGGCAGGCGCACCAGGTGCAGGGCGTCGACCAGCGCGGCGTCGGCGGCCAGGTACCCCAGGCGCGCCCCGGCCAGGGCGAACGCCTTGCTCATCGTCCGGGTGACCACCAGGCGCGGGCGCCCGGGCAGGAGGGTCAGGGCGGACGGCGTCCCGGGGCGGGCGAACTCCGCGTACGCCTCGTCGACGATCACGATGCCGGAGGTCGCCTCGTACGCGGCCTCCACGACGTCCAGCGGCAGCGCGGTGCCGGTGGGGTTGTTGGGCGAGGTCAGGAAGACGACGTCGGGAGCGACCTCGCGCACCTGCTCGGCCACCCGCCACGGGTCCAGCCCGAAGTCGGGCCCGCGGCGGCCGTCGACCCACGCGGTGCCGGTGGTCCCGGTGATGATCGGGTGCATCGAGTACGACGGCGTGAACCCCAGCGCCGTGCGCCCCGGGCCGCCGAAGGCCTGCAGCAGCTGCAGCAGCACCTCGTTGGAGCCGTTGGCCGCCCACACCTGCTCCACGCCCAGGCCGTGCCCGAGGTGGTGGGCCAGCGAGGTGCGCAGGGCCAGCGCCTCGCGGTCGGGGTAGCGGTTGAGCTGCTCGGCCTCGGCGCGGACGGCGTCCACGACCGCCTCGACGACCACGGCGGGCACCGGGTGGCTGTTCTCGTTGGTGTTCAGCCGCACCGGCACCTCCAGCTGCGGGGCGCCGTAGGGGGTGCGCCCGCGCAGGTCCTCGCGCAGGGGCAGGTCGTCCAGCGTCGTGGCCGGGGTGGGGTCGCTCACGCGGGTGAGTCTAGGAAGGGCCAGGATGGGCCGGTCCCGTCCTGGCCCGCAGCGGGCCCCGCCGACCCGAGGAGCCCGCCGTGCCGCACGTCGTCGCGACCTACGCCTACACCTCCGACACCGCCGCCCGCGACGCCGTCCGCGCGAGCCACCGCGAGTACCTGGGGTCCCTGGACGGCCTGCTGCTGTCCGGGCCCACCAGCGCTGCGGGCGCCGTGCTGGTCTTCGAGGCCGGATCGCCCGCCGACGTCGAGGCCCTGCTGGACGCCGACCCCTTCGTCACCCACGGCGGCATCGTCGCCGAGCGCACGGTCGTCGCCTGGGACGTCGTCCTGGGCCGCTGGGCCGACCGGTCCTGAGCGCGTGACCCGGTTCGAGCCGGTCGCCGACGCCCGTCCCTCCGACGAGCCGTGGCCGGCGATGACCTGGCCGCCCCCGTTCGGCACCGAGCTGAGCGGCTCGACCGTGCACCTGCGGCCGGCCGTCCCCGCCGCCGACGCGGCGGCGGTCTCCGCCGCGCTGGACGACGACCGGGTCTGGCAGCACGTGGCGGGGCGCCCGAGCGACCCGGCGGGCTGGGAGGCGCGGCTGCGGGCGCGCTTCGCCCAGGGACTGCCCTGGCTGGTGACCCTGGCCGAGGACGTCGGCGGGCTGGCAGCCGGCTCGGTGGTCGGCGTCAGCTGCTACCTCGACGTCAGCGCGGCCGACGCCCGCCTGGAGGTCGGCGCGACGACGTACGCCCCGGCGGTCTGGGGCACCCGGGTCAACCCCGAGACCAAGCTCCTGCTCCTGTCCCTGGCCTTCGACAGCCTGGGCGCCGGCCGGGTGCAGCTGCAGACCGACGTGCGCAACGCCCGCTCGCAGGCGGCGATCGCCCGGCTCGGCGCCCGGTACGAGGGGCTGCTGCGCCGTCACAAGCGCCGCGCCGACGGCACCGTGCGCGACACGGCCCTGTTCTCGATCACCGCCGAGGACTGGCCGGGCGTGCGCGAGCGCCTGCGCCAGCGCCTGGAGCGCTGAGCCGCAGGCCCTTGGCTGGCGGGGCGGATCGGCGCAGACTGGACGGCACCGCCCTCGCCCGCCCGGAGCGCACCATGGCCGACACCGACCAGACCCGGACCACCCCCGCCCTGCCCGTCCCCGACGTGCTGCCGCTGCTCTCCCGCGGCCGCCACCGCCGCCCGCGCAGCGGGGCCTGCTTCATGGAGATGGCCTCCTACCTGGCCGGGGAGCGCTGGAGCGACCACCCCGCGTGCACCTCCCCCGTGCTCGCCGCGCTGGCGCGCAGCGTCAACGACCGCACCTCCGACCAGGGCCGGTCTCGCCTGGGGCTGCTCGTGCCGCGCGTCATCGGGCTGGTCGGCGACGACCCGCGGCTGGAGGCCCGCCTGGCGCTGCGCTGCGCGGCCACGGCCCTGCCCCTGGTGGCCGAGGACCGCCAGCGGGTGATGGCGGTCGCCGTCCTGTCCAGCCAGCAGCAGCTCGCGGCGCTCGGCGCCCCGGCCGACGGGGAGCTCGCCGAGACGGCCGCCGCGGCGCTCGCCGGCGCACCGCACGCGGTCGCCTGGGCGCGGGGCTTCACCACCACGATGCCGCCCTCCTCCCGCCGCGACCGCCACCGCGGCGCCGAGCACGTCGCCGCCTCCGCCGCGGTCGGCATCGGGCTGGCCTGCCTGCCTGGCGGGCAGGTGGAGGTCGACGCCGTGCTGCACGACCTGCTGGCCACGGCGATCGCCGACGTCGAGGCCTGGACCGGACGGCGTCCGGGCGCGCGCGGGCCCGTCGACGCGGCCGCGTGGGAGCAGGCCTGCCGCCTGACCACCGCGGGGCGCTGACACCGGCGGCCGGTGCGCCGTAGCGTCCCGGGCATGACCACCGGCCTCGCGCCCGCCGAGCCCGACACCGAGGACTGGACCTGGGTGCTGCAGCGCCCCTGCCCCGAGTGCGGGCTGGACGCCGGCGCGCTGGCCCCGCAGGAGGTCGCCGGGCGCGTGCGCGACGTCACCCTGGCCTGGCGCGCGGTGCTGGCCCGCGACGGCGTCCGCGACCGCCCGGCGCCGCGCACCTGGTCGCCGCTGGAGTACGGCGCCCACGTGCGCGACGTCCTGCGCACCGCCGACGTGCGCCTCACCTCGCTGCTGGAGCAGGACGACCCGGTCTTCGCCGACTGGGACCAGGACGCCACCGCGCTCGCCGACCGCTACGGCGAGCAGGACCCCGCCGCGGTGGCCGAGCAGCTGGACGCCGCGGCGCAGGTCGTGGCCCGGCTGCTGGACGGCGTCCGGGACGGGGCGTGGCAGCGCCCCGGCCGGCGCAGCAACGGCTCCGTCTTCACGGTCGCGACGCTCGCGCAGTACGTGCTGCACGACGTGGTGCACCACCTGCACGACGTGGCCGGCTGAGCACCGCCGCCGGACGGGTGCTCATCAGCGGTCACCTGGCGATCACCCAGCGTCGAACGTAGGGTCACGTCCCGGTCCAGCAGCGGCCGCACGACTCTCCGACGGAGGTCTTCGGGTGAACGCCCGCCCCCCCACGCGCTCGGCACCGCTGCCGGGCGCGCTGCTCTCCGCGCGCGTCCCCACCCCGGCCTCCCCCTCGTGGGCGTCGCCGCGCGCGCTCCGGGCGCTCGCGGACCTGGGGCGCATCCACCTCGACGAGAGCCCGCTCGAGCACGTGCTCACGCGCATCGCCGAGCTGGCCCAGGCCGCGGTCCCCGGTGCCGACGACGCCTCGCTGACGGTGCTGGAGGTCGACGGGGCCCGCACGCTCGCGGCGACCAGCGACCGCGCCGCCCGCCTGGACCTGCGCCAGTACGAGCGCGGCAGCGGCCCCTGCCTGGACGCCGCCCGCACCGGCGCGACGATCGGCGTCCGGGTCGACCGCGAGGCCCGCTACGTCGACTTCGCGGCCGTCGGCTGGGACGTCGGCCTCCAGGCCAGCGCCTCCGTGGGCGTGCCCGCGACCGGTCGCGGCGGCGCCGCGCTCAACCTCTACGACTTCACCGGGACCCGCCTGGTCGAGGAGTCGCTGGACCTGGCGCGCCTGTTCACCGGCTTCGTCGCCGTGGCGCTGGCCCGGCCGGTCGTCCCGTCGTCCGCGGGGTCGGCCCGCGACACCGTCGAGCAGGCCAAGGGCGTCCTCGTCGCCCGGCTCGGCTGCGACCCGGACGCCGCCGCCGACTTCCTGCAGGAGCAGGCGCGCGCCACCCGCACGCACCTGGTGGAGGTCGCGGCCCGCACGGTGCGCGCCGCGCAGCGCGGTGCCGTCGGCTGACGTGCTCCCGCGGCGCACCTCTCGTGGCCGTGCTCCTCGCATGCCGCGCCGGGAGGCCTGACCGGGCCCTGCGCAGCGGCATCGCAGGAGCACGCCGACGGCTCAGGGCGCGAGCGACCGCAGCAGGCGCGGCAGGTCGGCGAGGGTGGTGATCGTCGCCGGATCGAGCGGGCCGGCGCCCGTGCGGTCGAGGTGGACGGCGCGCAGTCCTGCCGAGCGCGCACCGAGGACGTCGACGACGTGGTCGTCCCCGACGTACGCGACCTGGTCGCGCGCCAGCCCGAGGCGCTCGCAGAGGAGCTGGAAGGCGCGGGGGTCCGGCTTCGCCACCCCCAGCCCCTCTGCCGTGAGCACCGGACCGACGCGCTCCAGCAGCCCGAGCCGGTCCAGCTTGGCCCGCTGCTGCTCCTCGGTGCCGTTGGTCAGCACCGCGGTCGCCAGGCCCAGGCCCTGGACGCCGTCCACGCCGGCCTCCGCGTCGGCGAAGCCCGTCCACGCGCGCTCGTAGGCGGCGAGGAACCCCGCGAAGGCGGCGTCCAGGTCGGCGTCCGTGCCGACGGGGACGCCGAGCAGCGGCAGGACGTCGCGCAGCCTGCGGCGGCGCTGCTCGGCCCAGGTCACCTCGCCCGAGCGCCACGCGGCGAAGTGGCGCTCCTCGGCGGCGGCCCAGGCAGCGGCGACCTCGTCGGTCAGCACCAGCCCTCTCTCGCCCAGCCACTCCCCCAGCCCGCGCCGGGCGGACGCCGCGTGGTCGAGGAGGGTGCCGTCGAGGTCGAAGACGACGGCGCGCAGCGGCCCCACCCGGCCGGTCACCGCTGCGTCCCCGCAGCGAGCGGGACGGTGGCCAGCACGTCGTGGGCCGGCCGGGCGCCGGGGGTGCTGGCCACCAGGCGCAGAGCGTCCGCGGTCCACGGCGGGCCGGACCAGTCGGCCAGCGCCGCCACGAGCGGGTCGAGGTCCGCGGGCCCGCGGGAGCGGGCGAGGGTCAGGTGCGGGCGGTACGGGCGGTCCTCGACGGCGGCGCCGACCGCGCGCCCGGCCGCGACGGCCGCAGCCGCCAGCCGGTCCAGGGCCGCGAGCGCGTCCGGGGCGCCGCGGACGCCGGCCCACAGCACCTGCTGGCCGAAGCGGCCCGCCCCCGCGAGGGAGAGCACCGGCGCGGGGACGCCCTCCGCGGCGCGGGCCAGGTGCCCGGCCAGCTCGGGCGCGCGGTCGGCGTCCACCTCGCCGTAGAAGGCGAGGGTGAGGTGCCAGCGCTCGCGGGAGCTCCAGCGCACCGACGGTGGCGCCCCCGCCCGCCCGCGCCCGACGGCCTCGGCGAGGTCGTCGAGCACGGACGCCGGGGGCACCAGCGCGGCGAAGAGCCGCACGTCAGAGGAAGTCGAGCGCCGACCGGATCGGGGCGATCGCGAAGTAGACGACGAACAGCGCCGCCACCAGCCACAGCAGCGGGTGCACCCGCCGCGCGCGGCCGGTCGCCAGGGCGATCAGGGCGTAGGAGACGAAGCCCGCGCCGATGCCGTTGGCGATCGAGTACGTGAACGGCATGACCACGATCGTCAGGAACGCGGGGATGGCGATCGTGTAGTCGGAGAAGTCGATGCTGCGGATCTGCGTGACCATGAGGAAGCCCACGACGACCAGCGCCGGGGTGGCCGCCTCGAAGGGCACGACCTGCACGAGCGGCGTGAAGAACACCGCGAGCAGGAACAGCACGCCGGTCACGACGCTCGCGAGACCGGTGCGCGCGCCCTCGCCGACGCCCGCGGCGGACTCCACGTAGGTGGTGTTCGACGACGTGGAGGCCAGGCCGCCGGCGACCGCGGCGACGGAGTCGACCACGAGCACGCGCTGGACGCCGGGCAGCTCGCCCTGCTCGTCGAGCAGGCCCGCCTCGGCGCCCACCCCCACGACGGTGCCCATGGTGTCGAAGAAGTCGGCCAGCATCAGGGTGAAGACGAGCAGCACCGCCGCCACGAGGCCGACCCGGGCGAAGCCGCCGAGGAGGTCGACGTCACCGAGCAGGGAGAGGTCCGGGCGCTGGGCGACCTGGTCGGGCCACGCGGGCACGATGAGGCTCCAGCCCGAGGGGTTCGCGTCGCCGTCGGCCGTCGTGCGGCCGCCGACGCCGGCCACGGCCTCCACGACGATCGCCAGCACGGTGGTGACGACGATGCCGATGAGGATGGCGCCGCGGGTGCGGCGGGCGACCAGCACGGTGGTCAGCAGCAGGCCGATGACGAAGACGACCGTCGGCCAGCCCTGGACGCTGCCGCCCACGCCGAGCTCCAGCGGGGTGCCGCCGCCGGCGGGGGTGCGCACGAAGCCGGCGTCCACGAACCCGATGAGGGCGATGAACAGGCCGATGCCGACGCTGATCGCGGTCTTCAGCTCGCCGGGGATCGCGTGGAAGACCGCGCGGCGGAAGCCGGTGAGGACGAGGACGGTGATGACCAGGCCCTCGACGACGACCAGGCCCATCGCCTCGGCCCAGGTCATCTGGGAGGCGATGCCGAACGCCACGAAGGCGTTGAGGCCCAGGCCGGCGGCCAGGGCGAAGGGGTAGCGGCCGTAGACGCCCATGAGGATCGTCAGGACGCCCGCGACCAGGGCGGTCGCAGCGGCCACGGTGGGGACGCCGAGCACGCGGCCCTCGACGTCCTCGGCGGTGCCGAGGATCAGCGGGTTGAGGACGACGATGTAGGCCATCGTGAAGAAGGTGGCGATGCCACCGCGGACCTCCTGCTGCACGGACGAGCCGCGCGCGGAGATGGAGAAGTAGCGGTCCAGGCCGCTGCGCGGGGGGCGCGCGGGGGCAGGACCGTCGTGGCGGGACGTGGGCGCGGTGGCCATGACGCTCCTCGACGCAGGGGCTGGGGGCGGCACAGCATCCCAGGTCAGCAGGGCCCTCGGCGCCGCCCGGACCCGGACGAGGGCCGCCGTGACCGAAGTGTCACGGACCGTTCACGGATCAGCGGAAGCGGGCGGTGACGGCCTCGCCGTGGGCGGGCAGGTCCTCCGCCTGCGAGAGCGCCACCACGTGCGGGGCGACGTCGCGCAGGGCCTCCTCGGAGTAGTCCACGACGTGGATGCCGCGCAGGAACGTCTGCACGCTGAGGCCCGCGGTGTGCGCGCACGAGCCGCCGGTGGGCAGCACGTGGTTGGAGCCGGCGCAGTAGTCGCCGAGGGAGACCGGGCTGTGCGCCCCGACGAAGACCGCCCCGGCGTTGCGGACCCGCGCGGCGCGCTCGCGGGCGTCGGCGGTCTGCACCTCAAGGTGCTCCGCGCCGTACCCGTCGACGACCGCGAGGCCGGCGTCCAGGTCGTCGACCAGCACGACGACGGACTGCTCGCCGGTCAGCGACGTGCGCACCCTCTCGCTGTGCCTGGTGGCGGGCACGCGCACCTCCAGCTCGGCGTCGACGGCGTCGGCCAGGGCCACGGAGTCGGTGACGAGGACCGCGGCCGCGAGCACGTCGTGCTCGGCCTGGCTGACGAGGTCGGCGGCCACGTGGACCGGGTCGGCGGTGGCGTCGGCCAGGACGGCGATCTCGGTGGGGCCGGCCTCGGAGTCGATGCCGACCACGCCGCGCAGCAGCCGCTTGGCCGCGGCGACGTAGACGTTGCCCGGACCGGTGACCACGTCGACCGGGGCGCAGACCAGCGCCCCGGCGTCCGGCCCGTCGCTCTCGCGGGCGCCGTAGGCGAACATCGCCACCGCCTGCGCGCCCCCGACGGCGTAGACCTCCTCCACGCCCAGCAGCGCGCACGCCGCGAGGATCGTCGGGTGCGGCAGGCCGCCGTGCTCGCGCTGGGGCGGGCTGGCCACGGCGAGGGACTCCACGCCGGCCTCCTGGGCGGGCACGACGTTCATCACGACGCTGGAGGGGTAGACCGCCACGCCGCCGGGCACGTACAGGCCCACGCGCTGCACCGGCACGAACCGCTCGGTGACCGTTCCGCCGGGCACCACGGTGGTGGTGACGTCGGTGCGGCGCTGGTCGGCGTGCACGAGCCGGGCCCGGCGGATCGACTCCTCCAGCGCGGCGCGCACCGGCGGGTCGAGGGCGGCCAGCGCGTCGGCCAGGGCGGCGGCCGGTACCCGCAGGTGCTCCACGCGGACGCCGTCCAAGCGCTCTGCGAGGTCGCGCAGGGCCGCGGCGCCACGGGTGCGCACGTCGTCCGCGATGGGGCGGACGGCGGCCACGGCGGCCTCCACGTCGAGCGCGGCCCGCGGGAGGCGGCCGCGCAGCTCGCGGGCGTCGAGGGTCTGGCCGCGCAGGTCGAGCCGTCGGATCATGGCCGCCAGCGTAGGCGGCCGCGCAGGGCGCCCCTCAGGCGCGCTGGAAGTCCTTCGGCGCGAACTCCCCCTTCTGCAGCCGGCCCTCGATGTCCTCCAGGCTGTGCCCGGTCAGCTCGGGCATCCGGCGCCACACGAACACCCACGCCGCGACGTTGAACAGGGCGTACAGCCACATGGTCTGCCCGACGCCGACGGTGTTGATGATCGACAGCAGCGTCAGGGTGATCAGCAGGTTGGTGCTCCACAGGGCCGCGGACTGGGCGGCGGTGCCGGCGCCGCGGACGGCGAGCGGGTAGATCTCCGAGCCGGTGAGCCAGCCCATGAGCTGCAGGCCGCCGGCGTTGAAGAACATGAACGCGACCAGGCACGCGATGATGAACGGGGTGCTGCCCCGGCCGCTGTTGCCGGTGACGAAGAGGAGCCCGAGCACGGCCAGGCTGAGCGCGGCGCCGGGGACCATGACCAGCGTCAGGCGCCGCCGCCCGACCCGGTCGACGATCGCGAGGCCCACGACCATCATCACCAGGTAGGTCACGCCGAGGGCGACGCTGACCCGCAGCGCGGCGGTCTCGGAGAAGCCGTTGTCGGTGAGGATCGTCGGCGCGTAGTAGATGATCATCTCGATGCCGCTGAGCTGGGTGAAGATCGCGACGCCGCAGCCGACGATGAGCGCCGGCCGCACCCACGCCTGGCGCAGCCCGCGCCAGCCCTGCTCGTCGGAGCTGCCCGCGCGCTCCGCCTCCTCCAGCTCCTTCATCTCGCGCACCTCGGCGTCGAGGTCGGCGTGCTCCCCGCGGATGCGGCCCAGCACCTCGCGGGCGCGGTCGTCGTCCCCGGCCTTGACCAGCCAGCGCGGGCTCTCCGGCAGGCGCAGCATCAGCACGAACATGAGCAGCGCCGGGACGGCGGCGCTGCCGATCGACACCCGCCACGGCACGACCTCGGTCGCCCCGACGATCGTGGAGATGACGATGCCGACGCCGATGCCGACCTGGAAGGTCAGGACGAGGCGGCCACGGATCTTCGGTGGGGCGAGCTCGGCCACGTACATCGGCACGGTCTGCGTGGCGCCGCCGACGGCGAGGCCGAGGACGATCCGGCCGAGGGAGAGCATCTCCTTGCTGGGTGCGAACGCGCAGGCCAGGGCGCCGATCGCGAAGACCGCGGCGATCGTCAGCACGGTGCGCCGGCGGCCCCAGCGCTCGGACAGGCGGCTGCAGACCAGAGCGCCGATGACGGCACCGAAGAGGATGCTCGCGGCGATCACCTGCTCCCAGGCGTCGCCGGTGTCGAAGTCGCGGGCGATCTGCAGCAGCGCGCCGGAGATGATCCCGGTGTCGTAGCCGTAGAGCAGCGCGGAGATCGCCGAGACGCCGGCCGCGGCCAGGAGCGGGCCCCTCACCTTGTCGACCGGTGCGGGTCGCTCCTGCTCGGACGCTGGGGTTCCTGCTGGGCTCACGGGTGCTCCTCGTCGACGACGCGCGGCTCCCCGCTGTCTGGAGGAGGTGCGAAGGCCCCGCACGGGGCGCCGCGGACGCTACCGCCGGAGCGTCGGTCGCGCCTGGGAGGATCACTCCCGTGACCGTGCAGCTCGACCGCTCCGCTCCCGCGAGCGCTCCTCCCCCGTCGTCCGAGGCCCTCGTGGCCGCGCTGGCCGCCGCGCTGGGCGAGGGCGGCGCCGCGCAGGTGGACGCCAGCACCCGCCGCCGCGCGGAGTACACGACCGACGCCTCCAACTACCGGGTCGTGCCGCGCGCGGTGGTCTTCCCCCGCACCGCGCAGGACGTCGAGGCCGTCCTGGGCGTCTGCCGCGAGCTCGGCGTCCCGCTGACCTCCCGCGGCGCGGGGACGTCGGTGGCCGGCAACGCCATCGGGCCGGGCGTCGTCCTCGACTTCTCGCGGCACATGCACCGGGTGCTGGAGATCGACGTCGAGACGCAGACGGCGCTGGTCGAGCCGGGCGTCATCCTCGACGACCTGCAGCGCGCCGCGGCCCCGTTCGGGCTGCGCTTCGGGCCCGACCCGTCCACCCACGCCCGCTGCACCGTCGGCGGGATGATCGGCAACGACGCCTGCGGCTCCCACGCGCTGGCCTACGGGCGCACCAGCCACAACGTCGTCGCCCTGGAGGTCCTCGACGGGCGCGGCCGCCGCTTCTGGACCGACGCGCCGCCGGCCGACCTCGCCGAGGGGCTCGCGGCCGTGGCGGCGGAGCACCTCGCGCTCATCCGCACGCAGTTCGCGACCTTCGGGCGCCAGGTCTCCGGCTACGCGCTGGAGAACCTGCTGCCCGAGCACCAGGAGGCAGGTGCCGCCGGCCCGGCGGGCACCCGCCTCGCCCGCCTGCTGACCGGCTCCGAGGGCAGCCTGGCCACCATGCTCACCGCGCGGGTGCGGCTCGTGCGCGAGTCCCCCGCGACGACGTTCGTCGTCCTCGGCTTCCCCGACATGGCCACGGCGGCCGATGCGACGCCGCGCCTGCTCACCCACCGGCCCCTGGCCGTGGAGGGCATCGACCGCCGCCTCACCGAGGTCGTGCGCGCCAAGGGCCGCGCCGTGGAGGGCCTGCCCCGCGGTGAGGGCTGGCTGTTCGTGGAGGTCGGCGGGGCCGACCAGGGCGAGTCCGACGAGGCGGCGCAGGCGCTGGTCGACGACGCGCTCGCCCACCTGGCGCTGGACGCCGTCGTGGTGCCGACGGCGGCCCAGGCGCGCCAGCTGTGGCGCATCCGCGAGGACGGCGCCGGGCTGGCCGGGCGCTCCCCGGACGGCGACCCCGCCTGGCCCGGGTGGGAGGACGCCGCCGTGCCGCCGGAGAACCTGGGCGCCTACCTGCGCGCGTTCGACGCGCTGATGGCCGCGCACGGCGTCGACGGCCTGGCCTACGGCCACTTCGGCGACGGCTGCATCCACGTCCGCATCGACTTCCCGCTGTCGCAGGACGGCGGGACGGCGGCGACGAGGGCCTTCCTCACCGAGGCCGCGACCCTGGTGGCCGCGCACGGCGGCTCGCTGTCCGGCGAGCACGGCGACGGCCGCGCCCGCGGGGAGCTGCTGCCGCTGATGTACGACGCCGAGGCGATCACCGCCTTCGAGCAGGTCAAGGCCGTCTTCGACCCCGACGACCTGCTCAACCCCGGCGTCATCGTGCGGCCGCGGCCGCTGGACGCCGACCTGCGGGTGCCGAGCGCGCGCACCGCCGTCTCCATCGGCCGGCGAAGCGCGACCGGCGGCGACGGCCCGCTGCAGTTCGCCTACCCGGCCGACGGCGACGACCTGACGCGCGCGGTCCACCGCTGCGTGGGGGTGGGCAAGTGCCGCGCCGACTCCGGCGGCGTCATGTGCCCCTCCTACCTGGCCACCGGCGACGAGAAGGACTCCACCCGCGGCCGCGCCCGGCTGCTGCAGGAGATGGCGAACGGCACGCTGGTCACCGACGGCTGGCGCTCGGAGGAGGTGCACGAGGCGCTCGACCTGTGCCTGTCGTGCAAGGGCTGCGCCATCGACTGCCCCGCCGGGGTGGACATGGCCACCTACAAGGCCGAGTTCCTCGACCACCACTACGCCGGCCGGCGCCGGCCGATGAACCACTACCTGCTCGGCTGGCTGCCGCGCTGGTCGCGCCTGGCAGCCCTCGCCCCGCGCGTGGTGAACGGGCTGCTGGCGGTGCCCGGCGCCGCGCACCTGGCGCGCGCGGTCGGCGGGGTCGACCAGCGCCGCCCGCTGCCCACCTTCGCCACCCGCACCTTCCGGGCCTGGTTCCAGGGCCGGACGCCGTCCGCCGCGGTCGCTGCGGCGCCGGCGCGCACCCCGGTCGTGCTCTGGGTCGACACCTTCACCGACCACTTCGACCCGGCCGTGGGCCAGGCGGCCGTGAAGCTGCTCGAGCACCTCGGCTTCGACGTCACCATCACCGCGCGCCGCGTGTGCTGCGGCCTGACCTGGGTCTCCACCGGGCAGCTGGACGGCGCCAAGCGCCAGCTGCGCGCCTCCCTCGACGCCCTGGAGGAGGCCACCGCCCGCACGGGCGCGCAGCCGGGTGACGTGCCGATCGTCGGCCTGGAGCCCAGCTGCACGGCCCTGCTGCGCGAGGACGCCGCCCGCCTGCTGCCCGACGACCCCCGCGCCCGCGCGCTGCACGGGCGGGTGCGCACGGTCGCCGAGCTCATCGCCGAGCAGCGCCCGGACTGGGTGCCGCCCCGCCTGGACACCGCGGCGCTGGTGCAGCCGCACTGCCACCACCACGCCGTGATGGGGTTCAGCCCCGACGAGGCGCTCATGGCCAGGGCCGGCATCACACCCGACGTGCTCAAGGGCTGCTGCGGCCTGGCCGGCAACTTCGGCGCCGAGCAGGGCCACTACGACGTCTCGGTGAAGGTGGCCGAGCACGCCCTGCTGCCCGGGCTGGAGCGCACCCCCGACGACGTCCCGGTGCTGGCCGACGGCTTCTCCTGCCGCACGCAGAGCGACGACCTGACCGGACGCCGTCCGCTGCACCTGGTCGAGCTGCTCGCCGCCGCCCTCCCCGAGGACTGAGCGCAGCCGGCCCCGCTTCGTGGTCAGGGGGTCCCGCCACCCCCGCCGGGTGGCGGGATCCCCTGACACGTACAGGGTGGGAGGCGTGAAGATCCTCGTGACCGGCGGCAGCGGAAAGCTCGGGCGCGCGGTGGTGCGCCACCTCGTCGAGGAGGGCCACGACGTGCTCAACGTCGACGCCGCGCCCTCCCCCGACGCCCCGGCGAGCCCGCGCTACCGCTTCCTGCGCGCAGACCTGACCGACCACGGGCAGGTGCTCGAGGTGATGACCGGCGTCGACGAGCACCACCGCGGCAAGGACAGCTCCGGTGCCGTGGACGCCGTCGTCCACCTCGCCGCGATCCCGGCGCCGGGCATGACCACCGACTCGGCGGTCTTCGCGAACAACACCCTCAGCACCTACAGCGTCTTCGCCGCCGCCCGCACGGCCGGCATCACCAACGTGGTCTGGGCGTCGTCGGAGACCGTGCTGGGCCTGCCGTTCACCACCCCGCCGCCGTACGCCCCGGTCGACGAGGAGTACGCGCCGCGCCCGGAGACGTCCTACTCCCTGTCCAAGGACCTCGGGGAGGAGATGGCCCGCCAGCTCTGCCGCTGGGAGCCCGCCATGAAGATCATCGGGCTGCGCTTCTCCAACGTCATGGAGCCGCACGACTACGCGGCCTTCCCCGGCTGGCAGGACGACGCCCGCGCCCGCAGCTGGAACCTGTGGGGCTACATCGACGCCCGCGACGGCGCGCAGGCCGTGCTCCGCGCGCTGCAGCTGGACGCCACGGGGGCCGACGTCTTCATCATCGCCAACGCCGACACCGTGATGGAGCGCCCGAGCGCGGAGCTGCTGGCCGAGGTCTTCCCCGACGTGCCGCTGTCCCGGGAGGTCACCGGCACCGAGACGCTGCTCTCGATCGACAAGGCCCGCCGGGTGCTCGGCTTCGAGCCCCAGCACGGCTGGCGCGGCTGAGCGCCGCACCGCTGAGGCGCCCGACGGCGGCGCCTAGGGTGGGCCCGTGAGCGAGCGCCTGCCGCTGTTCCCCCTCAGGACCGTGCTGGTCCCCGGACTGGTGCTGCCGCTGACGGTCTTCGAGCCGCGCTACGTGGCGCTGCTGCGCGACCTCATGGCCCTGCCGGAGGAGCAGCGGGCGTTCGGGGTGGTGGCCCTGCGCAGCGGCCGCGACGCCGGCACGGCCCACGACGCGTCGGCCCTGCACGAGGTGGGCTGCACGGCCGTCGTCCGCGAGGTCACCGAGGGCGAGGACGGCACGCTCGAGGTGGTCACCTCAGGGGCCGTGCGCTTCCGGCTGGAGGGCCTGGACGAGGCAGCCGGCACGCCGTACCTGACCGGGTGGGTCAGCGCCCTGGCCGAGCCGTCGGGCGAGGGCGTGGACGCCGCCGGGCTGGCGGGGCTGGCGGCGGCGGTCGCCGAGGGCTGGACGACCTACCGCGAGAGCCTGGGGATCGCCGCGGCCGGGCTGCCGGGGGGCATCCCGGCCGAGCCGGCGGTGCTGTCCTACCTCGTGGCGGCCGGCATGGTGCTCGACCTGCCCGAGCGCCAGCGGCTGCTGGAGGTGCCCGACACCGCCACCCGCCTGCGCCGGGAGAAGCACCTGCTGGCCCGCGAGGCCGTGCTCATCCCGGCGCTGCGCTCGCTGCCCGCCCAGGACCTCACCTCCGTCGAGGTCAGCCCGAACTGACACCTCCCCCGGCCAGCGGGCCTCACCCGGCGACGTAGGCCGCCAGGTGCTCGGCGGTGAGGGTGGAGCGCGCGGCCACCAGGTCCGCGGGCGTGCCCTCGAAGACGACCCGCCCGCCGTCGTGGCCCGCGCCCGGGCCGAGGTCGATGATCCAGTCGGCGTGCGCCACGACGGCCTGGTGGTGCTCGATGACGATGACCGAGCGGCCGGAGTCCACGAGCCGGTCGAGCAGGCCCAGCAGGTTCTCCACGTCGGCCAGGTGCAGCCCCGCGGTGGGCTCGTCGAGCACGTAGACGTCGCCCTCCTCCCCCATCTGGCCGGCGAGCTTCAGCCGCTGGCGCTCCCCGCCGGACAGCGTCGTGAGCGGCTGGCCGAGGGTGAGGTAGCCGAGGCCGACGTCGGCGAGCCGGACCAGGACGGCGTGCGCGGCCGGCGTCCTGGCCTCGCCCTCGCCGAAGAAGCGCTCGGCCTCGCCCACGGACATCGCGAGCACCTCGGCGATGTTGCGCCCGCCCAGGGTGTGCTCCAGCACGGCCGCCTGGAAGCGCCGGCCCTCGCACTCGTCGCAGGGCGTCTCCACGGTGGCCATGACGCCGAGGTCGGTGTAGATGACGCCGGCGCCGTTGCAGGCCGGGCAGGCGCCCTCGGAGTTGGCGCTGAACAGGGCGGGCTTGACGCCGTTGGCCTTGGCGAACGCCTTGCGGACGGGCTCCAGGAGCCCGGTCCAGGTGGCGGGGTTGCCGCGCCGGGAGCCGCGGATGGCGCCCTGGTCGATGACCACGACGCCCTCGCGGGGGGCGATCGAGCCGTGGACCAGGGAGCTCTTGCCCGACCCGGCGACCCCGGTGATGACGGTGAGGACGCCGAGGGGCACGTCGACGTCGACGCCGCGCAGGTTGTGGGTGCTGGCGCCGCGGACCTCCAGCGCGCCGGACGGCGTCCGCGTCGAGGCCTTGAGCGCGGCGCGGTCGCCGAGGTGGCGGCCGGTGAGCGTTCCGCTGGCGCGCAGGCCGGCCACGGTGCCCTCGAAGACCACCTCTCCGCCCGCTCCCCCGGCACCGGGCCCGAGGTCGACGACGTGGTCGGCGATCGCGATGGTCTCGGGCTTGTGCTCGACGACCAGCACGGTGTTGCCCTTGTCCCGCAGCCGCAGGAGGAGCTGGTTCATCCGCTCGACGTCGTGCGGGTGCAGCCCGGTCGTCGGCTCGTCGAAGACGTACGTGACGTCGGTGAGGGAGGAGCCGAGGTGGCGGATCATCTTGGTGCGCTGGGCCTCGCCGCCGGACAGCGTGCCCGCGGGCCGGTCGAGGGAGAGGTAGCCCAGGCCGATGTCGGTGAAGGAGTCCAGGAGGTGCTGCAGGCCGGCCAGCAGCGGGGCGACGGTCCCCCGCGAGCGGGAGGTGCCCCCAGGCTCGCGCAGCTCGCGGACCCAGGCGGCGAGGTCGCTGATCTGCATCGCGCACAGGTCGGCGATGTTCTGGCCGGCGATCCTGGAGCGCAGGGCGCCCTGCGCGAGCCGGGTGCCCCCGCACTCCGGGCAGGTCGTGAAGGTCACCACGCGCTCCACGAAGCGCCGCACGTGCGGCTGCAGGGAGTCGACGTCCTTGGACAGCACCGTCTTCTGCAGCTTGGGGATCACGCCCTCGTAGGTGAGGTTGACGCCCTCGACCTTGATCTTGGTCGGCGGCTCGTGCAGCAGGGTCTGCAGCTCCTGCTCGGAGTAGGTGCCGATCGGCTTGTCGAGGTCCAGGCCGATGCCTGCGAAGAGGCGGCCGTACCAGCCGTCCGTGCTGTAGCCCGGCGCCAGGAGGCCGCCCTCGTTCAGCGACTTCGAGGCGTCGACCAGGGCCGTGAGGTCGATGTCGGTGACCGAGCCCGTGCCCTCGCAGCGCGGGCACATGCCGCCCAGGTAGACGGCGTCGCGAACGACGTCCTTCTCGACCCGCCCGCCCTTCTCCGTGGTCATGACCCCGCTGGCCCGGCGGGTGGGGACGTTGAAGGAGAACGCCGTCGGAGGGCCGGCGTGCGGCTGCCCGAGCCTGCTGAACAGGATCCGCAGCATCGCGCCCGCGTCGGTGGCGGTGCCGACGGTGGAGCGCGGGTTGGCGCCCATCCGCTCCTGGTCGACGACGATCGCGGTGGTCAGGCCCTCGAGCAGGTCGACCTCCGGTCGCGCCAGCGACGGCATGAAGCCCTGCAGGAACGCGCTGTACGTCTCGTTGATCAGCCGCCGGGACTCCGCCGCGATGGTGCCGAACACCAGCGAGCTCTTCCCGGAGCCGGAGACACCCGTGAACACCGTCAGGCGGCGCTTGGGGATCTCGACGCTGACGTCCTTGAGGTTGTTCTCCCGCGCGCCGAGCACGCGGAGCAGGTCGTGGCTGTCGGCGCGGTGCGGGGCGGGCGTGCTCACGGTGCCTCCGTCGGTCAGGGCGGTCGTGGACATCCCGGAGATCATGGACGCCCGCGGCCGGGCGTGACCAGCCCCTCGCGCGTGCGCACGGCCGACCGGGGTAGGGCACGACCATGACCAGTGGAGAGAACGACGGCGTGCTCGGCGCCGGCACCGAGCCGATCCTCACCGAGCGCCAGGACCCCTACGGCACCGCCGACCCCGAGGACGCCGTCGACCGCGCGGGCGTCATCGGCGCCGACGACGCCACCCAGCGGGCCGCCGGGCCGGAGGACGCCGACGAGCCGGAGGACGAGGGCCGCACGGGCACCGACGCCGCGCAGGAGCAGAGCGGCGGCGACCCGGGCCTGGGCGACGTCCTGGACGTGCCCGCCGAGCGAGAGACCAGGAGCTGACGATGCGCGACGAGCTGCCGACCTTCACCCCCGACGACGACCCCGAGACCCGCTCGGCCGAGGGCGACCGCTCCCCCGGCACCGCCCGCGCCGGAGGGCGCAGCGTGCCGCCCGAGGCGCTCGACGCCCGCGACGCGCAGGGCCCTGACGGCACGGCCGCCGGGAACCCGCTGGACGGCGTCCTGATCTCCGAGGGCGACGCCGAGGAGGCCGTCCCCGGCGACACCGGGCCGGAGCACCCCGGGACCCGCTGAGCGGGCTCCGCTGAGCGGGCTCCGCTAGGCAGGCAGGGCCGCGCCGCGCTCGGCGTCGGAGCGGGCGCGGCCGGCCAGCCGTGCGTAGCGGCCGCCTGCGCCGAGCAGCTCGGCGTGGGTGCCGCGCTCGGCGACCCGGCCCTGGTCGAGGACGACGATCGCGTCGGCGTCGCGGACCGTGGACAGCCGGTGGGCGATGGTGATCGTCGTGCGCCCGCGGCTGGCCTCGTCCAGGGCCGCCTGCACGGCGCGCTCGGTCTCGTTGTCCAGCGCCGAGGTCGCCTCGTCCAGGACGAGCACGCGCGGGTCGCGCAGCAGGGTGCGGGCGAGCGCCAGGCGCTGCTTCTCCCCGCCGGAGAAGCGGTGGCCGCGGGCGCCGACCACGGTGTCGTAGCCGTCGGGCAGCGCGGCGATGAGGTCGTGCACCTGGGCTCGGCGGGCGGCGTCCTCGATCTCGGCGTCGCCGGCGCCGGGGCGGGCGTGGCGCAGGTTCTCGCGCACCGTGGTGTGCAGCAGGTAGGTCTCCTGGGAGACCACGCCGACCAGGCGGGACAGGGTGTCCAGCGACAGGTCGCGCACGTCGACGCCGTCGATGAGAACGCGCCCGGTGGTGGGGTCGGCGAGGCGGGAGACCAGCGAGGCCAGCGTGGTCTTGCCGGCGCCGGTCTCGCCCACCAGGGCGAGGGTGGTGCCGGCCGGGACGAGCAGGTCGACGTCGCTCAGCGCGGGACGGACGGCGTCGGGGTGGGTGAGCCCGACGCCCTCGAACCGGACCTCGCCGCGGGCGCGCTCGGGGTCCAGCGGCACCGGGACGGCCGGGTCGTCGATGTCGACGGGCAGGTCGAGGTACTCGAAGACCCGGCTGAACAGCGCCATCGAGGTGGTGAGCTGCACCCCGACGTCCAGCAGCCCCATCAGCGGCCGGAACAGGCCGGTCTGCAGGGCCGTGAAGGCCACCAGGGTGCCGATGGTCATGCCGCCGGAGGTGGCCGGCAGGCCCGCGGCCAGGTACAGCAGGGCCGGGATGCCGGCGAAGACGATGCTCATGGACGCCATCCGCCACCGGCCCGCGAGCTGGCTGCGGACCTCCAGGGAGACCAGGTCGGCGGAGGTGTCGGCGAAGCGCGCCGACTGGGCGGGGCCGGTGCCCAGGGTCTTGCCGAGCAGCACCCCGCTGACGGACAGCCCCTCCTCCACCTGGGTCTGCAGGTCGGCGAGGCGCCGCTGGCGGGCGGCGGTGATCCCGCGGCGCGCGATCGCGACCTGGCGGGTCAGCAGCACGGCGGGCGGCAGCACGATGAGGGACAGCAGCGACAGGCGCCAGCTGAGGGCGACCATGGCGACCGCGGTGCCGACGACGGTGGTGGCGTTGGCGGCCAGCGAGGTCGCGGTGGACGTGACCACCGACTGCATGCCGCCGATGTCGTTGGTCAGGCGCGACTGCACCTCCCCGCCGCGGGTGCGGGTGAAGAAGCCGAGGGACTGGCGCTGCAGGTGGGCGAAGACGCCGGTGCGCAGGGCGTGCATGACGCGCTGGCCGACGGTGGTGGACAGCCACGTCTGCACGACGCCGAGCAGGGCGGTGACCGCGGCGACGGCGACCATGCCGGCGACGGCCCAGCCGAGCAGCGGCAGGTCCTGCTGCGGGAGCGCGTCGTCGATGACGAGCCGCACGAGGAAGGGCGTCGCCAGGCCGACGGCCGAGGACACCACGATCAGGGCGACGACGACGCCGACCTGCCAGCGGTAGGGGGCGAAGAGGGCGGCCACGCGGCGCAGGGGCACCGGGGAGCGCTCGAGCTGGGCGCGGTCGGCGGGGTCGGCGCGGCGGCCGCTGCCGCCGGGGCGCTCGCCGCGCGAGGCGCGGCCGGCAGAGGGGGGAGAGGTGTCGTCCGTGGAGACCACGTCCTTCCGGTGCTGCTAGTGCTGAGGTTTCCTCACAGTGAGGTAACCATGGTCGAGCAGCTAGCATTCCTCGCGTGACCGACGACGCACCGCTGGGCGACCTGTTCATGCGCGCCGCCCGCACGCTGCGCCGCAGCTGGGGCGGCGCCCTGGAGCCGTGGGGCCTGTCCCCCCACCAGGCGCGCGCCCTGGGCACCGTCGGCCGCACCGACGGCCTGCGGCCGAGCGACCTCGCCGACGCGCTGCGGATCGCCCCGCGCTCGGCGACCGAGGTCGTCGACGCCCTGGTCGAGCGGGCCCTGGCCACGCGCACGCCCGACCCCGGCGACCGACGGGCCGTGGTGGTGCGCCTCACGGACGCCGGCCGCGCGGCCCTGGCGGAGGTCGAGGCCGCCCGCGCCGCCGACGCCGAGCAGCTGTTCGCGCGGCTGGACGCGGGCGAGCGGGCCGACCTCGCCCGGCTGCTGCGCCGCCTGGTGGAGGAGCCCTCGGTGGAGCGGGGCGACGGCTGACCTGCACCTGACCGGTCGCAGGCTGGTCCGGGAGCGCCAGCAGGACGCCGCGACCGAGCTCCGCGGCCTGGCCGCCTCGGTGCCCGCGTCACGCTCCCTGGTCGACGAGCTGCTCGCCGAGCGGCGTGAGGCCGCCGCCAGCGGATGACGGTGCTGGACGCGTCCGCCGTGCTCGCCCTCGTGCACGACGGACCCGGGGCTGACGTGGTGGTGGCCGCCCCGCCGGGGTCCGTGCTGGGGACGGCCGACCCCGTCGAGGTCGTCGGCGAACTGGTCGACGGGGACGTCGAGCCCTCCCGGCTGCGAGCTGCTGGCCGCCGCCGGGGTGCGCGTGCAACCGGTGACCGAGGCTGATGCGGAGCTGGCCGTGCGCAGCGATCCCCCGCACGTCCTCACCGCCGACCGGGTGTGGGCAGACCTGGACCTGCCGATCCGCGTCCACCTGCTCCGGTAGCCGATCGGCACGCGGAACGCGTCTGCAGAGGGCTGGTGGTCTCAGGGGGTCGTCGCAGCAGATCACCTGAGACCGCGGATCGACGTCCAGGCGGGCCGATGCGGCACACGTCGCCTCGCTCACCTGTGGAGCGACATGTGCTGCAGCCGAGCTGTGCGGTGCTCGCCTTCGAGCACCCGCCCCGCGTGACGGCCCCCTGTCGGCACGAACGGACCAGTCGGTGCAGCTGTGACCGGGCGCCAGATCAGTCGTCCCGGCAGACGGCCCGGTGCAGCACCTCGGTCAGGCACCTCGTGCGCCGCACTCGCCCAGGTGCAACGGCCAGGCCTGCAGGCAGCCCGCAGCCCGCAGCCGACGCGGCGTCCATCGACAGACCGCTGGTGCCCGCCACGGCGGCAGGGGTCGTGCGGTCCTGACGAGCGGGTGCGCGGGGCAGCCGGGGGCGCCGGGCGAGACTGGTGCGGTGGACGACGACCTCACCGACCTGCGCGACGCCTGCACGCGCTCCCTCACCGGCCACGGCCCGGTGCGCGCGCGCGAACTGCTGGCGACCATCCCCGCCGACACCGCGGTCGACCGCTACGGCGCCGGCGGGGTCGTGGCCGAGCTCGAGGCAGAGGTGGCCGCGCTGCTCGGCCAGGAGGCCGCCGTCCACCTGCCCAGCGGCACGATGGCGCAGCAGGCGGTGCTGCGGGTGCACGCCGAGCGCACCGGGCGCGCCGCCGTGCTGTTCCACCCCGAGTGCCACCTCGACCGCCACGAGGGCCGCGCCCTGGAGCGCCTGCACGGCCTCGTCGGGCGCCCGGTCGGCGACCGCCACCGGCTGCTCGCCCTCGAGGACCTGCGCGCCGTCGCCGAGCCGCCCGCCGCCCTGGTGGTCGAGCTGCCCCAGCGCGACCTCGGCGGCCAGCTGCCCGCCTGGGACGACCTGGTCGCGCAGGTGGCGTGGGCCCGCGAGCGCGGCGCCGCCGTCCACCTCGACGGGGCGCGGCTGTGGGAGGCCGCTGCCGGGTACGGCCGCTCCCCCGCCGAGGTCGCCGCCCTCTTCGACACCACCTACGTGAGCTTCTACAAGGGCGTCGGGGCGCTGCCCGGGTGCGCGCTGGCCGGGCCCGCGGACGTCGTGGCGCAGGTGCGCGAGTGGCGCGGGCGGATGGGCGGCACCCTGTTCGGCCTGTGGCCCGGCGCGGCCTCCGCGCTGACCCTGCTGCGCCGGCGCGTGCCGCTCATGCCCGCCTACCTCCAGCGCGCGCGGGCGGTGGCGGACGCCGTCCGCGACCTGCCCGGTGTCACCGTCGTGCCCGACCCGCCGCAGACGCCGATGCTGCACCTGCTGCTGCGCACGAGCCCCGAGGCGTTCGCCGCTGCCTCGCGCGCCCTGGCCCGCGAGGGGCTGTGGACCTGGGAGCGGGCGATGACCACCGGCGACCCCGGCGTGCAGCGCGTGGAGCTGTCCGTCGGTGACGCGACCTGCGCCCTCTCCCTGGAGGAGGTCCGGGCGGCGGTGGGCGCCCTCAGCGCCTGAGGCGCCTCCTGCGACAGGGGCGCTGCGGCGTTCACCTCCCGGCCACCTGCGGTCACCCTGCACCTCATGCTCGTCACCCACAGTCGGGGATGTCCGGATCGTCCCCTGCCGTGGAGGCCGTGAACCCATGAGCACCATCCCCCGCCGGAGCCTGCTCCCGATGCTCGGCCACACCCGCGGAAGCCGCTCCGCGTCCACGTGCCACTACAAGTGCGGCGACGCCTGCCTCAAGGACGAGGCCAGCACGTCGACGTCGCCGCCGTTCGCGGCCGTCGCCGAAGCCGCCCTCAGCCGGCGCAGCCTGCTGGCGGGCCTGGGTGCGGCGGCCCTGGTCGGCGGGACGACGTCCTCGGTGTTCAGCTCCATGCCCGCCGCTGCGGCGAGCAGCGGTGCGGCTGCTGCCGGCGTCCCCACCGCGGCGGGCGGACCGCTCGCCTTCGACGCCATCGCCCCGGTGGCGCGGACGGTGGACGCGTTCACCGTCCCCCAGGGCTGGACGTGGCAGTCGATCATCAGCTGGGGCGACCCGGTGACCCCCGGCGCGCCCGCCTTCGACCTGGACCACCAGAGCGCCGAGGCCCAGGAGCAGCAGTTCGGCTACAACAACGACTACCTGGCGATCCTGCCCCAGAGCGACTGGCGCACGGCCCTGCTCGTGGCCAACCACGAGTACACCAACGAGAACCTCATGTACCCGGGCTTCACCGACGAGGCCTCGCTCACCGTCGAGCAGCTGCGCACGTCCATGGCCGCCCACGGCATGTCGGTGGTCAGCCTGCGCCGCTCCAGCCGGACCGGCCCCTGGCGCCCGCGCAGCAACGCCCTCAACCGCCGCATCACCGCGCTCAGCACGCCGTTCACCCTGGTCGGCCCGGCCGCCGGCAGCGACCTGCTGAAGACCAGCGCCGATCCCGAGGGCCGCACCGTGATCGGCACCCTGAACAACTGCGCGGGCGGTACGACGCCGTGGGGCACGGTGCTCTCGGGAGAGGAGAACTTCGACCAGTACTTCCGCGGCGACCCGCTGGGCGACCCGCGCAACCGCGACACCTACGGGCTGGTCGGGGAGAGCGGCGCCGCCGGCGACGGGCGCTTCTGGTGGAAGGTCGACGAGAGGTTCGACGTGGCGGCCGAGCCGAACGAGATCAACCGCTTCGGCTGGGTCGTCGAGGTCGACCCGCACACGAAGGGCTCCCGGCCGGTCAAGCACACGGCCCTGGGCCGGTTCAAGCACGAGGGCGCCACCACGGCGCTGGCCGCCGACGGCCGGGTCGCGGTGTACATGGGCGACGACACCGCCGACCAGCACCTCTACAAGTTCGTCTCCAAGCACCGCTGGCCCGGCGGTCGCACGAAGGCCGAGCAGTCGCGCGACATCGGCTGGCGCTCGCGCCAGCGCGCCTCGCAGCTGCTGGACGAGGGCGACCTGTTCGTGGCCCGCTTCTCCGCCGAGGGCGACCCGGCCGTCGACCACGACGGCACGGGCGAGTGGATCCCGCTCACCCGCGGCGGGGAGTCCGCCGTGCCCGGCATGTCGCTGGAGGAGGTGCTGGTCTTCACCCGAGCGGCCGCCGCCGCGGTCGGGGCCACCCCGATGGACCGGCCCGAGGACGTCGAGCGCAACCCCGTCAACGGTCGCGTCTACCTCGCCTGCACCAACAACAGCCGCAAGGCGGCGCCGAACCCGGCCAACCCTCGGCCCCAGAACCGCTACGGGCACGTCGTCGAGATCGCCGAGTCCGGCGACGACGCCGCGTCGGCCACGTTCACCTGGACCCTGGTCCTGGTGTGCGGCGACCCGGCGGACCCCACGACGCACTTCGCCGGCTACCCGAAGGAGCTGGTCTCGCCCATCTCCTGCCCGGACAACCTGGCCTTCGACGACGCCGGGGGCCTGTGGGTCTCCACCGACGGCGCTCCGGGCAGCATCGGGTACAACGACGCCCTGCACCACGTCCCGGTCGACGGCCCGGAGCGCGGCCACGTGCGGCAGTTCCTCTCCGTGCCGGTCGGCGGGGAGAGCACCGGCCCGTGGGTCGACACCGAGAGCGGGTCGGTGTTCATCAACGTGCAGCACCCCGGCGAGACCGACGACGCCCGGGTCGACGCCCCCGTGTCGCTGTTCCCCTACGGCACCACCAGCCGGACGCCGCGGCCCAGCGTGGTGCAGGTCTACCGAGCCTGACGCCCCGGTGAGGGGCAGGTGCGGCGCCGCCGCACCTGCCCCTCACCCGGCCCGGGGGGCGTACATGATCACCGCCACGCCGAGCAGGCAGATCGCGGCGCCCGCGACGTCGTAGCGGTCGGGGCGGAAGCCGTCGAGCGCCATCGCCCAGGCCAGGGAGCCCACCACGAACACTCCCCCGTAGGCGCCGAGGATGCGCCCGAACTCCGCGTCCGGCTGCAGGGTGGCCACGAACCCGTACAGGCCCAGGGCCACCACGCCCGCGCCGACCCAGGCGAGGCCGCGGTGCTCGCGCACCCCCTGCCAGACCAGCCAGGCCCCGCCGATCTCGGCCAGGGCGGCGACGGCGAACAGCAGCACGGAGCGGGCGACGGTCACCCGGCCGACGCTACTGGCGCGACCGGCTGCGCGGCCCCGGCGCGGCGACCCCCGGCGTCCCCCACCGGGCCGCCGGGCAGAGCAGCATGTGCCGCATGACCCCGGTGGGAACCACCTCGCGCGCCCGTGGGCGCCCGACCCTGCGGCTGGTGCTGCTCGCCTCGCTGGCGCTCGCGGCCGCCGGCACGCTCGTGGCGATCGTCGTCCTGGGCAGCTGGGGAGGGTCGGCCGCGGACCCCGGTGGCACCGCGCTCCTCGCCGTGTGGACGCTGCTGCCGCTCGTGCTGATGGGCGTCGCCGTGGTGCTCACCGATCGCGCGTGGCCCCGCGGGTGGCTCGCCGTCGTGCTGGGCGTCGTGGTCGTGGTCGCTCTCACGGCGCTGGCGCTGCACGCCCTGGTCACCAGCGAGTCGTCGACGACCGTCCTGGTGCTCGTCGTCGTCCCGTTCTACCAGCTCCTCGTGGCGCTGGTCGCGACGGGCGCGGCCGCCGGCGCCCACGCCCTGCTGCGCCGCCGCACCCGGGCCGCGACGGACGCGGACGGCTCGGCCGCCCTCAGCTGAGGGCCCTCACGCCGTCTGCGGCTCCGCGGTGCCCCGGGCGGTCAGCAGGAACGCCGGGGAGGACCAGTAGTCGTCCAGGACCCGGGTGGTGACGTCGGTGTACCCGGCCTCCCGCACCTGCTCCGCCCACCGCTCGGCCGGCTGCTCGTAGGTGGCGCGCACCGCTCCTGGGCGCAGCTGCCCGGTGAGCACGGGCATGAGGAAGCCCTGAGCGACCAGGTCGCGGTCCTCGTCGTACTCGGCCAGGCCCTGCTCGTAGGTGCGGGCCAGGAAGCGCACGTGCTCGGGGCTGCCGACCTCGGCGTCGGGGACGTCGAACTCCACCAGGGCCAGGACACCGACCCGCGGGCGCAGCGCGGCGAGCACGTCCGTGCGCTCCGCAGCCGGGACCGTGTGCAGCGCGAAGGTGGACTGCGCCAGCGGCCACGCCTCGCCCGGGTCGGCGTCGGCCAGCTCGGCGACGAAGGCCTGGGCGGTGAGGCTCCAGACCCGCAGCCTCGATCTGCCTGCGGGCACACCGGCGATCCCCTCGGTCCGCAGCGCCCGCACCACGCCGTCCAGCAGCGGCGCCGACGGCTCCACGAGGTCCAGGTGCGCCGGCGGGTGCTGGACCGCGCGCAGCGCCGGCACCAGGGCCGCGCCGTCGCCGCAGCCGACGTCCAGCAGCCGGGCGGGGCGGGAGGCCTCGTAGAGCCCGGCCAGGGCCGCGCTGACCGCGGCGTACAGCCGGACGTTGCCGCCGCCGCGGATGAACGCCGCGAAGGCCGCCGGCGCGTCGTACACCGAGCCGCCACCGGCGCCGGCCAGGTGCTCGCGCAGGGCCGAGGCCAGCAGCGACGTCCCCCCGGCCACCGCGCGGCGCGCGGCGTCTGCGTCGCCGTCCACCAGCGCGGCCAGCGCGCGCTCCACGTCCTGGTCGCCGGTCCGGTCCACGGCGTCAGTGTCCACGACGCCGCTCGCGGGCCTGGCCGACCAGGTCGCGCGCCGCCTCGTCCCAGAGGGGGTGGGCGAACTCGAAGCCGGCGTCCAGCAGGCGGCCGGGCACGACGCGCCGGCTCTTGAGGAGCAGCTCGGTGTCGGTGCGCAGCACGAAGGCGCCGACCTCGGCCATCAGCCGGGTCGCGGGCAGCCCCGGCCGTCCGCCCCAGGCGCGGCGCAGCGAGCGCATCAGCTCCCGCTGCTCGACCGGCTCCGGGGCGCACAGGTTGACCGGCCCGTCGAGGTCGTCGCGCTCGAGCAGCAGGACCACGGCCCGCACGAAGTCCTCGCCGTGGATCCAGGAGACGTGCTGGTGCCCGCCGGCGACCGGACCACCCAGCCCGAGGCGCGCCATCCAGGACGGGTGGTCGAAGATCCCGCCGCGGTCGGGGGTCATCACCATCGCCGTGCGCAGCGCCACGCGGCGCGTGCCGGGGACGTCGGCCTCGGCCTGCGCCTGCTCCCACCGGCGGGCGATCCGCACGCTGTACTCCCAGTACAGGGGGACGTCGGGCTCCTCACCGCCCAGGACGCCGGTCGCCTCGTCGTGGGCCGGCTCGCCGGGACGGCTGCGCGCGTCGGCGTAGACCGTGGCCGTGCTCATCTGCAGCCACACCCGCGGGGGCCGCGCGGCCCGGGCGACCGCCTGGCCGACCACCCGCGCGGAGTAGACGCGGGAGTCCATCATCTGGCGCAGGTTCTCGTCGGTGTAGCGGCAGCTGACCGTCCGCCCGGCGAGGTTGACGACGGCGTCCGCGCCGTCGAGCTCGGCCGCCCACGGCCCGAGCGTGCGACCGTCCCACACCACGTGCCGGACGCCGTCCTCCAGCCGCTCCGGCCGGCGGCTGAGCACGGTGACCTCGTCCCCCCGCGCCACCAGCGCCCGCCGCAGCACGCCCCCGACCTGGCCCGTGCCGCCGGGCACGACGATCCTCATCCGCGGAGCCTAGGACGCCGGCACGCTCGCGCCGCTGCCTGTGGCCGACCCCCGCTCTAGGGTCCCGCCATGGACACCGACGCGGTCCACGCCGCCACGGCCGCCGAGCGGCGGGCGCTCGCCGACCTGCTGGAGGGCCTGAGCCCGCAGCAGTGGGCCCGGCCCAGCCTCTGCGCGGGCTGGGACGTGCGCACCGTCGTCGGCCACCTCGTGGGGGCGCTCGACCCGGCGCTGCTGCCGCTGCTCGTCGCGCTCGTGCGCTGTGGCGGCCGGCTGCACCGCGCCAACGACGCCCTGGCCCGGGAGGCGGCGCTGCACCCGCCGGCCGAGCTCGTGCGGGCGCTGCGCGAGCGCGCCGAGGAGCGCTCCAGCCCGCCGGTCACCGGTCCGCGGGCGCCGCTGGCCGACGTCCTGGTCCACACGGCCGACATCGCCCGCCCCCTGCGCCTCCCCCACGACCCGCCGACGGCCCACGTGCGCCCCGCCCTCGACCTCGTCACCACCGGCCGCCCGCTCGGCTTCGTGGCTCGTGGCCGGCTGCGCGGGCTGCGGCTCGTCGCCACCGACGCCGGCTGGTCGTGGGGCACGGGCGCGGAGGTGAGCGGGCGCGGCATCGACCTGCTCGTGGCGGCCTGCGGGCGCCCGGCCGCACTGGCGTCCCTGGGCGGTCCTGGCGCTGCGGCGCTCGCTGACCGCGTGGTCGCAGCGCGGTCGTAGGGTCGCGGGCGTGACCGCAGCCTCCTCCCCTCCCCCGCTGGACCCGACCACGGCCCGCGTCCTGCTCGCCGACGCCGCCCGGGTGCAGCGCGACGGCCGGCTGCCGAGCCTCGTGGCCGGCGTCGTGCGCGACGGCGGCCTCGCCTGGTCGACCGGGCGGGGCGAGGTGGACGGCGCCGCGCCGGACGCCGACGTGCAGTACCGCCTCGGCTCGATCACCAAGACGGTCACGGCCGTGGCGGTGATGCGCCTGCGCGACGAGGGCCTGCTGGGCCTGGACGACCCGCTGGAGCACCACGTGCCCGGGACGCCGTTCGGCGACCGCACGATCGGCCAGCTGCTCGCCCACGACGCCGGGCTGCGCGCCGAGAGCCCGGGCCCGTGGTGGGAGCGCACCCCCGGTCCGGGCTGGGAGGAGCTGGCCAGCGGCTTCACCGCCGCCTCGGAGGTCCCCCACGGCGCCGGCCGGCGCTTCCACTACTCCAACCTCGGCTTCGGGGCCCTCGGGGAGGTGGTGGCGCGCCGGCGCGGGCGCCCGTGGGCCGACGTCGTGCGCGAGGAGGTCCTGCTCCCCCTCGGCATGACGCGCACCACCCCGCGCCCGTCCGGGCGGGCCGCGCGCGGCTGGGCCGTGCACCCGTGGGCCGACGTCGTGCTGCCCGAGCCCGAGCACGACGGCGGAGCCATGGCGCCCGCGGGCCAGCTGTGGGCGACGCTGGGCGACCTCGGCCGCTTCGCCGCCTTCCTGCTCGGCGACACGGCCGGCGTCCTGAGCCCCGACACCCTCGCCGAGATGCGCGAGCCCGCCGCGGTCGACGCCTCCAGCCCCGGCTGGGCCGCCTACGGCCTGGGCCTGCAGGTCGTGCGGGTGGACGGCGCCACGCTCGTGGGCCACGGCGGCTCGATGCCCGGGTTCCTGGCCGGGGTGTTCGTCGACGTCGAGCAGGCCACCGGTGCCCTCGTGCTGGCCAACGCCACCTCGGGCCTGGACGGCCGGATCACCTCCCGCATGCTGGCCGCCGTGCGCGAGCGCGAGCCGCGCGTGGTCGAGCCGTGGACGCCGCTGGCCGACGTGGACGCGGCCGCCCTCGCGCTGGCCGGCACCTGGTACTGGGGCACCTCCGGCTACGGCCTGCGGCTGCGCTCGGACGGACTGCTGGACCTGGCGCCGCTGAAGGGCGGCGGCCGCGCCTCCCGGTTCCGGCGCCGCGACGACGGCACCTGGGTCGGGCTGGACGGCTACCACGCCGGGGAGCCGCTGCGGCCGGTCACGGGGGACGACGGCCGGCTGGTCGCCCTGGACCTCGGCACGTTCGTCTTCACCCGCACGCCCTACGACCCCGCGGCCCCCGTGCCCGGAGGCGTCGACGAGGGCGGCTGGACCGGACGCCGGGGCCCGTCGTGACCGTCGCGGCCCCCGAGGGCTTCGCCGCGCAGCTGCGCCACGGAACTCAGGCCGACCACAGCGCGGCGGAGGCGTCCGGGTTCGTCACCGAGCTGCTGGAGGGCCGCCTGCCCCGCGCCGCCTACGCAGCGCTGCTGGCCCAGACGCACCTGGTCTACGAGGTGCTCGAGGAGCTCGTGGCCGCCCACGCCGGGCACCCGGAGGTGCAGCCCTTCGCCGACCCGGCCCTGGTGCGCCTGCCCTCCCTGGCCGCCGACCTGGCGCACCTGCTCGGCCCCTCCTGGCGCGAGGCCCTGGTGCCGCTACCGGCCACCGAGCGCTACCTCGCGCGGCTGCGGGAGGTGGGCGACCGGCCCTCGGCCCTGGTCGCCCACCACTACGTGCGCTACCTCGGCGACCTGTCCGGCGGACAGGTCATCCGGCGCCTGGTCGGCCGCGCCTACGACCTGGACACCGACGGCGTCCGGTTCTACGTCTTCGACGGCGTGCCGAAGCCCAAGCCGTACAAGGACCGCTACCGCGCGGCCCTGGACGCCGTCCCGTGGGACGAGCGCGAGCGCGCCGAGGCCGTCGCGGAGGCCTCGCGAGCGTTCGCCCTCAACGCGGGCGTCTTCGCCGACCTCGGGGCGCGGCACCTGCCCCACGCCCCCGTCACGCGAGCATGAGCCGCGGCGGCACCGGGGCCACTCCGGCGACCGCGGCCCTGGCCCGCGCGGGTGTGGCGCACGTCGTCCGGGCCTACGACCACGACCCGGCCGTGGCGGCCGCCGCGGGCGGGTACGGCGCCGAGGCCGCCGCGGCCCTGGGCGTGGACCCGGCGCAGGTGCTCAAGACGCTGGTCGCGAGCGTGGACGGCGACCTGGTGGTGGCCGTGGTGCCGGTGGACGGGCGCCTGGACCTCAAGGCGCTGGCGGCAGCGGTCGGCGGCAAGCGCGCGGTGATGGCCGAGCCGGCCGCCGCCGAGCGCGCCACCGGCTACGTCGTGGGCGGGATCAGCCCGCTGGGCCAGCGCCGCCGGCTGCGCACGGTCGTGGACGCCGGTGCCCTGGAGCACCCCACCGTGCTGGTCAGCGCAGGGCGCCGGGGGCTGGACGTCGAGCTGGCCCCGGCCGACCTCGTGGCGCTGACCGGCGCGGTCACCGCCCCGGTGGCGGCGGGCTGAACCGCTCCGGCAGCGGGGCCGGGAAGGGCTCGTCGGGTGCTGCCGGCGGGCGCTGGCTCCACGCAGCGGCCAGGTGACCGGCGGTGGCGACGACCGCGGCCACGACGGGCCAGACCACCAGCGCCCCCGGGGCGTGCACGGTCAGGGGGCTGAGGGGCGCCGAGCCGGGGTCGGCTGCCACCTGCTCGGCCAGCGGCGGCGGGCCCAGCAGCATCCCGGTGGCCCACGCGACCAGTGAGCCCAGCACGCAGCCGGCCAGCACCGCGAGGCTGCGCGCGCTCGGCGAGGCGCCACCGCGGACCACGGCCGCGAGGCCGCACAGCAGGCCGGCCCCGGCGCCGAGCAGCACCAGGACGCCGTCCTGGCCGGCGTCCAGCTCCGGCGCCGACGGGGCGATCAGCGTGCCGGTGGGCAGCGCCCCGACCGGCGCTGTCGGCGCGAGCGCCCACCACGCCAGGCCGACGGGCAGGCCGAGCGCGAGCGGCAGCAGGAGCGGCAGCCAGCGCCTCAGGCCAGGCAGCTCGGCCCCAGCAGCGCCTTGAGGTCGCCGAACAGCGACGGCGACGGCGTGACGCTGTGGCCCTCCAGGGTCATCGTGAGCTGCTTGTCGTGGGTGACCAGGCACAGCCGCACCTCGGTGCGGCCGCGGTGGTCCTCCAGCACGCTCTTCAGGCGCCCCACGGTCGGGGTGGTGCAGCGCTGCTCCGGCAGCACGATGACCACGGGGCCGTCGCTGCCGACGGACGTGTCGGGCAGGGTCAGCTCCTGGGCGTGCACCGAGGGCACGTCGTCGCGCCGGCTGAGCCGCCCGCGGACCACCACGACGACGTCGGTCGCCAGCTGGTGGGCGAACGCCTCGTAGGTCTGGGGGAAGAAGAGCACCTCCACCGCGCCCTCGAGGTCCTCCACGGTGGCGATCGCCCACTGCTTGCCCTGCTTGGTCATCTTGCGCTGCAGCCCGGTGACCAGGCCGGCGATGGTGACGAAGCTGCCGTCCTGGCGGGAGTCGTCGGCGACCAGGGAGGCGATCGAGCAGTCCGCGGCGCTGGAGAGCACCTTCTCCAGCCCGAACAGCGGGTGGTCGCTGACGTACAGGCCGAGCATCTCCCGCTCGCGGGCGAGGAGGTCGTGCTTGTCCCACTCGGGCAGGTCGCGCAGCTGGATCGACAGGTCGTGGGCGCCGCCGCCGGAGCCGCCGTCCTCCCCCAGCCCGGCGAACAGGTCGTACTGGCCGCGGGCCTCCTCGCGCTTGAGGCCGATCACCTGGTCGACGGCGCTCTCGTGGGCGTCCAGCAGCTGGCGGCGGGTGTGGCCCAGGGAGTCGAACGCCCCGGCCTTGATGAGCGACTCGATGGTGCGCTTGTTGCACACCACCGCGGGCACCTTGGACAGGAAGTCGGAGAAGGAGGTGAACTTCCCCTCCGCCTCCCGCGCCGCGACGATCGCCTCCACGACGTTCTCGCCGACGTTGCGCACGGCGGCCAGGCCGAAGCGGATGTCGGGCCCGACGGCGGCGTAAGTGGCGATCGAGGAGTTCACGTCCGGCGGCAGGACGGTGAGCTTCATCCGCCGGCACTCGTTCAGGTACAGCGCGGACTTGTCCTTGTCGTCGCGCACGCTGGTGAGCACCGCGGCCATGTACTCGGCCGGGTAGTGGGCCTTGAGGAACGCCGTCCAGTACGAGACCACGCCGTAGGCCGCCGAGTGCGCCTTGTTGAAGGCGTAGTCGGAGAACGGCAGCAGGACGTCCCACAGGGCCTTGACGGCGGCGGCGGAGAACCCGCGCTCGGCCATGCCCCCGGAGAACTTCTCGTACTGCTTGTCCAGCTCGGACTTCTTCTTCTTGCCCATCGCGCGGCGCAGCAGGTCGGCCTGGCCCAGGGAGTACCCGGCGACCTTCTGCGCGATGGCCATGACCTGCTCCTGGTACACGATCAGGCCGTAGGTGGTGCCCAGGACCTCCCGCAGGGGCTCCTCGAGCTCGGGGTGGATCGGCGTCTCGGGCTGCTGCTTGTTCTTGCGCAGCGCGTAGTTGGTGTGGGAGCCGGCGCCCATCGGGCCGGGGCGGTACAGGGCGCCGACGGCGGAGATGTCCTCGAAGTTGTCGGGGCGCATGAGGCGCAGCAGCGAGCGCATCGGGCCGCCGTCGAACTGGAAGACGCCGAGGGTGTCGCCGCGCTGCAGCAGCGCGTAGGTCTCGGGGTCGTCGAGCTCGAGCTCCTCCAGGACGATCACGTCGCCGCGGTTGCGCTCGATGTTCTTGAGCGCGTCGTCCATGATCGTCAGGTTCCTCAGGCCGAGGAAGTCCATCTTGATCAGGCCCAGCGCCTCGCAGCTGGGGTAGTCGAACTGGGTGATCACCTGGCCGTCCTGCTCGCGGCGCATGATCGGGATGAGGTCGATCAGCGGCTCGCTGGACATGATCACGCCGGCGGCGTGGACGCCCCACTGGCGCTTGAGGCCCTCGAGCTGCTTCGCGGTGCCGACGACCTTCTGCACCTCGCCGTCGCCGTCGTGCAGGGTGCGGAACTCCGCGCCCTCGGCGTAGCGGGGGTGCTCGGAGTCGAAGATCTTGGAGAGCGGGACGTCCTTGCCCATCACCGCGGCGGGCATCGCCTTGGTGATCCGGTCGCCCATCGCGAAGGGGTAGCCCAGCACGCGGGAGGCGTCCTTGACGGCCTGCTTGGCCTTGATCGTGCCGTAGGTGACGATCTGGGCGACGCGGTCCTCGCCGTACTTGTCGGTGACGTACTTGATGACCTCGCCGCGGCGGCGCTCGTCGAAGTCGACGTCGAAGTCGGGCATCGAGACGCGGTCGGGGTTGAGGAACCGCTCGAAGATCAGCCCGTGGCGCTGGGGGTCGAGGTCGGTGATCTCCAGGGCGTACGCGGCGATCGAGCCCGCGCCCGATCCGCGGCCGGGGCCGACCCGGATGCCGTTGCGCTTGGCCCAGCGGATGAAGTCGGCCACGACGAGGAAGTAGCCGGCGAAGCCCATCTGCGTGATGACGCCGGTCTCGTACTCCGCGACCTTGCGGGACTCGTCGGGCACGGCGCCCTTGAACCGCATCTGCAGGCCGCGCTCGACCTCCTTGACGAACCAGGAGGTCTCGCTCTCCCCCTCCGGCACCGGGAACCGGGGCATGTAGGTGCCCATGCCCTCGGTGAAGTCGACCGAGCAGCGCTCGGCGATGGCCAGGGTGTTGTCGCAGGCCTCGGGCAGCTCGCGCCACAGCTCGCGCATCTCGGCCGGGGTCTTGAGGTAGAACTCGTCGGCGTCGAACTTGAACCGGTTGGGGTCGGCCAGGGTCGAGCCGGACTGCACGCACAGCAGCGCCGCGTGGCCCTCGGCGTGCTCGGGCCGGGTGTAGTGCAGGTCGTTGGTGGCCACCAGCGGCAGACCGAGGTCCTTCGCCAGGCGCAGCAGGTCCTTCTGGACGCGGCGCTCGATCCCCAGGCCGTGGTCCATCAGCTCTGCGTAGTAGTTCTCGGCGCCGAAGATGTCGCGGAAGTCCGCGGCCGCGGCGCGGGCCTCGTCGTACTGGCCCAGCCGCAGGCGGGTCTGCACCTCCCCCGAGGGGCAGCCGGTGGTGGCGATGATGTCGCTGCCGTAGGTGGACAGCAGCTCGCGGTCCATCCGGGGCTTGTAGAAGTGCCCCTCCAGGCTGGCGCGCGAGGCCAGGCGGAACAGGTTGTGCATGCCGTGGGTGGTCTTGGCCAGCATCGTCATGTGCGTGTAGGCGCCGCCGCCGGAGACGTCGTCGCGCCCTGCGCTGGCGTCGCCCCACTTCACCCGGGTGCGGTCGAAGCGGGAGGTGCCCGGGGTGACGTAGGCCTCCACGCCGATCACCGGGTTGACGCCGTGGCGGCGCCCGGCCTTCCAGAAGTCGTAGGCGCCGAACACGAACCCGTGGTCGGTGGTCGCCAGCGCGGGCATCTCCATCCGGGCCGCCTCGGCGAACAGCTCGTCGACCCGGGCGGCGCCGTCCAGCATCGAGTACTCGGTGTGGACGTGCAGGTGGGCGAACGAGTCGCTGGCGCCAGACGGCATGGGGGTCCTCCTCCGCGTCGGCTCGGTGCCCGACGGACGCAGCGAGTCTAGGTCCGGCCCCGGACACCCGTCGGCGTGTCCGGGGCAGTGGAGGGGGCGTCCTCGGCGAGGACGGACAGGTGCTGCGGCGGCGCCCAGGTCGTGTGCGACTCCGTCGACGGCCCACGCCCCGGCGGCCGACGCCCGGGGCCGGCGTCGCCGCACGGCCCCCGCCATCGGGACCGCTGCGGGCGGGTCCTGACGACGACGGCCGCAGCCAGTGCACCGGCACGCCGCTGACGTGCGACTTCGTCGGCAGAGGGCCGGCTACCGGGGCGGTTGCTCGAAGGCGAGCACCGCACAGCCCGGCTGCAGCACATGTCGCTCCACAGGCGAGCGAGGCGACGTGTGCTGCATCGGCCCGCCTGGACGTCGATCCGCGGTCTCAGGTGATCTGCTGAGACCAGGCCCTGAGACCGCCACCCCTCTGCAGGCGCGTCGCGCGTGCCGATCCTCATCTGCGACGGAGCTCTGCGGGGCTGTTGCGTCCGGCTCTTGGCGCGCTAGCGTCCGGTGCGTGACGTGCGCGACCCGCAGCTGGTGGTGGCCGCCCTCCTAGGGCGGGCACTCCCTCCAGCGCGTCTGCGCCGGCGCAGTCCCCAGCCCCCACCCGGCTGGCGGACGCGCACTCCTGCACGACCCGCAGCCGGGCCGATCCAGGAGCCCGTCCATGGTCCAGTTCAAGGTCTACGGCCAGCGCCACGTGCTGGCCGCCGTGCGCGCCGACCTGTCCGAAGTCCTGCACGCCGCGGCTGTCGACGTCCTCGGCTCTCCGCCAGGCGCGCGCTTCCAGCGCTTCTTCGCCCTGGACGCCCAGGACTTCCCGATCCCCACCGGGCGCAGCGTCCGCTACACCATCGTGGAGGTGTCGATGATGAGCGGGCGCACGGTGGCGGCGAAGAAGGCGTTCTACGCGCGCCTGTACGCCGACGCGGCCGGCCTGGGCATCGACCCGATGGACCTGGAGGTCACCGTCGTGGAGACCCCGGCCCACGACTGGGCGGTTCGGGGCCTGCCTGGGGACGAGCTCGTCCACGCCGGACCGGTGCAGCCGTGAACACCCCCGACCTCTGCCCGGGTGAGGGGATCGGGCCGGTCCTGGTCAGCGTCCGCTCCTACGCCGAGTACGTCGCGATGTTCGACCTGCGCGAGGGCGACCTGGCCGGCCGGGTGCTGGACTGCCCCGGCGGGGCGGCGAGGGACCGCGCTCAGGACCTCGCCGCTCCGGCGGACCACGCCGCTGGCGAGGCGGAGCGAGGCAGCGCGTTCCTGCGCCAGCACGCGCACCGGTTCGTGTGGACGTGGTCCACCCACCCCGCTGACCACCTGCGCCAGCGCACCCAGGCGGCCCGCGACTTCGCCGCCTGGGTGCGCTGGACCACCCGCAGCGGTACGTGCACGCAGCGCTGCCGCACCTGCCGTTCCCCGGCGACAGGTTCGACCTGGTGCTGTCCTCCCCTCTGCTGCTCACCTACGGCGACCGCCTGGACGTCGCCTTCCACCTCGCAGCCTGCGGGAGCTGGTGCGCGTGTGCCGGGGGAAGTGCGCGTCTTCCCAGTCCTCGGCCACGTCGACGCGCAGGCCCAGCCCACGCTCGACGACAGCAGTCCGCGACTCCTCGCGTGCGCGCTCTCGACCCCTGGGCCGAGGAGCCACCGTGAGCACGCCCGACGAGTCGGCCCAGCCGCCGGACGAGGCCATGAGCCGCCTCGGGGAGGCTCTGCACCGGTGCCCGGTGGCCCCCCACCTCGCCGATTCACAGGAGCACCTGTCCGAGGAGCTGGGCTGGGACCTTCGCGCGCTCGACGCGACCGACTCGATCAGCGACGAGCGCGCCGCGCAGGCCGGCGTACCCGGCCCGGTCACCGGCTCCTCCCCCTCGCTGCACCTGGACCTCGGCCAGGAGGCGGCCAGCGCGCTCGGCGACGACGGCTGCAGCGCCACGGTCAGGGATGGGCTCAAGGCCCTGGCCACCCGCCTCGGTGACGGACAGGTGATCGTCTGCGGGAGGTCGAGCGGGTCCGCTGCGCGTCCGGCGCCGGCTCGTCGTCCAAGCGCCGGCCCAGCGGTCGGGTGCGGGACGAGGTCGTGGCTGAGGAGTCGAGCGGCTGCACGAGGACGACGTGGAGGTCCTCCTCGTGCAGCCACCTGTGGCTCAGGCGAGGTTGGAGTCGGCCCACAGGCCCATCGCGTCGCGGAGCCACGCGGCCAGGCCCCTCTCCACGTCGTCGTAGAAGACGCGGAACCGCTCGTCCTCGACGTAGGTGTCCGCGAGCCCGCGGTAGGCGGCGCGGTCCGGCGTCCAGTGGGCCGCGACGGCGCCGTGGTGCTCGGCGACGAGCGCCTGCACCTCGTCGTCACCGGGCGCCGCGCCCCGCCGCTTGGCCGCCCCCATCCGCTCGGCGAGCTCGCGGTGCTCGCGCCCGCCGCGCTCGAAGTCCTCCCGGCTCCACGTCGCCGTCCGTTCGCGCGCCTGCGTGAAGGCGGCGCGGACGCCCTCGCCGTGCTGGTCGACGAGCTCCTCCTCATACCGGTCGCGGTCGCGCGCCAACCCCTCGAAGAACTGCTGCTCGGTCATCTCGCCCTCTCCCTCCAGGTGGGCCGCGGTGCGGCGGGCGGTCTCAGCGAGGCGGGCCAGCCGGCCCCCCTCCTCCTCCAGCCGGTCGGCGTGGGCCCGCAGGGCCGCGACCTCGTCGCGTTCCCCGGCGAGCACCTGTCCGACGACGGCCAGGGGCACCCCGAGCTCTCGGAGCAGGAGGATCCGCTGCAGCCGCAGCAGGTGCTCCCGTTCGTAGAGCCGGATCCCGCCCGCCCCGGTCCCGGCGGGCACGAGCAGCCCGACGGCGTCGTAGTGCCGCAACGTGCGCGCCGTCGTCCCCGACATCCGCGCCACCTCGGCCGTCGTCCACGCCACCGGTCCGCTCCTTCCCCCGCCCGCTCACCACGGCGCCAGCAGGACCTCCCCACCGGCCCGTCGGACGCTAGGGACTGACGCAGCGTCAACCGCAAGACCGGCGCCCACGTCGACCCGCCGCGCCCTTCCCCGCGGCCGCCGGCACGTGCACCCATGGCACGAGCACGACCCGCAGAACGGTGCCGTGGCCATGCCGGAAGAGGATCGGCTACCGGCTGGGTCCTGTCGGTCAGCGTCCACCCGGTGACGCCCCAGCGCAGGTCGTCCCCCAGCCGGTCGTCGGTGTGCAACGCGGTGCTGGTGGGCGTGACCCGTCCCGAGGGTGGCTACGACGCGCAGGCGATGGAGGGGCACGCCCACCTCTGGGACCCGCTGCTCCTGCTGTGGGCAGCGCCCTGGTCCTGTCGCTGTGGTTCTCGCGCAGGCCTCTCCAGGCGTCGGGTGAGGGATCCCCCCCGGACGCCTCGCCCTGCTCTGGTCGCCGGTCTCGCGTGAGCGGTCGCTGTGACGGGTCAGGAGTCCAAGCGGAGGGATGGGTCTCGGACGACGCGGCGCTGCTCCTCGGTGGTGAGGCCGAGGACCTGCCCGTCGCCCAGGTGGCCGTTCTGGACCCAGACCAGTGCGCCGTCGGCTGCTCGCAGGACGCTCCTGCGGTTCGCCGCTCCTGCCGTTCCGTCCTGAGGGATCCAGGAGGTGGTGGACACGATGTCCCCGCCGTCCTCCTGGGTGACGGCACACTCCGCCAGGTCCTCGCGCGCTGTGTCGCCGGGTGGGGACGCTGACGCGGGCCGGCTGAAGGGTCGTGCTGCGGCGCAGTCCACGGTGGGGAAGGCGACGTCCGAGACCCCTCGGTCCTCAGGTGCTGCAGTCGGGGCCGGGCCGGGAGCACGCAGCCCCACCCGCACGGGAACCTGCTCACCGGACGGCATCTGAACGGTGAGCAGGGCCTGCCACAGGTGGGTGTCCCAGTCTTCAGCGGCGATGAGGTTGACCGGCTCGGCCAGCTGCACTCCCGCGGCCTCCAGGGAGCGGGACAGGCGCGCGTTGAGGTCTTCCTGCTGGACCAGCATCTGCGCCCGCGCAGCATCGGCGGCGGCGCGCGAGTCGGCTGGGCCCTGCCCGGCCGGTCGGCCGGCGTCGCGCGGCGCACC
>Ga0210040_10001267_pt1 | contig 38790 bp, 37 predicted proteins | sample CryGeyCG12114_NA_FD_185462 | JGI IMG/M metagenome (GOLD analysis project Ga0210040, IMG submission 185462) | Groundwater microbial communities from aquifer - Crystal Geyser CG19_WC_8/21/14_NA (SPAdes) (version 2) | ecosystem: Environmental > Aquatic > Deep subsurface > Groundwater | place: USA... | reverse complement strand
GGATTTGTCAATAAAATAAATAATGAGTGAAGCAGTTATGCTTGTAAATCCAATTACGTTTTCCCATTTCTTAAACTTGCTTCTGAACTTAAGCCATTCTGAGTAATATTCGTTGTAATATTCTTTATTCAGCTCTTGAGTTACCTGGATTCTCATTCTTATAAATTAATGCTAACTAGCAGATAAACGTAACAACATACGGTTATCTGCAATATGTACGAAATAGCTAAAGCGTTAAATGAAACTAGGTAGTCTCATCCAGTAATTCTTGCTTCACCAGCCGCACAGTGTTAATGCGCTTCTCATCCATAGAGAGAATGGTAATGGTAAAAGGCGGTACCTGGATTATTTGTCCGGGCTGTGGAATATCTTCGTATACCGATAAAATAAAGCCGCCCAGTGTTTCGTAATCACCGCAAGGCAGGTCCAGCGTATATTTATCGTTGAGGTAATCTATTTCCTGGCGGGCATTAAATAAATAGGTGCCGGGGCTCAGTTCTTTTTCCAGCAAAGAATCTTCGTCAAACTCATCGTGAATTTCGCCAATAATTTCTTCCAGTAAGTCTTCGGTAGTAACCAGTCCGGAGGTGCCACCAAACTCATCTACTACCAAAGCAATACTGCGGTGTTCGGCTACAAACTTCACAAACAGCTCGCTAGCCAGCATGCTTTCGGGTACTACCATTATCGGGATGACGATAGAAGCAATATCGGCGGGTTTTTTAAACAGATCCAGCTGGTGGCAATAACCTATTATGTTGTCGATGGTATCTTCGTAGATAATAATTTTGGTATGACCAGTTTTAGAAAAGGCCTGCCGTAAAATTTCAATGGATTGCGACATTTCCACGGCTTCAATTTCGGTGCGCGGCACCATACATTCGCGCATTTTTACCGTCCGGAACTCCAGGGCATTATGGAAAATACGGGCATCTACTTCCGGTTCGGAATCTTTTTCGGGTTGGTACAAGCTCTTTTTAATGTATTGGTCCACGTTGGTTAAACCAAAAACCGGTTTGTCTTCCGAAAACTCCATTTTCATCAGTTTCACTACTACAAATTTAATTGCGCCGATTACCAGGTACACCACCGGGTACAGCACATAATAAATAATGAGCAGCGGCACGGCCAACACCTGCAGCATGGCATTAGCCCTTAGCATAAAGAGGCTGCGGGGCAGGTACTCGGCTATTATTAAGAATATAAGCGAGGCCAGCATTATTTGCAAGATAATGAACAGAAAGGCATAATTCAGAAAATCGGGCAGATATTGCTGGAGCAAAGGTTGCAACAGCCGGGCCATGCCCCCACTAAATAAAACCAGGGCTAGGATATTACCAATGAGCAAAGTAGTAGTTAGCTGCGACCGGCGGCGCGAGAAGTGGGTTATAATACGGCCCGATACGGTATTCTGCTTTTCCTGTAACTCCAGTTGCAGTTTACTCGCGCTCATAAACGCCATTTCCATACCCGAGAAAAAAGCCGAAAATAGTAAGGACCCGATTATAAGAGGGATTTGCTGATACATCATAGTTAGATGGGCTTGCCGGAACTGAAGTACTGGAATTAAACCAAGATAGCCAATTTTACGCAGCAAAAGCAGATTGGATGGGTTTAAAAAGTATTATTTGGCACTCCGGTTCTGAAACCGGTACCACATCAGGCAAATAAAAGAAATCATGAATATCCAGTAATTACTGATAATATCCCGCTCTATTACCGCCCGGTGAATGCCAATCATGGTAAAAGCCACGGCTACCGACAATAACACAATACTACTTAATTTCATGGTTACTCTAAAGTAAATACGCCGGTGGGCCTGGTGATTTTCCAGTTCGAGAAATCCTGGTTAGCCGTCATGCCGTGGCCTTTCAGGATATCGGTTTTGGTTTGGATGGTAACAAACTTATCGGTAAAAAGCACTCTTTTTTGCTTATCCCAGTGCAGCTCTTCGGTCCGCATGGTTTCATTTTTTACCACATTATTCACGATTACATTTCCGCGGGCATAATATGCATCTTTTTGTTTATCGTATTTCCCGTAATTGGCCCGTACCGTATTGGCTATATTGCCTTGCTTGTCGTAGAAAGTCATGTTAATACCATTGGGGTAGATACCATCGCCGTTTTCGTACTGCATCTGCAAGGGGGCGGTAAGCTTAATTTGGAGCCGGGCCGAATCGCTGTATAAAGTAGCAATATCGCGCGATTGCGAAATCGGCCCTTTGTATACGACTTTCTTTTTCAGGTCTTCATCATCCGTAAACTTACAACTAGCTACCGTATTGATAATCAGAAGAACTAAAACAGGCCAGCGCATAAATCGCAGGCTTTTCACAAATAAGTACATGCTGCTGTAATTTATAGCCAGGTGCAACCGGAACCCGGAAATATTAATCGAACTTAGGCTTGATAAACCAAACACTGTTTAAAGAAATACCTACCATAAACCGGATGTAATTTTCGCGCAGCAAACCGCCGGTGGTAGTACCGTTTCTACCCAGAGCAACCCCTAAGTTCACAAAAGATTGGTTGTATTCCGGTGGGCGGGGTACGGAACCAATGGGTAAGGTAGCCCCAAAATGCACCGACATATCCGTTAACTGCTCTCCGTTAATAATTATGGGAGTATTCGCGTAGTTAAAGCCGGCCCGGTAAGTTACCCGTTTCAGGTAGCTCTCCACCGATGCAGCATCAGGCGTTAATTCTCCACCCAAGGCAAAACGGTAGCTATTGGCTAAGTTAGTATTACTATTCCCATCTAAGTTGCGGTAAGTAGTCCAGTCGCGGGTTGCAAACTCCGCTCCTATTACCCAGTTACTATTATTATCGAAACTTAAACCCGCCTCTATAAAACTCGGTATGGTTTCCTGGCTTTGCAAACTATCTAATGGCACTTCGCTTAAAAGAGTAGCATCGGTTAAACGTACCCGTTGCTGCGATATTCTCCGGGTAGCATTTAAATCGGTTTGTAAGCCATATACCAAGCCGGCGGTAACGTTTGCTTTTTTACCTAAAGGCTGCCGGTAAGAAAGCCCGCCCCGAAACATAACATCAGAGTAGTTGGTGCGCTCATTCAGGATTACCCGTTGCGGACTAGTGGTTGCGGCAGTGTCTTGTAATTGGGTATAGGCATTCCGGTCGATGCCGCCAAACAAGTAAGATCCGGTAACACCAACGGTCAGGCCTTTGTATATTCTGACGCCGTTAGAGAAAAAAGCCTCCGAAATGGTGCCTTCGCCGTTGTTGCCGCTAATGAAATCTATGTTTTCGGGAGCGCCAGGTACGGTACCCGTGCTGTACGTATTATAATTTACCGAACTAAAGGGCTTTAAACCGATAGCAGTACGCCAGTTTTTTGTAACGGGCAAAGCTAGGGCTAAATAACCAAAACCGGTATGGCTCGTGTTCTGCGAAGTGGTTCCGTTCTCAATTTTCTTCACCTGACCGGAGGCGGCTATTTCAAACGTAACGCGGCTGTTGTAAACCAGCAAAGCCGGGTTCTGGATGTTTACAAAATAGCTGTTAGGCGTACTAACCCCCAGATTACCCATGCCAAAATTGCGCACATTACCGGTGCTGGTATTTAACTCACCAATACCCAGTTTAGAATAAGGCGCATTACCGGTGTTTTGGGCCTGGCTTACCTGCAGGCCGGTAAGCACCAATATACTGCAGAGCAGCGAAGAAAATTTATTCATTATAATTTAATATTGTATTAAGCCCGATCAGAACTAGCTCTGGCACTACAAAGATGGTTGCTTTTAAGTTAGTTTCAAAAAAAGCGGCATCGCCACCACAAAGTACCACCACCAAATCCGGCGCTAGTTTCTGGTAAGCCTGAATGATACCGTTCAACTCCGCTACGGTGCCGTGCATTACACCACTGCGCATGGCATCGGCGGTATTGCGCCCGGTAAGCGGCACTGCAACAGTTTTTTGTTCAATTAACGGTAGCTTCTGGGTAAAAGTATGCAGCGCCCGGAATTTCATATTCAGCCCTAAAGTAATACTTCCGCCCTGGTAATTTTTATGTTTATCTACAAAATCGCAGGTAATGCAAGTACCCGCATCTATTACCAATATATCCTGGTTTGGGTATAAAAAGCTGGCACCCACTACGGCTGCCAGCCGGTCCATGCCCAAAGTCTGCGGCGTTTCGTAGTGGTTGGTAATGGGTACCGGCATTTGCCAGTTTAGCCTTAATACTTTTTTACCCGCTGGCACCTGCTCCGCTAAGTTACTTTCGGTAGCCCGCACCGATGATAAGATAATGTGGCTAACGGCGGCAAACTCCGCTATTTGCAGCAATGCTCTTTCTTCCAACACCTGACCGCCGCGGATGAACTTATCCGCTTCGAACAGCGCATACTTGATGGCACTATTGCCAAAATCAACCGCCAAGTTATACATGCCTGTTTTGTTTAACGTGCCGCTTACGAAAAGTACTTCAACCGGATTACCTCCTTTTCGTTTAGGAAACGCCAATTGCTGCGGGGCAAATCTTTTTTCGTAAGTCCGGCATATTGTACCCGGTCCAGGGTTACTACTTCGTAGCCCAGGTGTTCGAATATGCGGCGCACAATCCGGTTTTTACCAATATGAATCTGGATGCCCAAGAAAGTATTGTTATTGCCGATAACCGCTAAATCATCAACCTCTGCTTTGCCGTCTTCCAGCTCCACACCGGCCGCAACCATTTTAAAATGTTCTTCCGTGATAGGCTTATCTAACTCTACCTGGTATATTTTAGAAATATTATTAGAAGGATGCGTTAGTTTCTGAGCCAGCTCGCCATCGTTCGTAAATAATAACAAGCCGGTGGTGTTGCGGTCTAAGCGACCCACCGGGAATATCCGTTCCTTCGAAGCTTTGCTCACCAAATCCATCACCGTTTTGCGACCTTCGGGATCTTCGGTGGTGGTAATAAAGTCTTTGGGTTTGTTTAGGAGCACATACACCATTTTTTCCCGGTTCAGGCGCTTCTTACCATAAGTTACCGTATCTTCCGGACGCACCATATACCCCATTTCGGTTATAGGCTCGCCGTTTACTTTTATTTCGCCGGAGGCGATTAAGTTGTCGGCCTCGCGGCGGGAACAAATGCCGGCATTAGCAATATAGCGGTTCAACCGGATTAAACCATTATCGTCTTGTTTTTCCGCACCCCGGCGTTCGCGGGCCTGGTAACGCTTCAGATCGTAATCGGGCGCTTCGCTTGGCTTTTCAGATCCGGCCCGGAATTCGCGTCTGGGGCCTCTCTCGGGGCGGCGATCATTAAAAGGCTTGGAGCGGTCGAATGGCTTGAAATCTCTACCGGTTGTTGAGCGCTGCTCGTCGTTGTTGCGATCCCGGTCATAAGTTTGTTTTTCACCGAACGGTGCCTTGGCTGGTTTATCGCCGGCAAAACGGTTATAAGGCCGTGCTGGCCGGTTTTCGTCTTGCCGGTTAAAGTTAGCACCGCGCGGACGATCAAAAGAGCCGATTTTTTCGCCGGATGTTGCGCTATACGTACGGCTGCGGTCGTTTTCGCCTCTTGGCCCTTTATCATAGCGCGGCTTATCAAAGCCTGGTTTATCCCGCCGGTCTTCCGCACCAAACGATTTCTGGCCGTAGGGTTTAGCGGCATAAGGTTTGCGATCGCCAGCTGACGCCGGACGGCGATCACCACGGGCCGCGTAACCGCCGGCATTTGGACGTTGGTCCCCGTAACGGGGTCGGTCTGCGGAACGATTATCGTCTCCCCGGCCATTATCATCACCCCGATCCGGTCGGTCGCGTCGTTCCGGTCTTTCCGAGCGGTCTGGCCGATCATTACGGTCCCGGTTATAACCAGGGCGATCACCTTGTTGCTCGGCCTCGCCGGACCGGCGACCTTGGTAAGGTGCTGGCTTGGAAAATTTGGGGCCGCCTTTAAAGGCTGGTCGTTTGCTTTCGAAAGAGCGCCCGCGTTCGCCGGCCGGGCGGGATGCGCCTTCTTCGCCGGGACGGTTAAACCGTTCGCTGCGGTTGTATACTTTTTTGCCTTCGCCCCGGAATTTAGCGGTGCGGTCTTCCCGTACCGGACGAGCGCCGCTGTTTTCTCCGGCCGGACGATCCGCATTGTTACGGGAGCCGTGCTCGGGTCGGGAATCGCGGGAAGTTCGGTCGGAGTTGAAATTGCCGGCAGCAGCATTGCCCCGGCCTTTGAATTTATTACCGGCGGCAAACCTGCCTGAACCCGGTTTAAAGTTATCTGTAGCCATGTTGGATTGATGGAGATGCAGTATCGCTACTGGATCGGGATGTTAAACTTAATTTTCAGAGATATCGCCAATGGCGTTTTCTTCTGATACGAAATCTTTTAATTGGGGCAGGTCTTTCAGGTGATTTATTCCGAAATAATCCATGAATTTTTGGGTAGTACCGTAGATAATGGGCCGCCCAATAGTATCGGCTTTGCCTTTTATCTGGATTAATTCTTTTTCGAGTAATTTCTGGATAGCGTAATCGCAGCTTACCCCCCGGATTTGTTCTACCCCGGATTTAGAGATAGGCTGCTTATAGGCAATAATGGCCAACGTTTCCAGGGCCGAAGCCGATAGTTTGCGTTTAGATTTCTGTTTTAAAAACAAACCAATAGCCTGCTGGTAATCGGGTTTAGTCAGAAACTGATAACCGCCGCCAATGGCGTATATCTGAAAGGCAAAGGCAGCATCAGCCAAGCGCTGGTTTATTTCCTCAATACTTTCCAGCACATCGCTAATAGTTATTTCCTGCTGCAGCACCTCGGCTAAGCATTTCTGCAGATCTTCGATGGCTACCGGCGCCTGGGCACAAAAAATAAGGGCCTGAATATGGCTTTGTAAGTTGTTCAAGCAGTTACTAGTTACTTAATCTCGGCGTTGCAATTTAGCTTCAATAGAATGCTGGGTGTGGGGCACTGCCCGCAACCGCTCTTTTGGTATTAATTTACCGGTAGCAATACACACGCCGTAAGAGCCATTCTTTATCCGGATTAAAGCGTTTTCTAACTGCTGAATAAACTTTAACTGCCGGGAAGCCAATTGATTTAAACTTTCTTTTTCGGCCGTATCCGCTCCGTCTTCCAGCACCTTTGCCGAGGAAGCAGTATTATCGGTTCCGGTATCGTTGCGGCGACTCAGAGTTTCTTTAATGAAAGTAACTTCCTTTCTGGCGTTATTTAGCTTTTCCTGAATAATTTCCTGAAACTCCAACAAATCCTCGCGGGAATAACGCATTGATTCTTGACTCATGGCCGTACAAATTTATTTTATTTTAATATATTTAAATATTTGCTTATTTCGCTTGGTAACACAAGAGGCGCCGTTTTAGTTTACTTTTAAAACTATCGGCCGCGCTAACGTATAATCTACTTGTATTTAAGCAAAGATCACGCTAAAATTTTGACGCAAAATTAATATAATTTTACCTAAATAGCTAGCAGGCTGACTTTAAATATTGTGGCATAAGAACTTATCAGCCTTTCGATATAACACTAAAAAGCAAACAAGTGAATTTTTTGGTTTCGAAATATTTATTTGGCATTCTTTTTATGTTATTTGTGTCATCCGACTTACAATCTATCCGATGAAAATCAACCATTACTATTTACAGGCTACTTTTATTTTACTTGTAGCTTTAGCCGCCGGTTGTACGCCTTCGCGCGGCATTATTGCCTCCGGCAAAGTGACTACCAAAGGGGCCATTAAGGCTGGTTATAATGCCTCGTTTAACATTAGTTCTTCGTCGCTTAGCGAAGTAGATAACATTGCCGAATCGGCGGTAAATGCGCTGCAGAACCGCGATTCTATTTATTATGATGCTGACTTTCAGAGCTTAACCCGAAGTTTACTGGCTTATTCGCTGGATCCGACGGCACCTACATCTGATTTTTATATCCGGTACGGCGTAGCCGACCGCGTAGATGTGGGCTATAAATATGCCTCCGGTGCGCACGTTTTAGATGCCATGTACCAGTTTTTAGGCTCTACCGGCACCATCGATAATCCGGGCCCGGCGGGCTTGTACGGCAGCATTGGTTTGCAGTATTCCGGCCAGAATTCTAATTTACCTTCCAGGTTAGGTTTAAGTGCCCTTAGCTCTATTCTTAATTACGATTTAAAACGGAAAGATATTCTGGTGCCGCTGGTTTTCAGTAAATCTTTTGGGCAGGAAGAAGAATACGGCAATTTTTCGTGGGGCGTGGTGTACGGACATACTTTTATAAACTATGGCTTTGAACCCGGCAACTTGTACGAGAAACTGGGCGGCACGCAAACCCGGCAAATTAAGGCTTTACAGAAGAAAGAAAACTTTTCTTCTTTCGGCACCTTTATAAACGCTAAAATCGGGTACCGGTATATTTACTTTTTACCGGCCTTAAGCATTTATTACCAGAACTACGGTACGTACGATATCTTTGGCTTACAACAAGAAAATTATAAAGGCTTTACTTTTATTCCGTCGTTAGGCTTTCAGATCAACTTTAGTACTATCAGCGGCAATACCAGAAGCCGGCGCCGGTAGCTTTCATTTATTCCGGGTTCTTTGTGAAGGAAAGAGACAAATCCAACGTAAGTTTCCGCATCTCTGCATCGAACTTGACTCTTTTATCTGTATTATAAATAAGAAAGCAACCGTAATAGGTTGCTTTTTTAGGCATTAAACCCCAGCATTTGAATAGCAGCAGCAGCGGCCTCTACACCTTTGTTGCCGTGTTTGCCACCGGCCCGGTCCCAGGCTTGCTGTTCATCGTTGGTGGTAACCAAGCCAAAAATTACCGGCTTATTGTATTTTAGAGCTACATTAGTAATACCGTTGGCTACCGCATGGCAGATATAATCGTCGTGTTTGGTTTCGCCTTTTATTACTACACCCAAACAAATTACCGCATCAATGTCGGTGCTTTGCGCCAAAAACTGGGCACCTAGCGTTAACTCAAAAGAACCCGGAACGGTGTTGCGGTGGATGTTCTCGGGCTTGGCCCCGTGTTTTAAAAGCGTATCATAAGCACCTTGGCATAGCGTATCGGTAATAGCTTTGTTCCATTCGGCTACTATCAGGCCAAAACGTTTGCCGGAAATGTCAATCAGGTTATCGGAATTATATTCGTTCAGGTTTTTTAAGGCAGTGGCCATATTGGAGAGGTATAAATTAGAAACGATAAATTAGAATTTACCCGACAATATTACGAATGATTTTAATCTTTATAAGTCCAAGCCGGAGAATGCATGGTATATTTTATGAAATAACGGCTTTATTTTATTGCTGGTTGTTATATCTGCTAAACTGTTAGTCTTTCTATTTTCAGGTTTGTATTAAGTTAACGTATTAAGCTTTTTACAAATTTTTAGCTTTATCATTACATGTATGCTCCTTTAATACTCTTGGACCTATTCTTACTCTTATTCTTTAGTTTATCTGCTTTGAGTATATTGTTTAAACTTTTAACCTGGTCAATCAATTAAACTAAAAAAATCTAACATCTTATTATTTTCGTTAATTCAATAAATAAAATTTAAATATGGGAACAAACAAGATAGATATGGCAGATAACTTTTTCGACATGATTAAGAATTTAAGTGCTGATGTAAAGCTTGAATTAATAAGCAAGATTACAGATTCTTTAAAAGCTAGTAAGCAGAAAGCTAAGGATGATTCTTGGAAAAAATTGTTTGGCGCCTGGCAATCTGACCAAAGTGCGGAGGATATAATTGAAGAAATAAGAGGTAGCAGGCACACTAACAGGCAAATTGAAGATTTATAAATGTATTATCTGCTTGATACTAATATTTGTATTTATTTCCTAAAAGGCAGGTTTGGCCTTGTCCAGAAATTTGAAAGAATAGGATTTGATAATCTGTTTCTTTCTGAAATCACCGTTGCTGAGTTAAAATTTGGTGCCCAAAAAAGCAATTATCCTGAACAAAATAAAATGGTTATAAATGAATTGATAAGTAAATTTAAGCAACTCCCAATTTATAGTGCTTTAGATATTTACGCAAAAGAAAAAGCAAGGCTCCAAAAAGAAGGAAATACAGTTGATGACTTAGATCTACTTATTGGCGCTACCGCCATTGTAAACGATATGATATTAGTAACGAATAATGAAAAACACTTTAATCGCTTACAAAACATAATAATTGAAAACTGGACTAAATAAAGCTATCATATTACAGTTTATACGCAAAAGTACAGCTACTTTGTAAATAGCTGTACTTTTGTAATTGATTCATTTGCTTAATTGTAACTGCAACAAAGTATTACCAAATAAACAGGGCTCCTGCCTTTTCAGACAGGAGCCCCGTTCTTAATACTTTAATGCTATTTACTTGCCTGCTACTAATTCCGCGCGGGCTTTATATTTTTTAGCGTCATTTACTTCCGGCGCGTTCACGTAACTGTTAATAATCCGGTCGTACACGCCAACCGCCGATTTGTAATCGTTATTCAGCTCGTAAGCCATACCGGCTTTCAATAAGTATTGCGGCGAAAAGAACTCATTGCCTTTGTAATCGGCAGCTTTTACGTATAATTCGGCAGCATCGGCTTTTTTACCTAATTCCAGGTTGGCATCACCTTGTAAAGCGTAAGCCCGGCCTTGCAAAATTAAATCATCCGATTTATAATCTTCCAGGTAATTCAGAGCATCCTGGTATTTACCTTGCTTCAGAAGCGCCACGCCGGCATAAAACCGGGCTAAGTTGCCGGCTTTGGTGCTGCCATACTGATCTACAATAGTTGTAAGACCTTTGTGCTGACCATCGCCTTTTAAAGCAGCATTTAAAGAATCGGCTTCGAAGTAATACACCGCCTGGAACATAGCGGCCTGTGCCTCGGTATTTTGGATACTGCGGTAATTAAAATAAAAGAAAGCCCCGGCAATAGCGGCCGCAACTACGGCTAAAAGCCCAATCAACACGTTCCGGTTTTTCTTCACGAAATCTTCTGACCCGTGGGTTAAGCGATCAGCTAAAACATCCGGGTTTTCCAGAATCTCGTATTCGCTTTCTCTTTTGATGGTATCTTTTGCCATTTTTTTAATTGTTGATTGTTAATTATTGATTGCTTTCTACTAAAGTAACCAACTGTTGCTAACAACCGGATAATAAATATTAATTATTATTAAATTTTATCTTTTCCTAAAACAAGAATCTTTTGCTAATCATTCAGTTGATGAAAAATATTTTTAATTTAAACAATCAACAAATAACAATCAGCAATCAAACTAATCCATTAAAAAAGGATAATCTTGCTGTGCGTACACGTCTTTGTACAATTCATCGGCCGTTGGATAAGGCGAACTTTCAGCAAATTCTACTGATTCGTTAACCTGGGCTTTGATTTTATTATCGATGGCTTCCAGGTCTTGCTCCGTAGCAAAATTATTTTCCAGAATGGTCTGGCGTACGTGCTCAATGGCATCTTTGCTGCGGTAATCTTCCAGTTCTTCTTTGGTACGGTATTTAGCCGGATCGGACATAGAATGCCCTTTGTAGCGATACGTTTTAAATTCCAGGAAAGTAGGACCTTCGCCGGCCCGGGCCCGCTCGGCCGCTCTGGCTACTGCTTCGTGCACATCTTCGCAGCGCATACCATTTACCGGCTCCGATGGCATATCGTAACCTTCGGCCATAGTATATAACTCAGTTACGTTAGAGGTGCGTTGTACCGAAGTACCCATGGCATAACCATTGTTTTCTACCACAAATATTACCGGTAATTTCCACAGCATGGCCATGTTAAAAGCTTCGTGGAAAGCACCTTGGCGCACGGCACCGTCGCCCATGTAGCAAATGCACAGGTTACCGGTTTTGTTGTATTTCTCCGCAAAGGCTATACCCGCGCCCATTGGTATCTGGCCGCCCACAATACCGTGGCCGCCCATAAAATTAACGTTCTTATCAAAAATGTGCATCGAGCCACCTTTGCCTTTAGAACATCCGGTAGATTTGGCAAACAGCTCGGCCATTACGGCGTTAGGCGAAGTACCCAAAGCAATAGGATGGGCGTGATCGCGATAAGCAGTAATCCATTTATCGTCTTTCGTTAGCGCGCTAACGGCGCCAGCTACGCAAGCTTCCTGACCAATATATAAGTGGCAAAAGCCTTTTATCTTCTGTTGTCCGTATAATTGTCCGGCTTTCTCCTCGAACTTACGCATCAACTGCATCATCTCGTACCAACGCAGGTAAGTCTCTTTAGAGAATTCTGGGGTTGATGTTACCTCGGTTTGGGCCTTTTCTGTCGTAATTGCCATATATTGTGCTCCGTATTCAGTTTAGAGTGCGAAATTAATTAAAAATAATTGTAAGAAGAAATTAATGATCCTCGAAAATATAAGTTTACTTTATTTTAAAAACTACGAAGAAGCGAATGTTCCATTCTCGCCGCATATTAATTGCTTTATCGGGGATAACGGCAGCGGCAAAACCAACTTGCTCGACGCCATATATTACCTCTCCATGACCAAAAGTGCTTTTACATCTTCTGACTTGCAGAACGTGAAGCAGGACGAAGAATATTTTATGGTGCGTGGTAAATTTAACGCTATTACCCACCAAGATGTTATTCAGTGTACTTTCCGCACCGGCCAGAAAAAAATTATCACCCACAACAAAACGCCCTACGAAAAAATAAGTGAGCACATTGGCCGCTACCCGGTGGTATTAATTTCGCCTTACGATACCGATCTGATCCGGGAAGGTAGTGAAGAACGCCGCAAGTATTTCGACAGCCTGCTCTCGCAACTAAACCAGGAATATTTAAACACGCTTATTTTATACAATTACCTGCTGAAACAGCGTAATTCCTTATTGAAACAGTTTTACGACCGCAAATATTTTGACCCGGATTACCTGCAGATATTAGATGAGCAGTTGGTACCGGCCGGCGAGAATGTTTCGCGGGTACGCCAGGAATTTTTAAAACAGTTTGTGCCGATCTTTCAGAAACACTACCAGCACCTGACCGATAGCAGCGAAGAAGCAAGTCTGGAGTTTAAAAGCAACCTGCCCCAGAATAACTTTGCTTTGCTCCTGGCCGAAGCGCAACGCAAAGATTTGGTGTTACAACGTACTACCGTAGGGCCGCACAAAGAAGATTTTACGTTTCTGATGAACGGCATGCCCATTAAAAATTACGGCTCGCAGGGGCAACAAAAATCTTATGTAATTGCTTTAAAACTGGCGCATTTTGAAATTGTAGCGCAGCACAATGGCCAGAAACCGTTGTTACTGCTGGATGATATATTCGACCGGCTCGACGAAAAACGCATTGCCAAGCTGATGCAACTGGTAGCAAATCAAACCTTCGGACAATTGTTTATAACTGACTCGCAATGGGAGCGCACGAATAATATTGTGGCTGGCTTATCCGAAAATATTGCCCGCTTCCGGGTGGCAAACGGCACCGTTAAACAGGTGTAGTCTGAACCGCGAATTTTCGCTGATTAAACTAATTGCACGGATTTATTTATTAATTCTGCTTGCCTGCGGAGATTGGCGGTAAACTGCAAATTGATTATTGAATTACATTAATATTAATCTGTAGACTTTCATTAGAAAATAGCGAATTTCAATCTGTATAATTCGGGACAATCCGCGATTAGGACTAATACACTTTTCCACGTGGAAAAGTGGTGCATTACTATTTCGCATTTGCGCCTACCTTTGTTTTAAATCGTATAGGATACGTTATCATTTTTAATTAAATAATCTCTTCTGTGAGTTTTACACCCTACAAACCCAAATATAGTACCCGCAAAGCCGATACGCAGTCTCTGAAAGACAGCATTCAGGATTTGCTGAAGGCTTACCGCATCCAGGGGAAAATTTCGCAGCAACAAGTGCTGGCTGGCTGGGAAAAAATCATGGGGAAAGGCATTGCCCTAAAAACGAAAGAACTGTACTTCCAGGAGCGGAAATTATTCGTGACCCTCACCTCGGCTTCTTTAAAACACGAACTCAATATGTCTAAAACCAAGGTAATTGCTTTAATTAACCAGGAAGTAGGCCAGGATTTCATCCGAGAAGTGGTATTTTTATAATAAAAAATTTGTATCTTCTTACATAATTTTTTATTAGACTATTTCTAGCTTTAAATTGGTATCACATACGTGAAGCCGGTTTAAAGTTGGACAATACCTTGATAAAAATTCTACTATCACTTTTCTTTTCTTTACTTCATTTTTATACTGTTAATGCCCAAACAAATGGTTCCTGGTTCCCGCCCGGGGCTGATCTGAGTTACCCGCGTACGCTCCTGAAAGCTTCGCAAATTCCGGCTGTACAGGCCTCTTTATCAGAGAATACTAATCTTACTATTTACACCGGACTTTACGGCAATGCCACGGCTACACCACCGGCCAGTAATGCTACTACTGATGAGCGTCGCGCCCGGGCCACCATGGCCAAAAATGCTGCTTTTGTGGTATTGATGAATAGAAAACCGGTTTCCGGCCTGCTGGTTGCTTTAACCGAAACCGAGCGAACAGCCTTTATAAATAAAACCAAAAATCTATTAGAAAACCTAAATACCACCGTAGACGCAGCTACTTCTTATACCAACTGGCAGTGGCGCTCCAAAGAACTTATTGATTACCTGGTGGCCTACGATCTCTTGTGCGGAACCGGCGAATCGGCTGCCGCTATGGCGCGAAGCAAAACGAAACTCCAGCTGTTTGCCGCCAACCTTTACGAAAAATCTGTTACGTCTTATAGTTTGTTCTTTTTCAGCATTTCTTTTTACAAAGATTTTAAAAACAACCACGTACTCATGACGGCCGCAGCATTGGGGCTTTCCGCCATTGTTTTAAATAGTGCTACCGGCTCCGATTCTAAAATGCAGCCGGTTAACTGGATAAATACCGGGTTCTACAACATAGATAACCTTTTGTGGCGGGATGAACAGCGCTTATCGGATCCGGAAAAAGTAGCGGGTTATGCCGAAGGTCCTTATTATTTTAAATATGCATTTCTGAACTGTTTGCCTTTTATCCGGGCCATGGGAAATTTCCTGCCCGATGGCAGCCTGGATTATACATTTAACAATACCACCCGCAGCATTCGTAATCCTTACTTCGACCCAGCTTATGACCGCCTGTACGACTGGATAACGGCTATTGCCATGCCCGATGGCCGGTTTCCGGCTTTGGAAGATTCTTACCTGGATATGGGCATGCCCGAGCTCGTGATGACGGGTAAAAGCAAATATGCCTTGCCCATGTATTTTAGTAATCTGGCCCCGAACCAACTTAACTCCCTGCATGCCCAGCTCCGCGATTTAACCGTGGATATGCGGGCGGCTTATCTGGCCGCTCGTATTAGCCCCGCAACTCCTCAGCGTAATAATTTAACCGCCTTACCCCACAGCGGCAACCTGGTATTCCGTTCCGGCGATGATTCCCTGGCTAATTATCTGCAACTGTACGGCAAGCACGGTTTGCCCTTAACCAATTCGGGCGGACATAACCACGGCGATGCCGGCAGTTTTATCTTACACGCGAAAGGGCAATTATTGGCTTTGGATGCCGGATATTTGAATTACAACCGCCGCATGGAAGTAGGTAATGCCAATAATCATAACCTGGTTTTAGTAGATAACGCAGGGCCGGCTATTAGTACGGAAGGCAGCGCCAATGATGCCGAAGCTTTTATCCAAAACACGTTTCAGAACGGGGCCATCGCTTACGGTGAAGTCCAAACCAGCTATCACCACACCAACATCATCCGCAAAACCCTTGCGGTGCGCAACTCTTATTACTTAATGGCCGATTTTATAAAAGCCGATGCAACTCATAATTATACCTGGCAATTGCACGGCTATGGCTTGGAAAACAGCACCGCTGCTACCGGCATTTTCACCGACAGTTTAGCCAACGGAGAAGGCATCTGGCAAAAAAATAACGTGCACCTAAAAGCGCACGTTACGGCTACCGGCGGCGCCACGGCTTATACCAAAGCCACCAATAAACACGAGCTCACCTATAACATCCCCGAAGACCACACTACCCTGCTGGTAGAAAAGAGAAATGTGGCGCAAACCCAGTTTCTGGCCACTTTGCATCCTTACACCACCGGGTCGTTACGAGTTAAAACAACCAGTACTCCTACTACCGCGGCTTTAACCATAACATGTTCTGATTATAAAGATTTGGTCTGGACGCAAACCGATAATCTTATAGCTACTTTTGATAATTTTGGAACAACAGTTAGCTCGGATGCGTCTTTAACTTTCTTTTCGGTACTGGCGGCCGATAGTACATTTGCCCAGGCCTTTCTGGAACAGGGCACTTTGCTGCAAAACGACACGACACTTTTAATACAGTCCACAAAACGTGCTTCCATTAGCCTGGTGAAGTTAAACGACACCACTTATACCACCTACGTGAGCCGGGCTACTACCCTTACCTTGTCCCTGGAAAATCCGCCCGCTTCGGTAACCGGCGATAGTATCAGCACTTTTGCATACGACACCAATAAACATCAGTTGTTAATCACCTTTACGGGCCCATCCGCCGGTACGATCTTACTTACCACTCCGGCACCGGCACCACCCCTATCAGCACCAATCGTAAAAGAGCCGGTACAGTTGTCTGGCAACCGCGCAGAAGAAGACGTGCTGCTTTCGTGGCAATCGCCGCCCGTACCAACTATGGTTGGTTTTGCGGTACAACGCCGCCGCGAAGAGGAAAGTGAATTTAAAGAAATTGGCCTGGTAAAAGTTATCGAAACCGCCGATTATAATTTTCGGGATAGTTTGGCACCGGCTACTCCGGTTTATTACCGGCTGCAACAGTTACATACCGATAGCAGCTTTACCTATTCTTCGGTCGTTTCGCTGCCGGAGCGCTCCGTACTGGGCATTTCTCTTCCGGAGCAAACTGCACAGCCTACTTTACTGGTCGGTCCGGTGCCGGCTAACCGGTATTTAAACGTTTCTTTTTCCGATCCCAAACAACGCGTACTGCTTCGCCTTTTAGCCCAGGACGGGCGGGTACCGCAGCAAAGTTATTTCAAAAAAGAAATACGTCTGAATGTAAGTGCTTTGGCGCCGGGTTTATATTACCTGCAAGCGTGCGATCAAGCGGGAAACCTTATTGCGAAAACCAGAAAAGTAATCATCTTGCATTAATTTATTGGCTTCCCGGTTTTACCAACTTATCTTGCCGTTGTTTTAAACTTAGTATTATATGTTGCTACCCGATTTTCGTTCTGTTGCGCATTCCCGTACCACCCTCACCGAACTCATGATTCCGAGTTACGCCAATTTTGGTGGTAAAATTCACGGAGGTATTTTATTATCGCTGATGGACAAAGTGGCTTACACCTGTGCGGCCAAGCATGCGGGTAATTATTGCGTAACCGTTTCGGTAGATGGGGTTAACTTCCTGCAACCCGTAGAAGTAGGTGAACTGGTGTCGCTCATGGCTTCGGTAAATTATGTAGGCCGCACTTCATTGGTAGTAGGTATAAAAGTAGTAGCCGAAAATATTCAGACGAGTACCGTAAAACACACCAATACCTCTTACATTACTTTGGTGGCGAAAGATGAAACGGGTAAGCCTACGCCGGTGCCAGGTTTATCTTTAGAGAACCCGGAAGAAACGCGCCGGTTTCTGGAAGCCATCAAACGGAAAGAGTTAAAAGCCCTACACCAAACCGAGCTAGATAATGCCAAAACCAGCCTGACGGTAGAGCAGGATTTATATAAACTACAAGGCGAGCGGTGTAAGCTTAATTATAGCTAAGTAAATAGACACCAGTATCAAGATATAAGTAGCAAGACTATGATACAGGTAACTAATTGATTAATAAAAAATAAATACAAATATTAAACTAGCGAATTTATCAATTGAATCCTGTTCGCTTACTTAACTTAAAGCTAATTAGTTACGAGGTAAATTCCTTGTGGTGTATTCATTTAATTAAACGGTAAAGTATTCTTCCAGCTCCTGTAGGGTATTTTCGGTAGTTGCCATATCCTGCACCACCTGGCCTTTTTCCAGGATAATAATGCGTTCGCACACCTCAATTACGTGACTAAGGTCGTGGCTCGATATCAGCAAGGTCATGTTCTTTTGGTCGCGTAAGAATTTCAGCAGGTTTTTTAACCGGATTTGCGAACTGGGATCCAGATTGGCAAATGGCTCATCTAAGATTAAAAACTCCGGATTAGATAAAGCCGCCGCCGCTACACCCACTTTTTTCTGGTTGCCTTTAGAAAAATCGCGGATGTATTTGCGTTGGTTTAATATTTCGCCGTTAAACAAATCCAGGAAAAGCTGTAACCGCTCAGTTACATCGCCCGCCGATAAACCGTGCAGGTCTCCGATAAATTTAAAATATTCTTCGGGCGTTAGGTAATCAATCAGAAACCCTTCGTCGAGGTGCGAGCCGGTGTAATGCTTCCAATCTTCGGTAAGGGCAACGTTTACCTTCTTCGAATATACTTCGCCTTTGGTGGGGCGGATCAGGTCCAAACTCATCCGGAACAGCGTAGTTTTACCGGCGCCATTGTTGCCCACCAAGCCCACGGTTTCGCCGGTGGCAATGGCAAGGCCCGGAATATTTACCACGGTTTTGCCATTGTAAACTTTTTGAATGTTTTTAACTTCTAACATAAACAATGTTTTTATGATATTTGAATTTATCAGGTAAAGCTTAAACTTTAATTTATCGCTCCTGAATAACCCAGAACTGTTTACTTTTTACTGATAACTGTAACTGTTTACTGTTCACTGCTAACTGTTTCGGAAGCCCGCCGCTATTTTGTACTTATGCGCTAAAAAACGGTTGGCCGTTAACTGTAATAACGGGCGATGAAAAACGAAACCGGTTAAACCTACCAACCCGATAGCAAAGATGCCCCAGTAAGGCAAGTTCATAAAGCCAAAGGGTGCATAAATAAGCAATGGCAGCAAGATTAAAGGTAACATCATCACAAATTTAGAAGCCCCTACGCCCTGCCAGTTAAAAGCGGAGCTTTTACTCAAATCGATGCGGTTTTTATTTAGCACCGAAAAGTAGAATACCACAAATACGTTTATGCCGATGTTAAACAGAAAAGCGGCCAGGTTAATAAGTAATATTTTAGTGCCGAAAAAGCCGTAAGGCAAAGTAATTAGAAACGAGGTAAAAATAATAGGAATAAAGAGCCAGAACTTAGCCTGGTAAAACTGGTAAGGCGAAATCCGTTTCGTAAGCAAGGCATCGAAATGACCGCTTTGCCAGCTGGGCATAAACTGACCGTAATTAAACATAAACATACCCGTCATCATGATACCCACAAAAATGTACATTACAAATCCATCCTGGTAAGCTTTATTGGGATAAAATATAAATCCGTAAAACAAGAAGAAAACCGACATAAAAGCCCCTGATTTAGAGCGTTTGTGCCGCCAGATCAGCTTCATTTCCAAGGCAATAAGTTTGCCTATTTGGCCGAAACGGTTCAGAAACGTAATATCACTGCCTTCTACCGACTTGGTTTGGCGTAGGGCCATTTCTTCGGGGTAAGTATGCGCCCGCAGAAATTTATAATTAAGAACATAAAGCAGCAGGCATAACCCTATTGGAAAGATAATGGCCCAGGGATGCTGCAGCAAGAAACCAAAAGCTGCCGACGAGGCTTGCCGCAGGGATAAAAACTCCAGGTAATCTAATAATATCAGGGAAATAATACCCAACGCAAAAACTAAGGTTAGCTTGGGTTTACTACTCAGTTGGCGCTTAAAATACAAACACAGGAAATTACCTGAAAAGATAAAAGCCATAATAGCAATTAGCCAAACCAGCGCTAAACCTATGCTATAAGCTGGCACCAGCACTTTTACCATAAAAGGTACCAAGATTAAAAGTTGCCAGAAGTTAAATAAACTCGGCACCGATTTAAACAGCACATAGTGAATTAAACTGGCTTTTTTTATAGGCAAATGCAGATAAGGCTGAATGGCCAGAACCGGTAATTCCTGCAACATAAACCGCATAAATAAATCCAGGAGAAAATAGAAAAGCAGGAAGCCATTAAACGCCTGCACCGGACTTATGTCGGGGAATGTTTCTCTTAAAATAACATCAATAAAGAACCCGATAACCAGAAAGCAAAGCAGAAAATAAACAATGAAAAAGCCGAGAATGATATTAACGGCTATGCTCTTCTGGAAAGCTGCCGAGCGGCGTGATTCTTTCCATTGGTGGGCAAGTAAGGTGGCTAGCATCAGGTTAGTACTATTTAAACAAAATTTATGAAATATGGTTAAAAAGAATTATCTGCGCAAGCATCTAATGCAATTTAATATCTTACAAAAGGAGTTGTCCAAGCAGCGTGTAATAGAATTCTTCTATAGATAAAATGTAAGATGCAACCAATTTATATAGCAGAGGGTCATTGTTTTAGATAACCTAATATTTTATGAAAAATTAAGATGCGCTACTTAAAATATTTATTCGTATTCCTTTTTGTCGGAAGTTTCCTACCGGCTTGTCAGAAAGAAACCATCTCCCCCGAAGCTACTGGTAATTCTTTAGTAGGTAAGTGGCAATGGGTAAGCAGTAACGGTGGTATTACCGGCCAGGACCAGCAGACTCCGGAAACTATTAAAACCACCATCCATATTCAGTTCTCCTCCGATAACCAGTTTATCAGATATGAGAACGGGGTTAAAACCCAGGAAACTACTTATATTCTACAGAAAGGAAAAAGTATTTATAGTGCTACCGAATCAAGCGACCTGATCAGCATTGATAATTCCGGTATCCGCTACTCTTATAGGTTAGAGAATAACCAGCTTTACCTTTTCGACGAATGTTATGATTGTTATACCCACCAATATGTACGCATAGCAAAGTAAGACGCTGATAGCGGGATACCGGTGCCAGAATATATATGCAATTTTTACCTGTTTCTTTTTCTAATTTATAATCTAATTAAAGCGGTCCTCATCAGAAGACCGCTTTTTTGTTAAGTTAAAATAATTAATTCTATTTTGTGGAAAACTATTTTATCAACTACCTAACCTTTTTAAATAACCGGAGTAAACACGCCTTCCAACTATCTAACCTCCAACTTATTAACTTTTATTAAATGCTATGAAAAATTTTTTCGATTATGATGCTAACAGCCCGCAGGAGCGGCAGGAGCGCTTTGAACACTTTCCGGAATTGTCTAAATTTTATATTGCGCTCAGCGAAGAACTGGCCCAGGACGAATACGAAAAGTTTGTAGAAGCCGAAAAACAATCTTATTATTCTTTATCCCAAAACACTTCAAACAATCAAGCTAAATGGATTCGATAGACGAAGATCACCGATCTAAATAAGAAGGGTAAACAACAATTTGTTTACCCTTCTTATTTTTATTCTATCTAATCTTATTTTATCTAATCAGCTTACTCTTTGCGTACAAATGGGTGCCTATATTCTCGGGCAGCCTCTTCTGGTATAACCTCGTACTTGTTTAGCATGTGCGTTTCAATACCAGTATTCGTACCTTTTACATACTGGCCGTCGGGAGCCAGGTAAATAGCGTAATTGTGTTGCCCAAACGGATATAAATTATTACTGCGCAACTCTTTTCCCTTTGTTAGATCTACCTGCCGATTATCCTGGGTGGTAACGATAAATAAACTTCTATCTGCCATGTTTCTGTTTCTTTAGCACAAAGGTAAAATTTAAAGCTAATATAAATTCGACCGGCCTTAAGTTTAAGGAGGGCAACACAAATTAACAAGTAGCCTTTCAAATGCATGCCTGTAAGAAATAAATTGCAGCTAATTCCATAAACGCCTTAATTTAAGAACCTTCTTTTTAATTTTGAAGCACTTTTTGCAGATTAATCCTTTTGTTCTGCGGCCATTTATTAAGTTATTATTCCCTAATTTCACCCTCGCAAATAGAACAAACTTTTATTAACATGAAAATAGGGTTTACCAAAATTTTCTGGCTAGGTTGGGCACTGACATTATTTTTTTCACAAAATACCTTGGGCCAGAAGCTGCCCGGTATAGCATCTAAAACCACGAGTTTAAAAAAGTACCCCGGTTACTTTACTTTTTACCTCGATGAGAACAACGGCAAAATCTGGCTCGAAATAGATAAATTAAACCAGGAATTCTTGTATGTAAACTCCTTACCGGCTGGCCTTGGCTCTAACGATATTGGCCTGGACCGGGGACAGTTAGGCGGGGAGCGCGTGGTTTATTTCAGTAAGCAAGGACCTAAGGTGCTGCTGGTACAACCCAACCAGGCTTACCGGGCCATAACCAACAATGCAAGTGAGAAAAAAGCCGTAGAAGAATCGTTTGCCCAGTCGGTTATTTGGGGTTTTAAAGCCGAAGCTGCCGACGGAAATAAAATATTAGTAGATGCCACCGATTTCCTGCTCCGCGATGCGCACGATGTGGTCGGCACCATTAAAAAAAGCCGCCAGGGCAGTTACCGGCTCGATGCTAGTCGGTCGGCTCTTTACCTGCCCCGCACCAAAAGCTTCCCCCAAAATACCGAATTTGAAGCCACCCTTACCTTTACCGGCGGCGAAGATGCCGGGAACTTTGTGCGCGAAGTAGCACCCGATGCCCAGGCCCTTACCTTGCGCCAGCACCATTCTTTTGTACAATTACCCGATAATAAATACAAACCGCGCGTACTGGATGCCCGTTCCGGCTATTTTGGGATTTCTTATTTTGATTATGCCACACCTGTGGGCCAGGACATAGAGAAGCGTTATATTGCCCGCCACCGGTTGCAAAAGAAAAACCCGGCCGCCGCTACTTCCGAAGCCGTGGAGCCAATTGTGTATTATGTGGACCATGCCGCTCCCGAACCCATCCGCTCGGCTTTGCTGGAAGGTGCCCGTTGGTGGAACCAAGCCTTTGAGGCTGCCGGTTACCGCAATGCCTTCCGGGTAGAAGTACTGCCCGATACCGCCGACCCCATGGATGTGCGCTATAACATTATTCAGTGGGTGCACCGCAGCACCCGGGGCTGGTCGTACGGCTCTTCGGTAATGGACCCGCGCACCGGCGAAATCATTAAAGGACATGTTACTTTAGGTTCCTTGCGCGTACGCCAGGATTATTTAATTGCCGAGGGCTTACTGGCTCCTTATGCCGACGGTAAACCAATTCCCACAGAAATGATGCAAATGTCGCTGGCCCGCATCCGGCAATTATCGGCGCACGAACTGGGCCATACCCTGGGTATTATGCACAATTATGCCGCCAGCGTAAGCAACCGCGCTTCGGTTATGGATTACCCTCACCCTTTGGTAGAGCTTAGCCCCAATGGGCAACTAGATTTAGCGAATGCCTATGCCACCGGTATTGGCGAATGGGATAAACTGGCCGTTACGTATGGCTACCAGGATTTCCCCGCCAACACCAATGAACAAACTGCGCTAACTAATCTCCTGGAAAGCGGTATTGCCCGGGGTTTACAGTTTATATCGGACCGCGATTCGCGGGCACCGGGCGGGGCGCATCCACAAGCGCACCTTTGGGATAACGGCCCGGATGCCGCTGCGGAACTAAAACATGTATTGGCAGTACGGCAGAAAGCCTTACAAAATTTCTCGGCCAATAATATTAAACCTGGTGTGCCTTATGCCTTACTGGAAGATGTGTTGGTACCGGTTTACAATTACCATCGCTACCAAACCGAAGCGGTAGCCAAACTGGTAGGCGGCGTAAATTATACCTATGCGGTACGGGGCGATAATCAGACTATCACCCAGCCCCTGGATAAACAAACCCAGCAAAAAGCCCTGGATGCTTTGCTAACTACCTTGCAGCCTAATGTACTAACTTTACCGGAGCACATTATTAAACTAATTCCGCCTAGACCACCAGGTTACCGCCCCAACCGCGAATTATTCAGTAAACGTACCGGCCTCACCTTCGACCCATTGGCGGCCGCCGAATCTTCTGCCGATTTTACCCTGGCTTTTCTGCTGCACCCGGAAAGGGCAGCCCGGATAGTAGAATTGCAGGCGCGGGGCAATAGCCTGGGGCTACTCGAAGTGTTAGACCAAGTTATAAACAGCACTTTTAAAGCGCGCCGGCAAACCGGTTTAGCCGGCGAAGTGCAAAGGCAAACCGAACAAATAATTTTAACGCATATAATAGCCTTAGCCAATAACGAGGCTACTTCTTACGGCGCCCGCGCGGCAGCTAATCAAACCTTGCAAAACCTGAAAAGCTATTTAGTAAAGCAAAGCCGGAGCAAAAGCAACGACCCATACCAAGCCCATGCCACGTATGCCCTGCAACGCATCGATCATCCGGAAATGGAACCGATAAAACTACCAGCTCATAAAGATTTACCCCCCGGCGCCCCCATTGGCGATGTTTACTTAGGCTGTGATTAAGTAAGAGATATAGATTAAAGATTGCTTTCAACCAAGACTGAAAGCAATCTTTAATCTTGTTGAAGGTCCAGCTTTACATTATTCTTTTCTGACTAGTACCTACATAAGCAAAACTTCGTAAATTCCATATAAATAAGTTAAACAGGGTCTTAATTTTAATACCAATACGCCCTTGAGATTAGTCAGCGAAGCAGATTGATCGTACTTAAATTTTTTCTGTATATCTAATTTTAGTTGCCTATGTTCTTCCGCGAAGCTACCGTTGATGATATTGAAAAAATGCACTATATTCAAACCGTTGCGCGGGCAAATAATTTTAGCACCCTTCCCGGTATTACCCTGGAAGATTATCAGAAGTTGATAAAAGGCCGGGGAAAAGGCTGGGTTTGTGAACTGGATGATAATATAGTAGGATGCGCTATGGTAAATATTGAATATGCCACCGTTTGGGCACTTTTTGTATTGCCCGAGCACGAAGGAAACTTTATTGGCCGTACGTTGCACGACATTATGACCTCCTGGTGCTTTGCTCGGGGCCTGCCTAAACTTACTATAACTACCCCACCTGGCTCCCGGGCCGAGCAATTCTGTGCAAAATCCGGCTGGGTAGTAATTAAAACCGAGCCCAATGGCGAAGTGCGGTTTGAACTGGAGAATAACCTGGAACCCCAAAATTATTTCTAATTTGTGCTCTCCCAAACGTTTGGTACCATTTTAAGGGAAAATAACTAAAGCCAGTATACCACTGTTTTTATTCTTTTTCAGGCATTTATCTTTCTATACACCTTAGGTACCAAAGAAGTGCGCAATTTCTAGAGTTAAGCAATCAGGCTGCTAGATTCTAATGAAAGCTAGCCGACAAATAGTTAAAGATATTTCCGCAAAAAAATGTATTCTTGTAGCTACAATTAGCTCAGGAAAAGTAAACTAACCGATTAGTCCGGGAAGTACATTTAAAATCTTAAGCATATTTATCTGTTATAAACCTATTTATTACGCTTCAATGCCTTATGAAAAACTGGTTAATCTTTTGTGGCCTATTTATTTGTTCTTTATCTGCCCTGGCGCAATCTACATTAAAAGTAGCTTGTGTGGGCAACAGCATTACTGAAGGAGCAGGCATTGCCACCGGTAAAAAGTACCCGGAACAATTACAAACTTTATTAGGCAGCACCTACGAAGTAAGAAACTACGGCATTGGTGGCCGAACCTTGCTGAAAAAAGGTGATTATCCGTACTGGAACGAAGATAAATACCAGGAAGTATTGCAGTGGCAGCCGGACATTGTAGTGATTAAGTTGGGCACCAACGATTCCAAACCCCAGAATTGGCAGCATAAAGCTGATTTCAAAAAAGATTATATAGCCTTAATTAAATCTTTTAAAAAGTTGCCGAATCACCCGCGGGTATATATCTGCAAACCCATGCCGGCTTACTACACTAATTTTAATATTAGCCCGGAAGTAATTCAAAATGAAATGCTGCCGCTTATTGAGACTATTGCTAAGAAAACCAAGGTAAAGGTGATAGATTTATATACGCCAATGGTAGGTAAAAACAATATGGCGCCGGATGGTATTCATCCCAATGCCGACGGTACGGCCATTCTGGCCCAGGAAGTTTATCAAGCCATTAAGTAGTTTATACAAATTTTAATCTACAGGTAAGTAAGACTTTGTGCTCAGAATATCAAAACAATGGTTCCTACTATTATAAACCCGGCACCCAGGGCGGTTTTCAGGGTCAGCGGCTCACCTAAAAAAATAACGGATAAGACAATAGCAATGGCAACGCTGGCTTTATCTACGGGAGCTACCTGCGATACTTTACCAATTTGCAAAGCTTTAAAATAGAAAATCCAGGATAAACCGGTGGCGCAACCCGATAAAAGCAGAAACATCCAATTAGTTTTGGAGAGGTTGCCCAGGCCGGTGGCACTTCCCTTATAAAACACGATAGCCCAGGCTAATACCAATATAACTACGGTCCGGATAGCCGTTGCCAGGTCGGAATCCATGTTTTTAATGCCTACTTTAGCAAAAATAGCCGTTAAGGCCGCAAATACAGCTGATAATAAAGCGTAAATCCACCACATAATTTATGTTTTTAGCAAGTCGTTAATCTTAAATCAACCTCGTCTTCAAGGCTGTATTTTATTCTGAGTATTTTGTTCTCTGCTTGCTGTAGATTAAACGTAATTTTTACTCGAAGCAGTTATCTAAATGTAATGTGCCGGTATCTAACGTATGACACCTACTGATCAAATAAAGAATGCTCTTTTTAAACTGGTGCGTTTAACGGCTGCGGAGTGGCAGGTGTTTGCCCAAAACCTGGAAGAAGTAAACTTCCGGAAAAATGACTTTCTTTGCCCGATTGGGCAAGTAGAACAGTACATATACTTTATTCATACCGGCTTAGCACGCGTTTATTTCCAGAAAGAAAGTGAGGAACTAACGTTGAACTTTCATTTCGAGAATGAATTTGTAACCTCCTTTTCTTCTTTTCTAACCCAAACACCTTCGCGGGTAGCGGTGCAGGCCCTGGATAAAGTACACGCCTCGCGCATTCACTACCGGGCTATTAATGCGTTGTATAATCAATCGCATAACGGTGAGCGCATCGGGCGGCTCATTGCCGAATCGCTTTACCTGGCTAAAACCAACCGGGAAATAGATTTGCTTTCTTTATCGGCGGAAGAGCAATACCAGAACTTACTCCAGAAAAACCCGAAATTTATCAGCCACTTATCGGTAAAGCACTTGGCTTCTTATTTGGGTATTCAGCCGGAAAGCCTGAGCCGCATCCGCAATAAAATTGGCCGGTAATTCCTAACTTACATCATTTTTTAGGGCACCATTATCGACCATCTTTGCCTAAATATTTAAACTTCAAAATGTCTTGTTATGATAACAATAGTAATTTTATTTGTGGTATTTGGCTTAACGCTGCTTTTGGGCAAATTATTAAACCGGGATTTCGGGTCTGTAACCCAGGCTGGTAATATAGCCATGTGCGCTATGTTGCTTTTTACCGGTATCTCTCATTTCTTCTTTACCAAAGGTATGGTATTGATGATGCCGGATTTTTTGCCCGCTAAAGTATTTTTAGTTTACGTTACGGGCATACTGGAAATATTGCTGGGCTTAGGTTTATGCTTTCCTAAAACCCGGAAAATCAGCAGTAAACTTTTAATATTATTTCTCATCCTTATTTTGCCGGCTAATATTACGGCGGCTATAAAACAGGTAAATATGCAAGCCGCCGATTTTACTGGTCCCGGCTTAAGTTATCTTTGGTTCCGGGTGCCGTTGCAACTGTTCTATATGGGTTGGGTTTATATATTTGGGCTACGACAAAAAAAAGCAGCGGCTGTTGCCCCTGTTTTGGGCACCGCACCGCTGCTGGCCACAGAATATTAAAACTTAGCCCTGTATTTTACCTTCGATGCCTTTATTAAAAGCTTTGATAAAGGCATTCTTCAATACATTCACAAATGTTTTCCAGTTATCAGTATCGGGTGCGTTCACATTGCCCGAAATAGGAACTTCGGTAGCAATCTCGTCGCGACGCTGGTTTTCGGCAGCTTCGGCAAATAAACCGATAACCGCTTCTTTAGCCGCATGCAGAAAACCATCTTCTTTTTTGTCTTTTTTCCAGTTTAGTACTTTTACATTTTTAAAGAAGGGTTTTATGTAACCATCCAATTGGCCATCGGTTAGTTTTACTTCACTGTACATATCCATATCGCCTCTTTCTACATCAAACTTGCCGTAAGCTTTTATAAAACCATTCAGGCTGGTCAGGTTTACATTAGTGAGCTGCATGTTCATGTTAAAGTCGGGTATTTCTTTGAGCGCATTTACTTTCATATCGCCTTTTAAAGCACCACCCCCGATAGATTTACCGGTAACGGTAACCGTAGAAGGCAATTTGGTTTTGGCGTTTTCTACATTTGCTAAATTTAGAGCCACCAGGTGCATGCTGTTCACATGAAAATTTACGTTGGGGTCGGCATTAAAATCGAGGTAAGCAAACCGGCCATTATTCACCTCCAGCCGGTTTATGGTAATCGGCATTAAATCTTTTACCGTTTCGGTCCAGTTATCCCGGCTAGGTTCGTTGGCGGCGGCCTTGCTGCTAGCGGCAGCCACCATATTAAGCCGCGGGTTTTCCAGTTCTACTTCGCCCACCAGCCGGCCTTTAAAAACAGATTTCCATTCAATAGATAAATGGGTATGGGCTATTTTCAGAAATGGATAATCCGGATTGCCTTTCTCTTCGGTTAATACCAAACCGTCTATGGTATAAGCTCCCCGGTACAAGTGCAGGTCCACGTCTTTCACGTGCCCGTTGTAACCGGGTAGCTCATTCAGCGATTTATTGATATAATATTTAACAATACTGGGCAGCGCTAACCGGAAAATAATGAGCAACAGCAAAATGCCCAAGGCTATTTTATAGGATCTTTTTAAGGTCTTAAACATATCGAAGTAAATTTAAATAAAGACGATAGATGAAATAGGAAACCAGTACCTATGCAGGAGATATACGTTTATAGAAAAATCAATGCCTACATCTCCGCTGCAAATAGTATTTATCGCAGAAGTTTCCCTGTTCTAAAACGTACACCATAATACGTTAGCATACCTTACGGGTTAAATATCTCGCGTATCATTCATCCTGGAGGAGCACAAAGCAGTATATTATCTAATTACCGATAAAAACAATAAGTAAAAATCAGGAGTTATCTATCAGAGATGTATGTTTGGTGTCGCGCATGGTGAGGTATACCAGCAGCGAAATAAAAATACAACCGGTTACGTACCAGTAAAAATACGTTTCGTGGCCGGCATTTTTAAAACTCAGCGCCAGGTACTCCGCGGTACCACCAAAAATAGCTACCGTTAACGAATAAGGAAAGCCCACGCCCAAAGCCCGGATTTCGGTGGGGAATAACTCGGCTTTTACTACGGCATTAATAGACGTATAGCCACTTACAATTACCAAGGCCAGCATAATGTACGCAAAAGCTACCCACTGGCTGGTTGCCTGACTTAAAGCCGTTAGCAAAGGTACGGTAGCCAGGGTTCCTAACACGCCAAACCCAATCAGCAAAGGCCGGCGGCCAATCCGGTCGGATAACAAACCGAAAAGAGGCTGCAAGGCCGCATATATAAACAAAGACAAGAACGTTATTAGCGTAGATTGGCTTTTGGTAAGGTGGACCGTGTTTACCAAAAACTTTTGCATGTAGGTGCTGTAAGTATAAAAAGCAATAGTACCGCCTAAGGTTAAGCCCACTACTGTTGCTACAGCTTTGGGATGCTGCAGCAATTGTTTTGAAGTACCGCTTTGCTTTTTTACAGCATTGTCTTTCTCCTTCGTAAAGGCCACCGATTCTTCCATGTGGCTCCGCAAATACAAAGCGGTTAAAGACAAGCCGGCCCCAATTACAAACGGAATCCGCCAGCCCCACTGGTGCATTTGCGCCTCGGTTAAGAAAAGCTGTTGCATGAGTAACTGAATGCCTAAGGCAATTAACTGGCCGCCAATAAGGGTTACATACTGAAAGCTGGAATAAAAGCCCCGGCGGTTAGGCGTAGCCATTTCGCTTAAATAAGTAGCCGACGTACCGTATTCGCCGCCAACACTTAAGCCCTGTAATAACCGCGCCGCTAAAAGCAAAACCGCTGCCAGTACGCCAATAGATTGATAAGATGGGGTAACTGCAATTAGCAAAGACCCAAACGACATCAGCAATACCGAAACGGTCATGGCAAATTTACGACCCGATTTATCGGCCATACGGCCAAACAACCACCCGCCAATGGGCCGCATCAGAAACCCCACGGCAAAAATGCCGGCCGTGTTTAAAAGCTGGGCCGCGGGGCTGCTTTGGGGAAAGAAAACCGGGGCAAAATAAATCGAAAAAGCCGAATACGCATACCAGTCGTACCATTCTACCAGGTTTCCCATGGAGCCGCTTACAATGGCCTTGAGGCGGTTAGGTGGTTTTTCGGCGGAAACGGCATCATTCATCATGCTGGATTAGGTTAGCGCTTGCCAATAGTGGTGTTCCAATGTAGAATCAGATCATCGTTTACTTCAGAATTTTCATTTAAGTTTTTGCGTAAATTGATATTTAACTAAATCTGCTGTTTTTATTACAGACAATTCTTTGTACCATTAAATACAAAAAGCATTTAGTAAACTAATAAGTAAGCAGCAGATTACTCCTAAATTTTTTTCAGCTGATCTTAAAACAAAATTATTGGCCATTTCCAAGGCTAAGCCATACTAAACTCACCTTTATCTTCGTAACACGTAACTAAATTATAAATTAGTTTATTTCTGATGTTTAAATCTACTATTATCCTAGTGCCGGGTTTAGGCAACTCGGGCGAACAGCACTGGCAAACTTATTGGGAGAAATTATATCATTTCCGGCGTGTAAACCAGCAAAATTGGGAAACGCCAAATCTTCCGGATTGGCTGGAAACGCTAGACCGAACCGTAACCGCATGTAATCCGGCCAATGTATTATTAGTTGGCCATAGTTTAGCTTGCGCTACTATTGTAAGCTGGGCCGATAAGTACCAAAGAAATATAAAAGCAGCCTTACTGGTTGCCCCGGCCGATACGGAAGCCCCGGACTTCCCGCCCGAAGCTAGCAGCTTTGCGCCTATGCCCTTGCAAAAACTAAGCTTTCCTTCGGTTATATTAGCTAGTACCAACGATGAATACGTTACTTTAGAAAGAGCGCGATATTTTGCCCACTGCTGGGGAAGTAAGTTGCTTAATATCGGCGCGGTTGGTCATATTAATGCCGATTCTGATTTAAAAGACTGGCCAGTTGGTTTGCAGTTGCTGCAACAATTAGATCAGAGTAGTTGATGTGACGTTGTATAAATCATTTTGACAATAAAATTTTCGTCAATATTTCTGGCAGCACAAACGAAACATGACCTGGAGTTAAAGCATGAAGATTTTGTATTTTATATAAAACCTAATACTAATTTAATTTGGGCTTGATATGTTAGCTGAATCAATAAATGTCCAAATTCAGCTAATATATCATTTCATTAATTAAACAATTTAATATATTCATCAAAAACAAATATTCGGTTACGTTTAAAACCTGTGTGTTCTCTTAATATTTCGAGTCTTTGGAAGTCTTTGATAAGGGTATTAGCAGTTTGCTTAGAAACTTTTAGATCTTCTTCAACACCTAATGCCGTAACAACTGGGTTCTTGTAGAGGTAAATAATAAATTCTTTTGCTAATGGAATCCTTTTCCCTAAGGTAATAATTCTTTTATCTTCTATTTCTTTGCGGAGGCTCAGTATTTCTTTAAATGTATCAGCACCGTTTCTAGCTGTTTCTACTACAGCTACTAAAAAGAATCTTATCCATTGAGTTAAATTATCTTTAGTCCTTACTACTGTTAAATTATCGTAATATAAAGCCTTATTTTTTTCAAAAAAATCAGATAAATAGAGAGTTGGCTGTTGTAGTATTTTATGACTAACCAAATACAACGTTATCATCAACCGGCCCAGCCGGCCATTTCCATCCAAAAACGGGTGAATTGTTTCGAACTGGTAGTGGGCAATGGCAATTCGAATTAAATGAGGGACGTTTATTTGCTCATTATTAATAAAATTTTCTAGATCGCTCATTAAATTACCTACTTCTTCCCATGGCGGTGGAATAAATATGGCATCTTTTAAAGAACTGCCGCCAATCCAATTCTGACTTTTCCGGTATTCACCGGGCTGTTTATATTTGCCTCTAACACCTTGCATCAAAATACTATGGGTTTTCCGAAACAACCTACTCGATAAAGGCAAATGCGTTAACTCATCTATGGCGTTATTCATTGCTTCTATATAATTCTGCACTTCCTGCCAATCATCCCGCTTTTCCGGATTAATATCGCGCTCCTTTAATATGGCTTCTTCTATATGCGTTTGCGTTCCTTCGATCTTACTTGATTTAGTTGCTTCTTTTACAATATGCATTCTTATAAAAGTATCTACATCCGGTACTATCATCGAAAAGGCATCTAAAGCTCCCAATTTCAAAGTAGCTTCTTCTAATAACGTACTAATTTCCGGATTACTAAGTATCCACTCTCTATTAATAAACTCCGGTAGAAAGCTTTTATATTGATACTGGTTAACCTGCCTACCTGCTTTGAACTGCGATATATCCATAAATTAAAATGCATTATCTTTTAATATGCTTAAACATAGTCAAAGATAATGCATTTGCTTAGATTATAGAAATCCATAGTCAAAGTAAAGTTACTTAAAGTTACATTAGTGTAAGAATAAGTAAGTATGCAGTATATTCACTCGAATTCATTAAGATAAATGTAACCTAATGCAGGAGCTAGAAGAATATATATATTCGTCGGCTAAGTTCTATGTAACTGGTAGGATAGATATAGTTTGCTTACAGATTACCGGGAGCTTTGCTGATACAACGGCTGATGTGCTTATTGGTGCAATAACTAACAATAAGGGTGTAAAGTTCGTTGAGATTTTATTTCCTATATTTTTCGTGCTCAGTACTTAAATTTTCATTAATTCTATCAACATTAATACCTAATTCTTCTAGTTTATCTTCATGTTCTTGTACTAATTTAGACCATTGACCATTATAACTTTTAGAAAAATATTTATCTGAATCAAAAATCATCATTATTAATCTCAAAAGTCCTAGATAATTATTTATTTCATCAGTTAAATATTTATCTATGTCTTCGCCAATTATTTTATCTAGCTCGGATAAACTATTGATACCAAAGTTTCTTAATTCTTCAATTACTAAAGGCTCATTTTCTGGTTTATAAAAATTAGGTTCCAATATTCCTTTATCTACAAAATTAGAAAATTTAGTTTCTAAATATTGCTTTAATGAAGTAGAATTAATTTCTATATCTAAATTACCTTTTTCTGCACTTTCCTTTACGTTCTTACTATATTCATCAATTTCTTTAGAAATCAAATTGAATTCCCTGTCCACTAATTCTAACGTGCCAGCTAGCACTTTAAATCTTCTTTGAATTTCAGGTGGCAATACTCCAGAAAATTTATAGTTTTTATCATGCTCGATTTCAGCCCAAGCATGCTGAAGAATGGTTCTTATTTGTATTTCAAATTTTAACCCCTTAAATCTCGCATATTCGGGTAATCTTAACCGTGATTTAGAAAAGCTCCCCACAAAATGCACTGATTTGTAACCAACCTTGTCAACTCCTAATTCCTTACTTTTGTCTAAACTATTCTCAAGGTCAATTTCAAATAACTCTTCTATTAAATTTGAAATTTTTATCACGTCATCTTCCACATATCCAATAATTCTAACGCCTGCAAGGTCAGTTAATTGATTAAGGGGATCGTCATACTTTGCTTTTTTTGCCTTCCCAGAGAAGCTTTCAATGGTTTTAGCTCTATATGTTATAGCATGGTAGTTGATTTTATTCAATTCGAGAACTTCTTGAATGATAAGATATAACTTATTACACAAATTCTTATATATCGGTCTTAATTCAATAAATTTATTGACGGAATCTTCTTTAGCCATAACAGGAATATATCTTAGGATTAGGGCTCATTAAAGGCACCTAAGTTTTGTTGCTTAATCTGCTCTAATTTAATGATTTATTGCAATGCGAACAAAGTAGCAACTTCTAACTGGGTCATGTCGACAAGTAATAATTTAAAAAAGTAGTTACTGTTTCAATATCCCGATCTTATGTTATCATCAGCAAGACAACAGCCTTAGCCATACCAAAAACAAACCAAAAACTCAACCCCTCCTCTTCCTTTCACTTCCAGATTTTTAGCCGTAATTTTGAATACTAAATAAAAAGCATTTCGTGCTGAATGGAAGACTTACTGAAACATTTCTTAAAAATTGGGACTGAGCTGAGCATCAGTATAAAACAAGTACAAGCCACGGTACAATTACTAGATGAGGGCGCTACCGTGCCATTTATTTCCCGCTACCGCAAAGAAGTAACCGGCTCCTTAGACGAAGTGGCCGTAGCCGCCATCCGCGACCGCATGGAGCAGCTCCGCGAGTTGGATAAACGCCGCGAAGCTATCCTGAAATCAATTAACGAACAGGGCAAACTAACGCCGGAACTGGAAGAGCAGATTAATGCTGCCGAAACCATGGCCGTGCTCGAAGATATTTACCTGCCTTACAAACCAAAACGCCGAACCAAAGCTACCATTGCCCGCGAAAAAGGCCTGGAACCGCTGGCTACCCGTATTTTTGAGCAGGAACGTTTTAATGTTACTGCCGAAGCAACCCAGTACATCAGCGAAGAAAAAGAAGTAAAAGATACCGAAGAAGCCTTAGCCGGGGCCCGCGATATTATTGCCGAGTGGATAAACGAAAACCCCGATGCCCGGGCTCGCATGCGGAATTTATTCGAGAAGAAAGGCGTATTTAAAAGCCGCGTGATGATTGGCAAAGAAGAAGAAGGCCAGAAATACAAAGATTATTTTGAGTGGGAAGAGCCGATTGAAAAAGCTCCGTCGCACCGGATTTTAGCTTTACGCCGCGGCGAAAAAGAAATGATCTTGATGCTGAACGCGCAGCCGGAAGAAGAAGCCGCGATTGAGATGCTGGAAAGCCAATTTGTGAAAGGCAACAACGAAGCCGCCGAACAGGTACGCCTGGCCGCCAAAGATGCCTACAAGCGCATGCTGAAACTAAGTATGGAAACCGAAGTACGCATGAGTTCCAAAAAACGCGCCGACGAAGAAGCCATCCGGGTATTTGCCGATAATTTACGCCAGTTGTTGCTTTCCGCGCCGTTGGGTCAGAAAACCGTATTGGCTTTAGACCCCGGTTTTAGAACTGGCTGTAAACTGGTAGTGCTGGATAAGCAAGGCAAGCTGCTGCACAACGAAAACGTGTACCCGCACACCGGCAACCGCCAGGCGCAGGAAGCTGCTTCCACGGTTAAATATTTAGCAAATAAATTTGAGGTAGAAGCTATTGCCATTGGTAACGGCACCGCCAGCCGCGAAACCGAAACCTTTGTGCGCAGCTTAGGCTTGCCGGCCAATATTGCCGTGGTGATGGTAAACGAAAGTGGTGCTTCTATCTACTCGGCTTCGGATGTAGCCCGCGAAGAATTCCCGGATTACGATGTTACCGTACGGGGCGCAGTTTCGATTGGCCGCCGCTTAATGGACCCATTAGCCGAGCTGGTAAAAATTGACCCGAAAAGCATTGGTGTAGGCCAGTACCAGCACGATGTAGATCAAACCGCTTTAAAACACACCCTGGACGATGTGGTCATGAGTTCGGTAAACGCCGTGGGCGTGGAAGTAAATACCGCCAGCAAGCAGCTGCTAACTTACGTTTCTGGTTTAGGTCCCAGCTTAGCTCAGAGCATTGTTAACTACCGCAACGAAAACGGTCCGTTTAAAAGCCGCTCAGAACTGAAAAAAGTGCCCCGCTTAGGCGATAAAGCTTACGAACAAGCGGCCGGTTTCTTACGCATCCGCGACGCCAAAAACCCTTTGGATGCTTCGGCGGTGCACCCGGAGCGCTACAGTTTGGTACAGAAAATGGCCACCGACTTAAACGCTACCGTTACCGATTTAATGAAAAGCGCCGAACTGCGCCAGAAGCTGGATTTGAAGAAATACGTTACCGCCGAAGTTGGTTTACCCACGTTGCAGGATATTATGAACGAGTTAGCCAAGCCGGGCCGCGACCCGCGCGAAGGTTTTGAAGCGTTTAGCTTTACCGAAGGCGTAAACGAAATAAAAGATTTGCATCCCGGCATGAAACTGCCCGGCATTGTTACCAACATTACCGCTTTTGGTGCTTTCGTAGATATTGGCGTGCACCAGGACGGTTTGGTACACGTAAGTCACCTTTCCGATAAATTTATCCGGGATCCGGCCGAAGCGGTAAAAGTACACCAGAAAGTAGAGGTAACCGTGCTGGAAGTAGATGCGGCCCGCAAGCGGATATCTTTATCCATGAAATCCGACCCTTATGCGGCAAGTAAGCCAATTAATGAGCGTGGAAACGGAAGTGCCCGGAAAGACAACAACAAAAAACGCGAAGAAGAACCGGCAGATGATTTCCATGCCAAGTTGGCTAAATTGAAAGGAATGTTTAAGTAAAAGTAATTTATTGAGGCCCACTTTTTAGCGCTAATTTAGTGGGCCTCTTATTTTACTTTACATAAATAAGCTTAAAATATTTTGCGAATGATAACTTACTTTAACCAAGAATATGTGCAGGTATTCTATGACGATGATAAAAAATTGGGCAAAGCAGTTTGGAATGGTTTTCTTAACAGTGAAGAATTCCGGGCTGCCAGTAATGCCTGCTTAAATGCAATTGAGGAATATCAGCTTTTATATTGGTTGGCCGACAACCGCAAAATGAAAGCTATCCGGCAACACGACCAGGAGTGGTTTATTCAGCAGATTGTTCCACGGTTAGCTAAATCATCGCTGCGCAAAATGGCAACGCTGGTTTCCGAAGATTTATTTAATCAAATGGCCATCGAAAGCTTAGAATTAAAGGCCAACGACTTGGTCGGCTTTAATAACTATCACTTTAAAAGTGAAGCGGCAGCACTAGCGTGGCTAGCCGAAACTGCGTCTGAAAATAGTGTGCAGGTATAAAGTTAATTATCTATTTGGGATTATAAGTAAATAGAATTCCTTAGCAATTAGCTAGAAAAAGAGAAACATAAAGTAAAGTAACCCAATAGCTTCTCGTCGGTTAATCAAGAAAGATTTGTTTAAATAACATATTGTTCAGAGATAAAGCCGCTTACTGAGTACGAGAAGCGGCTCTATTGGTATATGTTGGCTCCTCCAAATGCATAGTCAGTACTAAGGTTTTAATATACTTTGCTATACTTCTAATGCCAAGAGATATAAAATCTCAAGGACCGGCATAATCAAGCATATTAGGAGCAGCTTTTCTTCCTAATCTCTTTAGCACATCAACCTGGCTTTAGAAAAAAGCAAGCCAACTCTTAATTTAAATATATATAATTTAAAAGTTATGTAGCTTTATCTATGTATTAATATTTACTGAATTTTGCGCAATGCCAACAACTTTAAATATTTAAAATAAAAATTTCGCTGGTTAAAAAGCCCTTATTGTTTGTATAATCATATTACAGCTAAAACTTTATAAAATTTTAAGTATTTAAAGTATTCTGTTTAATCAATATTTAGCCGAAATAACAGTTTATTATGGTTATTGATTTTAAGTTGATGTGCAAATAATGCAATTAATACCTGTATTTTAGCGTTTAAATAAAAAAGTCGGAATGTCCTGACTTTTTTTTATTTTTACTAGATTCAAGACTTAGAATATACGTGCATGGCCAAATTCTTACTTGTTGAGGATGATCTGACCTTTAGTTTGATTTTAGAAGGGTTCCTCAAAAACCAAGGCTTTAAAGTAGATGTAGCCCACCGGGTAAAGGATGGTTTGAAAAACTTAGAAAACCAAACTTACCAACTATTACTATTAGACTACCGGCTGCCGGATGGTACCGGTTTTGAATTACTGGAAAGCGTGCGGACCAAGTATCCGCAGGTGCCAGTTATTATGATGACCAGCTTCCGGGATATTGCCACGGCAGTGCGGGCAATGCGCTTAGGTGCTTTTCATTATATTACCAAGCCCGTTAACCCCGATGAGTTGTTGATGGTGGTAAAAGAAGCGCTGCAACAAAAAGAAACGCTGGTTGATCCTGCTCCATCCATAACACCGGCTTTAATTCAGGGCGAAAGCGAAGAAGCACAACAACTACACGATTTTATAAAATTAGTGGCTCCCACCGAAATGTCGGTAATAATACAGGGCGAAAGCGGAACCGGTAAAGAATATGTAGCCCGCACCATTCACCAGCTGAGTAAAAGAGCCGAGGCGCCCTTTATTGCCATAGATTGCGGGGCTATATCGGGAGAAATAGCCAACAGCGAATTATTTGGGCACGTGAAAGGCGCTTTTACCGGCGCTTTAAACGATAAGCAAGGCTTATTTGAAGCCGCCCAGGGCGGTACGGTTTTCCTGGACGAAGTAGGTAACCTGAGTTACGATATCCAAATGAAGCTGCTGCGGGCCTTACAGGAACGTGTTATTCAGCCCCTGGGCGGTAACAAGCAGATAGATATAGATGTACGGGTGATTACGGCTACCAACGACGATTTAGTTAACAGTGTAAAAAACGGTTCTTTCCGGGAAGATTTGTACCACCGGCTGAACGAATTTAAAATAAAAGTGCCAGCCTTGCGTAACCGGGGACAGGACCTCCAGTTATTCACCGACCATTTTATAAAATCAGCAAACCAGGAACTAGGCCGGAATGTACAGCGTATTTCGCCCGAAGTAGCCACTATTTTTCAGCGGTACA
>Ga0210040_10001266_pt1 | contig 38790 bp, 34 predicted proteins | sample CryGeyCG12114_NA_FD_185462 | JGI IMG/M metagenome (GOLD analysis project Ga0210040, IMG submission 185462) | Groundwater microbial communities from aquifer - Crystal Geyser CG19_WC_8/21/14_NA (SPAdes) (version 2) | ecosystem: Environmental > Aquatic > Deep subsurface > Groundwater | place: USA... | reverse complement strand
CCCGGCAGTTCCTGGACCTGGTAAAACCCACTATGGCTATTTTTGTAAAATACGAATTCTGGTACTATTACTTATCCGAATTAAAGCAAAGGCACCTACCTGCTTTTTCTGTTTCGGCTATTTTCCGCCCCGAGCAGTTGTTTTTTAAATCTTACGGAAGCTTTTACCGCAACCTGCTGCATTGTTTCACGCATATATTTACGCAAAACAAAACCTCCGCCGATTTACTGGGTTCAGCCGGTATTAACCACGTAACCGTAGCCGGCGATACACGTTTCGACCGGGTTTTGCAAACGGCTGCCGCCGTTAAGAATATACCGGTAGTTGAGGCTTTTAAGCAGGATAAACTTATTTTTGTAATTGGCAGCAGTTGGCCCCAGGATATGGAAGTTTTATTACCTTTTATCCAGAAATGGGCCGACCAGGTAAAATTTATCATTGCCCCGCACGAAATTCACGAGAAGGAAATTACCAGCCTGGCCGAAAAGTTATCGGGCCGGGCTTTGCGCTTTTCCCAGGCTGCGCAACAAAACCCGGAAAATTTTTCGGTACTGCTAATTGATAATATTGGTATGCTGGGATCGCTGTATGCCTACGGCGATTATGCCTATATTGGCGGCGCTTTCGGGAAAGGATTGCACAATACGTTAGAAGCCGCCGTATTCGGGTTGCCGCTTTTTTTCGGGCCAACTTACCATAAGTTTCAGGAAGCAATTGACCTGGTTTCTGCCGGGGTGGCTTTTCCGATTACTACTACCGCAGAATTAGACGCGGCGTTTTCCCGTATTTTTGCCGATGCCAGCTTGTACGGTACCATAACTACCCAGGCTAAAAATTACGTTAAACACCAGGCGGGCGCCACCGATATTATTTTAAATCACCTCCAACCATGGCTACAACTGGTATAAAAGGCATCGTTGTTAAATCTACGGGATCGTGGTACGTGGTGCGCGACGAACAAGGTAATCTGCATCCGTGCCGCCTGCGAGGCAAATTTAAACTCCGCGATGTTAAAGTAAGTAACCCGCTTGCGGTGGGCGACAAAGTTTTATTTGCTTTGGAAGAACAAGGAGAAAGCACGGCGGTTATTACCGAAATCGAATCGCGGGAGAATTATATTATCCGTAAGTCCACGCATAAATCGGCGCACAGCCACATTATTGCAGCTAACCTAGACCAAGCCTTTCTGGTAGTAACGCTGGTATCGCCCCGCACTTCTTTTGGCTTTATAGATCGTTTTTTGGTTACCGCCGAAGCCTACCAGATTCCGGTGGTTATTATCTATAACAAAACCGACCTGTACGAAGCCGAAGACCAGGAATACCAAAGGCAAATTGCCAACATGTACGCTAATATTGGTTATCCCGGCATAGCCTGTTCCACGTATTTAAACCAGGGGCTTAGCGCCATTCAGGAGCAAATGCAGGCTAAAACTACTTTATTTTCCGGCCATTCGGGTGTAGGCAAATCTACTTTAATAAACGCGTTAGTACCGGATTTAAACCTGAAAACTTCCAAAATTTCGGCCTTTTCGGACAAAGGCGTGCACACCACCACCTTTGCCGAAATGTACGAAGTAAACCCCAGCACCTATATTATTGATACGCCCGGTATAAAAGAACTGGGAATTGTAGAAATTGAAAAAGCTGAGTTAGGGCGCTATTTTCCGGAAATACGGGAAAAGATGTCGGACTGTAAATACCATAATTGTTTGCACCTGAAAGAACCGGGTTGCGCGGTAGTACCGGCCGTAAAAGCCGGCAAAATTTCGCTCACCCGTTACGAAAGTTACCGTAGTATGCTGGAAGAAGAGGACAACCGCCGCTAGAAACAAATTAGTTTTTACCTGTTCAGGCTTTGCTGGCTTACATATTTTCTGTTCGTGGCGCTATTAATATAGAACAATAATACTTATAGGTTGATTTAGGATTATAAGCAATACCAATGCCTACGTGCGTATTTTCTTTGAAATGTTCCAGCCCCAGTAAATGTTTGCGGTGGCCTAAATTGCGCACACCCTGATCGACGATTAATTGTTGGATAAAACCTTCCGGCCCTTCGGTGTTAGCCGCAATTGATTCTACCCCATTATCGTTGGCTTTCTTAGAAAAATTTGCCGGCAAAGGATAATTTGCTTTCCATAAATAATAATTCATGCCCCGCCCTTTTTTATCCTGGTGGCTAAAATAATTATGTTTGGCCATGTCGTCGGCTTTTTGTTGCGCCAGGCGGGCCAGAGTAGTATCCCAGGTTAAAGCATGTATTTTAGAGATTTTCTTTAAAGCCGATAATTTGTATTTAGCGGCGTAAAGTGCCGGATTTTGCCGCACCTGGTTTAACTCATAAAAGCTTTTTTTAACTGCTTCCTGCAGATAATCCGTTTGGGCGCCCAATTTACTTACCGGCAGCACCAATAAATAAATGAGGCAAAAGAAAGTAAAAGTTATTCGATAGTTTCGTAAATATAAGTTTTGGTATTTACCGGTATGCATAATAAAATTTAAAATCAGAATTATTATCTAATAAACTGGTTTATAGATGGTTTATTGTTATTTTAGCCAAAACAAACCTGCCAGTTGTCCGCATCGGGAACTCCCGGCTTAAACTTTTCTGTTCCAGACTTAAAATAAGGATAATATTTAAATATTACCTTTGCGGTATTATTTAATTAAATAAAATTTATATAAATGAAAACAGCAGATATTTATACCCCGAAGGGGATGATGAAAGTTGAGTTTTACGAGCAAGATGCGCCGAAAACAGTTAAGAATTTTGTTGATCTGGCCCAGAAAGGCTTTTACAACGGTTTAACTTTTCACCGGGTAATTCCGGATTTCGTTATTCAGGGCGGTTGCCCTAATTCGCGGGAGGGTTCTAAAGGTATGCCGGGCACCGGTGGACCTGGTTACAAAATTGACTGCGAACTGACCGGTGATAATCAATACCACGACCGGGGCGTATTGTCGATGGCCCATGCCGGCCGTAATACGGGTGGCTCACAATTTTTTATTTGCCACAGCCGCCGCAACACTGCGCACCTGGACCGCAACCATACTTGCTTTGGCAAAGTGGTAGAAGGCCTGGAAGTAATCGACCAGATTAAAGCCGGCGACCGCATTGATAAAATTGTGGTGAACGAAGAAGCGGCATAAGTAAATTACTTAAGTTGTCTCTTAAAAAAAGTTAACAACAATAACTCTAGTTGCAAAAAACAAAAAAGCGCTATTCATACGAATGGCGCTTTTTGTGTTCATCTTATTCCTCCTGATTTCCGATATTATTTAAAATCATCTTCCTCGTCTTCGGCACCAAAGCTGGGCATGGTAAACATACTGCTTAACAAATCTTTAAATTGCGTACCGGCCGTTAACTTATTGCGGCTAATTAAACTATGTTCGGCTAAGCCGTGCAAGCAGAACTCCATCAAAAATAATTTAGTCTGATTATCGCTGCTGCCGTGTAATTTGTCAATTAACCCGGATAAACCGGGTACCCCCATCAACGTTTTATTATAATCCGCTGCCGACATATCGTTTAAAATATCAATCGTATGTCCTTCGCCAAACCAGTTGGTTATTAACCGGTAAACATTATTGTTTTTCTGTTTCTTTTGCTTGTCAGGGTCGGGGAAATAATTCAGAAACTGCGTCCGGATGGCTTTGCCCATTAACTTCTGCGCTACTAACCCGGCTCCTTCCTGTTCGCCTTCGTACACCAATTCTACTTTACCCGTAATGGCGGGCACGGCCGCCAGGAAATCGGCGACCCGGATATAAGTTTTGCTTTCGCCGTTTATCAAAGTCCGGCGTTCGGCGGCGCTAATCATGTTTTCATAAACCGAAATGGTTAAACGCGCCGACACGCCACTTTTCGCATCTACCAGTTCACTATCTCGGGCTTCCATGGCTACTTGCTCAATCAGGTCACTCACCAGCTCATTGGTTTGAACGGCTTTTTGCTGCTCTTTTTTAATTTTTGCTTCTTGTAAGGTGATTTTTTTTCCGATTTCGATGGATTTCGGATAGTGGGTAATAATCTGGCTATCGATGCGGTCTTTAAGCGGTGTTACAATGCTGCCCCGGTTCGTATAATCTTCGGGGTTAGCAGTAAACACAAACTGAATATCCAAAGGCAGCCGGACTTTGAAACCGCGAATCTGGATATCGCCTTCCTGCAAAATATTAAACAGCGATACCTGAATGCGGGCCTGTAAATCGGGTAATTCGTTTATTACAAATATACCGCGGTGCGATCTTGGTATTAAGCCAAAATGAATAACGCGCTCATCGGAATAAGGCAATTTTAAAGTAGCGGCTTTTATCGGGTCGGCATCACCAATTAAGTCGGCTACCGATACATCGGGGGTGGCCAGTTTTTCGGTGTAACGTTCCGAACGGTGCAGCCAGGTTAAGGGGGTGTCATCGCCTTTTTCCGCAATTAAGTTTTGGGCATAAATAGAAAGCGGCTGCAGCGGATCATCGTTCAGTTCTGATCCGGCCACTACCGGAATATATTCGTCTAGTAAATCCACCATCATCCGGGCCATCCGGGTTTTGGCTTGTCCGCGTAAACCCAGTAAATTAATGTGATGCATCGATAATATAGCGCGTTGCATATCGGGCACCACGGTTTCTTCGTAGCCCCAGATCCCCGGAAAAACTTCTTCTTTATTGCGAAGCTTCGCAATAAGATTATCGCGTAACTCCTGCTTTACCGATTTGCTTTCGTACCCGGCAGCTTTGAGTTGTGCCAAAGTATTTATTTTTAAAAGATTATCAGTTGAAATGTCTTTGTAATTCATGTATATGCTTGAATTGCTAAATTGTAATTAATTTATTAGTCCCAGGTTGAGAAATAAATTATTATTTCCTTCTTAAGAACTTTCAAAAGGGGCAAAATCTGCCGGATATATTCACATATTACGATTTGCTTTACTACTTTAGGTAAGAAATCATTCAATAACTGAATTAAATTTAATTCAAAAAATTCCCCACGTTCTCTCAATCTGAACCACCAAAATGTGTATTCAAATACGATATACCAAACACCACTTAATAGAGCTAATATTAAAACAATAAAACAAGATTGTAGTACTTTCAGGCCAACTAGTCTTAACGAATATATATTTTTATAAGTTGGTAAAAGCGCGTTTAGATATGAAATTATATAATGCGTTAAAATAATCAATAATACAAAATACACTATGCCCATTTGTATAGGCAATTGATCTAAACCCAAAACAATCAATCCATTATTTATTAATAAAGCTAAAGGTATATACCAAGCAAAGACAGCATAAGTATGCCAATGAGATTGTTTAAAAGAATTAGCCTCAACAGAAACACTTTCTGTTTTAAACATGTAAAAAATTATAATGTTTTCCGCCGGTTCCGGCGATAATCCTCGAATATTAAATGGCCCAAACCTTTCAAGCTGCTGTAATAGGCCGTGCCTTTGTTTACCTGGGTAAATTCGTCTACAAATTGTTTTAGGTACGGGTCCGACGCAATCATGAAAGTAGTAATCGGAATATTAATGCGACGGCACTGCGCCGCCAGGTTCAGGGTTTTGTTTACTACTTTCCGGTCCAGACCAAAAGAATTTTTATAGTATTTCAAGCCTTCTTTTAAGCAGGTTGGTTTGCCGTCGGTAATCATAAAAATCTGTTTATTGGGCGTTTTGCGTTTCCGCAGCAAGTCCATGGCCAGCTCCAGGCCCGCAACCGTATTTGTATGGTAAGGACCGACACTTAAGTACGGCAAATCTTTCACACTTATCTGCCAGGCATCGTTGCCAAACACAATTATATCTAAGCTGTCTTTGGGGTATTTCTGTTTAATAAGTTCGGCCAGCGCCATGGCTACTTTTTTGGCGGGAGTAATCCGGTCTTCGCCGTACAAAATCATGGAGTGGGAAATATCAATCATGAGCACGGTAGAGGTATTGGTTTTATGCTCGTGATCTTTTACTTCCAGGTCGTTTTCGGTTAAGAAGAAATCGCCTAAACCATGGTTGAGCTGGGCATTCCGGATAGAATCGGTCATTTCTATTTGTTCCAGGCTATCGCCAAAGCGAAATTCGCGCGAATCGGTAGAGGCTTCGTCACCCGTGCCGGTATGCGGCGTGGCATGGCTGCCCCGTCCGCCTTTTTTCAGTTTGCCAAAAATTTCTTCTAAGGCACTTTTGCGAATATTCTGTTCGCTTTTACCGGTTATTTTAAATTCTCCTTTCTGGCCGCCTTCATCAATATAACCTTTGGCTTTCAGGTCTTCGATAAAGTTACCCATGCCGTACTCATCGTTGGTGAGTTTATACTGTTTATCTAAAGAATTTAACCAGGCCAAAGCTTCCGCCACATCGCCGGAGCTAATGGTAATCAATTGCAGGAATATTTCCAGTAAGGCCTCGAAGCCGGTTTTATTTTCCGGAGGCGGCACGTGTTGTGTAAATCTGAATCCAGTTGACATTTTTAATTATCTTAAATTTACTTTCCCGGGCACTTTATATAAAATTACGTCAGGAAAGTGGATTAATCAATGTAAAATCACTAAACGTTGAAGCGCGACAGGTAGTATGCTTTTTAAGAGTCAATCCGGCAAAATTATAGAAACAAAATGCCCGTTTATTTTTGGTAAACGGGCATCTGATTTTATTTATTCCGAACTTAACTTATCCAGCGGAATTTATATTCTAATTCGGGTACTTTCATGCGTTCGGCTACGCGTTTTAAACGATTAGGCAAGGCCATTACGTAGTCGCGGGCTTTTTCGCCGGCTTCGTTCAAGCCGGTTACACTCGAAACTTTCCAGTCTTCAATTAAATCTTCCAGAATGTTTACGTAATCATGAGAGGTATAAACACCAATACGTTGCGCAGCATCGGTAAAATGGCCAAAGGTTTTGCCTACTTCAACGCCCAGTTCGCGCATGTAATGCGCCGGCATTACAATCTTTTTTCGCATCATGTCTTCAAAGGCCAGCATCATTTCGCTGGGGTCTACTTCAAATATCTTACTCACAAAAGATTTATACACTTTGGCGTGGCGGGCTTCGTCGCCGGCAATATAACCACAAAGTTTAGCCAGCAAGGCATCACCTTCTTGTTTAGCAATCTGGGCCACGCGACGGTGCGATATCTGGGTGGCCGTTTCTTGGTAACTGGTGTATACAAAGCTGCGATAAGGGTCCAAATCAGTTTGAATATCGAAACCATCAGAGATTAAATACTGGGTAGAAGCTTCCATTTCCCGCATATTCACCCGACCCGATAAGTATAAATACCGGTTCAGCAAATCGCCGTGCCGGTTTTCTTCCGACGTCCAGCCGCGGTTCCATTTGGTCCAGGGGCTCTCAGGATTATTGGGCATATCGGTAATGGCAAACAACCAGCTTTCGTAAGTAGGCAAGGCTTCCTCGGTAATAGTATCCCCGATTAAAACGGCAAACAGATCGTACGATAAGTTTTTAGCTCTTTCCTGTAATAGTTTAATTTCGTCGAAAAAATTATCTAACCGGGCATCGGGTAAAAAATCAGTAGGTTGCCAGCTATCTTCTACCGATTTTAGAAAATTGCTGAGATTTTCGCCCACAAAAGTTTCCAGATATTTAAGAACTTCAACGCGTGAAGAAATGGCTGCGATCATGTATGGTCAGGTATAATTATATTAAACAACAAATATAGGTATATTAATCCGGTATCTCAAACAGATACGTTGAACCTTACTTAAAAATTAGGATTAATTCTTTTTACCCGTGTACGGATAAATACGGGTAAAAGTATACCAACCGGGCAAGATATTTTCACAAATTTACTTAGCTACTGCACTTTAAATTGTACTTAATGACGGTATTCCGGCATTTAAGCTGCTAACCGATATGCTTAAGGAAACTTTGTTTTAAGCTTATAGCACACCCCATGCTTTCTTTGAAGTTACACAAGCCTTGCTGCGGCATTCCATTTATTGACGATTGGCCTAAATCCAACCACGGCAGCCCTTTTTGGTGATAATATTCAAAAACCTTAAACGCCAGTAAATTCATGGGGCGTAAGTCGTTATTTTCCGGCAGGCTGCCCCAATAAATAACTTGCACTACTTCGGGCAATACATAAAAGTTAATGGCAGCAGCTACATAAGCGTCCGGGATACCCAGCAGAAAAAAATCGGCTGGCACCAGCTTTATTGTTTCCTGTAGTTTTTCCCACGACAAATGCAAAGGGTTTCCCCGGGCCTGCCGGTTATGTTGAATAATGGCGTAAGCTTCTTTTTTTTCGGCTATTGTTTTGGCTTTTACAAAAGTTAAAGGCTGTTTTTGGGCTTTTAAAATATGCTTGCGCGCACTATGTTTTATATTTTCTAAATACTTGCCCTGCCAATTTGTTAGGTCAAAATGGTGGTTTAAATCGCTGCTTTTTAAGGCGTAATTTTGCCGCAACAGCGCGTTGTTTACTTTGGATAAAAAGGTTGATCCGTACCGGAAAGGCGGCAACGTAATATGAATTTGCTTTATATCTTTCGCTATTAAAAAGCGTTCTAAAACGCCTAACGCTTCGTCCAGGAAATAAATCCGAATATCTTTTTGTAAAAGGGAAAACCCACCAAAAGGGGCCGAGAACGGCGAATAGAATATATTATTCCGAATACCACCAATTAAACCCAAGCGGTACTTTTTATCCCGAAATAATAAATAAAGAACCTCTTCACAATTAGCGGCATTTAGCGCGTTGAAACCGGCACTATGGAATATAGTAAAAGGCGTTTGTACCACTTGATTATATACTTCAGGCGTTACGGCCAAAATTTCAAAGCGGCTATCGGTGTAGGTCAATTGTATCTGGTTGCGATTTGCAGTATATGGTCGTTAATTCTTTTATGGAGTCAGCCCAACATATTTTGCTGCTATGTGCAATAATAAATACGGTAATATAAATTCCGGAAAAAGCCCAATTTAATTTTTTGGTGGTTAAACCAACCCAGCACCTTATAAAGAAACGACGGATTTTCTAATTGCCGCAGCAAGATGAATAATTTATTAGCTTCCGGAAAATTTTGGGTAAAATAAGCTTGCCTCAGTTCCGAACGTACCCGGATAATTAAAGCTTGCTTTTCGGTTTCAGTGCGGATTAATTTAAAAGCTTTTTCACATACCTGCACAGTAGAAGCCAGTTGCTTATCGTGGAGTTTATAGGCTTGCCGCGATAAGGAATTTGCATGCAAACGTCGCCGAGTAGTAATCTGGTTTAGAAAATAGAATTTGAACTCCCGCGACGATCGTACCCAGAAATCAAAATCTTCATAAGCCAGGGTAGCATCGTACCCATTTAAAGCTGTATACACCTCGCGCCGGAAAATCGTGGTGGGCGGGCAAAGAAAAGACCGGCTTAATATATCCGCAAAAACATTGCCCTTTGGGGGCGGCACAAGTATTTCACCTTGCTCATTATGTTTATAATAATTTCGGATAAAACGCGAATCTTCTGCTATTAATTCAGCATCAGTATAAATAACGCCGTAGCTGTTATCCAATTGGGCAAAAACTTTTACCTGCTCAGCAATACGGTTGGGTAACAGCACATCGTCGGTGGCAAAATCAATAATATATTCGCCAGTACTCAGGGCAAAAGCCTCATTAAAGGCTTGGCAATTACCAGTATTTTTCTGGTGTAATATCAGCTTTATATCCGGATGCAACACTTGATATTGCTTTAATAAGGCTGGGCTGGTATCGGTGCTGGCATCATCTACCACCAATATCTCCAGATTGGGGTAAGTTTGATTTATCACCGAATCAAGCGCTTCGTGCAGGAAGCGCGCGTGGTTGTAGCACAAACAAATAACCGAAACCAGGGGGTGTATCAAAATATCAATTTTCGAAAATAAATAATATTAAATAGGAAAAACAGGCCAAAGCTGGCACAATGGGCCACAGTTACGCCCTCCAACCCAAAAGTGTCTAAGCACCAGAAAAGCAAAACTAAGTAAAGCACCGCACCTATTACCTGAATCAGAATATTAAAAGCTACTCTGCCCTGGGCCAAAATAATGTAAGATAAAATCCAGGCCGACATTTTAAAAAAATCGCCTAAGACTTGGTAATCCAGCAAATAAGTGACTGGCAGAAATCCTTCATCGAACAACAATAAAATAAACCAGCGTCTTAATACATAAAAAAGCAGTAAACCCAAGGCTACCAAAGGTACCAACGAAAAAAATATACGCCGCACAAAAGTCCGGAAGGCTTTAGGCTGCGTGATAAGCGTCGCAATTTTAGGATAATATACCAGGCCTATTAAAGACGTAAATACCATAGTATAATTATCCGAAATCTTCACTGCTGCCTGCCATAACCCAGTTTGGTATAAATCGAAGCGCCGGATCATGAGTTCGCGCACGTAAAAATTAACCAAATTGGAACAAACAACTAACGTTAAGGCCATAATAATAAATTTACCAATATCCCGCACGGCTCGTTGGCTAATAATTCGTTTAGATATCCGGGGGCACCAGCCTTTAATCCAAATCAGCATACCTCCGGCTACTGCAGCTATACCCTGTGTTACCAAATACAGAAGCAACAAATTAGATAGGGCATATTGTTTCAGCAACAGCCAGATAAGCCCGGCACTGCCCAAACTCCAAATTGTTACTAAGCCGGTGTACCAGGTTAGGGCCTGGCGGGCAATTAAAATAGCCTGGAAAAAATTAGAAAGCAGCAACAGGAATAAACCGGCAAAGAAGAAGAAAAGCCAACCAGACGTAAAACCATCCTGTAAAAATGCTTTCAGGAAAAAATTGCTCTGGGTAAAGAAAAGCCCTATCATTACGGTTAGCACCACTAATTGCCACCATAATCCGGCTGCAAAGTAAGAACCGTAGTTCCCATCTTTTGTTTCTTTACCTGCTAAATACGTAATCAGCCCCCGGTTAATGCCATCGTTCGGCACGGTGGTAGCAATGGTAATCAAGTTTTGAAAATGCGACAGCAACGTAATTCCGTTGGGACCGAATTGCAATGCCACTAATTTATTTATAATTAGGGCGCTTACCGTGCGCATAGCAATTGTGATAAAAGTCCAGAAAGATGATTTAAAAAATGATCTCATTTCTGGTTTTAAGCTTTAGACTTAGGCTGAAAAGCCGGCAGAAGCTGCTGGTAAAAAAGGCGTCGTGCTTCTTTGATAACTTGTAATGGTTTTGGAAAATTATTATAACTGACCTGATAATAAAGTGTATCTTCAGAACCAAACCCTTGGTATACATGATTAATTGCTAAATTGTCAGGGTGACTTTCGAAATCTAAAATATATGGTTTATTGGCAAATTTCTTTGTAATTAAATTAATTATATAAGTTCGGCCATTGTTTTTTCTGCCCTTAACAGATGCAGCACTAAATAAATAAATTATTTTATTAGCATACATTATAAATAAACACCCTGAGTCTATTTCACCATCTAAAGTATAGGTATAATATAAGAATTCCATTTGTTTTTCATTTAACTTTATGTAAAGCTGTCTAAGTAATTCATAAGAATATTCAGACACACCACCGTTAATCCTCCTGGCTACATCTTCTTTAAACATGGTAATAAGCGGCTCAATATCATTACTTTGTTTAACGGTTAAATTCTTTTTTAAAGCCCTCTTCAGGTTTATCTTCCTATCCCGACTGTAATTTTTATAAATATCTTCGTAAGGGTGGTTTAAATGCAAATGGTGGGTATAGTACTGCTTTACTTTTAGTTTTTGGTTGAAGGAAAAAAGTAACAGTTTACTGTTTTCGGTATTAAAGTTATAATTACTGATGTATGAATATTGCTGGAGAAATACTGAAGTAAACTCAGAATAATCAATATCTTCGATTATAGAAAATATGCCCAACTGTTGACAGAATACTGGCTGAAAAACGTACTTAATGCCGAACTTACGCGCTTCGGGCAAAGGCATTACGGCTTTATACTGATTTCCCTGCTCTAAAACCAAGGCAGCCCAGCCCGGTGCTACCACATCTAAATACCAGGATAAAGCATATACGATACGCTGGGTAGAGGCTTCCACGCAGGCATCCCATTTTTGTTTATTTATCTGGTTATGCGACAGGTATTTCAATAATTTATTCTATTTGTAGCTGGTATATAAGATTGCCCAAAAAATTAAAGCTGCCGGAATTTATCGTAATCCGGAATAATATCCTGGACATCATAATCGGTAGAAGCCAAAACCAGCAGCAAGGCATCCGCCGAAAAAGTTAAACTGATCCAGCATTTAGCCGGAATATACAAACCTTCGTTTGGCTGGTTTAACACAAAAAACTGCTGCCTTGCTTTCTGCTCTGTTTGCACTTCTACCCTGCCCTGCAGGGCAATAAGAATTTCTTCGGTTTTATAGCCGGCATGATTTCCCCGCCGGTAAGTTGGGGGCACCTGCTGCACCCAAAAAACCCGTTTTATCGCAAACGGCAGATTGCCGGCTTTTTGGGTAGACACCAGAAAACCCGTAGTTGAATCGCCGAATTGCGGCAAAGAGATTAATTCTGGATATTGCTCTTTTTTAGGCGTCATGTTTTGCTCTTTATAGATTTTCCGGATAAGCAGGAATCCGGTAGAACTTGCTGCAAAAATATTTATTTCTGGCTAATTTTGGCTTTTTAATCGTTATAAAGCCCCGGAAGCTTTCTATAACTTCTATTTATTTTGAAATTATTCTATGGCCGAAGCCACCGATACTTACCGCACCATTGCAGCCCCCACACAAAGCCTTTACAAAGAAAAAGGTAGTAAGTTCATCGGTTTTGCCTACCCCGTAGATACGGAAGATGAAGTTAAGCAGATTTTGAGTCAGCTCCGAAAAACATACTTTGATGCGCGGCATTGTTGCTACGCCTATATCCTGGACGCACAAGGCACTACCTACCGGGCCAACGACGACGGCGAACCCAACCATTCGGCCGGCGATCCGATTTTGGGCCAGATCCGTTCGGCCAGTCTCAGCCATATTTTAGTGGTGGTAGTCCGGTATTTCGGTGGTATTAAACTAGGCGTAAGCGGCCTGATTCAGGCTTACAAAACGGCCACGGCGGAGGCCATTACCCAGTCTGCTATCGTTGAAAAAGTAGAAACGACTACGTTGCAGGTAAATTTTGGCTACGAACACATGAACGCCATCATGAGCCTGGTAAAAGAATACCATCTAGAAATAAAAGAACAGGATTTTAACCTGCGTTGCCGGCTGCAGGTAGCCGTGCGGAAAACCCTGGTTCCGGTTATTACCGGTAAATTATCCGGTATGGCTACTTTTGACCTTATTTAACCACCGTGATGTAAGAAGCAATATTTAATAGAAGAATAATATTGCTTTACCTGCGCTCACTAACCGATAGGCTTTATTTTCAGCTGAACAGTGGCCATACTATAATTTTAAATTGTCCGGGCTCTGGTAAGTATTCCAGAAGCGCACTAATATAATTTCTTCTTTTCCAGGATATAATACAAGGTTACCTGCTTTCTGATAACAGCCCTCCTTACTGTAGAATAAGTACTTAAGGGATATAATTCCGGCTGCAGTTTGAAAATATACAACACCGCTTCCGCTTCCACTTCTTCTATAAAAGTAATAACAGCCTGCTCCGACCACTCCAGCAGCAGGTAATTAATAGCTTGGGATAGTCTGCAACCGCATCGTCTGATCAGGAAATTTGTCTTATTCTTTCCGAAAAAGCTGCGGGTACTTTTCTTTCGTCAACCGGCTTACTTCCTCGTGCCGTTTAATTTTACCGTCTTTAATAGACTGCAGCCCCTGGCTGATGGCTTCATTCTCTGCCGGACTTAATGCTTCCGGCGTTGCTTCCTCGCTGGTACGTTTCAAGGCCCGAAACCGCTTGATTACCTGGCTGTCGTTGATGCCAGCTAACCATTGAATAAGGGCTAGTTTTTCAGCTTGTATATCCATGTATACTATCGTTCTTATTTGGCCTTTTAAAGATAACGTATTTTATGATTTTTGTGGTAAACTAACCACAATATCTTACCCAGCTAGGTTGTATGAGAAGGGAGCTTTCGTGTTTTGATATGTAAGGCGTAGTTACAAACTACGCTCAGAAAAGTAGCCAGTCATATCGTTAAAACCTTGGTTTACCCAGCTAATAACCTGATTTGCATTGGTAAGCACCAGTGCTTGGTAAGGTTGGGCTAAAATTACAAGTAAAGCAATAGTCCAATTGTAGGCTTGCGCAATCAGCGCAAGTTTCTGCAAGTCTTTGGCTTTTGTGCCCTTTGCAAGCAAGTTCCACTATGCTTTACCGGAAATATCCCAACTTATTAAAGGATGAGGCTTTGCGGCTAAAGGCTTAATTAGAGATTTAATTTTGTAGTATTCGTCGTTATTTAGAGAAGCCAGATATATCCAGCGCCAACATAGTATTTAGATTATTGGGCTTGTTTCCCATGTTTATTCTTTTAATATACTTTATTGATTTTATATTTCACAAGAGCATTTCCAGCATCTTTGCCTTAACTAAATAGCCTTCTAATAGTTGACAGAAAAAGCAGGCATAAAAGACCGGGTAGCTGCCCAAAGGACGCTACCCGGTCTTGCCACTAAGAAATTATGGGTTCATTAACCGCCGCCCGCAAGGTTTGGGCTGCTGCTACCATTTCTGTTAAAGCTTTTTTGGTTTCCAGCCACTGTCGAGTTTTTAATCCGCAATCGGGGTTTACCCAAAGATGCGCCGCCGGAATAACAGCTTTAGCTTTTTCCAGCAAGTAAACCATTTCCGCTTTCGCCGGCACCCGGGGCGAATGGATGTCATACACCCCCGGGCCAATTTCATTCGGGTATTGAAAATCAGCAAAAGCCTCCAGCAACTCCATCTGGGAGCGCGAACACTCTATCGTTATCACATCGGCATCCATCGCGGCAATATGCTCCATTATGTCATTAAATTCTGAATAGCACATGTGCGTATGAATTTGCGTGGCATCCTGCACCCCGCTGGCTGCCAACCGGAAAGCCCGCACCGCCCAGGTTAAGTAATCTGCCCAATCGGCTTTGCGTAAAGGCAAGCCTTCGCGAATAGCCGGTTCATCTATCTGAATAATTTTAATGCCTGCTTTTTCTAAATCCAGTACTTCATCGCGGATGGCCAAAGCTATTTGGGTGCAGGTTTGAGCGCGGGGTTGGTCGTTACGGACAAAAGACCATTGCAAAATAGTAACCGGGCCCGTCAGCATGCCTTTTACCCATTTATTTGTTAACGATTGCGCAAACGCTGACCATTTTACTGTCATAGGAGCAAGCCGGTACACATCGCCGTAAATAATGGGTGGTTTTACGCAGCGGCTGCCGTAGCTTTGCACCCAGCCGTTTTGTGTAAATACAAATCCGGCTAGTTGCTCGCCAAAGTATTCTACCATGTCGTTACGTTCAAATTCTCCGTGCACCAATACATCCAGGACATAAACTTCCTGCTCCGTAATCCGGTAAATAACTTTATAACACCATTTGCTTACCAAACGGTAATTACCTGGTTTCCCATCAGGTAAGGCTCTGCGGAGAACCGGTCGGGCATTTGTTCCAGGCTGGCGGCTAAATGTAACAAGGCTTGTTTTATCTTCTGTGCTACTGCCGGGGAATCTTGTTTGATATAAGCTATAATGGATTTTAGTGAGGCTTTCGCTTCGTTGTCCCATAGAACTTTATAGCTCTGTTTCACCAGCTTTCCGCCTCACGTTCTAAATCTTGCTGGCTGGTAAAATATCCGGCCGCGATGCGCTTTTCTGCATCCTGCGCTTTCTTTATAAGTTGCTGATGGTTAATAGGTTCCCCGGTTACCCGGTAACCTATTACCGGTTCATTTTCCCGGCCCAGTATTTTTTTTAACTGTCGGATAATAGCTACATCCTGTACCTTGGCTATTTGCTCTATCAGTTAAAGCTTTTCGGCTTGTATATCCATAACCTTTCTTATTGCTATTGTCCCATAAAGTTAACGTATTTTACGCTTCTTTTATCGTAACCTTAAAACAATATCTTACCTCAGCGATCCATATATGGAGCGGACTTCCTTGTTTTAATATGTAAGGCGTAGTTACAAACTACGCTCAGAAAAGGTTTAATTAGGTACTTAGCCAAGCGAAAAGATTTTCATAAAAGCGCTTTATGTCTTTACGCCAATCAGAAGATTGACTTGCCCGAATACGTATGCTGCTAAAGCGAACTCTACGTATAACGGGGTACATATTCGAAAAAGCTGGCTTTGTTCTTTGTAATATTAAAGGCGTAGTTACGAACTACGTCCAGGGAGGGCTTCAAGTGTTTCGAATACTTTTATGAAAGACTGCTCTTGCAGGAGCTCAAGAGTTACTTTCCCAAAGCGGTTTCTTATACCCAGTTTATTTCTCTTTCCCGGCAGGCCTGCTTCCACATGCTGTTGCTGGCGCAGTACCGCTGTAGCTTTTCTGCTCCGACAGCGCACTATTACAATGATTCTAAGAAGCTGCCGGTTTGTGACAACCGCCGCATCCACCAGCACTGGGTGTTTGAATAGCTGGCTCAACGGGGTAAATCCTCCACCGGCTGGTTCTTTGGCTTCAAGCTACACCTGGTAACCAATCAGTATGGAGAGCTGATGCGCTTTCTTATCACGCCGGCCAATGTAGCTGATAACAATAAACAGGTGCTTAGCTATCTCTTATCAGACTTGCAGGGCAAGTGCTACGGGGACAAAGGCTATCTTACTTCTATGTTAGCAGAATTGCTGGAAAAGGACTGCATCTGGTGACAAAACTCAGAAAGAACATGAAGAATATGCTGCTTACGCTTCAGGACAAGCTTGGCCTAATGAAAAGAGGGAAAATAGAAGCGGTCAATGATATTCTGATGAGTGTTTGTGATATTGACCATACCCGATATCGTAATCCCATCAATGCCCTGGTGCAAGTCTTATCTGGAATCGCCGCTTATTCTTTCCTGGAGCCCCAAGATACTAAATTCAAACCCAATAGAATCTTAGTTTAATTCCCGAGTTCACGTTAAATTTAAAAATTTCATTGCTATTTTGTTCAGAGTGATAAGGTAAAAGGCACAGTACTCCAAGGGCACTTCTTTTATTTCTTCCTTCTTAAACTGTTGTACTCTCGCGGCTATATAAACCGTTTTGCTTGCAGTTCTAACCAATAAGCCCAACATTTTTGGATGTTTCAGTACTTATGCGTGAGCAGATGACAGGGTGAAAAAGAAAAAAATACAGAAGGTTTTTAGCAGGCAAATTGCTAGGTGTTAAGATTTGCTTTATTTACAATTGACCTAATTTGCTTATCCAGTTCGGAAGCGCTCTCTTGCAGCATGGTAATGATTTGATTAACTTCATTGTCTTTATTAATCATTTGTTCTAATATAGGAATAAGGCCAAGAATATTCGCCAGGGGAGCCCGAACTAAATGAGACTGATCGAAGGCTACTTCTTGCAAAGCTTTAGATTTAAATTGCTTTTCTTCTTCTGCCTTGGTTCTTTTTAAGAGAAGCTCGTTTTCATACTTCTTTCGATCTTCTACTTTAAAAATAATTGCATTAATAATCTCCCCTTCGCCCACTTTCTTATTAACTGTTACTCCGTTAAATAAACAGGAGAAAGCGCCTTTTGAAGTTTGAATATTTAAATTGATTTCTTTTACTTCCTGATGCATTTTTAGGATAGGCTTCACGAAAAGTTCATAATACATTACGCCTGCTTTATCTAAGATATCCGTAATCTTTTTATGTACTAATTCTTTATCATTGACACCAAGCCATTTTAATAAAGTTTGATTTACATAAATAATGGGACCATTCATCTCAAAAGTTAATAAGCCGCAGGGAGCTGTGTTATATAAAGATTGAAAATCTATAAGATCATCTAAAGACTCTTTTTCCATAAAAGTGTTATTATGCGCCATTAATATAAGCACTAATTGCTGCAATTACTTCTTCCGGAGCACTTAAATGGGGACAATGGCCAGTGGCCTCTAAAATCTTTAAAGTATTCCCTTTCGCTTTCTTTTCCAGGTAATATCCAACTGCTAAAGGAGCCAAAATGTCTTTAGAACATTGCAGGGTAAGGCTGTCTGTTTGAAGTTTTACTAGATCAGATCGATTGTCGGAAAGAAAAGTTACCCGGGCAAATTCCTTAGCAATATCCGGATCAGTAGCACAAAAGTTTGAGACAAGTTCTTCTCCTAATTCTGGTCTGTCCAAATTTCCCATAACCTGCGGCGCTAAAAAGCTAGACCAGCCCAGGTAATTATTATCCATTAATTCTAACAGATTTTTTAAATCTTCTTTATCCAAACCGCCTATATATTCCTCATCATTTATATAACAAGGCGATGGTGAAACAAAAATTAATTTACTAAAATAAGAAGGCTGCGCTATTGCTGCTTTCACACCTATCATACAACTTACAGAATGCCCAATATAAAGAGCATTTTTAATGTTTAAGGCTTCTAAAATTTCCAGAACATCTTTCGTATACCCATCCAAAGAACTATATTTTTTAATATCATAAGCATTTAAGTCTGATTGGCCTGCCCCTACAAAATCGAAAAGAATTAACTTAAATTTTGTTTTATATACGTCAACTAAATGTCGCCATACATTTTGGCTACATCCAAATCCATGCGCAAAAATAATAGATTGCTCTCCTTGGCCAATTATGCGAACATTGTTTCGTTTAATTACATCTGTCATTTCAGAAAAAGGTTAAGAAATAATTAACAGCAAGTTACAAATATTTATTATTTTATCAAGACTTATATTTTAATTGTTTTACTGAAAATAAGAAAGTGTAAATAAAAGAAAAGCAATGTAAAGCATACTTTCTTAAGTTTAGAAGTCGCAAAACCTATAAAATTTTAACACATATTCTTTGTGTTGAATTGAAAAATAATGCAAAAAGTATAGCCATAATATCTATTAATGTCATTTTTATAAATAAAAAGTCATAGAATCAAATCAAAAACCAAGCTATTCATATAAAACTAGCTAAAGCGATTACTCTTAAAAAGACTAATGAAAGAGGTGATAGCATTGGAAGTGCAGGTAAGTTTAAGTTAAGTTAAATTATCTATTTATTAAATATAAATAAACTAAGTATCAAAAGAAAGTTCAAGTTGTAGATGCAAGAGTTTTATTTTGTAGAATTTTAGGTAGATGGATATATACTAAAAACAAATAAATAGCTTATAATAAATACAATTCCAACCAGTTAAACTAAAGTCATTTTAGGTACCTCAAAATAAAAGGATGTACTTCGCTCTCTTCCTATCTTTTTCCACCGTGTTATTCAATAATCCGCTACACAATACAGCGAAAGAAAATAATTGCATTTTTAGAAACATATTTATTGCGTATTAGTTTTGTACTAAACAAATGAGCAGTACATGTGCTTGCCCTAACCATGAGTATATTATCTAGCTTTGTAATGCTTTAACTATACATGTTTAATATTTTTACTATTTATATTAAACTTGTGCTTTATAGATTTGACAATATCGGAAAATGATAAAAATATGGTACTGGCGTACTGGTACGAAGGAACTTATTATTACAATCTAAATCCATAAGCTTATGCATCATATCATGTACATGAGTACGGCGGCAGTAGTAGTGGGAGAGGATGAATTGAAGCAGATGTTGTTATATTACCGAGGCAACAACCAGCAGCATGACATCACCGGTCTGCTTTTATACAGTGGTGAGCACTATGTGCAATTGATTGAAGGAAAAGAAGCAGATTTGAGAATGTTATTTGCCAAGATAGTAAAAGACTACCATCATATTGACATCATTAAATTGGCCGATGGTAAAATAAGCCAACGTATGTTTAGTGATTGGAGTATGGGATTTAAAGTGATATCTAAAGAGCTGTTCTCCACTTTAAGTGGTTATGTGAACCCTTCCGGGCATGATTTCCTACATTCCTTACCAGAACACGATGAGGATTCTCCAGTAGAAGTGTTACGGCAGTTTGCTAAGCGAAACCTGGCGGATATTAGTTACCGTTAAGATTGCCGGCTACTTTTCGATATTTTTAGTTTGGCTTATAAGTATGAGTATGTAAAATGACCTAAATTTTGTCTTATAAAACGGTCGTTTTTTGAGACAAAAAGCTTCCCAAAAAACACCTTTGTTATGAAGCTACTAACGGAGTAGTAGTGCTGATGCTCAGATCATCAAAGAATACTTCTTCTCCGCTCTCATTAGCTACAAACACCTCTACGTAGCCGTCCTCTTCTGCCTTGTAACTTAAAGAACGTTCCTGCCATTTACCCTGTCCGGCTTCGGTGAGCACGTGGTAGTCGCTGCTAAGATACTTACCGGTGCTGTCATAAGCAATATATTTTACGTAGGCTACCGGGGCTTGCTTATCTTTTTGCAAGATCTGCGGGGTAAAAGCTAAGCCGGCACTCAGGTAAGAGAAAGCTGGTTTAGCCTTAGTGGCTTTTTCGGTAGGCGCCTCCGGTAATCCATTCTGCTCCTCCAAATTCATTTAAATACCTTCTTAATTCTTCCCCGCGCTAAAACTAAAAATATAAATTGCGTAAAGGTTTAGAAATCCGATTTGCTTTACCATGCATCGACCAAAAATATTACAAAAGGCCAGCAAAGACCGCGTAGGCCAGAAACCTGGTACTTTTGAGGTACCAAAAGATACTTTAAAGCCCCGTTTATTCCTGATTTCTTTTGATGGGGACTTTTATGCCGAAAAAGAGTATACTAATTACGAAGAATTAAAGGCTTTCTACCAACAGCATCCGCACGCCCGTCACTGGCTTGATATCCGGGGCTACGACGATTTAGAATTACTGGAGAAAATACGGATTGATTTTCATATACATGGTTTGCAAATGGAGGATGTGCTGAATGATTACCAGCGCCCCAAAATAGAAGAAGATCAGGACCGGCTTTTTATTGTTTCGCGTATGCTGGCTTTTACACCCAACAAAACCATTGAGGACGATCAGCTCTCTATTTTTACGGGGCCTAACTATATTATTACCTTTCAGATTGATTACGAAGATTGTTTAGACCCGCTGCGGATTAGGATACGCCAGGGGAAAGGCACCATTCGCAAACAACCAATTTTGTATATGGCTTATGCCGTAATGGATGTGATAGTGGATAATTATTTCCCGGTTTTGGCCGAAATAAGCGATTACCTGGAATCTTTGGAAGACTGCCTTTTCCGGCAGCCCAACAAACAAACCCTGAACCTGATTTTGAATATTCGCCGCGAAGTAGCCAAATTACGCCGCATTATCTGGCCCGAACGCGACAAAATAAACGAATTACTCCGCGACGAAGAACTGCTGCCGGAACCTTTACGCATTTATTTTAAAGATACCTACGACCATATCGTGCAGGTAATTGACTTAACCGAAAATTATAAGGAAATAACCGGCAACCTCACCGAACTATACTTATCTAACGTGAGCAACCGCATGAACGAAATCATGAAAGTACTCACCATTATTTCCAGTATTTTTATTCCGTTGAGCTTTGTGGCCAGTTTGTACGGCATGAACTTCTCCCGCGAAAATCCGCATGGCGGCGTTAACCCGCTAAACATGCCGGAATTGTACCATCCGTACGGCTATATTATTTTACTCAGTGCTATGGGCGTTATGATCTTGTTTCAGTTGTACTTTTTTTGGCGGAAGGGCTGGCTGAGTAGTTCGGAATAAGCGCGTTCTCCAAAGCTTCGTCTTTTTTTGGTTTCCCTACCAGCTTGGCTAAAGTGGCATCGTAGTGCGGGTGGGTAGTCCGGAATAGTTCGTCCCAGAACCGGAAATACAAACCGTAATTGCCTTTAAAATACTGGTGGTGCATGTTGTGGTTCGTAGACGTATTCAGCCATTTTCCTACGGGGCTGTTTACCACCCATTGCGGATATATTTCGTAGCCCAGGTGCCCGTACACGTTATAGATGGTCATGAACAACAAGAAAGCCAGAATAGCTAAAGGATGAATGGGAATAAGCAGGGCAATCACAAAAATAATGCTTCCTTCTACTACAGCTTCCAAGGGGCTAAAAGCAAAAGCGGCCCACGGCGACGGATTGGTAGAACGGTGGTGTAGCAGGTGAAAAGCTTTAAACAGTTTGGGGTGATGCATCAGCCGGTGCGTGAGGTAAAAATAAGCATCGTGTATCAGCAGCGACAATATAAAGCTGATTACAAAATATCCCCCGCCATAATCGGCAATATCGGTATAAATGCGGGTATGCGACCGCACGGCCGGCAGCAGCAAAACTACCCCAATTAAAGCAAAAATAATAAAGGTAAAAAAGGAATAGCCGATTTCGCGGTAGTAATCTTTACCCATCGGAAACCGGGACTGAATTTTGCGCGAACTGAATTTAAGCTGGTATAGCCGGTAAAATATAAAAAAAGCCGGACCGGCAATAAGCAAATACCGGAGCGCTAAAACTAAATAAAACAGGAAAAAGCTTTTTATATGCATAAGTAAAACAGGAAATCATGCCTTGTATTCACCTTGTTTAACAAAATTGTTAATTAAAAAATTTCCTTTTTCCAGCGGTTACAACTTATCTAACTAATCCAGAATTTTACTTATCCCGGAAATAAACCCGTTGCAAATCTTTATTATTGGCCAGGAATAAGGAATAAATATTAGTATTGGCATTAAACTGCAAGGTTACCGGTAAACGGTTATTTAACGCTTGTCCGCCGATAAGTTTGGCCTGATAATTATATAAATAAGTTTTGTGCGGACCGGTTTCGGTGAGGACATAAATGCGGTGCAGTGGCCCGAAATCAAAGTATTGCAGCAGCCGGCGCGAAGAAGTGATAAAGTTTCTTTCCAGCAGCAATCTCAGGTTCTGATCGAAGAGGCTTACTTTACCGGCTTCCTGTTTGCTGATGATGTACGATTTATTTCCCGGCTCTGCCAGCAGTTCAAAGGTACTTCCTTTCTTGCGGCCCGGAATTAATTTCCGTTGCACTACTTTGCCGGCAAAATTTATCGTAACCCGTTGCCCGTCCTGGGTTAAAACGGTAAACCGCGACTGGCTAAAAGAAGTTGCGGACTGGATAAAAACGCCGGAACTAATGGGTGTTTCCAGGTCAACCGGGAAACCGGGATAAATTTCTCCCTGCGGATTGTAAGCGTAGATGTACCCGTTTTGCTCCACTATTAATATTACATCGCGGCCGTTTATTTTTACCTCCTGCGGAGCCACAGCCAAGGGCGCTTCCAGTACTTTCGGGTTCCAGCCTGCCTGGATATTACCATCCGGATCAAACATCAGTAACCCGCCGGCGCTGTTGCTGATTAAAAACTGGTAATTCCGGTTTTGTTTAAAATCGAAAACCGCCAAGTGCCGCGTCTCTACGGTATCGGGCAGATTAAACGGAAAGTTTTCCACTGCCCGGCCATTCTGATCGAGGCAATATATCCGGTGCGGCGTGGCAAATAACTGCTTGGCAGCTTTATCCCGTCCTAAATAAACCTGGTAAACCGGCGAAACCAAAGCTTCTGGCAAAGTATCAGTCCAGATAATTTGTCCGTTGCTGCCGATGCGGTGTAAAGCTAAGTTTTCGTCCTGCACCAAAAAACCGGCATTGCGGCCAGCCTCGGTAGCCACCGGCTCTGGTAACAACAAGGTTTGCAGATTATTGGGCAAAGAAGCTAAATTTTGCAGATCAAAAGCAGATTCGGGTTCTGGTTTATCCGGCGTTATTTCGGGGTGCGTAGCTACAAAAGTAGTGTAGTACTGATCATCTTTCTGGCTGAACTGCAGCGCCAGCTGGTTTATTTTTTTAAAGAACGATTCGTTTCTCAAAAGGCTGCTGCGGTGGTTTTCGCGTACTTGCCGGTTAAGCAAACGCCAGGCCTGGCGGGTATTGAGGTACAAACTAAAATTAGCTTCCTGCTGGGTGTTTTCCAGAAACAGTTTTTGGGCTTCCGTTTCCGACCATACCTGTCCTGCTTTTAGGTCGGTTAGTACGGTACGCAGCGTAATTATATCGGGAGCAAAAAGAAAATAATCTTCTACCTGCGTAAAATAACACTGCTCAAAACCGCGGGCTACCGAGCCAAACAAGAGCAAAGGAAATTGCGCCACCGGCACCGGCTGTAATATATAGCCTTCGTATTGGGTTCCGTTCGCGCGACCGGTCTGGGTAGTTTGGGCTGATAAAGTTTGCAGCAGCGTTGCTGATAAACCGGGATTACCGGAGCGGGCAAAAATAACTTTCTCCATATCGGCCTGGTTCTGGTTGGTTTCCAGATAAGCAATGCCCATTTCGTGCCGGAAAGTACGTACCAGGCTATCGGCCGTTACTACCTGGGGTTCCGGCCAGGTAATATTTTTATCCTGGGCATTAAAGTGCCGGAACGAGCTTATTTGATCGGCTCCTACATGCATAAAAAAAGCTGTACGGGCCGGTAATAATTTCCTTAAATTAAACGGCTGGGGGTTTTGCGTTTTTACCTGGTTATAGAAAGAGCCTTTAAGCAGTTCCGGATTAGAAAAACCGTTAATTAAAAATTTATTTTTTTGCTTTTTCAAACCCAGCATACTGCTGCGGCACAAGCTGGCCAGAAAGGTAATATCGGGTTGTAAATTATCTTTCAGGAATAAGCTTAAAAACTGCGGGATATGGTGGTAATTAACAAAAATATGGGCAAAAACATCTTCTTGCTTCAGGTAATTAATATCCTGGTATTCCGCCGCCGGCGATTCTAATTGTTCGCGGTTTATTTTCCGGATGATTTCTTTTACCAGTTCGAAGTTAGCGCTGATAACTAAATTATTATGGTAGGAAAAATAATAAAAAGTATCACCAATACGCTGGTTGCGGATACTGACAATCTGAAAATCCTGGTAGGTAATTACTTTTTGGGTAAAGGCTTTGCTTTTATTTATATTATCAACTAAGGTCCGGATAAAACGGTGTTCCCCTACCGTATTAACCGGAATATAAAAAACAAAATCAAAATCGGTTTTGCTTACTACGTGCAGGGAAGTAAGTAAGGTCTTGCGTTTTAAGAAGCGACTGGCTCCTTCGTTGCGGCCCGCCAGGCTATCGAGTACGGCAATATTATCCATTAAGGCGCCTACCGATTGCATGGAAGTGAGGTTCTCCCAGAAATCTTCTTTCTGCAGATCACGCAGCAAGCGGGTATGATCTGCCGACTCGACAATAAAAACGGCATCTTCGGGTACTAAAGTCCAGAGATTTACTTTTTCTTTGGCTTCGGTCCATTTAGTAAACCCATACATACCTGCCACCACCAGCAGCAATAACCCGACGAGGTAAAAAAAATACTTCTTTGGCATTCAACGGAATTTGGGATATGCAAAATAAGCAAAATACTTTAACCCGTACTAATTACTGTTTCCGAATGGTATTTATCCCTTTCTAATTATACACTTTTATTTAACCATCAGCAAGGCTTTTTAAAGTTTTGGTTTGGCCGGAAAAATATTCTCCGATACCTTTACCGCCATAGCCTCAGAAGTAAAACGAATAAAATGAAACTTGTTATACAGCGGGTAAAGGAAGCATCGGTTAAAATTGCCGGCCATACCAAAGGCTCCATTGGTGCGGGCTTACTGGTGCTGGCCGGTATTGCCGCCGACGACCATGAAGAAGATTTAGACTGGTTAGCTAAAAAAACCGTGCAGTTGCGCATCTTTAGTGATGAAGCCGGCAAAATGAACCGGAGTTTGCCCGAGACAGGCGGCGATATTTTGCTCATCAGCCAGTTTACCTTACATGCCAGCACCAAAAAAGGCAACCGGCCTTCGTATATAACTGCTGCCGCGCCCGAAATAGCTATTCCGCTTTACGAGCATTTTATCCGCTTATTAGAAGAGCAACTAGGCAAACCCATCCAAACCGGTACTTTTGGCGCCGACATGCAGGTCAGCCTGCTCAACGACGGCCCCGTAACCATTATCATCGATTCTAAAAACCGGGTTTAATTTTTTGATTGTTAATTGTTAATTGCTAATTGTTAAATATTGTTTGACTCGAAACAAATTTAACCTCTAACCTTTAACTTTCAACCTTTAACTTATTAACTACACCGTGGACTATCGACCATGGACTATGGACTAAAAAACATGACCTTACAAGAAGCACAAGCCACCGTAGATAACTGGATAAAAGAAAACGGCATCCGGTATTTTAACGAACTTACCAATATGGCCATTTTAACCGAAGAAGTAGGCGAAGTAGCCCGGCTGATTGCGCGCCAATACGGGGAGCAATCGTTTAAAGAAAGCGATAAAGGCCGGGAATTAGGCGATGAACTGGCCGACGTTTTATTTGTGCTGATTTGCCTGGCAAACCAAACCGGCGTTGACCTTACCCAAGCTTTAACGACTAACCTGGCAAAAAAATCTTTCCGGGATAAAGATCGCCACCAACAGAACGAAAAGCTACAGTAATATTTAGAAAAGGAAATACCGCACCCGCTTCAAGCTGGGTGCGGCTTATGAAGCAACTGGCTCCAGCTGCAATTTCACTAATATTTCGTTTTCCAGCACCGGGATAACGTCGTAAACATCTTCCTGGAGGCAAAAAACAATATCTTTGGTAATATCCAGGTTTCTAAGCCGTTTTACGTGCGATGACTCAGCTAAAAACGCCAACTTATCGGCTTGGGCTACCCGGTACAGATGTTGGGCGGCCAGCGTGGCGTCGTTGGCGGGTTTAAAATCGGCGACCAATCTTTCGGCTAAAGCTCCGGCAAACAACGTATCTTCCAGGTTAAAATTACCTTTCCAGCCTGCACAAACAACCAGCACATCTTTGCCTTCGGCTTTGGCCAGGGCCGCTACACTGCCAACATTTAAGAAAGCACCGGCTACTACCTTATCGGCGGCCATAGAAAGCCGGATGGCGTGGGTACCGTTGGTAGTGGTCATGATTAAAGTTTTGCCTTTAATGGCCGGCTCCATATAACTGAAAGGAGAATTACCCAAATCAAAACCTTCGGCTTTGCGGCCTTCGCGCTCGGCAGCCGTTAAGTAACCAGTCTGCTTTTGACTTAAACAATCAGCCAGGGAGCTAACCGGAATTATTTTTTCTATGCCGTGCGCAAAAGCCGTTACCATAGAAGAAGTGGCGCGCAAAACATCTACTACTACCACCACTTTGCCCGGCAACTCATACAAGTGCAGGAGTTCGGGGCTAAAGCATACATCAATTAAAGGCATCGTTTCGTCGATAATCCATGGTCCAAAGTCCACAGAAATAATAAATCTTGTTTAGTCCATGGTCCACTGTCCACAGAAATAATAAATACATTCATCTGAATACAAGTCTTTATTCCCGGATTTGCTCCGCGGCGGTGGATGGTGGTCTACTACCAGTAGATTAAGCTTTATAAAAAGGCAGTTTTACCACGTTTGCTTTTAAGTTCCGGTTCCGGACTTTAATATAAATTTCGGAACCGGGCGTACTGTACGTGGTTTGTACATATCCCAAGCCTACACCTTTGCCCAGCGAAGGCGATTGCGTACCGGAAGTTACTTCGCCAATCGTTTCTCCGCCCTCGTTTACAATTTCGTAGTGGGCGCGCGGTATGCCTTGTTCGGCCATTTCGAAACCAACCAAGCGGCGCTGTACGCCTTGTTCTTTTTGCTGCCGCAGATTTTGGGAATTCGTAAAATCTTTACTGAACTTGGTAATCCAGCCCAATCCACCTTCCAGCGGAGATGTAGCATCAGTAATATCATTGCCGTACAGGCAGAACCCCATTTCTAGGCGTAAGGTATCGCGGGCGCCCAAACCTATTGGTTTAATACCGTAAGGCTGACCAGAAGCCATTATTTTATCCCAAATTGTACGGGCGTGTTCGTTGGGTACATATATTTCGAAACCGCCGGAACCGGTATAGCCGGTAGCCGATACGATTACGTTGGGCACGCCGGCAAATTCGCCGCGGGAAAAAGTATAATACACCATACCGGCCAAATCCAGGTTGGTAAGCGGTTGCAAAGCCGCAATGGCCTGCGGGCCTTGTACCGCAAAAAGGGAAATTTCGTCGGAAATATTTTGAAGCGTTATGCCTTGGGTATTAAAATGGCTTATCCAGTTCCAGTCTTTTTCTATATTGGAAGCATTTACCACCAGCATGTAATCTTCTTCGGCAAAACGGTAAACCAATAAATCGTCTACAATGCCGCCTTCCTCATTGGGCAAGCAGGAATACTGCACTTTGCCATCGGTCAGTTTAGCGGCATCGTTGGTGGTTACCCGCTGTATCAGTTCCAGGGCGCCAGGTCCTTTCACCAGAAATTCGCCCATGTGCGATACATCAAATATTCCGACCGCTTTGCGTACGGTATGGTGCTCGTCCAGATCGGAAGAATACCGTACAGGCATATTGTACCCGGCAAAGGGTACCATTTTAGCCCCGAGGGCTACGTGTAAATCATTTAAGGCAACTTTTTTTAATTCCATGCCGGCCGCTTATTTTATTCGCTTTTCAGAGCGCAAAAGTAGGTATTTAAAGTAGTTTTGGAAAACGAAACTCGATTATATTCTCTGGCGGCGGTATAATGCCGGTTAAAATATTTTATTGGCCGCAGCAATCTTTATCTCTAAAATAACTTAGGCAATAAGGCGAGTTTCTAGCAGAAATATTATTTAAGTTCCAGTATAACTACTGCCGTGGGCGGCAATTGTACTTCCAGGGCATTATTTTTCAGTTTGGCGCCTTTAAAAACCTGGGGCTTTATTTTCTCCGGATTTTGGAAAGTATTGTGGTCCTGCATTTTGCCAGACGTAAGTATGCGGCCGGTTAAACTGTTGTATTGCTTACCCGCCAGGTTTATGGTTATTTTCTGGCTGTTTTGAGGATCAATGTTAACCAGGGAAATATGGGTAAGGTTGTTGGCATCGCGCGAAGCCGAACCCGATATAGCCGGTAATCTTTTTTCGCCCAGCTTATAATCGTTGGTTTTTATTTGTAAAGGCAACAGATGCGCATCCTGATGCACATTATACATTTCCATTACGTGGTACGTAGGCGTTAAAATCATTTTTTCTTCGTCCGTCAGGATAACCGCCTGTAAAACATTTATGGCCTGGGCCAGGTTGGCCATGCGCACGCGGTCACTGTGGTTATTAAATATATTCAGGGTTACGCCGGCAATCATGGCATCGCGCATGGTATTTTGCTGATATAAAAAGCCTGGATTGGTACCCGGTTCTACATCGTACCAACCACCCCACTCATCTACTACCAAAGCTATTTTTTTCTCCGGATCATACTTGTCCATAATGGCCGCATGTTTTGTAACCAGTTCTTCCATGAGCAAAGCCTGTTGCATGGTGGCAAAATATTGCTGCTCGGTAAAATCGGTAGACGATCCTTTTTTATTCCAATCGATAACCGAATAATGATGCAAGGCCAGGCCCTGCATTAAATTCAGGGGAATATTTTTCATGAGGATCTCGGTAAAATGGTAATCGCCGGAGCTGGGGCCGGCAGCAACCCGGAACATATTTTTAGCGTTGGAGAAGCCGGTCATATAAGAAGCATACTGCCGGTACAGGTTCGCATAGTATTCCGGTACCATGTTGCCGCCGCAGCCCCAGGGCTCGTTGCCAACGCCCCAGTATTTTACATTCCAGGGTTTTTCCTGCCCGTTCTGGCGCCGCAAATCCGCCATAGGCCCTTTACCATCAAAATTAACGTACTGCACCCAATCGGTTAATTCCTGTACCGTTCCGCTCCCCACATTTCCGGCCAAATACGGCTCGGCCCCTAACAATTGGCACATATTTAAAAAGTCGTGCGTGCCAAAGCTATTATTCTCGGTTACGCCGCCCCAGTTGGTATTTACGATTGCCGGGCGTTTATCTTTCGGGCCAATGCCGTCTTTCCAGTGATAAGTATCGGCGAAGCAGCCACCCGGCCAGCGCAGATTAGGTATTTTCAATTTCTTTAAAGCTGCCACTACATCGTTCCGGACGCCATTGGTATGGGGAATTTTAGTATTGTTTTCGCCTACATAAAACCCACCGTAAATACAGCGGCCTAAATGCTCGGCAAAGTGCCCGTAAATTTGCCGGCTGATTATTCCTTTCTCAGCATCGGCTTGTAATGCGCCCTGGTTTTGAGCAAACAGGATTTGGGCAAACAGATTTAAAATTAAAATTAAAAAACTCTTTTTCATGCTTATTTGGAGCCGATTTACTTACTGGTTGAAGTAAATGTAGGCATTGCCGTAATTATTAACAAATAAACCAGGCGGCGCAAATTACCCTTCAATTACCGATATTATGCCGGGAGCCTGAAAACAGAAAGATATTGCTGGCCTTAGTATTTATTAGCATACCGGCCGGCTACAATAGTTTAGAGGCTTACTCATTAAGTAGAACTTACCTGTTAATATCTCCTAAATAATTTTCAAAGAATTTTCATCTATATAGAAAAACAAATATAATAACAATATATTATTAATACTTAATATAATCTTTCCCTTATCCTACTAAATTTTCAATTTATTAGGCTTCCTTTTCACAATTTAGAAATGGAGCATGAATACTTATATATTAATAAAAATTATTTGAAAAAACATACACGTTTAGTTGTAAATATAATTTTTATAACTAATTTTATGAATAAATCTACCCCGGCATACTTCTTTAAAAAACCTTTTGGCAGCAACTTAAATCATCAAATGCTGCCAAAAGGAAGAATACTAATAGTTAGAAATAATTAATCTTTAACCTTTAAATATAAATTAGTATGAAAAAACAACTATTCAGAACCTGCTTTTTAGCAGCCACCATGTCCATTTTGTATGCTTGCGCCCCAGACGAACAAGTAACAGCAGAACTCGATGCTATTGCCCAATCCGAGAACACTTACGGGATGGTATGCGATGAAATTACCTTTGAGAATAACGTTAACCGTGATGCAAATGGCTTTGTTTCTTCGGTTCAGAGTACGGGAGGAAAAACCATTGGCGTAATGGGGGTAAGACGAAGTTATAGTTATCCCTTTAAGGCGTATGAGACAACGAACATGGCCAATCTTTTTAATACAACCGGCACCACCAAGCCCGCTCACAGCGACGATGACGATTTGATCCAGGCCGAAACCGGTAATGTTCTTATTGTTAATCAGACCTCTACCGCCGCTTATACCGATGATTATGCCAATGGTGCGAAGATGACCCTGGATTTTTCTTCCTTAGGTAGCGTTACCCTTAATTCCTTAACGGTTCTGGATAATGAAGAAGAAGGTTCCAAGGCTGTGGTATACCTGCAAGACGGTACTACCCAAACCTTTGCCTACCCCATGACCGGGGATGGTGGCGTGGGAACCCTGATGTTTGGAACCAATGGCACCAGTAATGTAGTAAAATTAGAAGTAATTCTGGGACCAGAAGGTACACGGGTTGGTTCCGGAGCAATTGATAATATTAAATTCTGCTATGGAACATCAGTATATGGCTGCACCCGTACCCAGGGCTACTGGAAAAATCATGCCTCCGATTCTAAACACTATGATGCTACCTGGGCAAAAGTAGGTGAAAGCACTCTGTTCTTTAAAAGTGGCGAGACCTATTACTCCATTCTGGGAGTACAACCTAGAGGTAATGCTTATTTTACATTAGCTCATCAATATGTAGCCGCTACTCTTAACATGAAGGTTGCCTCTGCCCCCACCGCAGTTGTGACAGCCTATACCCAGGCTACTACTTTCTTTAACACTTACACGCCGGCTCAAGTGGCAGGAGATAAAAATTTACATAACCAAGCCACAAAATTAGCCGGAATTTTAGATGATTATAATAACGGAAAAACTGGTCCTGGTCACTGCGACTAATATCATCCATCTACCATAATAAAGTAATCGGTAATATATTTAAACAAACACTGCCAGCTATACAGCTGGCAGTGTTTGTTTATAGCAATAGTTTTGATAAGAAATTACTTAATTAAGGCAACTCGTTTGTATTCTGTTTTACCATTTAAAGTAACACGGCAGATATAAATACCACTGGCATATTTCCCGCCGTCGAACGTGTATTGGTAAGCCGTGCCGGATTTGGCTTTGCCTTGGTGTAAAGTTTTGATTAAGCCGCCCGCCGCCGAAAAAATATCTACGGTAAGCTCACCATCTTCTTCCGCCGAAAAAGATACCGTTGTTTTATCGGCAAAAGGATTGGGTGCAGCCACAATTTTGTTTGCAGTTACATGTGTAACGGCAAGTTCACTTTTATCGGCTATGCGGGAAGATAAGGGCGCCAGGGCCAAAGTTGCCGGGCTGGCTTCTTCCGTTACATAAGGCGAAAGGTGAGCGCCCGCAATAGGGCCTTCAAATTTACCATCCGGCATTTGCCAGGCTACGGTAACGTGGTCGCCGGCCCAGAATTCTGCGTGTTGCGCTTCAATATAATACTTGCGGCCAGCTTGCAGATAAATCGGTGCTGATTTTTGAGTGGCATATTTTTTATATTCTCTGAAGTTGGTCCGGCTGGTATTATAAGCAATTAACTGCGCTTTGGCCGGATCATCATTGGTACTTAGAAGAAGCCGGGTAGCATCGTCACCGGAAATCCAGAAAGTATAGTTACCCGTTTGGGGCGGACAAATATAACCCAGGATACGGGCGGTAAAATAATCGCCTTTGTTATTGGCTTCAAAAGAAGTTAAAGAAGAAACCAGGGGTTTGCCGGATAAATCGGATACATTGTATTGCTCCCGTAAAATGGTGCCACCGGCGGTGCAGTTCTGGCTTACCAGCATTTCCAGGGCTTTATCGGCCTGTACAAATCCCCAGCCCGTAAGGGCATCATAACCAACATCAAAGCCAGCCGTACCCGGATCATCCATATCCAAAGCTGTTTTTACTAATAGATCTTGTACCGCAGCCGGCGTCAGGGGCGTTTGGTTTAATTCCTGCAGCAAAGCGGCTACTCCCGCTACATGCGGCGTTGCGGCTGATGTGCCCAGAAAATTAGGATAACTGTCGGCATCTTCCAGAATATCAAAGCCAAAAAAGGTGGTATTACCTCCATCCGGACCAACCAAAGTGGGCTTATTACGGACTTTACTGCTTATTGTACCGGTATAATTTCCGTCGGCAGAGATAACCACCGGAGTGCCGCCCAAAGACGAGAAAGAATTTATAACCGGCACCTTTACATTATTATGGTATATTGGCTTATTATACCAGGCGCTGGCACCTACGGCAATGGCACCTTCGGCATTAGCATGACCGTAAAGAGTAGAACTATTGGTATTATATTCTACCGGATAAGCATTGCCGTAATTTACCCATTTAATCAGTTTGGGGTCCGGACCGCTGTACTTGGTAATCACAATTTCTATGTCTATGGCTTCATAAGCGCTAAATCCAATTGATTCGACCGGATCGCCGCCAACATTAATAGACATAGAAGATAAAGAGGTTAGCAGAATACCATTATAAAAAACCAGTAAATCCAAATCGGTGCGGGCACCCGTGCCGCCACTAACCGAATAAAAAGGATCGTCCCACTGAAATGGCATTTGGAGAACACCGCCCGCCGGAATATGAATGGTTTGGGATATATCGCCATGGCCAAAATCATGGGCTACGCCATAATCAACCCCATCCATAACAACCGATTTACCGGAGTTTTTAAAACCTGCCTGATAAGATTGCCGGGCCTGGTTACCGGCCGCACTAAAATAAGTTACATTCTTTTTTACTACTTCATTTACGGCTTGGGCTACAATACCATCCTGAAACATGGGTTCGAAATAATACTGTATATCATCCATAATAATATTACAACCAGCTTCGGCTAAGTTAATTATGCCATTGGCAAAAGCCGCCTGCCCCGGGTAAGCTGAATGAAAAGCTATTTTGGCTCCTGGCGCTACATCGTGCACAGTTTCGGCCATAGCGCGGCCTTCGTCGGTGCCCTCGTCAAAATCAGATAAAATTTGCACGTCGCCCGGCAAATCGCCGGACGCAATACCTGCGGCTACCCCGTCGGCATCGGCCCCGTAAGTATCCGACAAAATACCTATTTTTGAACCTACCCCGGTAAGCCGGTACATTTTTTGTACAACATCGGCTTTAATAGCAGCATTACCCTGCGATTCTACTTTCCCGGAATTTCGTAAAGGCGCGTAAGCCGGCGCCACACTGTTTAATTGGCTAATGGTTTCTAATTTATCGATTTTACCAATCGGAAAAAAACCCGATACCATACGGCCATAAACAGAACCATTCTTTAAACCTAATTGCTGTAACTGTTGGAGTAACTCCTGTCCGTTTTCCAGATTCGATACCGCATCTATGGCTACATAATTATCCTTTATTTGTAAAGCGTTTAATTTTCTAAAATTAGAAGCTTCGGTTTTTATGGCATTGGTTCTGGCATTGGCGGAGGTGGCTTGGGGTTGCAGTTCCCGTAAGGCCGCAGCGGTTTTATATTTAATACCTTTGGCAGGTTGGCTGGCCTGGGCCAAACCTAAATTACTATGGATACAAATAAGCGCCAGAAAAATAAAGTTGCGCATTACTCCGGGTAAATCTTGTTTCATGAAGATATTTATTGGGTTAAAGTTTAGAAGAGGAATATTGAATTGAAGCTGCTATTTAAGATGGTAGAGATATGCTTTATTTTTGGCAGGAAACAATACTTATATAATATAAATATTTTCACCTGGCGCATTTAAAAAACTTTAAAAAAAGCCTATTTTCAATCATTGAACTACCGCTATTCAGTAGACAATTTATATACATATATATTACTTTCAAATATATTCTCTTTATATCTCCTGCTCACATAAATATTTAAATTCGAAGCTAGATAGATACAATTTAATCCAAATAAAGGCCAAAATAAAAGAATTAATTGCAAGTAATAGTTATCCGTGCAGGTACCAACCAGCTCATTTAAGTAAGCAGGCAAGCATAATTTCCGGTATTTTCAGGTAGTAAATTTTCTTTTGCCCGAGTAGCCCTTGCATAAAACTTGAATGGAGCCTCCGCCTTAGAATTGTATAAAAACAATTAACTACCGTACCAGGATGGTAGGGCCAGCCAGGCACCAGTAGCTATTTAAACTGGTTCAATGGCATCATTCTGACATAGGAACAGTATAACCAAGGGGAAATGCTTTACAGTTAGGTATAAGTATTTACCTGTTTAGCTGCAAAATCTTTCTATGGAAAATAAAAAATTAAAACTAAGTATTCTGGATCAGTCTATTGTTGGGCCGGGCATGACGGCCACGGAGGCTTTACAACAAACCGTGGAGATGGCCCAACTGGGAGAACAATGGGGCTATACGCGGTTCTGGGTATCGGAACACCACAACATGACGGCTATTGCCGGATCGGCACCGGAAATACTAATGGTAAAATTAGCCGATGCTACCCAACATATCCGGATCGGATCTGGTGGTATTATGTTGCCCAACCACAGTGCGTTAAAAATGGCCGAAAACTTCCGGCTCTTAGAAGCCCTCTTTCCGGGCCGCATAGATATGGGTATTGGCCGGGCACCGGGCGGCGACCGCGTTACGGCTTATTTGCTTAATCCGGCTAATGATTTTAGCGAAGACAGTTACCGCCAGCAATTAGATTACCTGCAGCTTTTTTTCTCCGATACCGCCGGCACCGAAAACAGACGTATCCTGGCCATACCACAGGCTGCTACCGCTCCCCAACAATGGATGCTGAGTTCTAGCGGCGGCAGCAGTACCATAGCGGCGCATTACGGCATGGGATTAGCCGTAGCTAAGTTTATAAACGGCAATGTAACGCCGGATGTAATAACCGATTACCAGGCTAATTTTAAACCATCCGACCAGTTTCCGGCTCCCCACGCTATTTTATCTATTATTGTGCTGTGTGCGGCCACTCCGCAGGAAGCTTACCAGATGCGCAAAGTGCTGGATTACCGGTTTATTCAGATGGAGCGCGGCAACTATACTTCCCTGAGCACCTACGAAGATATCCGCGATTATGAATTTTCGGATATGGAGTTGCTCCGTCTGCAGGCGAACGCCGGGCGGGTTATTTCGGGTACGCCCGATCTGGTGAAAACCGAGCTGATAAAACTGGCGGATAGTTTTAACGTGGATGAAATAGTGGTTACCACCATGGCGGCTTTTGCGGAACGGAAACAATCTTTCCGGCTGCTGGCCGAAGCATTTGAACTAAGCCAGTAATCAACCGCTAATCGGCAATAATTGCAAGTAAGAAATCAATTTAAACTTGAATAATTAAGCATTAATTTAAACTTAAAATAGAACTATGAAAAAAAGAAACTTAGGCAGTAATGGCCCCAGTATTTCGGCTATGGGTTTGGGCTGTATGGGCATGAGCGATTTTTACAGTGGCCGCGACGATCAGGAATCTATTGCCACTATTCACCATGCGCTGGAACTGGGCCTTAATTTCCTGGATACTGCCGATATGTATGGCCCTTACAAGAACGAAGAACTGGTAGGGCAAGCCATTCGGGGCAAACGCGATCAGGTATTTATTGCTACTAAATTTGGTATTGTACGCGACCCCAGCAACCCCGCTGCCCGAGGTTTTAACGGCAGCCCCGAATACGTGCAAAAATCGGTAGAAGGCAGTTTGCAACGGCTGGGAGTAGAAACCATTGATTTATATTATCAACACCGGGTAGATCCGAACGTACCCATCGAAGAAACAGTAGGCGCCATGGGCGAACTCGTAAAAGCTGGCAAAGTACGTTACCTGGGTTTATCCGAAGCTTCGGCCCAGACCATAGAACGCGCTCACCAGGAACACCCCATTACGGCTGTGCAAACCGAATATTCGCTCTGGACCCGCGATCCGGAACAAAACCAGGTACTCCAGACCTGCGAGCGCCTGGGCATTGGTTTTGTACCCTACAGTCCTTTGGGCCGCGGGTTCCTGACGGGTGCTTTTTCGTCGCCGGACGATTTTGAGGAAAATGATTACCGCCGGTTTAGTCCGCGTTTCCAGGGCGAAAACTTTTATAAAAATTTAGAACTGGTAGATAAAGTAAAAGCAATAGCACAGGATAAAGGCTGTACGCCTTCGCAACTGGCGCTGGCCTGGGTACTGGCGCAGGGTGAAACCTTGGTTCCTATTCCGGGCACCAAACGCCGGAAATATTTAGAAGAAAACATCGGTGCTTTAGATATTCAGCTTAGCGCTGCCGAACTAGCCGATATAGAAGCTATTTTCCCGCCCGATGCCGCAGCCGGTTTGCGATATCCCGAAAACATGATGCAATCGGTTAATAAATAACCCTGCGGTAAGCCCTTCTTAAAAACTAAGAAGGGCTTATTTATAATTATATTATCGAAGCTGAATAAAATCAGATACCAGCCGAAAAGCTACCTGGCTGCGACCCCATCATGGCGTGGGCATACTGCGCCTGCTTTATATTATATTCAAAAGCCAGCCGTTTGTGGTTGATTAAATCTACAATGGTACCCACCAGGCACAACCCGCCGGTAAAAAAATAAAGAATACCCAAACCAATATCACCGATTAAAAACCGGTGTACCCCGGCAAAACCAAAGAAGCCCAGCAACGTCACCAGCAAAATAAGCTGTGGTTCTTTCCGGCGGGCGCGGTAAATGTTAGTAAATTGCTGGGCCTGGTAATCGGTCATGTTGGCCATTATATTTTGCACATAAGCCATCTCGTCGGGCTCTAAATCAGCCATGTAGTTTATTGTATTTGCCATAGTTTTAACAGTTAGGTTTTAAATTAGCATTAAAAAATCAGAAACCAATGCTAATTGGTAAGCCCCGTTGCCTTAAGAGATACCATTTCCATAGCTTCTTTAAAAGTCCGGTACCAGTTATCTGGTCTAATTTTTGTTTAAAGTAATAGCGATAAAATGGCTTTTAATATCTTATTCCGACCAACAGCCTGAAATTGCCGATAAGCGAGCTAATTTTTACTTAAATAGCGGGCGGGAACCATCGAATAAGGTGATCATTCCAGCACAACCTCCAGAAAACAAAGTCATTCGCCCGTTTGCTTAACAGCCCCGAGCTATACTAAATCTTATTGATTTTAATTTGCCAGTGAAAACATAGAATTCATTTTATATTCAATAAAATATCAGTAAATTAGGCATATAAATAAAAAGAAGGCAGCTGCTTCCTACGCGGAGAAACCTGATTTAAGAATTAAGGCAGCAGCTACTCCAGACATAATGCTGATAACCGGAACTACTCCGTTTATCTACTAGTTAGCCACAATTAATAAAAAATGGAAAAAAAATGTTTTGTTATAATGCCTATTAGTGATAATGAGGATTATCCTGTAAATCACTTTTCAAGAGTATATGAACACATTATTATTCCAGCATGTGAAATTGCTGGATTTGAACCTATTAGAGCAGATAATATACAGACAACAAATTATATTGCTCTTGATATAATTAAAAATATCATAAATGCAGATATGGCAATTTGTGATTTAAGTTCAAAGAATCCAAACGTACTTTATGAATTAGGTATAAGACAGGCTTTTAATCTTCCTGTTACACTTATAAAAGATTTAAGGACAAAAAGGATATTTGATATTCAAGGATTTAGAGACGTTGAATATGATGAGTCTTTGAGGATTGATACTGTTCAGGATACAATCGAAATACTTTCTGAAACAATTAAAAATAGGGTAGTGGTTTAAAAAGTATGATGATTAGATTTTTGTTTATTTCGGTAGTTGAACATAATGTTTAAAGCGGCTAGATGGTTTTCTTTCTTTTTAGAGAAGCAGGTAGTTTTTCTCCCAAGTCTTCGG
>Ga0210040_10001265_pt1 | contig 38796 bp, 33 predicted proteins | sample CryGeyCG12114_NA_FD_185462 | JGI IMG/M metagenome (GOLD analysis project Ga0210040, IMG submission 185462) | Groundwater microbial communities from aquifer - Crystal Geyser CG19_WC_8/21/14_NA (SPAdes) (version 2) | ecosystem: Environmental > Aquatic > Deep subsurface > Groundwater | place: USA... | reverse complement strand
GTGACCTCGAGCTCGACCGACGCCGGCAGGTCGAGGTAGAGCGGCGTCTCCTCGTGGATCGCGACGGTCGCCATGTGCTCGGGGAGCAGGTAGTTCTTCGCGTCGCCGACCGTGTCGTCGGGGATGACGATCTGCTCGTAGTTGCTGGTGTCCATGAACACGTAGCCCGAGCCGTCGTGGTACAGGTACTGCATCTCGCGCCGGTCCACGCTGGCCGTGTCGACCTTGACGTCGGAGTTGAAGGTGCGGTCGACGACCTTGCCCGTGAGGACGTGCTTCAGCTTGGTCCGGACGACGGTGTTGCCCTTGCCCGGCTTGTGGTGCTGGAACCACACCACCGACCAGAGCTGGCCGTCCAGGTCGAGGACCATGCCGTTCTTGAGATCGTTCGTGGACGCCACGCGTTCGTACCCTTCTTCGACTGCACTTCGACTTCGTCCGAGCAGTGGGCGAGTCTAGCCGTCGCGCGAGGTCGCGACCGCGGCGTACGCCCCGCGCAGCAGGTCCTCGGACGGCCCCGACACGATCTCGGCGCTCGCCAGCCCGTTCAGCAGCACGAACCGCAGGGTCGAGCCGCGGGTCTTCTTGTCCAGGGCCATGGCGTCGAGCAGGTCGTCGAAGGCCTCCGGCGCGTACGCGGTGGGCAGGCCGAGCAGGGTCAGGACGTCCCGGTGCCGGTCGGCGACCGCGTCGTCGAGCAGGCCGGCCGCGCGGGCGAGCTCGGCGGCGTAGACCATCCCGACGCTGACGGCCTCCCCGTGGCGCCAGCGGAAGTGCTCGCGCCGCTCGACCGCGTGGCCGAGGGTGTGGCCGTAGTTCAGCAGCTCGCGGCCCACCTGGCGGCCCTCGGAGGTCGCCTCGCGCAGGTCGGCGGAGACCACCCGGGCCTTGACCGTGATCGAGCGTTCGACCAGCTCGCGCAGCACCTCGGAGGCGGGGTCCAGCACGGCCGCCGGATGGTCCTCGACCAGCGTGAGGATCTCCGGGTCGGCGATGAAGCCGCACTTGACCACCTCGCCCAGCCCGGCGCGCAGGTCGACGGGTGCCAGGGTGGCCAGGACCTCGAGGTCGCAGACGACGCCGACCGGCTCGTGGAACGCGCCCACGAGGTTCTTGCCCTCGGCCGTGTTGATCCCGGTCTTGCCGCCGACCGCGGCGTCGACCATGGCCAGCAGGCTGGTCGGCACCGTCACCAGCGCCACACCGCGGAGCCAGGTCGCCGCGACGAAGCCCGCGAGGTCGGTCGTCGCTCCCCCGCCGACCCCGACGACGGCGTCGCTCCGGGTGAAGCCGGCGTTCCCGAGCACCGACCAGCAGCGGGCGGCGACCTCGGCGGTCTTGGCCGCCTCGGCGTCCGGGACGTCGATCCGGACGACCTCGTGACCGGCACGTCCGAGGATGGACGTGACCCGTACGGCGACGTCGATGAGGGCGGCCGGGTGCAGCACGGCCACCCGTCGGGGGCTGCCCAGCACGTCGGCCACCTGCCCGAGCACGTTCCGGCCGACCACGACGTCGTACGGGCGCTCGGCGGCCACCCGGATCCGCGTCACGCGGTCGGCGGTGGGGTCAGCCACGGGTCAGGTCCAGGGCCTCGACGCGGTCCGCGACCTGCTCGGGGGTCGCGGCGTCCGTGTCCACGCTCGCCCGGGCGACCTCGGCGTAGAGCGGTGTGCGCTCGTTCAGGAGCTTGACCAGCCGGCCGCGGACGTTGCCGAGCAGCAGCGGACGGGCCTCGTTCAGCCCGACCCGGCCGGCCGCGTGGGCGATGGTGACCTTGAGCCACACGACAGGTGACCCGGCGAGCGCGGCGCGGGTGGCCGGCGAGAGCACCGCGCCACCACCCAGCGCGAGCACACCGGGCGCCTGGAGCAGCTCGGCGGTGGTCGACTCCTCGAACGCGCGGAACACGGCCTCGCCGTCGTCGGCGAAGATCTCCGCGACGCTCTTGCCGACGCGGGACTCGATCACCGCGTCGACGTCGGCGAACGGCTCACCCCACCGCTGCGCGAGCAGGGCCCCGACCGTCGACTTGCCCGATCCGGGGGCGCCGACCAGCACCAGCCGAGAAGTCACAGCGCGGTCACCGGTCGGCCAGCGCCAGCCCGCGGGCCGCGACGTCGTCGAGGTAGGAGCGCCAGTTCCGGCGCGTCTCGGCCACCGAGTCGCCACCGAACTTCTCCAGCGCCGCGTCGGCGAGCACCAGCGCGGCCATGGCCTCGGCCACGACCCCGGCGGCCGGCACCGCGCAGACGTCGGAGCGCTGGTGGTGGGCCACCGCCGCCTCGCCGGTCGCCGTGTCGATGGTGCGCAGCGCCCGCGGGACGGTGGCGATCGGCTTCATGGCCACACGGACGCGCAGCACCTCGCCGGTGCTCATGCCTCCCTCGGTGCCGCCCGAGCGTCCGGAGACGCGGGCGATGCCGTCGCCCGAGGAGGTGATCTCGTCGTGGGCCAGGCTGCCGCGGGTCCGGGCCAGCTCGAAGCCGTCGCCGATCTCCACGCCCTTGATCGCCTGGATGCCCATCATCGCGCCGGCCAGCCGCGCGTCGAGGCGCCGGTCGCCGTGGACGTGCGAGCCGAGGCCGGGGGGCAGGCCCCACGCCACGACCTCGACGACCCCGCCCAGGGTGTCGCCGTCCTTCTGCGCGCTCTCGACCTCGGTGACCATGGCCGCCGCCGTGTCGCGGTCGTAGCAGCGCACCGGGTCCGCGTCGATCGCGGCGAGGTCCTCGGGACCCGGTACGACCCCGGCGGGCGCCTTGACCGAGCCGAGCTCGACGACGTGGCTGAGGATCTGCACGCCGTACGCCTGCTCCAGGAAGCGGCGGGCGACGCAGCCGAGGGCGACCCGTGCGGCGGTCTCCCGGGCGCTGGCGCGCTCGAGGACGGGCCGGGCCTCGTCGAAGTCGTACTTCTGCATCCCCACCAGGTCGGCGTGCCCCGGACGGGGGCGGGTGAGCTTGGCGTTGCGCGCCTGGGCGTCGAGCACCGCAGGGTCGACCGGGTCGGCCGACATGACCGTCTCCCACTTGGGCCACTCGGTGTTGCCCACCTGGATCGCCACGGGACCGCCCTGGGTCTCGCCGTGCCGGACGCCACCGAGCAGCGTCACCGCGTCGGCCTCGAACTTCATCCGGGCGCCGCGGCCGAAGCCGAGGCGCCGCCGGGCGAGGGCGTCGGCGACGTCGGCGGTCGTCACCTGCACGTGGGCGGGCATCCCCTCGAGGACCGCGACCAGCGCAGGTCCGTGGGACTCTCCTGCGGTCAGCCAGCGAAGCACGCCGGCCAGTGTGTCACGGTGCGGGGATCCGTCAGCCGGCGTTCCGCGCGGCCAGCGCGGCGTCCCCGGCCGCCCGGAGCACGTCGGGCGAGGGCCGGTGGCCGGTCATCAGCTCGACCTGCAGCACCGCCTGGCCGACGAGCAGGTCGAGCCCGTCGACCACCCGGACGCCGGCCCGGGCGGCCGCGGCGGCCAGCGACGTGGGCCAGGGGTCGTAGACGACGTCGAGCACCACCTCGGCGCTGCCCGCCGCCGCGTCGGCCCAGTCGTCCAGCGCACCCGCGGTGACCGTCGAGACCAGGACGCGGGCAGGCGGGGGGGTGCTCCGCCAGGGCAGCACGAGGAGGTCCAGGTCCAGGGTCTCCGCGAGCGGTCGCAAGGCCTCCGCCCTGGCAGGGTCGCGCGCCAGCACCTGGACGCGCGTGGCGCCCAGCCCGGCCAGCGCCACCAGGGTCGATCGGGCCGTGGCACCCGAGCCCAGCACCGTGGCCGTCGTGACGCCCTCGTCGAGGACGCGGTCCAGCGCCCAGACCAGCCCGGCGACGTCGGTGTTGTGCACCTGCCGCCCTGCCCCGTCGAGGAGCAGCGTGTTGCCCACCCCGGTCAGGCGGGCGTCGTCGGACACGGTCTCCACGCCCGGGAGCTCGAGCACCGCGACCTTGAGCGGCATCGTCAGGCTGAGGCCGCGCCAGGTGTCGTCGAGCCCGTCGACGAACGCGGCCAACCCGTCCGCCCGCACCTCCGCCCGCCCGTAGGACCAGCCGGTCAGCCCGAGCTCGGCGTACGCGGCCTGGTGCAGGACCGGCGACAGCGAGTGCGCGACGGGCGAGCCGAGGACCGCGCAGCGGTAGGGCGGGCGCCGATCGGTCGGGGCGGCGTCCTCAGCTGTCACAGCGGCCGGGGTGGTCGTTGCACCACGCCACGAACTGGAGCCGGATCTGCTCGAACTCCGCCTCGTTGTCGGCGAACTTGGTCTCGCCGCTGTCGAAGTCGACGGTCGTGAAGTACAGCCACTTGCCGGGCTCCGGGTTGGCCGCCGCCTGCAGCGCGGCCTTGCCCGGCGCAGCGATCGGCCCTGGCGGGAGGCCCTTGTGCGTGTAGGTGTTGTACTTCGACTTGCTCTCGCGGTCCTCGGGCGTCGTCGTGTTGGTCTTCAGGTTCTCGGCGTAGATCACCGTGGAGTCGAGCCCGAGCGGCATGCCCTCGTCGAGCCGGTTGTAGAGCACCTGGGCGACCTTGGCGCGGTACTGGTCCTGGTTGACCTCGCGCTCGATGATGCTGGCCACGATCAGGACCTCGTACGGGCTGCGGTCGAGCTTCTTGGCCGCGGCCGTCAGGCCGACGTCGGCGGTGACCGCCTTGTACTGCTCGACCATCTGGCGCAGCGTCGAGGTCGCGGTGGCGTCCGCGGTGAGCTCGTAGGTGTCGGGGAAGAGGAAGCCCTCCGGACGGTTCTTCGCGTAGCTGGGCAGCCCGAGCGACTTCGGCTTCTTCAACGCCGCCTCGTACGCCGACCGCTTGATCTTCGTGCCCTTGACCAGCGCGTCGACCTGCCGCGAGAGCCGGAGGCCCTCGGGGATCGTGAACTGGGCCCGCACGCGTGACTCGCCGGGGTTGATCAGGAGCCGGAGGGCGTTGATCGCCGACATCTGCGTCCGCATCAGGTAGCGACCCGGCTGGACGCTCGTGGCCCGTTCCTCGGAGGCGACCGCGGAGTCCCAGGCCTGGACGGACTTGATCACGTCGGCGTCCTTGAGGACCCCGCCGATCTCGTCGAGCGTCGCCCCGGTGGGGATGGTCACGGTGATCGGCGCGACCCCGGTCCCCGTGTAGTCGGGCGTCTCGCCGAAGTTGGCCATCAGCGCCTTGCCCTGGTCGTAGACCAGGAACCCGCCGACCACGAGCACGGCGAGCGCGAGCAGCACCGCCAGGCAGCCCTTGCCCTGGTGGAGGGCCTCCTTGGCCGCGCTCGGCTTGGTGTCGGGGAGCATCGACGACACGGTGTGCGTGTTCTCCTCGGGGTCGGGACGCGCCTCGACCCGGAGGGTGAAGCAGTGGGACCTGGTGCAGGTGTGACTACGAGGCGGGCCAGGAGCAGCGGGGGGTCACGCAGCTCGCTCAGGCATCGCCGTCCGGCAAGAGTAACGCCCCCGGCGGCTGACCCGACGAACGTTCGATGCTCAGCGCGTGCTCCAGGATCGCCGCGGCGGCCGCGGCGTCGATGACGCCGCGCTGGTCCTTGGCGCGCCGCCCGCCCTCGCGCATCCGACGCGACACCTCGACGGTGGTCAGTCGCTCGTCGACCAGCCGGAGCGGGACGGAGGTCGCCGCAGCCAGCCGCCCGGCCCGCTCGCGCACCTTCCGCGACGCCGGGCCCTCGGTGCCGGCGAGCGTCGTCGGCAGCCCGACGACGACCTCCACCGGCTCCAGCTCGGCCAGCAGGGCGAGCAGGTCGGCGACCTCGTTCTCCCCCGCCCGCACGTTCCCGTACGGGGACGCGAGCACGCCGTCGGGGTCGCACCGGGCGACCCCGATCCGCGCGTCGCCCCAGTCGAGCCCGACCCGGACGCCGTATCTGATCGTCCTCGCTCCGCCCGGACGCGTCCCGGGCTCTGGTCCGACGACGTCGTCGTCGCCGGTGACGACGGAAGAGCGTGTCGTCACCGCCTCCTCCTCCGCTCGTCGGCGCCCGGACCGGCGGTGGCCGGCGTTCACCTCATCACGACTGGAGGACGTGGCCGATGGCGTGCTCGACCGCGGTGAGCGCGTCCTGCACCCGGCTGCCGTCGGTGCCGCCGCCCTGCGCGATGTCGGGCTTGCCGCCGCCGCGTCCGCCGAGGGTCTCGCTGGCCACCCGGACGAGGTCGCCGGCCGACAGCCGCCGGTCGCGGGCACCCGCGGTCGTGACGACGACGACGCTGGGCTTGTCGGCCGACCCGCCGACGATCGCGATCACCGCAGGCCGCTCGCCGACCCGAGTGCGCACCTCGAGGGCGAGCGAGCGCAGGTCGTTCCCGGCCAGGCCGGGTGCGGCGTGGCTGATGTACTGCACGCCCCACATCTCGTGCCCGCCGGCCGCGATGGTGCCGGCCTGGGCCAGCACCTCCCGGCTGCGCAGCTCCGCGATCTGACGCTCGGCGTCCTTCAGCGAGGTGACGAGCCGGTGCACGCGGTCGCTCAGCTGGTCGGGCTGGACCTTGAGCGCCTCGGTGAGGCCGTGCACCAGGGTCCGCTCGGCGGCCAGGTAGCGGAAGGCCTCGATGCCGACGAACGCCTCGACGCGGCGCACCCCGGAACCGACCGACGACTCGGTGGTCAGCGTGACCAGCCCGATCTGCGAGGAGTGCTGCACGTGGGTGCCGCCGCAGAGCTCGCGGGACCACGGCCCGCCCATCTCGACGACGCGGACCTCCTCGTCGTAGGTCTCGCCGAACAGCGCGAGCGCGCCGAGGTCGCGCGCGGTGGCCAGCGGCATGTACGTCGCCGAGACGTCGAGGTCGGCGCGGAGCGCGCGGTTGGCCGCCTCCTCCACGTCCGCACGGGTCGCCTGGCTCAGCCCGCCCTGCCAGGCGAAGTCGAGCCGCAGGTAGCCGGGCTTGTTGTACGAGCCGCTCTGCAGCGCGGTCGGGCCGAGCACCTGGCGCAGCGCCGCGTGCACCACGTGGGTGCCGGAGTGCGCCTGGCAGGCCCCGAGGCGCCAGTCCCCGTCGACCTGCGCGAGCACGTCGGTGCCCGACTGCAGCTCGCCGCGGACGACGCGGACCCGGTGCACGACCAGGCCCTTGACCGGCCGCTGGACGTCCAGCACCTCGAGCTCGACCCCGTCGCCGGTGATCGTGCCCGCGTCGGAGTCCTGACCGCCGGACTCCGCGTAGAACGGCGTGCGTTCCAGCACCACCTCGACCACGTCGCCCTCGGACGCGCCGGCGACCTGCTCGCCGTCGAGCACGATCCCGCGGACGCTGGTGCCGGTCGCGAGCTCGCTGTAGCCGGTGAACGGGGTGAGCCCGGTGGCCCGCAGCTCGCGGTAGACCTCGACCGCCTGCGCACCCGCCTTCTTGCTCTTGCTGTCGGCCTTGGCCCGCGCCTTCTGCTCGGCCATCAGCGCCCGGAAGCCGTCCGCGTCCACGCTCAGGCCCTGCTCCGAGGCCATCTCGAGGGTCAGGTCGATGGGGAAGCCGTACGTGTCGTGCAGCTGGAACGCGCGGTCCCCGCTCAGCGTCCGGCTCCCGCCGGACCGGGTGTCCGCGACGGCGACGTCGAAGATCTGCGTGCCGGCGACGAGGGTGCGCCGGAACGCCTCCTCCTCCGCGTACGCGATCCCCGCGATGCGGTCCCAGTCGCGCTCGACCTCGGGGTAGGACGCCTTCATCGCGTCCCGGCTGACCGGCAGCAGCTCCGGCAGCACCGGGTCGGTCACCCCGAGCAGCCGCATCGAGCGCACCACGCGGCGCAGCAGCCGGCGCAGGACGTAGCCGCGCGCCTCGTTGCCCGGCGTGACACCGTCGGCCATGAGCATCAGGCCCGAGCGCACGTGGTCGGCGACGACCCGCATGCGGACGTCGTCCTCGTGCCCGCCCTTCTGACCAGCAACAGCCCCGTACGCCTTGCCCGACAGCTCGGACGCCCGGTTGAGCACGCCGACGACCTCGTCGATCTCGTAGAGGTTGTCGACGCCCTGCAGCAGGGTGGCGACCCGCTCGAGGCCCATGCCCGTGTCGATGTTCTTGCGCGGCAGGTCGGCGAGGATGTCGAAGTCGTCCTTGGCCCGGACGACCGACAGCTCCTCCTGCATGAAGACGAGGTTCCAGATCTCCAGGAACCGGTCCTCGTCGACGACCGGACCGCCCTCCTGGCCGTACGCCGGGCCGCGGTCGTAGTAGATCTCGCTGCAGGGGCCGCCGGGTCCGGGGACGCCCATGTTCCAGTAGTTGTCGAGCAGCCCGCGGCGCTGGATGCGCTCCGGCGGCAGCCCCGCGATGCTGGCCCACAGCCCGGCCGCCTCGTCGTCGGAGTGCAGCACCGTCACCCAGATGCGGTTCGGGTCGAAGCCGAGGAACCCGTCGTCCTGGCTGCCGGTGACGAGCTCCCAGGCGAAGCGGATGGCCTCGGCCTTGAAGTAGTCGCCGAAGGAGAAGTTGCCCTGCATCTGGAAGAACGTGCCGTGCCGGGTGGTCTTGCCGACCTCGTCGATGTCGAGGGTGCGCACACACTTCTGCACCGACGTCGCACGGTCCCACGGCGGCGTCTCGGCGCCGGTGAAGTAGGGCTTGAACGGCACCATCCCGGCGTTCACGAACAGCAGGGTGGGGTCGTTGTAGAGCAGCGGTGCCGACGGCACCACCTGGTGGCCGCGGGCGGAGAAGTAGTCCAGGAAGCGGCGCCGGATCTCGGCGGTTCTCATGTCGTGGGTCCTCGGAGGAGTCGTCGGGCGGAGCGGAGCGGTGCGGAACAGAGCAGGGCGGGTCAGGAGTCGCGGCTCGGCCGCTCGGGAGCTCGGTCCGGCGCCGTCTCCGCGACCTGAGCGGTCCCCCCGGACAGCACGCGCAGCTCTTCCTCGCGCTCCCGCATCGCCACCTTGATCTCGGCACGCCGGGCGCGGCGGCCGGCACGGCGCCCGTCGGGGTCCTCGGTCGCGCTGCGCCGCACCGCCTGCCGCAGCCCGTGGCCCAGGGCGGCGGTCCGGACCAGCGGCCGGGCGACCGTGGCGTTGACGATGCCGGAGAGCTGGGCGGCGTTGTCGCTGACCAGGCTCGCGTTGGCGCTGACCTTGGCCACGTCGGCGGTCACCAGGCTGAGCTTGCCCAGCTCCTCGTTGGTCGCACGCACCGTGCCCTGCAGCTCGGTGAGGATCGGCACCGTCTCCTGACCCAGGTCGCGCACGGTGACCCGCAGCTCGTCCAGCACGCGCCCGAGCTTGAGCAGCGGGACGGCCAGGAAGGCGACCAGCGCCACGCAGGCCAGCGCGGCCACGAGGCCGGCGATCTGTCCGAGGGTCACCGCAGGACCTTAGCGCGGCACACCGGCCTCGTCCGCCGGAGTTTGCTCCCTGCGCGCCTACCGTGGGCTCGTGCCCGAGGTCACCGACGACGGCAGCGACGATCTCGACGCCCGCCTGCGGGCGTCGATGCTCGAGCTGCTCGCGCGCCGCGCCGCGACCAGCACCATCTGCCCCAGCGACGCCGCCCGCGCCGTGGGCGGGCCCGGCTGGCGGTCGGCCATGCCGCTGGCCCGCGACGTCGCCGCGCGCCTCGCCGACGACGGCGTGGTGGAGGTGCGGCAGAAGGGTGAGCCCGTCGACGTCCGGACCGCCCGCGGTCCCGTACGGATCGCCCGCGGGACCCGGTTCCCCGCCTAGGACCCCGAGCGCTTCGCCGACCGGCCGAGCCGCTCCTCGATGCGCGTCAGCCGCGCGGACACGGCGGCCTCGTTGCCGTGGTCGGTGGGGACGTAGTAGGCCGCGTCGACCAGCTCGTCCGGCAGGTACTGCTGCGCCGCGATCCCGTGCGGCTCGTCGTGGGCGTAGCGGTAGTCCTGACCGTGCCCGTACGTCTTGGCCCCGGCGTAGTGGGCGTCGCGCAGGTGGGCCGGGACGACGCCGACCCGGCCGGCGGCGACGTCGGCCGAGGCCGCCCCGATCGCGGCGACCACGGCGTTCGACTTGGGCGCGAGGGCGAGCGCGATGGTGGCGTGCGCCAGGGTGATCCGGCCCTCGGGCATCCCGATCATGGCCACCGCCTCCGCGGCCGCGACGGCGGTGGTCAGCGCGGTCGGGTCGGCGAGGCCGATGTCCTCGCTGGCCAGGATGATGAGCCGGCGGGCGACGAAGCGCGGGTCCTCCCCCGCGCCGAGCATCCGGGCCAGGTAGTGCAGCGACGCCTGCACGTCCGAGCCGCGCACCGACTTGATGAACGCGCTGATCACGTCGTAGTGCTGGTCCCCGTCGCGGTCGTAGCGGATCGCCGCCCGGTCGACCGCACGTTCCACGACCTCCGTCGTCACGCGCTTCTCGCCGAGCGCGACGGCCCCGGCGGCCGACTCCTCCAGGTAGGTGAGCGCCCGGCGCGCGTCGCCGCCGGCGAGCCGCAGCAGGGTGTCGCGCGCGTCGTCGTCCAGCGTGCAGGCGCCTGCCAGCCCGCGCTCGTCGACCAGCGCCCGGTCGAGCAGCAGCGACACGTCGGTGTCGGTGAGCGGCCGGAGCGTCAGCAGCAGGGATCGGGACAGCAGCGGGGAGATCACCGAGAAGCTCGGGTTCTCCGTCGTGGCCGCGACCAGCGTGACCAGACGGTTCTCGACCGCGGGCAGCAGCACGTCCTGCTGGGTCTTGGAGAAGCGGTGCACCTCGTCGACGAACAGGACGGTCCGCTGCCCCCGGGCGAGCTCGCGGCGCGCCTCGTCGAGGACGGCCCGCACCTCCTTGACCCCGGCCGTGACGGCCGACACCTCGACGAAGCGGGCGCCGCTCTGCCGGGAGACGACCGAGGCGATCGTCGTCTTGCCCGTGCCGGGCGGACCCCACAGGAAGACCGACATCGGCTCGCCGGCGGCCAGCCGCCGCAGCGGGGAGCCGGCCGCGAGCAGGTGGGCCTGACCGACGATCTCGTCCAGCGAACGCGGCCGCATCCGCACGGCCAGCGGCAGCCCGGGTCGGTTCGCGTCGGACAGGCTGCCACCCGACGACAGGGCGACGGACGTGCCTCCGGAGCGGTCGGCCGTGTCCCCGCCGCCGCCGAAGAGGTCCTCGCTCACGGCGTCAGCCGGCTCGGGCCGGTTCCGGCTTGGCGTCGACCCCGGCCTCGCGGCGCTGGGCGGGCGTGATCGGCGCGGGCGCCTCGGTCAGCGGGTCGAAGCCGCCACCGCTCTTGGGGAAGGCGATCACCTCGCGGATCGAGTCCTCGCCGCTGAGCAGCATGCAGAGCCGGTCCCAGCCGATGGCGATCCCCCCGTGCGGTGGCGGGCCGAAGTCGAAGGCGTCGAGCAGGAAGCCGAACTTCGTGCGGGCCTCCTCCTGCGTCAGCCCCATCACCGCGAAGACGCGCTCCTGGATGTCGCGGCGGTGGATACGGATCGACCCACCACCGAGCTCGTTGCCGTTGCACACGACGTCGTACGCGTACGCCAGCGCCGAGCCCGGGTCGGTGTCGAAGGTGTCGAAGAACTCGGGCTTGGGCGACGTGAAGGCGTGGTGGACCGCGGTCCAGGCGCCGGCACCGACCGCGACGTCACCGGCGGCGACGGCCTTGTCGGCCGGCTCGAACAGCGGGGCGTCGACGACCCAGCAGAAGGCCCACTCGCCCGCCGCGGCCTCGAGCAGCCCGGTCCGCCGGGCCACCTCGAGCCGGGTCGCACCGAGCAGGGACTGGGCCTGCGAGCGCTGGCCCGCCGCGAAGAACACGCAGTCGCCCGGCGCGGCACCGACGGCCGCGACGAGGCCCTCGCGCTCGGTCTCGGACAGGTTCTTGGCCACCGGCCCGCCGAGCGTTCCGTCCTCGCCCACCGTCACGTACGCGAGCCCGCGGTGCCCGCGCTGACGCGCGAACTCCTGCCACGCGTCGAAGGTCCGCCGCGGCTGGCTGCCGCCCCCGGGCATCACCACGGCACCGACGTAGTCGGCCTGGAACACCCGGAAGGGCGTCTCGGCGAAGTAGGACGTGAGCTCGACGAGCTCGAGGCCGAAGCGCAGGTCGGGCTTGTCGCTGCCGTAGCGGTCCATCGCCTCGGCGTAGGTGAGCCGGAGGAAGGGACCCTTCAGCCGGACCCCGATCAGCGCCCAGATGTTGGCCAGCAGCGCCTCGGTCAGCGCGATGATGTCGTCCTGGTCGACGAAGCTCATCTCGACGTCGAGCTGGGTGAACTCGGGCTGCCGGTCGGCGCGGAAGTCCTCGTCGCGGTAGCAGCGCGCGATCTGGAAGTAGCGCTCCATGCCGGCGACCATGAGCAGCTGCTTGAACAGCTGCGGGCTCTGCGGCAGGGCGTACCAGGACCCGGGCCGCAGCCGCGCGGGCACGAGGAAGTCACGCGCGCCCTCCGGCGTCGAGCGGGTCAGCGTCGGGGTCTCGACCTCGACGAAGTCACGGTCGAGCAGGGTCTCGCGGGCCACCCGGTTGACCTGGCTGCGCAGGCGCAGGGCCGCGCCCGGGCCGGAGCGGCGCAGGTCGAGGTAGCGGTAGCGCAGCCGGGTCTCCTCGCCGACGCTGACCCGGTCGTCGACCGGGAACGGCAGCGGTGCGGCCGCGCTCAGCACCTCCAGGCCGGTGGCGACGACCTCGATCTCCCCGCTCGGCAGGTCGGGGTTGGCGTTTCCCTCGGGGCGCGGGGCGACCTCGCCCGACACCGTCACGCAGTACTCGTTGCGCAGGTCGTGGGCGTCGGAGGAGGCGAGCAGCTCGTCGCGGACGACCACCTGGGCGATGCCCGTGGAGTCCCGCAGGTCCAGGAAGGCGACTCCGCCGTGGTCGCGGCGGCGGGCCACCCAGCCCGCCAGGGTCACGGTCGTGCCGGCGTCCGAGCTGCGGAGCGTGCCGGCACCGTGGGTGCGCATCACGGGAAGGGGCCTTTCGGTCAAGAGGCAGGGGCGCTCGAGGAGCGACCACTCATCCTAGGCGTCCGGCCCGACAGCCTCGCCGGGTCTGCCGGGCCCGGTCAGTCCCGGTCGAAGCGGCCCCGTCGCCCGGCCTTCACCCGGGCCCGTACGGCCTTGGCGCCGAGCCGTCGCTCGACGGAGCCGCGTGTCGGCCGGGTGGGGCGCCGGGGTCGGGGCGGGGGCGCCAGCGCGGCCCGGAGCTGGGCCGCGAGCCGGGTGCGGGCCTCCTCGCGGTTGCGGATCTGCGCGCGGTGCTCGGAGGCGGCCACCACCACCGCACCGTTCACGAGGCCGGGTCGGAGCCGGGTGAGGAGGCGTTCGCGCAGGGCCTCGGGCAGCGCGAGGACGCTTGTCGAGGCCGCGGGTTCCCAGGTCAGCTCGACCCGGCTGTCGGCGGTGTTGACCCCCTGGCCGCCGGGTCCGGACGAGCGCGAGAACCGCCACCCGAGCTCCTCGGCCCCCAGCACGAGGGCGTCGCTGACCCGCAGCGGGCCGTACGCCGAGCGCGGGTCTGCGGACACAGGAGCCAGTATCCGTGCCGTCGTTCCTAGACTGCGCCCGGTGAGCATCCGGGTCAGCGTCGTCGTCGCCGTCTTCAACCCCGGTCCCTCCTTCGAGGAGCTCGTCGCCTCGCTGCTGCGCCAGACGCTGCCGGCGGACGCGTTCGAGGTGTGGTTCTGCGACGACGGGTCGGAGCCGGAGAGCATCGCGCGGCTCGAGGAGCTCACCGCCGGGCACCCGCACCTGAAGGTGATGCTGCTGCCGCACAGCGGCTGGCCGGGCACGCCGCGCAACGCCGGCCTGGACGCGGCGGCCGGGACCTACGTGTTCTTCGCCGACCACGACGACTACTTCGGCGACGACGCGCTGCGCACGATGGTCGACCACGCCGACGAGTGGGGCTCCGACGTCCTCGTCCCCCGCCTCACCCGGGTCGGGCGCCGTCCCTCGATGCGCATGTTCCGCCGGAACGTGCCCGACGCGCAGCTCGGCGTCGACCCGCTGCTGGACTACCTGACGCCGCACAAGCTGTTCCGCACGACGCTGCTGCGCGAGCACGGCATCCGGTTCCCCGACGGGCGGGTCCGGCTCGAGGACCACATGCTCGTGATGAAGGCGTACTTCGCCGCCGGCGTGATCTCGATCCTCGCGGACTACCCCTGCTACTACTGGACGGTCCGCAAGGACCGGCCCAGCGCCAGCGTCGGCCGGCTCGACCCGGTGTCCTACTTCGGCTACCTGGGGCAGGTCCTCGACATCGTCGAGGCGAACACCGAGCCCGGCGAGCTCCGCGACCGGTTGCTGGTGCACTGGTACGGGGGCAAGGTCCTCGACCGCGTCGGCAGGCAGTTCATGGTCAACTACCCCGACGACTACCGGGCGCACCTCCTCGACGTGCTCGAGCCGTTCGTGGCCGCGCGCTTCCCGGCCCGGCTGGACCGTCACCTCCCGTTCCCCAAGCGGGTCCGCTCGGCCCTGCTGCGGGCGGGTCGGCGCGACGACCTGGTGCGCCTCGCGGTGGTCGAGCGGCAGGAGAGGTGCACCGCGTACGCGACGGCGCTGGAGTGGGACGACAGGGGTCGCCTCCGGGTGACGGTCGAGGTGCAGCTGACGTTCGACGGCGAACCCGCCCGATTCACGCCGGCACCGGGCGGGTCCCTGGTCTGGGAGGTCCCGATCGCGCTGCCGGCCGACGTCGTCACGCCGCAGGTCCTCGACGCGGCTCCCGACGTCGCCGCCGACCAGCTGGTCGTGCTGGTGCGCGACCGACGCGACAGCACCGACGCCTGGCTGCCGGACGACGTCCACGAGCGCCTGCCGGGTGCCCCGCTGCAGGTGCGGGCGGTGCTCGACCCTCGCACGGCACGGCTCGGTCGACGGCTCGGGCGGCGTTCCGAGCTGGGCGTGGACGGCGTCCGCGCGGGCTGGCCCTTCGCGATCATGCTGCGCGCCAGCGAGGAGGTGGTCGCGGCCGCCGGGCCTCCACGGAAGGTGGGCGCCCGCATGTTCACCCTCGGCCGCGGACGCTACGGCCAGGTCCTGCTGACGGCGACCAAGGCGCCCACGCCTGCGCCGCCGCCACCCAAGGCGCCTGCACCGGCACCCGTGCCCAGCTGGCAGCGCGTCGCCCGTGGGGTGCAGCGCCGCCTGCGCAGGCTCCCCACCTCACGGCCGAAGGCCTGACCGCCCGACGGCTCCCCGCGTGGGACGGGCGGCACCAGTGACATCCACGCCGCCCGTGGCTGGGAGTTTGCTGAACAGACCCTGAGACGCTTCACTGTGCATGCTCCGTCCCCGTCCGGCACCCTCGTGACGCGACGCGCAGGGCGGCTGACGAAGGGGTCGGTGTGAAGAGGACTTGGGGGGCGACGGCTGCGGCCGTCGCAGCAGGTCTGTGGTTGGCGGTGCCAGGGGTGGCGTCGGCGGCCGAGCAGACCATCGTGGTGCCGGGCGACTTCGTCGCGTCGCTGAGCGACACGAGGGCGACGGGCCACTACGAGGTCGTGGGGACCGGCCTGCGGATCTCCACCGAAGGTTCCACGAGCACCGACAAGGTGGCCGAGTACGTCGCTGCCGGAGGTGCACCGCTGGCCGGGACCGGGGAGCCGTCGCTGGACTACGTCGCCACGTCGGGCAACGTCCCTCCGGGCTTCCAGCTCGTGATGGACATGGACGCCGACGGCGTCCAGGACGCGATCCTCGTCGGCGAGAAGGTCTACGCCGGGGACTGGTGGGCGGCGAACAGCTCCGCGCAGACCGTCAAGGACGGTGCACCGATCATGGGGGTCGGCTCGGGGACTCCCTGGCACGGGACGCTGGACCAGTGGCGCGCGAGCTTCCCGAAGGCCCAGGTGCTGGCCTTCGGCTTCTCGCTCGGCTCCGGGGTCAAGGGCGACGGCGTCCTCCGCTCCCTCACCTTCAACCAGGACACGTACACGTTCAGCGATCGCCCGGCCGACACGACCGGTCCCGTCCTGACCTGCGACGTGCCCGCGCCCGGCCCGACCCTGACGTACGGAACGACGGCGCAGGTGACGGCCTCCGTCAGCGACGCGGGTTCCGGTCCGGCCACCACGTCCGCGTCCACCACCGCCGACACCAGCTCGCTCGGGGCGAGGTCGGCCACCCTCACGGCCAGCGACGTCGCCGGGAACTCGTCGACCACCACCTGCCCGTACACCGTCGTCGCGGGTGCGCCGGCCTCCGTCGCGGTGGTCTCCGGTACCGGCCAGTCGGCGCCGGTGGGCACGTCGTTCGCGGAGCCGGTCCGGGTCAAGGTCACCGACCAGGGAGGCAACCCGGTGGCCTCGGTCCCGGTGACCTTCGGCGCGCCGGCCTCTGGCCCGTCCGGGACGTTCGTCAGCAGCTCGGTCACCACGGACGAGTCCGGCACCGCGGCAGTCACGGTCACGGCCGCCGGCAGCACCGGCACCTGGCACGGGTCCGCGTCCGTCGCCGGTCTTCCGAGCGCGTCGTTCTCGCTGACCAACACCGTGGCTCCGGCCAAGCGGGCCGACCTCAAGGTGACGCTCACCGGGCCGGCGCAGCTGAGCAAGGGTCAGACGGGCAGCTACCTGCTGACGGTCAAGAACCAGGGCCCGGACGCGGCGGCCGAGGTGCTCACCTCGCTGGCGCTCCCGACCGCCGGGGTGAGCGGCACCTCGACCGGCGGTGGCACCCGGCTGGGCAACCTCGTCGTCTGGCCCACGGTCAAGTCGCTGGCCTCCGGGTCCTCGACGACCTGCACGGTCACCGTCCGGGCGACCGGCAAGGGCACCTGGAAGCTCGCGGGCGCCGCGGCTTCGCTGCGGACCCCGGACCCGGCCCTGGGCAGCAACATCGCCCTGACCGCGGTGACGGTGCGCTGAGCCTGCACCGGGCCACAGGGGTGGGGCAGCCGGACGGCTGCCCCACCCCTCGCGCGCAGGCTCAGGGTCGGAAGGCCGAGCCGGCCCGCTCGAGCGCACCCTCCGTCGCGGGCATGCGCCCCGAGCGGACGGCCGCCACCAGCAGCGCGTGGTCGGCCTCGGTCTGGTCCGCGTACGCCCGGGCGAAGTGGCCGAACGCCTCGCCCAGCTTGTCGCCCCTGCCGGCGTAGCCCGCGATCATCGAGGCACCGCTGGTCCGGGCGTGGCCCTTGGCGAGCAGGTGGCCGACGATCCCGGCGTAGTCGGTGAGCGCCGCGGCGTCGATCGCGTCGAGCGGGATCGTCCCCTTGGAGTTGCGGAACTGGCGGACGTAGAAGTCCAGCGGCCCCTCCCCCGGCAGGTCCACCGTCGTCCAGCCGAGCAGCGGGTCGCTCACGGTCTGCAGGGCCTGCTGGTACTCGACGACCCGCTGACCCTGGTGGGCGTGCCAGGCCGAGCCCCCGTGCACGAAGGGCGCCAGCACCGAGCGCCGGGCCTGCTTCAGCTGCAGGAACACCACGTCGTCGGGCGCGCTGCCCTCGAGCAGGGCGACGTACGCACGGAGCCCGACGCTGCCCACGCCGACGACCTTGTGCGCGACGTCGACCAGCGTGTAGCCACCGATCGCCCGGCGCCAGTGCGGTGCCAGCGTCAGCAGGTAGGCGTCGAGGGCCTCGGCGACCGCCTCGCGCTCGGCCTCGGGCAGCCGGGTGATCAGCGGTGGCTCCTGGACGATGCGCCGCTGCCCGGGATGATCCCTGTCCTCCGTCGTGAACCGCGGCAGCGCCCGGTCCGACGTCTTCTGCCGGGCGCGCCGGACGGAACGTTCGATCTCGTCGCGCAACGACTTCTCCGTCGCCGTCTCGTGCATCCGGCCGACGTCGAGCCGGTTGTAGCTGCGGGCCAGCAGCGGCATGTCCGCGAGCAGCCCGACCTCGTCGCGGTAGGCGCCCACGCAGGCCACCACCGCGTCGTGGCACTGCTCCTCGGTCCGGCCGTTCTCCCGACCGGCCACCCAGATGCTGGCGACGAGCCGGCGCAGGTCCCACTCCCAGCTCCCGGGGTGCGCCTCGTCGAAGTCGTTGAGGTCGATCACCAGCTCGCCCTCGGGCGAGGCGTAGAAGCCGAAGTTGCCGAGGTGGGAGTCCCCGCAGGCGACCGGCATGATGCCGGTGGCCGGCAGGCCGGCGACGTCGGCCGCCATCACGACGGCCGTCCCCCGCAGGAAGCCGTACGGCGACGAGATCATCCGCGCGACCCGGATCGGCACCAGCTCGGGCACCCGGCCGTGGTGCGACTCCTCGATCAGGGCGACGGGGTCGGCGCGGTCCGGCGGCGGGCGCCAGTCTCCGAGGCTGCGGCGCGGCACGTCGTGACGCAGGGCCTTGCCCATCGCGTACCGCTCCTCGCGCGCCGTCGGCCGCCGGCGCAGGGAGGTGAACGACTCGCTGTCCGCGGACGCCAGGACGATGTGCCCGGCCGCGGTGGGTGGCTCGGTCCCGGCCGGTCCGTCCGCGGTCGCGCCCGCTGCACCCGTCATGGCTCGACGGTAGGGGATCGGGCGGGGCGGTGCCGCAGATCGAGGTCGCGTCCCAGGAACGCGGCGGGTGCTCCTCGAACCTCCGCGAGGGCCGCACGGGCGGCGGTGAGGGTGGGCGAGGACCACCGGGCGAAGCCGCGCACGCTCGCGGGCCCGTGGCGGGCGAGGTAGCGCCGCGGCAGCCGTGCGAGGTCGGGACCGTGCCGACGTCCGCGGGACCCGGTCGTCGAGGAGGGCGGAGGGTGTGGGTGGCACTCTCACGAGCTCACCGCGGCTCAGGGCGGCGCCGGCCGAGAGCACGTCGGCGAGGACGTCAGCAGCATCCGGTCAGTCGCCTGGGACGACCCGGGGGTGCAGGTCCTCGGCGGGTGGCTCCCAGGTGGCCGGGTCCGCCGCGACCTGGTCGCCGGAACGGATGTCCTTGACCTCGTCGGCCTCGCCCGCGCCGAACCAGACGTACGGGATCCCCCGACGGTCGGCGTACCGGATCTGCCGGCCGAACTTGGCCGCCTCGGGCGCGACCTCGGTCGGGATGCCGCGCGCCCGGAGCTTCGCCGCCACGCCGGTGGCCGACGGCCGGCGGTCCTCGCTGCTGACGGCGACGACCACCGCGGTGGGGACCGAGCGGGTGGCCCGCAGCACCCCGGCGCCGAGCAGCGGCACCAGCAGCCGGGTCACCCCGATCGAGAGCCCCACGCCGGGGTAGGTCGTCCTGCCGTCGCTGGCCAGGGAGTCGTAGCGGCCACCGGAGGAGATCGAGCCGGTGCGCTCGTGGCCGACGAGCTCGGTCTCGTAGACCGTGCCGGTGTAGTAGTCGAGGCCGCGGGCGATCTTGAGGTCGGCGACGATCCTGCCCGGGACGTACGCCCCCGCCGTCTGGACGACGTCGGCGAGCAGCTCGAGGCCCTCGTCGAGCATCGGGTCGGTGACGCCGAGCGCCTGCACGGCGTCCACGAACGAGGCGTCTCGGCTGGAGATCGACGCGAGGCGGACGCACGCCTGAGCCTGGGCCGGGGTGACGCCCACGTCCGCGGTCAGCAGGTCGACCACCCTGTCGGGTCCGACCTTGTCCAGCTTGTCGACCTGGCGCAGCACCGCGACGGTGTCCTCGATGCCGAGCCCGCGGTAGAAGCCCTGGGCCAGCATCCGGTTGTTGACCCGCATCAGCGCCGGCGGCAGGCCGAGGTCGACGTGCAGCCGTTCGAGGGCGGCGAGGGTCACCAGCGGCAGCTCGACGTCGAAGTGGGCGGGCAGCGTCCCCGGGTTGACGATGTCGACGTCGGCCTGGGTGAACTCGCGGTAGCGGCCCTCCTGCGGCCGCTCGCCCCGCCACACCTTCTGGATCTGGTAGCGGCGGAACGGGAACGGCAGCTGGTGGGCGTGCTCGAGGACGTAGCGGGCGAACGGCACCGTGAGGTCGAAGTGCAGGCCCAGCTCCGCGGGGCTGCCGGGCTCGGCGGCCACGCGCTGGACCGCGTACACCTCCTTGTCGATCTCGCCCTGCTTGGCCAGCGTCTCGAGCGGCTCGACCGCCCGGGTCTCGACGGAGGCGAAGCCGTACAGCTCGAAGACCTCGCGCAGCCGGTCCAGGACCTGCTGCTCGACGATGCGCTGCTCCGGGGTGAGCTCGGGGAAGCCCGACAGGGCGCGGGGACGGCTCATGCTCCTGCTCCTTCGCTGGACCCCAGGAACGACGCCTGCAGGTACGGGTTGCCGGCTCGTTCGGCGGCCATCGTCGTCTGCGGACCGTGCCCGGGCAGGACGACCACCTCGTCGGGCAGCGGCAGCACCTTGTCCCGCAGGCTGCGCACCATCGCCGCCGCGCTGCCGCCCGGCAGGTCCGTCCGCCCGACCGACCCGGCGAACAGCACGTCGCCGGAGAACAGCAGGGAGTCCACGTCCTCGTCCGCCGGGTAGGCGCTGCGGAACATGGTCGACCCGGGCGTGTGCCCCGGCGCGTGCAGGGCGTCGAGCTCGAGACCGGCCACCTCGACCCGGACGCCGTCGGTCAGCAGCCGTACGTCGTCGGGCTCCGTGAAGGCCGTCCCGGCGCCGAGCTGCGCGAGCAGGGCCTCGGTCTCGGGGCTCATCCCGGCCAGCGGGTCCGCCAGCAGCGCCCGGTCGTCGGGGTGCACCCAGCAGGTGGCGTCGTAGCCGGCGCACAGCGGCGCGACCGAGAACATGTGGTCGAGGTGCCCGTGGGTCAGCACGGCGGCCACCGGCTTGAGGTGGTGCTCGGCGACGATGTCGCGGACGCCGTCGAGCGCTCCCATCCCGGGGTCGAGGACGACGCACTCCGCCCTGGCGGAGGTGGCGAGCACGTAACAGCTGGTCTGCCAGGGCCCGGCCGGGAACGACGCGATGAACACTCGCTAGAGGCTATCGGGCAGGATGGCCGCATGAGTGACGGCGACGCCCCGCAGCCCTTCGGGCGGGTGGATCCGGACGGCACGGTCTACGTCCGGACCGCTACCGGCGAGCGTGCGGTGGGACAGGTGCCGGACGTCCCCCTGGAGGAGGCGCTCGCCTTCTTCACCCGCCGCTTCGACGCGCTCCAGCTCGAGGTCTCGCTGCTCGAGCGCCGCGTGGCCTCGGGAGCGCTGTCGCCCGACGACGCGGCCGGCTCGATCAAGACCGTACGGACCGCCGTGACCGACGCGCACGCCGTCGGCGACCTCGACGGCCTGCTCGCCCGGCTCCAGGCCCTGACCCCGCTGGTCGACGAGGCGCGGGCGGTCCAGCGGGCGGAGAAGTCGCGCCAGCTGGAGGAGGTGCGGGCCAAGAAGGAGCTCGCCGTCACCGAGGCCGAGGCGCTGGCCACCGGGAACGACTGGCGTGGCGGGGTCAACCGCTTCCGGTCGCTGCTCGAGGACTGGAAGGCGCTCCCCCGGCTCGACCGCGCCACCGACGACGCGCTGTGGCACCGCTTCTCCACGGCCCGGACGACCTACACGCGGCGGCGCAAGGCGCAGTTCGCCCAGCAGAACGGGCAGCGCGAGAGCGCGCGGGAGGTCAAGGAGCAGCTGGTCGCCGAGGCCGAGGCGCTGGCGACCTCGACCGACTGGGGACCCACGACCGGCGCCTACCGTGACCTGATGACCCGCTGGAAGGCGGCCGGCGCCGCTCCGCGCGGGGTCGACGAGGCCCTGTGGCGACGGTTCCGCGCGGCGCAGGACGCCTTCTTCGGCGCCAAGCAGACGATCAACGCCGCGCAGGACGTCGAGTTCCGCGCGAACGCCGAGGCCAAGACGGCGCTCCTGGACGAGGCCGAGGCCCGGATGCTGCCCGTGACCGACCTGGGCGCCGCGCGCGTCGCCTACCGCGAGCTGCTCGAACGCTGGTCGGCCATCGGCAAGGTCCCGCGCGACTCGATGCGTCCGCTGGACACGCGTCTGCACGCCCTCGAGGCCGCCGTGAACGAGGCCGAGGACCACCGGTGGCGCCGGACGAACCCGGAGGCCCGGGCGCGCGCCGAGGACACGGCCGCCAAGCTCGAGGCCCAGATCGCGACGCTGGAGGAGCAGGCCGCGAAGGCCACCGCACGCGGCGACGAGCGCGCGGCCCAGCAGGCCAGCGACTCGGCGGCGACGTACCGGGAATGGCTCGCCCAGGCCCAGCAGGCGGTCAGCGACTTCAGTGGCTGAGCTCACGGCGCAGGTCTCTCTCGGTCCGGTCCGCCGGGTCGTGGGGCCCCGTCCCGCCCTCGCCGCGGTCCTCCGCTAGCGCTCCGGACGGCGGCAAACGCCCGACCCACCCGGACGGGGCCCCACGGCCCGGCTCCTCTGTGCGCTCGGTCTGCTTGCTCTCCAGCGGGCGTTCGTTCTCTGAGTCTGTCCAAGGGCCGGAACGGGTAGGCCCAGACGCGGCCTGGTCGAGCTCGGCCCGGACCAGGCGGACCGGTTCCTCGGTGGAGGCGCTGACGCCGGACCGGTGCAGGAGTCGCCGGGTCGTCCCCTCGTCGGCGAGCAGGCCGAGGAACAGCTGGGCCGGCCCGATCTCGCGGTAGCGGTAGCAGTCCGCTGTACGCCGCCGCACCTCGTCGAGATCGATGCCCAGCGTCGAGGGCGCCTCGTCGTCCAGGTCGTGGGGGTCGTCCGTGACGGCCGCGAGGCGGGCAGCATCGACGTCCCAGCGGCGCAGCACGGCAGCCGGGACGCCGACCGCCGCGGCGATCTCGGCCCACGACCACCTGAGCTCGCGGGCCCGTCCGACCTGGAGGTCCTCCAGGCGGTCGGCGAGGGCAACGCTTGTGGACAGCCCGCGCCCGTCAACCTGGCTGACAGCATGCCTGGAGGAACCACCGGCACCACAGACGAAGCCGGCGTCGGACCGTACGTCCACGATCTTCCGCACGGCCAACCCCCTGTGGTGTGGGTCCGACGTCAGGAGTTCGGCGGGAGGACGTGCGTCGCGCTACTGCGAGACGCGGTAGACGTCGAAGACCGACGGGACCTGGCGGACGGCGCCCAGGACGTGGTCGAGGTGCGTCGGATCGCCGGTCTGGAAGGTGAACTTCGCCTTGCAGATCCGGTCCTTGGTCGTGCTGAGCGCGGCGGACAGGATGTTCACGTGCTGGTCCGAGAGGCACCGGGTGATGTCCGACAGCAGCCGGTTGCGGTCCAGCGCCTCGACCTGGATGGCCACCAGGAACGAGCTGAGCGTGGTCGGGGCCCACTCCACCTCGACGATGCGCTCGGGGTTCTTGAGCAGCTCGGCGGCGTTCGAGCAGTCGGTGCGGTGCACCGAGACGCCGGACCCACGGGTGACGAAGCCCAGGATCGGGTCGCCGGGCACCGGGGTGCAGCACTTGGCGAGCTTGACCAGCAGGTCGTCGGCGCCCTTGACCATGACCCCGGTCGTGGTGCCGCTGCTCGCGCGCCGGCTCCGGCGACCGGTGACGACCCGGTCCTCGCCGAGCTCGTCGGCGACCGCGTCCTCGCCGCCCTGGGTGACGGTGAGCTGGTTGACCACCGCCTGGGCGCCCACCGTGCCCTCGCCGATCCCGGCGTAGAGGGCGTTGACGTCGGCGAGCTTGAAGTGGGTGGAGATCGCGGTGAGGTGCTCGAGCGTGAGCAGCCGCTGCAGCGGCAGGCCGGCCTTGCGGAGCTGGCGGGCCAGCGCCTCCTTGCCGTTGTCGATCGACTCCTCGCGACGCTCACGGGTGAAGTGGTGACGGATCTTGCTGCGGGCGCGCGGGCTGCGGACGAAGGTGAGCCAGTCGCGGCTCGGACCCGCGTTCTCGGCCTTGGAGGTGAAGATCTCCACGACGTCGCCGTTGTGCAGCTCCGACTCCAGCGGCACGAGCTTGCCGTTGACCCGCGCGCCGACGGTGCGGTTGCCGACCTCGGTGTGCACCGAGTAGGCGAAGTCCACCGGGGTCGAGCCCTGCGGCAGTGCCTTGACCTCGCCGCGCGGGGTGAAGGCGTACACCTCGTCTGAGCTGATCTCGAAGCGCAGCGAGTCGAGGAACTCGCTGGGGTCGGCGGTCTCGCGCTGCCAGTCGAGGAGCTGGCGCACCCACACCAGCTCGTCGTCGGCGCCGTCGGCGGACACCACCGGGCCGCCGTTCTTGGCGCCCTCCTTGTACTTCCAGTGCGCGGCGACCCCGAACTCGGCCTTGCGGTGCATCTCCTCGGTGCGGATCTGGAGCTCGACGGGCTTGCCGCCCGGCCCGATCACCGAGGTGTGCAAGGACTGGTAGAGGTTGAACTTGGGCATCGCGATGTAGTCCTTGAACCGCCCCGGCAGAGGGGTCCAGCGGACGTGCATGACGCCCATCGCGGCGTAGCAGTCGGACTGGTTCTCGACCAGGATGCGCAGGCCCACGAGGTCGTAGATGTCGGCGAAGTCCCGGCCCCGGACGACCATCTTCTGGTAGATCGAGTAGTAGTGCTTGGGTCGGCCGGTGACCGAGGCCTTGATCTTGGCGTTCTTGAGGTCGACCTGCGCCTGGGTGACCACCGTGGAGAGGAACTCGTCACGGCTGGGTGCGGCCTCGGCCACGAGCCGGACGATCTCGTCGTAGACCTTGGGGTGCATCGTCGCGAACGCGAGGTCCTCGAGCTCCCACTTGATCGTGTTCATCCCGAGCCGGTGGGCGAGCGGGGCGTAGATCTCGAGCGTCTCGAGCGCGATGCGCGACTGCTTGTCCGGGCGCAGGTAGTGCAGGGTGCGCATGTTGTGCAGCCGGTCCGCGAGCTTGATGACGAGGACCCGGATGTCGCGGCTCATCGCCACGACCATCTTGCGGATGGTGTCGGACTTGGCCGACTCGCCGAACTTGATCTTGTCGACCTTGGTGCAGCCGTCGACCAGGAGGGCGATCTCCTCGCCGAAGTCCTTCGTCAGCTCCTTGAGCGTGTACGCCGTGTCCTCGACCGTGTCGTGGAGGAGCGCGGCGCAGAGGGTCGCCTCGGTCATGCCCAGCTCGGCGAGGATGGTCGTCACGGCCAGCGGGTGCGTGATGTACGCGTCGCCGCTCTTGCGGCGCTGCTCGCGGTGGTAGCGCTCGGCGGTGTGGAACGCGCGCTCGACCAGCGAGAGGTCGGCCTTGGGGTGGTTGGCCCGGATGACCTGGAAGAGCGGGTCGAGGGCCGCGGTCTGCGGACGGGTCGCCCCGAGCCGGGCGAAGCGCTGGCGCATCCGGACCCGGGGTGGCTCGCCGGCCGGCGGTGTGGGCGCGGCAGGAGGCGGCGACGTCTCGACTGCCGCCTGCGACCGTACGACCGCGCTCTGGTCCACCACGCCCTGATCCACCACACCCGTCATGTCGACTGCGTCACCGAGTCTAGTGCTCGGGCGGAGGACGACCGATCAGGCGTCCGTCGCCTTGCGGACCACCACGACCTGGTCGCCGGTCTCGAGGGTCGCCACGGCCGGGTCGTAGAAGCGCCGCAGGGTCTTGTTGCGCACGACCGCGATGACCTGCTCGCCGTCGACATCCCCCGGCGCGTGGCCGGCCTCGGCGGCGGTGATCTGTCGCTCCCCCACCTCCAGGCCCTCGCGCGAGGAGAGCAGGTCCTCGATGACCGTGCCGATGTTCGGGCTGGTCGCGGACAGACCGAGCAGCCGGCCCACCGCCTCGGACGAGGTCACCACGACGTTCGCCCCGCACTGGCGCAGCAGCGAGGCGTTGTCGTCCTCGCGCACCGCGACGACGACGTGGGCGCTCGGGTTGAGCTGCCGCACCGTGAGCATGGTGAGGATGGCCGAGTCGTCGCGGTCGAGGGTGATGACGATCTCGCGCGCACGGGCGATCTCGGCCCGGCGCAGGATGTCGCGCCGCGTCGCGTCACCCTCGATCGCCGCGTACCCGCGTACGTTCGCGTCGGCCACGGCGGTCGGCCGGGAGTCGATGATGACGAGCTGCGCGGCGCTGGCGCCGTTCGTCTCCAGCGTCTCGACCGCGCTCCGGCCCTTGGTGCCGTAGCCGACCACGACGACGTGGTTGCGCATGCCCCTCCTCCAACGTCGGTCCCGGTAGATCTGCCGACCCTGGTTGGCCAGCACCTCGAGCGTGGTCCCGACCAGGAGGACCAGGAAGCCGATCCGCAGCGGGGTCACGATGATCGCGTTGAGCACCCGGGCGTGCGGCCTGACCGGGGTGATGTCGCCGTACCCGGTGGTCGTGATGGTGACCGTCGCGTAGTAGATCGCGTCGATCAGTCCCACGGCGCCGTCGCTGGTGTCGTTGTAGGAGTCCCGGTCGAGGTAGACCAGCAGCACGACGACCGCCAGCAGCAGCAGCGCCAGGCCGCCGCGCCGGGCGAGCGCGACGCCCGGGGACGTGCTCCTCGCGGGCAGCGACACCAGCGCCTCGGTGGTGGTCCACCGCCGGTCCTGGTCGAGCCGACGGGTGCGGACCACGCGCATCAGGCTCCCGTGCTCGTGACCAGCGCGTGGACGTCGGTGAGCCCGACCGTCTCCAGCCGGGCGCGCCCGTGCAGGAACCCGAGCTCGAGGACCACGGAGACGGCGGCCACCTCGGCACCGAGCGCGCGGACCAGCCCGGTCGCCGCGGCGATCGTCCCACCCGTGGCCAGCACGTCGTCGACCACGAGCACCCGCTGGCCAGGGGTCAGCGCGTCGGCGTGCAGGGCGAGCGTCTCGGTCCCGTACTCGAGGTCGTAGGTCACGCTGATGTGCTCGCGGGGCAGCTTGTTGGGCTTGCGGACCGGCACGAAGCCGACACCGAGCGCAAGCGCCACCGGGCCGCCGAAGATGAACCCACGCGCCTCCAGCGCGACGACGGCGTCGATCCCCTCCGGTGCCGAGGCCGCCAGCCCGGCCACCGCGGCGGCGAGACCGTTCGGCGAGGCGAGCAGCGGCGTGATGTCGGAGAACGTCACCCCCGGCTTGGGGAAGTCGGGGACGTCGACGATGAGGCCGGTGACCAGGTCCGCAGTGCTGTCGGCGGTGCTGTTGGCGGGGAGGCCCCCGGTCTCCGGCGCCACGTCCGCTACTTCTTCCGCTGGCTGCGGGGCGCGTTCCGCGGCTGGGGACGTCTTCCCGCGCCGTCGACGACCGGGCGGACGACCGGCCGCGCGGACGTGGGCACGGCGGTGACGCGGGTGCCACCCAGGTCTCCCAGCGAGACGGCGGTCGACCCACCGGGCACGCTGCCGACGAGCCCGTCAGGCTCGGGCAGCCGGTCCTCGTCGTCCGCACCGTCGACCGCGACCGGTGCTGCCCCGCCGCGGGCCTCCGCCTTGTCGCGACGGTTCTGCACCCGGGCGCGGTGCCGACGCATGTCCGGCTCGCGCTCCTTGAGCTGGGCCAGCAGCGGGGTGGCGATGAAGATCGAGGAGTACGCCCCCGACACCATCCCGACGAACAGCGCCAGCGAGAGGTCCTTCAGGGGACCCTCGCCGAGGATGAACGTGCCGGCGAACAGCAGGGCGGCGACCGGCAGCACGCCGATGATCGTGGTGTTGATCGAACGGACGAGCACCTGGTTGACCGCGAGGTTCGCCGCGTCGGAGTAGGTCTTCGACGTGCTCGTCCGCACACCGCGGACGTTCTCGCGGACCTTGTCGAAGACGACGACGGTGTCGTAGAGGGAGTAGCCCAGGATCGTCAGCACGCCGATCAGCGTCGCCGGGGTGACGGTGAAGCCGACGAGGGCGTAGATGCCGACCGTCAGGACCAGGTCGTGCAGCAGCGCGACCAGCGCCGCCAGCGACATCTTGGCGTCGCGGAAGTAGATCCAGATGACCAGCGTGACGAGCACCAGGAAGACGATGAGCGCGATCAGGGCGCGCTCGGTGATCTGGCCGCCCCACGACGCGCCGATCAGGCTGTAGTTCACCTGGTCGCCGGGGATCCCGACCGCCTGCCCGATCGCGGTCCGGACGAGCGGGACCTCGGTCGTGCTGTCCAGGGTGCGGGTCTGCACCCGGACCTGGTTGTCGCCGATCGTGTTGACCGTGGCCTCGGCGAGGTTCGGCACCCCGGAACGCTCGAGGGCGTCGCGCACCGGTTGCTGCATCGAGGACGCGGAGACCGTGGTCGGTGCCTGGAAGTCGGCGCCACCCTCGAACTCGATGCCCAGGGTGAGCCCCCTCAGGAGCAGGGCCAGGATCGAGACGGTCAGCAGGATGCCGGAGAGGATGTACCAGCGTCGGCGGTGACCGATGAAGTCGTAGGAGACCTCGCCGGTGTAGAGGCGGTGCCCCAGGTCGGAGAACTTGCTCAACTCACACCCTCGATCCGGCCGCGGCGGCCCGTCGTGTACGGGTGCCAGGCAGGGCCTTGACCCCCAGGTGACCGGGGTCGAGACCGGACAGCCGGTGGCCGCCCCCGTAGAACCGGGTCCGGGCGAGCAGCGTCATCAGCGGCTTCGTGAAGAAGAACACGATGAAGACGTCGATCAGGGTGGTCAGCCCCAGGGTGAACGCGAAGCCCCGGACCGACCCGATCGCGAGGATGAAGAGGACGATCGCCGACAGCATCGACACCCCGTCGGCGATCAGGATCGTGTGCCGGGCCCGTCTCCAGCCGGTCTCCACCGCCGTGCGCAGGCTTCGCCCGTCGCGGACCTCGTCCCGGATGCGTTCGAAGTAGATGACGAAGCTGTCCGCGGTCACGCCGATGGCCACGATCGCACCGGCGATGCCGGGCAGGTTCAGCGCGAAGCCGACCGAGCTGCCCAGCAGCACCATGCAGGCGTACGTGATGACCGCCGCGATGGCCAGCGAGGCGACCACGACGACGCCGAGGCCGCGGTAGTAGGCGAAGCAGAAGAGCACGACCAGCGCGAGACCGATGAGGCCCGCGACGATGCCCGCGTGGAGCTGCTCGCCACCCAGGGTCGCCGAGACGTTGCTGACCTGCGAGACGTCGAAGGCGAGCGGCAGTGCGCCGTACTTGAGCACGTTGGCCAGGTCCGTCGCCGACTGCTGGGTGAAGCCGCCGGAGATCTGTGCGGCACCGCCGGGGATCGCGGTGCTCACCGACGGGGCCGAGATCGACTGGCCGTCGAGGACGATGGAGAACCGGTTCATCGGGTCGGTCTTGGCGGCCAGCGCACGGGTCGCGTTCTCGAAAGCGGTCGAGCCCTCGCCGTTGAACTGCAGGTTGACGACCCACTCGATCCCGTTCTGCGGGATCCCGGCGTTCGCGCTGGTGAGCTGGTTGCCCTCGATCAGGGTCGGGCCCAGGAGGTACTTCTGGGTCCCGTCACGGTCGCAGGAGAACAGCGGCTGGTCGGAGACGTCGACCTGCGGGTCGCCGCACGTGAAGCTCGTGAAGTCGGTGGTGTCGGCCGCGCTCGGCTGCCAGTCGAGGGCCTTGTCCGGCGGGGTCCCCTGGCCGACGACCGTGGGCCGCGGCGCGGTGGGTGTCGGCGGAGCGGTGGGCAGCTGGGCGTGCGGGAGCATCGGCCGGTTGTTGCCGGCCGGCACCTGCCCGGCGCCGCCGCTCGGGGCCGGCGAGGGCGCGGGCGAAGCCGTCTGGGAGGCAGGCGCCCCTTCCGGCTCGCCGCTGGGGGCGGGCGTCGGTGTCGCCGCACCGGTCTCCGTGCCCGACGGGGCGACGGCCGGCGCCTGCACCTGCTCGGCGGCGTAGACGGCGCGGAAACGGAGGTTGGCGGTCTGACCGACCTGCTGGACCAGCTGGTCGCGCTGGACGTTCGGCACGCTGACGATGATCTGGCGGTCGCCGGACACCGTCACCTCGCTCTCGCCGACCCCGAGCGCGTTGACCCGCGACTCGATGATCGTGCGCGCCTGCTGCAGGCTGGTCGGGTCGACCGACCCGCCACCGCTGGTGTTCCGGGCCGTCAGCGTGACGGTCGTCCCGCCGCGCAGGTCGAGCCCCAGCTTGGGCGTCCAGGTCTTGCCCACCGCCATCAGGGCGATCAGTCCCGCGGTGATGACCACGAGAGCCACCAGCATCCGCATCGGTCGCCCGGTCATCGCTGCCACTTCAGTGCTCTACCTCGTTCGGGAGTTGCTGCATCAGGTCGCCGTGCGCCTCGCCGCAGTGCGGGCGCCGACGGATCAGCGCTGGTTGCGGTCGGGCTCGGTGGTGCTGGACGGGTACGACAGGCTCGGCGGGGCCGCCAGGGGCGCCTGGGTCACGGGCGGGACGGAGCCGGAGTCGTAGGTGGCGGTCGCCTCGGTCTCGAGCTCGTCGCCGACCTCGTCCTCGGACACGGCGTCCACGTCGGCCTCGGTGGCGCGGCGCACGATCGCCTGCTTGAGCACGGTCAGCTCCACCCCGGGTGCGATCTCCATGACGGCCTGCTTCGTGCCGAGCGAGACCAGGGTGCCGAACAGGCCGCTGCCGAGCAGGACCTGGTCGCCGGGCTGCAGCTCGCGGGTCATCTTCAGCATCGCCTGCTGGCGCCGCTTCTGCGGGCGCAGGATCAGGAAGTAGAACGCCACCACCATCAGGACGACGAGGACCAAAGTGCTGTATTGCTGGGGCATCTGCTCGTCATTCCGGTCGGGGTCGAGGGCTGCCGGCGTCGGTGACCAGCACCGTCCGACCCACGAACTCTACCCAGCGAAACGTCGAAACCCTGCAGTCACGCGAACAGGTCGGGGTCGGGCGCGCCGCCCGCAGGGGTCCGGGCGGACTCGCGAGGGGGCGTGAGACGAAGGTGCGCCCAGGCCGCGGGCGTGGCCACCCGGCCCCGAGGGGTCCGCATCAGGAACCCCTCCCGCACCAGGAAGGGTTCGGCCACCTCCTCGACGGTCTCGCGCTCCTCGCCCACCGAGATCGCCAGGGTCGACAGCCCCACCGGCCCGCCGGCGAAGCGCTTGCAGATGGCGACCAGGACGGCTCGGTCGAGCCGGTCCAGGCCGATCTCGTCGACCTCGTACAGCTCGAGCGTGGCGGCGGCGACCGCCCGGGTCAGCCGGCCGGACCCGCGCACCTCGGCGAAGTCGCGGACCCGGCGCAGCAGCCGGTTGGCGATGCGGGGGGTGCCCCGGGATCGGCCGGCGATCTCGTGGGCCGCGTCGGGGTCGAGCTCGACGCCCAGCAGCAGCGCCGAGCGCGCGACGATGTGCTCGAGGTCCGCCGCGGCGTAGAAGTCGAGCTGTCCGGTGAAGCCGAAGCGGTCGCGCAGCGGACCCGGCAGCAGCCCGGCCCGGGTCGTCGCCCCGACGAGGGTGAAGCGCGGGATCTCGATCGGGATGGCCGTCGCCCCCGGGCCCTTGCCGACGACGACGTCGACCCGGAAGTCCTCCATCGCGAGGTAGAGCATCTCCTCGGCCGGCCGCGACAGCCGGTGGATCTCGTCGAGGAACAGCACCTCGCCCTCGGTCAGCCCCGAGAGGATCGCGGCGAGGTCGCCGGCGTGCTGGATCGCCGGCCCGCTGGAGATGCGGAGCGGCGCGGTCATCTCCGCGGCGATGATCATGGCCAGGGTCGTCTTGCCCAGGCCGGGCGGACCCGACAGCAGGACGTGGTCGGCGACCCCGCCGCGGCGACGGGCAGCGGCGAGCACCAGCCCGAGCTGCTCGGAGACGCGCGGCTGACCCTCGAAGTCTGCGAGGGACGTGGGCCGCAGGGCCGACTCCGCGGCGCGCTCGTCGGGTTCGGCGACGCCGCGCATGTCGACGGGCTCGAGACTCACGCTGCGCACCTTCCGCCGGGGGTCGTCAGGGACGGGCTCGTCACGGACGGGCTCGTCACGGACGGGCCAGGCTCAGCAGCGCGGCCCGCATCAGGGCCGGTACGCCGAGGTCGGGCTGCTCGACCAGCAGCGGGGCCACCTCGTCGCAGGCCGCCTCCGCGTCCCGCAGCGCCCAGCCGAGGCCGACCAGGCCCTGCGTGACCTGACCGCGCCAGGCGGCCTGGCCCGGCGACGTCGGCGCCCCCGGACCGCCCACCAGGCCGACGGCGTTGATCTTGTCCTTGAGCTCGATGACGATCCGCTGGGCGCCCTTGCGCCCGATCCCGGGCACCTTGCACAGCACGACCAGGTTCTCGGTCGCGATCGCGTGGCGCAGCTCGTCCGGGCTCAGCACCGCGAGGGCGGCCTGCGCCAGCTTGGGTCCGACGCCGGTCGCCGTGGTCAGCAGCTCGAAGAACTCGCGCTCGTCCACGCTCGCGAAGCCGAACAGCGTCAGCGCGTCCTCGCGGACCACCAGCGAGGTGAACAGCGTCGTGCGCTGCCCCACCCGCAGGCTCGCCAGCGTGCCCGGGCTGCACAGCGCGAGCAGGCCGACGCCTCCGGTCTCGACCACCGCCGAGGTGGGTCCGAGGGCGGCGACGTTCCCGGTGACCTGGGCGATCATGCCCGCGCTCCCTTCGTCCGGGCCTGGGCGTACGCGCGCTGCTGACGGGCGGCGACCCCGGCCGCGGCCTGGCGGGCCGAGTCGAGCCGGTCCGTGCTGCTCCCCCGCCAGACGTGGCAGATGGCGAGCGCGAGCGCGTCGGCGGCGTCGGCGGGCCTGGGGACCTCGCTGAGGCCGAGGATGCGGGCGACCATCGCGCCCACCTGGTCCTTGCCGGCGCGGCCGGACCCCGTGATGGCGGCCTTGACCTCGCTCGGCGTGTGCAGGGCGGCCGGGATGCCGTGCCGGGCGGCGACGAGCAGCGCGACGCCCGCGGCCTGGGCCGTACCCATCACCGTGCCCACGTTGTGCTGGGCGAACACCCGCTCGACCGCGACCGCGGCCGGGGCGTAGCGCTGCACCCACTCCTCGAACGTGCGCTCGAGCTCGGCCAGGCGTACCCCGGTGTCCGCCTGCGGCGAGGTCCGCAGCACGTCGACGGCGAGCACGAACGGCCTGTGGCCGGGCACCCCGTCGACCATGCCGAGCCCGCAGCGCGTCAGGCCGGGATCGATGCCGAGCACGCGCACGCGGGTCCCCTCGTCGTCGGAGCGCGTCGAGTCGAACACGCGTTCGTACGCTAACCGAGCACGCGGCCCGGTCGAGCGCCCGACACGCTCTAGCCGGCGGTCACCAGGGCGTCGTCGGGAGCATCGACGTTGGTGAACACGTTCTGGACGTCGTCGGAGTCCTCGAGGGCGTCCACGATGCGCTCGAGCTTCTCGAACGTCTCCACGTCCGCCGGCTGCGTGAACTCCGGCACGAAGGACACCTCGGCGGAGTCGTAGTCGAGCCCGGCCTCCTGCACCGCGGTGCGGACGGCGACCGTGGCGGCCGGGTCGCTGATGACCTCGAAGCCGTCGCCGAGGTCGTTCACCTCGTCGGGACCGGCGTCCAGGGTCGCCTCGAGGACGTCGTCCTCGCTGATCGCGCGGCCCTCCTGGTCCTTGGGCACCAGCACGACGCCCTTGCGGCTGAACACGCGCGCGGTCGACCCGACGTCAGCCATCGTCCCGCCGTTGCGGGTGACGGCGATCCGGACCTCGGACGCGGACCGGTTGCGGTTGTCCGTGAGGCACTCGATGAGCATCGCGATGCCCGCCGGGCCGTACGCCTCGTAGAACAGCGTCTCGTAGTCGGACCCGCCGCCCTCGGCGCCGGAGCCGCGCTTGATGGCCCGGTCGATGTTGTCCTTGGGGACCGAGGTCTTGCGCGCCTTCTGCACCGCGTCGTACAGGGTCGGGTTGCCGTCGAGGTCACCCCCGCCCAGCCGAGCGGCGACCTCGATGTTCTTGATGAGCTTGGCGAAGGACTTCGCGCGACGTGCGTCGACGACGGCCTTCTGGTGCTTGGTGGTGGCCCACTTGGAATGACCCGACATGGTCCCCGATCCTAGTCCCGCCGCTCGCAGGCTTCGTCCACCTCGTGCGCGCGACCCGGTCCGGTCTGGCGCTGGGGCCGAGCGAGGTTCAGCCGGGGAGGCGCCAGCGGGGGCTGGGCGACTTCGTCTTCCACTCCACGATGGACCACTGCTTGCGCTGCGCGGCCCGCATGAGGGAGATGTCCGGGCTGACCGCGACCGGGTTGCCGACCGTGGAGAGCATCGGCAGGTCGGAGTGGCTGTCGGCGTAGGCGAAGCTCCTCTTCAGGTCCACCCCGTGCAGCGCGGCGTAGTGCTGCAGCCACGCTGACCGCGACTCCCCCACCAGCGGCGACGTCGCCAGGTAACCGGTGGCCTTCCCGTCGGCGTCGACCCCGAGCTCGGCGGCGAGGATCACGTCGAACAGCTCCCGCAGCGGGCGGGTCAGGACGGAGACGGCCCCGGTGATGAGGATCGTCGTGTGCCCCGCGGCCCGGTGCTCCTCGATGCGCCGGATGGCGTCGGGCGACACCCGGCTGAGGATGAAGTCGGTCATCGTCGTGTCCACGCGGTGCTCGAGCTCGGCGAGGTCGAGCCCGCGGTAGCGGCGGTAGACCGCGCGCAGGAAGCTGCCCCGGTCACGCTGCTCGGTGAGCAGGTAGCCGGGCAGGCGACCCAGCACCCCACCGAGCTCGACGACCTGGTCCAGCGGGGACAGCTCGGGCAGCCGGACCCACAGGTACTGCTCGATCACGTTGGTCGACATGATCGTGCCGTCGAGGTCGAACACCGCCACCGCGGACGCGCCGGCCGTGTTCGTGCTCAGGTCCTTGAACGTCGTCGGGCGGGACCCGCGCTTGCGCCGCAGCGCGTCCATCCGGCGGACGGAGGCCGTGATGGCGGGGCAGTGCACGTCCTCGAGGTAGGTCGTCCAGTCGTAGCCGGCGGTGTCGAAGGCGAACGTGTCCACGTCGGCCGGGTCGAGCGAGCGGGTCAGCGCGAGGGTGTTGTCGTCGACGAAGTGGAGCTCGGACTGCGCGTACTCGTTGTAGAGCGTGTGGTACTTGCGCCAGAAGTCCAGCCGGCCGCGCATGAGGTCGAGGTCACGGGCGAGCTTGCGCGTCTGGCGCGAGCGTGGCGCCCGCGAGATGACGCGCTCGGCCAGGCCGTGGGCCCGCTCGGAGGTCGACAGCACCCGCTCGACCGAGACCGCCCCGGGGAACTTCCACTCGGGCAGCGGCGCGCCCGGCTTGGACACGTTCTCCAGCGGGTGCGCCGTGAAGTAGGCCCGGATGTGGCCGTAGATGTCGTGGAAGGTCAGCGGGTTCCGTGCCCCCGAGCTGACGTGGTAGTACTCCGGCTCCCCCGGCGTGGGGTCGGTCGCGCAGACCGCGAGGATCGCGTTCACCACGTAGTCGCAGGGGACGATGTCGATCACCGCGTCGGCCGAGGCCGGGAACTCCGGCAGCTCGCCGCGCCCGTACGCCAGGATCAGCGGCTCGGCCATCTTGAAGCCCTCGATCCAGCCCGGGTACGGGTGGAGCCAGCTGGACTCGACGATGGCGGGCCGGACGATGGAGATCTCGATGTCGGCCCCGAGGTCGGTGACCACGCGCTCGCCGAGGGCCTTGGTGAACGTGTAGACGTCGGTCCAGCCCAGCGACCGGGCCCGCTCGGTCCCGGCCGCGACGAGCTCCGCGGTCACCCACTCCTGCCGGCGCCGCTCGGTGTCGGTGGCCGTGGTGAGGTAGCCCGCCTGACGGTGCTGGCGCTCGGCCTCGAGGCGCAGCGCGGTCAGCCGCTCCGGCATCCGCGACGCGGCCTCGACCTGCTCGCGCATGGCCAGCCCGGCCCGCGTCTCGGCCTCGTAGTCGATGCCGTGCACGTGCCCCGCCTCGGGGATCGCGCCGCGCCGACGGCCCGCGGTGTACGCGGTGGAGATGTGGACGTAGTGCGGGATCCTGGTGCGCTCGCCGTCGGGCCCGGTGACCGCCTCGAGCATCCGCTCCATCAGCGCCTGGGTGCCGACCACGTTCGTGGTGAACGCCTGGTCGATGGGCGGGTCGAAGGAGACGTCGCCGGCGCAGTGCACGACGACGTCGAGGTCGCTCGGCAGCGCCGGGACGTTCGGCAGGTCGCCCTCGATGACCTCGACCCGCGCGAGCAGGCCGTCGAGCCCGCCGTGCTCCTCGGCCAGCGCGGCGAAGATCTTCTTCTTGAGCAGGCTCCGGACGCGGTCGACCGCCCGCGCCGAACCCTTGCGGCGGACGAGCACCGCGGGCCGGGTGTCCGGCAGGTCGGTCAGCATCTTCCACAGCAGCTGCTCGCCGATGAAGCCGGTGACCCCGGTCAGGACGATCTTCTTGCCGCCCAGCAGGTCGCGCAGGCGACCGTCGAGGAGCGGGCCGTGGGCCGGTTCCCGAAGCTCGCTGAGGGCCGGGCCGCGGCGGAACGTGTCGGCGGGGACGCTCACGCGCGGGCCTCCGCGGCGCTGGTCGGCCCGGGCTGCGAGCTGCCCACCGGCTGCCGGGTGACGGCGAGCGCCTCGGGCAGCGTGAAGCTGCCGACGTAGAGCGCGGTGCCGATGATCGCCCCTTCCACGCCGCGGCCGACGAGGCCGCTCAGCGCAGCGACGTCGCTGAGGCTGCTGATGCCGCCGCTCGCGACGACGGGTGCGTCGGTGCGCTCGCAGACGTGGGCGAGCAGCTCCAGGTTGGGGCCGGACAGCATGCCGTCGCTGGCCACGTCGGTGACCACGAACCGTGCGCAGCCCGCCGCGTCCAGCCGGGCGAGCGTCTCGTCGAGCTCGCCGCCCTCGCGGGTCCAGCCGCGGGCCGCGAGCCGGGTGCCACGGACGTCGAGCCCGATGGCGATCTGCTCGCCGTACGCGGAGATGACCTGCTCGCACCAGGCGGGCGACTCCAGGGCCGCGGTGCCGATGTTCACGCGGGCGCAGCCGGTGCCCAGCGCCCGCTCGAGGCTCGCGTCGTCGCGGATGCCGCCGGACAGCTCGACCTGCACCCCGGCGGCCCTGACCGCGGCGACGATGGGCGCGAGCACGGTGGCGTTGCTGCCCCGGCCGAAGGCGGCGTCGAGGTCGACCAGGTGGATCCACTCCGCGCCGTCGTCGACCCAGCGCTGCGCAGCGACCATCGGGTCGCCGAAGACCTTCTCGGAACCGGCGACACCCTGCACGAGCTGGACGGCCTGACCACCCGCCACGTCGACGGCGGGCAGCAGGACCAGGCGGTCGGAGGCGGGGTCGACACTGTCGGCACGCGGGAGCACCGGGCGACTCTACCGGCTGCCGAACCCCCGGCCCATGGCGTGCGCCGGCCTCAGAGCGTGGCGACCCAGTTGTCGATGAGCCGGGCTCCGGCGTCCCCGCTCTTCTCGGGGTGGAACTGGGTCGACCAGAGCGAGCCCTCCTCGACGCCGGCGACGAACCGGTCGCCGCCGTGCTCGGCCCAGGTGACGAGCCGACCGGGGAGCTCCGCGAGCTCGCGGACGCCGTAGCTGTGCACGAAGTAGAAGCGTTCGTCGGCGACGCCGTCGAACAGCCGGCTGCCCTCGGCGGCGGCGACGGTGTTCCAGCCCATGTGCGGCAGCCGCTCGGAGTGCAGCTGCTCGACCACGCCCGGCCAGACGCCGCAGCCGTCGGCCTCCACGCCGTGCTCGATGCCCGCCTCGAACAGCACCTGGTGGCCCACGCAGATGGCCAGCGTGGGGAGGCCGGACTCCTTGCGCGCGGCGATCACGTCCGGCCCGCCGACTGCACGCAGGCCGGCCATGCACGCCGCGTACGCACCGACCCCGGGCACGACCAGGCCGGGCGCGGCGAGCGCGACCTCGGGGTCGGACGTGACGACGACGTCGACGCCGGTCCGGGCGACGGCACGCTCCGCGGAGCGCAGGTTGCCGGACCCGTAGTCGAGGACGACGACCGTCGGCGTTCCCTGAGCCTGTCGAACGGTCACAGCGCGCCCTTGGTGCTCGGGACGCCGGTGACCCGGTCGTCGAAGGAGACCGCGTCGCGCAGCGCGCGGGCGACGGCCTTGAACTGCGCCTCCACGACGTGGTGCGGGTCGCGCCCGGCCAGCACCCGCACGTGCAGGCAGAGGTGCGCGTGGAAGGCCAGCGACTCGAGGACGTGCCGGGTGAGCGAGCCGGTGTAGGGCACGCTGGGCCGCCCGTCCGGGGTGAGGTCGCCGCCTCCGATGCGGACGTGCTCCTGCCCCTCGGGCTCCCCGGTGCAGACGCAGTACGGACGCCCGGACACGTCGACCACGGCCTGGGCGAGCGCCTCGTCGAGCGGGACGAGCGCGTCGCCGAAGCGCCGGATGCCGGTCTTGTCGCCCAGGGCCTGACGGATGGCCTGGCCGAGCACGATGGCGGTGTCCTCGACGGTGTGGTGCGCGTCGATGTAGGTGTCACCGCTCGCGCTCACCTCGAGGTCGAGCAGGGAGTGCCGGGCGAGCGCGGTGAGCATGTGGTCGTAGAAGCCGACGCCGGTGGAGACCGTCGACGTGCCCGTCCCGTCGAGGTCCACGCTCACCCGCACGGTCGACTCGCTCGTGGCACGTTCGATCGTCGCGCGGCGCTCGGGCCGGGCAGCGTCGGTCAGGGGGGTCTCGCTCATGTCATCCTCGCGCTCGTCGCGTCGTCGGGGCCGCTGAGAACCTCGTCGAGGGCCTGCTTGAACGCGGTCATCTCCGCCGGTGTTCCCGCCGACACCCGCAACCAGCCCTCGGGCCCGACCTCCCGGATCAGCACCCCGCGGTCGAGGAGCGCCTGCCAGACCGCGTGCCGGTCGGCGAAGCGGCCGAAGAGGATGAAGTTGGCGTCGGAGTCGGCCACCTCGAGCCCGCGCCCGGCGAGCCAGCCGGCGAGGTCGTCGCGGGCCTCCCGCAGCCGGTCGACGGCGGCGAGCATCTCGGCGGCGTTCGCCAGGGCCACTCGCGCGACCGTCTGGGTGAGGGCCGACAGGTGGTAGGGCAGCCGCACGATGCGCAGCGCGTCGACGAAGGCGGGGTCCGCAGCCAGGTAGCCGAGCCGGCCGCCGGCGAAGGCGAAGGCCTTGGACATGGTGCGGCTGACCGCCAGCCGCGGGCGGCCGGGCAGCAGCTCGAGCGCGCTCGGCGTACCGCTGCGGGCGAACTCGTGGTAGGCCTCGTCGACCACGACGACCCCGGGGCTGGCGTCGACGAGAGCCACGACCACCTCGGGCGGCAGGGCGGTGCCGGTGGGGTTGTTCGGGCTGGTGACCAGCACGACGTCGGGGCGGGTCTGCTCGATGGCGGCGACCGCCGCGTCGACGTCGATGGTGAAGTCCTCG
>Ga0210040_10001264_pt1 | contig 38811 bp, 34 predicted proteins | sample CryGeyCG12114_NA_FD_185462 | JGI IMG/M metagenome (GOLD analysis project Ga0210040, IMG submission 185462) | Groundwater microbial communities from aquifer - Crystal Geyser CG19_WC_8/21/14_NA (SPAdes) (version 2) | ecosystem: Environmental > Aquatic > Deep subsurface > Groundwater | place: USA... | reverse complement strand
GGAAGTTACCGCTGCAACGTCAGCACGCGAGATTTCTCCCGCTGGTCGAAATGACGTTCTGCTACGCCGTTTGCGAGGTTCCTCAGATTCCTCGCTTCACTCGGAATGACAACTACAAAGAACCACAAACCAACAACCAAAACCCAACGTCATGGCCCGTGTGAAAGTCGCCCTCCCCGAAACCTACCTGCTCACCGTGGCCCTACCCATTCGCATCACCGACCTCAACTACGGTGCCCACCTCGGCAACGACGCCTTGCTCAGCCTTTTGCACGAGGCGCGGGTGCAGTTTTTACAGTTTCTGGGCCAGCCGGAGTTCGATCTGGCCACGCGCCAGGGCTTTATCATGGCCGATGTAGCGGTGGAGTACAAAGGCGAAGGCTTCCACGGCGATACGCTGCGCATTCAACTCGCCGCCACCGACCTGCACAAATACGGCTTCGACGTGGTGTACTGGGTGAAGAACCAGAACGATAAGGAAATAGCCCGCGCCAAAACCGGCATGCTCTGTTTCGACTACACTACCCGCAAGCTGCGGCCCCTACCCGCAGCCGTGACTGAGCGCCTCGCTCCGCCAACAAATGCGTAGCACAGCGTTCCGGCTCATCCTCATTTCGCCGCCCGAAACCACCGCCGCGGAGCTACCGACACTGCAACGCCTGTTTGGAGCAGGGCTACAAACCTTGCACTTGCGCAAGCCCAGCGCTTTAGTCACGGAGGTGGAAGCTTACCTGCAAGCGGTACCGCAGCAGTATCACCGCCGCATCGTGTTGCACAGCCACTACACGCTGGCGCAGCGCTACTCGGTAGGCGGTTTGCACCTGCCAGCAGCGGCGCGGGCTACGTGGCAAAAGCAAGCGCGTCTGCGGCAGCCTGGTGTCAGTCTTTCTACCTCGTTTCATAGCGTGACTGAACTTCGCCAGCACCGCCGTCAGTACGACTACGTGTTTCTGAGCCCGGTTTTCGACAGCATTAGCAAGCAGGGCTACGGGCAGGCCTTTGCCCTAGCGGATCTGGAAAAGGAGCTGCAACGGCTGCGGCAACGCCAACAGTATGTGCCGCAGGTGGTGGCGCTGGGCGGCATTACAGCAGATAACGTGGCGCAGGTGCGGGCAACTGGTTTTGCTGGGGCAGCCGTGCTCGGTAGCGTGTGGCAAGCAGCCGACCCGGTTGCAGCGTTCCGGGAGCTGCGGTAGGGGCGCCTTGCAGGCGCCCGTCGTTGAACGATATGGTTGCGCTGCTTTCGCGTACGGAAATACGTACGATTGTCGTGCAACGACGGGCGCCTGCAAGGCACCCCTACCAATCGTTCAGGCCATTCCGCAACGACGCGACTTTCTGAAACCCGTACGCCAGCAGCAGCTCGGCAGCTTGGCGGCTGCGCTTGCCGCTAGCGCAGTGCACTACAATGGGTACCTCTGGGCTAAAGGAGGGTAGGGCGGCAGCCAGCTGGCCCAACGGAATCAGGCGGCCACCGATGTGGCGTGCGGCGTGTTCGTGTGGCTCGCGCACATCGAGGAGCTGCAACGGCTCCTGCGCTTGCAGCTTCCGGCGTAGCTCGTCGGCGCTGATTTCGGGCACGGCATCGGTAGGGGCGTCGCCGCAGAACTGGTCGTAGTCGACCAAAGCCGTGAGTTGCTGGTTGCCCGGCACGGCCTGGAAGCGCAGGGTGCGAAACTGCATATACAGCGCATCAAACACCAGCAGCCGGCCGCTCAGCACCTCCCCTACCCCCAGAATAACCTTCAGCGCCTCCGAGGCTTGCAGCGTACCAATAATGCCCGGCAGCACGCCTAGCACCCCAATTTCGTTACAGCTCGGCGCCTCGCCGGGCGCGGGTGGCTGCGCAAACAGGCAGCGGTAGGTAGGGCCGCCCTTGTAGTTGAACACCGATACCTGTCCTTCAAACTTGAAAATCGCCCCAAATACCAACGGCTTACCCAGCAGCACGCACGCGTCGTTTACCAAGTAGCGCGTGGCGAAATTATCGGTGCAATCTACTACCACATCATAGTCGGCCATGATTTTCAGCGCATTGGCGGCCGACAACCGCACCCGTAGCGGCTGCACCACAATCAGCGGATTCTGTGCCCGCAGCTTCTCGGCGGCGGCTTCGGCTTTGGGGCGTCCTACGTCGGTGGTGGCGTAGAGCACCTGGCGTTGCAGGTTGGTTTCGTCCACGGTATCGTGGTCGAGCAGGCCCAGCGTGCCTACCCCGGCCGCGGCCAGGTATTGCAGCACCGGGCAGCCCAGGCCGCCGCAGCCCACCACCAGCACGCGGGCAGCTTTCAGCTTCTCCTGACCCTCGGAGCCAATTTCGGGTAGGCGCAGGTGACGGTCGTAGCGGCGGGTTTCGGCGGGCGTGAGCATGAAGTAGTAAGTGCGGAGGGGTAGGGTTTGTTTTTTCTGATAGTTGCTTGAGAACGTCATGCTGAGCCTGTCGAAGCATCTCTACCTCTTCGTTGAATAGCATCGGGCGAAGCGGTAGAGATGCTTCGGCTGCGCTCAGCATGACGTTCCAGATGAGCTATCAGATACTAGTCAGCGCCGCGTCCCAGTCCTTCCACACCGGTTCGTAGCCCTGCCGCCGAAGCATGACCGCAATTTCCTCGGGCGTGCGCTCGTCGCTTATTTCAAACTGCTCCAACGACTCTGGCGCTACCGCGTAGCCGCCGGGGTTGGTCTTGGAGCCGGCGCTGATGCTGGTGATGCCCAGGCGAATGATGTTGTCGCGGAAGGCAGGCGTTTCGCGGGTTGAAATCGAGAGTTCCACCTCCTCGTTCAGCAGACGGTAGGCGCAGATGAGCTGCACCAGTTCCCGGTCGCTCATTTCCACTTTCGGCTGCAACTGGCCCTCGGCGGGGCGCAGGCGCGGGAAAGAGAGGCTGTACTTGGTCTGCCAGTAGGTGCGTTCGAGGTAGTCGAGGTGCAGGGCGGTGAAGAAGCTGTCGGTGCGCCAGTCTTCCAGACCGAACAGCACACCCAGGCCCATTTTGTGGATGCCAGCCCTACCCAGGCGGTCGGGCGTATCGAGGCGGTAGTGGAAATTCGACTTTTTGCCTTTGGGGTGGTGCTTTTTGTAGTCCTGCTGATGGTAGGTTTCCTGGTACACCAGCACCGTATTCAGTCCTTCGGGAATCAGCCGTTCGTACTCCTCTTGGTCCAGGGGCTGCACTTCCATCGAGAGGTGCGCGAAGTGCGGGCGCAACGTGCGCAGGGCATTTTCCAGGTAATCGACGCCCACGGTCTGGTTGGCCTCGCCGGTTACCAGCAGCACGTGCTCGTAGCCCCACGCCTTCAAAACCTGCGCTTCCTGCAATATTTCTACGCTGCTGAGCGTGCGGCGGCGGATTTTATTATCAAGGCTGAAGCCACAATACGTGCAGATATTCTGGCACTCATTGCTCAGATACAGCGGCACGTAGAGCTGCACCGTGTTGCCAAACCGCTTGCGCGTGAGCTGCTGACTAAGCCCGGCCATCTGCTCCAGGTAGGGCGCAGCAGCCGGCGAAATCAGGGCTTTAAAGTCGTCGAGCGTGCGGCGCTGTGCAGCCAGGGCACGCTCCACATCGGCGGCGGTTTTGGCGTAGATGCTGGCTTTGACGTTGTCCCAGCAGTGGGCATCGAAGATTGGGCGGAAGCTCATATGGTCATTATAGTTTCTAGGCCTTACGCACTCGCTCGGCTACGCCGAGTGAGTACTACGCTTGAGGGGCTCTGCCCCGAATCCGGCTGCGTCGCTGGCGTTCGATTGGCCTGGCGATTGGCAGACGCGCGCAGCAGAGCTGCTGGGGCATAGTCCTCACTCGGCTCAGCCGAGCGAGTGCGGAAGGCCTAATTTCTTTAGAACGTCATGTCGAGCTTGTCGAGACATCTCGCGTGTTTAGTCTGCTAGTATTGTTCATGCGCGTTACTACCTCACATCAGCACGCGAGATGTCTCGACAAGCTCGACATGACGTTCTCTTCTGAGACAGGTCAATCCAGAAACGCCGTCAGCGGCGAGCTGGCTTCGGCGTGGGCTACCGGCGCGGCCAGCCGCGCCTCGTAGGCCAAACGTCCGGCCTCCACGGCTAGGCGGAACGCATGCGCCATTTGCACCGGCTGGCCGGCTACGGCAATGGCGGTATTCACCAGCACCGCATCGGCGCCCAGCTCCATAGCCGCCGCCGCGTGCGAGGGCGCGCCAATGCCTGCATCTACCACTACCGGCACCTTGCTCTGGCCGATGATAATTTCCAGGAATTCCTTGGTCAGCAGGCCCTTATTGGAGCCAATGGGCGAGCCGAGCGGCATCACGGCGGCCACGCCTACCTCTTCCAGCCGCTTGCACAGCACGGGGTCGGCGTGGATGTAGGGCAGCACCACGAAGCCCAGCTTCACCAGCTCCTCGGCTGCTTTCAGGGTTTCCACCGGGTCGGGCAGCAGGTACTTGGGGTCGGGGTGAATTTCGAGCTTGAGCCAGTTGGTTTCCAGCGCCTCGCGGGCGAGCTGGGCGGCAAACACGGCCTCTTTGGCCGTGCGCACGCCCGAGGTGTTGGGCAGCAGGTTGAACTGCGGGTGCGCGAGGTGGCGCAGAATGTCGTCGTTCGTATCCGACACGTCCACGCGCTTCAGTGCCACCGTCACCAGCTCCGAACCGGAGGCCAGCAGGGCATCTTCCATCAGCTCAGTCGAGCCAAACTTGCCCGTGCCGGTGAACAGGCGCGAGGTGAATGTGCGGCCGGCTAGTACAAGGGGTTGGGTTTTCATAGGGTAGATAAGGTAGGGGCGCCTTGCAGGCGCCCGTCGTTGCACACGCGCGCTTTCACAGCGCTGTAGTCAAAACAGGCAGACAGTCAACAAATTGAGTAGCAGCAACCGTAGAATCAGAAGCGGCTGTAATAGCCCCCGACACGGCCACGCCGTGCACGCCAGCCGCCAGCAGCGGCCCCACATCGGACAGCGTAAGGCCGCCAATGCTGATGATGGGGGTAGGGAAACCCGCGGCGCGATGCTGCGCCAACAGCGTTTCGTAACCTTCCAGCCCCAAAATCGGGCTCAGCTTTTCTTTGGTAGTCGTGAAGCGAAACGGTCCCAGCCCAATGTAATCGACCCCAGCGGCTACCAGACCTTCGATATCGGCAAACGTGTTGGCCGTGCCGCCGATGATGAACTCCGGGCCGAGCAGGGCACGGGCCTCGGTGGGCGCCATGTCTTCCTTGCCCAGGTGCACCCCATCGGCCCCGATTTCCAGCGCCAGTTGTGGGTTGTCGTTGACAATGAAGGTGGCGCCATACTCGCGGCACACGGCTTGCGTCTCCAGCGCCAGCTGCTTCCACTGGGGGTAGGGCGTGTTCTTCACACGCAGCTGCACCCAGCGCACGCCGCCCGCGCAGGCACGTTCGGCGTGCTCAGGGGAAGTGGTGATATAATGAAGGTTACTGATTTGCATGATCGTATTGATTCTGAAAATGATATCCCAGCAACGTCTCGTTGCTGGCCAGCACCCGCGCCGTGTATTCCTTGCCCAAGCGGCAGGCATCCACCAACGACTCGCCCCGCGCCAGCCCCGCCACAATGGCCGCCGACAACACGCAGCCGCTGCCGTGTTTCTCACCGTGGGGTAGGCGGGGCCCCGCAAAGCGCGCCACCTCCCGGCCGCGCTGGTAGAGCACGTCTACGGCTTCAGCGCTATCGGCGTGGCCGCCTTTCAGCCGCCGCGGCTGCTTCTGCCGCCGTAGCGGCAGCGGGCCAAAGGCGCTGCATTTCGGGCTGGTTGGGCGTCAGTAGGGTCAAGCCGCTGCACAGTTGCGCCACCAGCTCCGGCGGCGGACCGGCATGAAAATCGTAGCCGGCGCTGGCCTTCAGCACCGGGTCCCACACCAGTCCGATGGCCGGATTCTGCGTCCGTAGCCACTGCAACAGGCGAGGCAGCTCGGCCAAGTTTTCCAGTAAGCCAATCTTCGCCCACTCCACCCGGAAGCGCGTGAGTAGCGGCTTGGCTTGCGCCTGAATATCGGCCAACGGCACCCACTGCACGCGCTCAAATGTCACGTCGGTCTGTACCGTGAGGGCCGTGCACACGCCGAAGCCGTACGCGCCGAGTTGCTCAAACGTCTTGCAATCAGCCAGTAAGCCGGCTCCGCCGCTAGGGTCGAAACCGGCGAGGCTGAGGACGTAGGGGCGGGGTGGTTGGGGCATTGGATTGTTTTCTCAGAACGTCATGCTGAGCGAAGCGGAGCGTAGTCGAAGCATCTCTACCGCTTCGTTACTATGTGTTTGGAAGTTGCTACCGGGCGTCAGCACGCGAGATTCCTCCCGCTGGTCGGAATGACGTTTGAACGAAGCGGTAGAGATGCTTCGACAAGCTCAGCATGACGGTCTTTTTCTATGGCTTACAAATAAATCTCGCTCCCCTTTTCCACGAACTCCCGCGACTTCTCCACCAAGCCTTTTGTCAGGGCTTCGGCGGCGGTCAGGTCCTGGCTAGCGGCGAAATCGCGCACTTCCTGCGTGATTTTCATGGAGCAGAAATGCGGGCCGCACATCGAGCAGAAGTGCGCTACCTTGGCGCCGTCGGCGGGTAGGGTTTCGTCGTGGTATGCACGGGCGGTGTCGGGGTCCAGGCTCAGGTTGAACTGGTCTTCCCACCGGAACTCGAAGCGGGCTTTGCTCAGGGCGTTGTCGCGGTACTGGGCTCCCGGGTGGCCTTTGGCAAGGTCGGCGGCGTGGGCGGCAATCTTGTAGGCAATTACGCCGTCTTTCACGTCCTGCTTGTTGGGTAGGCCGAGATGTTCCTTGGGCGTCACGTAGCAGAGCATGGCCGTGCCAAACCAGCCAATCATGGCCGCCCCAATGGCCGAGGTGATGTGGTCGTAGCCGGGCGCAATGTCCGTTGTGAGTGGGCCGAGGGTGTAGAACGGCGCTTCGTGGCACTCCTTCAGTTGCTTTTCCATGTTCTGCTTGATCAGGTGCATGGGCACGTGGCCAGGGCCTTCAATCATCACCTGCACATCGTGTTGCCAGGCAATTTTGGTCAGCTCACCCAGGGTTTCCAGTTCGGCAAACTGCGCCGCGTCGTTGGCGTCGGCAATGGAGCCGGGGCGCAGGCCGTCGCCCAGCGAAAAGGCCACGTCGTAGGCCTTCATAATCTCGCAGATTTCCTCGAAATGCGTGTATAGAAAGCTTTCTTTATGATGCGCCAGGCACCACTTCGCCATAATGGAGCCGCCCCGCGATACGATACCCGTCACGCGCTTGGCCGTCATCGGAATGTAGGGTAGGCGCACCCCGGCGTGAATGGTGAAGTAGTCGACGCCCTGCTCGGCCTGCTCGATGAGCGTGTCGCGGAACAGCTCCCAGGTGAGGTCCTCGGCCTTGCCGTTCACCTTCTCCAAAGCCTGATAAATGGGCACCGTACCCACCGGCACCGGACAGTTGCGGATAATCCACTCGCGGGTTTCGTGGATGTTCTTGCCGGTGCTCAAATCCATCAGCGTATCGCCACCCCAGCGGCAGCTCCACACGGCCTTATCTACCTCTTCCTCAATGCTCGACGTCACGGCCGAGTTGCCGATGTTGGTGTTGATTTTCACCAGAAAGTTGCGCCCAATAATCATCGGCTCGCTTTCCGGGTGGTTGATATTGGACGGAATTACGGCCCTACCCGCCGCTACTTCATCGCGCACAAACTCCGGCGTGATGTGGCCCTGCGGCGTGTTGGCCCCAAAGCTGTGGCCGCGGTGCTGCACCCGCAGCGCATCATCGGCGGCTAGTTGGTCGATGCGCTGGTTTTCCCGAATGGCGATGTACTCCATCTCGGGCGTGATGATGCCCTGCCTGGCGTAGTGCATCTGCGACACATTGCGGCCCGCCTTGGCCCGCAACGGCGGCCGGATGTGCTCGAAACGCAGATGATCCAGCGCGGTATCAGCCGCCCGCTGCTGCCCGTAGTCCGATGAGGTACCGGGTAGTGCTTCCACGTCTTCCCTACCCAAAATCCACTCCTCGCGCAGGCGCGGCAGGCCTTTCTTCAGGTCGATTTCGATGTTGGGGTCGGTGTAGGGGCCGCTGGTGTCGTACACCGTCACGGGCGGGTTCTGCTCCGTAGGGCTCACGAAATCGAACTTACGCTCGGTGTCACTCAGCATGATTTCGCGCATCGCCACCCGCAGGTTGGGGTAGAGTTGGCCGGGAACGTAGAGTTTGCGCGAGCCGGTGAGCGGCTGGCGTTCCACCAGCGTCTGCTGGGGTGCCTGGTCTTTCTTTTTCATGGGCAGTAGGGGCGCCTTGCAGGCGCCCGCTTGGTGTGGGTTGGGAATAGAAAAGCTAGCGCCTGTCATTCCGAGCACAGCGAGGAATCTGGGTGAAATCGTTGCAGATATTTATAGGCCTTCCGCACTCGTTCGGCTATGCCGAGTGAGCTTTTTGCTTGAGGGGCTCTGCCCCGAATCCGGCTGCGTCGCTGGCGTTCTATTGGCCTGACGATTGGCAGACGCGCGCAGCAGAGCTGCTGGGGCATAGTCCTCACTCGGCTCAGCCGAGCGAGTGCGTAAAAGCAGATACTTAATCAGATTCCTCGCTGTGCTCGGAATGACATCAGCCGCCCTGCGTGGCGCGGATGACAGTGATGCGGTCCTGGGCGTGCAGGGCGTGGCCGGGCCACTCGGCGCGGGGCACTACGGCGTCGTTCACGGCCACGGCAATGCCGCGCTGCTCAGCGAGCTGCAAGTCGAGGAGGGTATCGGCCAGCGTGGGGGTAGGGAGGCGGGCTTCGTGCGGTTTATTGTTGACATAGAGAAGCATACAAGCAACAGGTAGTTGGTTGGCTGTCAGAAACAATAAACTTCAGGTGGCGCACGCCCATACGGGCCCAATGGCGCCCGCTTCTTGCACTTTTCCCTTCGCCAGCATTACCTGGATCAGGTTCCAAGGGTATTTCTCAGTCCCGCATATGGCAGAACACCCCTAAAGTTTACTGGCCGTAAGGTAGGAGTAATTTTGAAAGGTGCGCAAAGTCAGGCCGCTATAAAATTCGGGCTTCCTGTTGCCAGAACGCCTGTATGCATGGGGTAGGGGCACAACATTTTGTGTCTCGTCGTTGCTGATGTTGTTTACCAAGTGGGGTTCCAATCGTCCGACGACGAGACACAAAATGTTGTGTCTCTACCCCGTACACGACCAAAACCTGGCAGAAGCCGAAGATTTTCGGGAACCCAACCGCCTCGCATGTTGTATCTTTGCGGTTATGATAGAGCTGCCCGTAATTTCCAAGCGCGACATTCGCAAACTCACCCCCGACGAGCTAAAAACCTTCATGGTAGCGCACGGCGAAAAGCCGTTCCGTGCCAAGCAGGTAGTGGAATGGCTGTGGAAGAACACGGCCAGCTCCTTCGAGGAAATGAACAATATCTCGCTGGCCACCCGCGAGCTGCTGGCCCAGCACTTCGTCATCAATGGCGTGCAGGTGCAGAACAAGCAGCTCTCGAACGACGGCACCATCAAGTCGGCGTTTCGGCTCTACGATGGCAACGTGGTAGAGGGCGTACTCATCCCCCACGACACGCGCATGACGGCCTGCATCTCCTCGCAGGTAGGGTGCTCACTCACGTGTAAGTTTTGTGCTACCGGCTACATGGACCGCAAGCGCAACCTCGACGCGGCCGAGATTTACGACCAAGTAGTACGCATCCGGGAGCAGTGCGAGGCGCAGTACGGCACGCCGCTCACCAACATTGTGTACATGGGCATGGGCGAGCCGCTGCTGAACTACGCCAACGTGGTGGAAAGCGTGCGCCGCATCACCGCCCCCGATGGCCTGAACATGGCGCCGCGCCGCATTACCATCAGCACCGCCGGCATTGCCAAGATGATCAAGAAGCTGGCCGACGACGACGTGAAAGCCAACCTGGCCCTCTCCCTGCACGCGCCCAACGATGCCAAGCGCAACGAAATCATGCCTATCAACGAGGCCAACTCGCTGGCGGCGCTGAAGGAGGCGTTGCAGTACTACCACCAGAAAACCGGCCGCAAAGTCACCTACGAATACATCGTGTTCGAGAGCTTCAACGACACGCTACAGGATGCCGAGGAGCTGTTTCAGATTTCGAAGTGGCTACCCTGCAAGGTGAACCTGATCGAGTACAACCCCATCGAAAACGCCAACTACATAAACACGGCCGATGACAAGCTGATGGCCTTCCACAAGTACCTGGCCGACCGGGGCGTACAAACCAACGTGCGCCGCTCGCGCGGCAAGGACATCGACGCGGCCTGCGGGCAGCTGGCGGTGAAGGAAAAGGCCGAGGTAGCCGCGTAAGCACTGTAACCACCGACCTCGTTTCATAGCAAAAAGGCCCGCCATTCTCTGGAATGGTGGGCCTTTTTGGTTGTAGCTTACATCACTTCTTTGGTTGCCCAAAGCGTAGTGCTACATCCAGATACACTGGGTACAAATAGCCAAAGGCACCTCCCCCTTCGAAAGGAGCCACGTAAAAGGATCCTATATTGAAGGTAGTACGGGGCCAGCCCAGGCGTATGCCATATAAACCTCCTACCCCACCCGCTCCCTGCACAAACAGGTAGTTTTCTGACACCAGCGACACACGGTTTGTGATGCGTTTCGCCCCACCTAGCAGCACTACAGGCGTGCGGCGAAAGCCCCCTTGGCCCGAAAAACCGTAGCCAAGGCCCATGGTCAGGTTGTCGTCGGCGGTACCATAGGTGGCTAGGCCATACGCAATACCAGCCCCAAAACCACTTCCGTTATCGTAATCAAAGTCCGGGATGCGAGCTATCAATGCGCCTACTCCCACGTCCCACTTATCGCTTACTTTAGTGGTCAGCTTGGGCGTGAGAGCAACTACCTGGTTACCCAGTCCAATGCCAGGAATTGCCGATGCTAACAGGCCAATAGAAAAGTTGTCGGTGACGCCGTAGTTGGCTCCTAGAAGAAAGATATCGATATTCTGCACATAGCCTTCGCCCTTGCGTAGGCTGCGGGCGGTAGGCGCAAAGAACAACCGGTTGCCGTTGCCTACATCATCACGCACCCTTCCGCCTTTGTTTACCTCTAAGGACACGTAGCGTTTAATATCTACTCGCTGCACCGTTACCCGCCCCAAATCAGGCGTATCAAAATCGGCACTAGTCAACGTTAGGCCCACCAAATTTCCTTTGAAAGAAGTGCCATTGTGCAGCGTTATCTGGTAGGTACTCCCCAGCACCAACTCAGGATTATTACCGGTCGACGTTACGGCGTTCAGACCAACCAACGGCGCGCCTCCTTGGGAACCGCCCCCCAGCTCGCGCGCCCGGTTTTCGACCATAAAATGGGTAGTCGCAAACTCCTCGCTTGTGAAAGGGCGCTGCACCAAACGGCCATCGCGCAATTGCGTGTTCAGCGTTAGGGTGCTATCCGGAGCTAGGCGCTGGGTGAAATAGGCGTAGCGAAAATTCCCGGTGGCGTAGTATGGAAACAACCCATACGTAGCTTTTTCCTGTGGACTAATCGTGTCGCCTACTATCGGGCTAATGGATAGAATGCGCGTTGGAGGGGCCGTTTCTTGCTGGGCATACGCAGTGGTACACTGCATAATAAGGGCGCACAGTAGAAGGGGGAGGAGTAGCAAACGTTTCATAATGATTGGATGAATAAGAAAATCATCCAAACATATCGTTCTATCTATGCACTAGCACAACATAGCGCAAAGAACCGTTAGCAACATCAGACTCTTACGAACAGCATGTTGCCGCGTTTTTATTTTCACAAGTATTTCATTATAAGAAACTTGCTAAAATAAAAACGCGGCAAATCAGACTTCTATATTCTACTTGCGCTTGTTGTCCCGCCACGCACCCTCGGGTTCCGGGCGGCCATTGTCTACACTGGCTTCCGTTTTGTGAAAGGGTACTTCGCGGGTTTCGATGCGCACAGCATGGCGCTTGGGCTGCACGGCTTGCCCATAGGCAGCGGCGTATTCCTGAGTGAACTCAGCCCCGAAGAAAATGATGAGCGAGGAATAGTAGATCCAAACCAGCAGTATGATGATGGAACCAGCCGCGCCATAAGCCGAGCCGGGGTCAAAGCTGGATATATAAAAAGATATCAAATACTTACCCAACAAAAACAGTGCGCCGGTAATCAGAGCCCCAATGCGCACGTCGCGCCAGCGGATAATGGCATCGGGAAGGTAACGGTAGATCATGGCGAACAGTAAGCTGGTTACCCCCAACGATACCACAAAGTCAATTACCTTAATCAGCACCACCGTGATACCGGGTAGAACCTGGGATAAATAGTCCGTGAAGAACGTAAGCAAGGCGCTGATAACGAACGACATCAGCAAGAGCAGCGCCACACTCAGAATCAAGCCAAACGATAGGAGCCGGTCGCGCACGAAGTTCCAGGCACTACCTGCGGTGGTATCGGGCTTGGCCTTCACATTCCAGATGCTGTTGATGCTCTCCTGCAACGTCACGAAGAACGTGGTAGCAGCAAAAATCAGCGTGCCGATACCGATAATAGCTGAGATGCCACCTTGTTTTTGCTGGTTGAAGGTGAGGATAGACTCCTGAATTGTGGCGGCGGCCTTGGCGCCTACCAAGCCATCAATCTGAGTGAACAGCTTCCCTGTCACGGCGTCCTGTTCCATAAATGTGCCGGCCGCCGTGATGACGATAAGCAGTAGCGGCGGCAGCGAAAAAATAGCGTTATACGCCAGTGCCCCCGCCAGCCGCAAGGAGTTGTTATCTATAAAATTACTAGCAGTGCATTTGAGGATAGAGCCCAAATTAGCAGCGGTATACCGAGTTGCCATGCAGCAGTGGTTACAGGTGAATATTGCTACTACTACGCACTACCCGCACATGAGTTAGTTACCTGGGCCGTTGCAGCACCCAGCGGAGCGTTTGGATAGACGCCGCACGCAAGGCCGCCGCCAGCTCTGCATCGTCCTGAAAATGCAGCTGTTGCAGCACGCACGCTTCTACGCTCACCGCAAACTCTGGGGTAGCAAATGGCCACGGCGCTATCACCACCGGTGCCTCGGGAGCAGGGCGTTGCACCTGGTAGCGTCGCCCGTCCGGCCCCTTGCTAATTTCGAGGGCGCGCCCCTGCTCGGGTAGCTCCTGGCGGCAGAGTATCAGGGAAAGTCGGTCGCACCATTGCAGTAGGGCATAGGCCTGTTGGGCTTCGGCTAGGGTTACACCTAGCGCGTGACGCCACTGCTGTTGCCGGGTCTTTTGCTCGTCCAGGAAGGCATCCTGCACGACACTTTGCCCACGCTGGGGTTCGTACAGAAAGCTCAGGTGCAGGCTGGTGAGCAGGCTACGCCACTGCCCTTGGAAGCGGGCGGCGTGCATTACGCCCTCGGCTTGCTCCAGAGAAAAGTCTTTTTGGGTGAAATCGGCGGGGGCGCCGGCAGCGGTGAGGCCGTAGTGGCCGTGCCAGCGCTGCTGCTCATCGTCGTGCTGAGTGGTAGCGGCCAGCAGCCCTACCCAGCGGTCGGAGGGTAGGAAGGGCGGCCACTGCCAGGCCAGTTGCGCAGCCAGCAGGGCGTGGGCCTGCTGGTAAATAACCTGCCAGCCGGTAGGAATAGAATTGACAATCATGCGAGGATGTTTCTCGCAGGAGTACGCAAGGAAAAGGCGCGGAGGTTCGCAGCACACCAGAATTGGTACATGCTGCAAACCTCCGCGCCTTTTTTAAGCAGAATCGCTTAGAAGCTGTTTGAGTTAAATCGGTGGGCCGTTGAAAGGGTGTAGAGACGCCTACTTGCGTCTCATCATTGAATGAGATGAGGTTTTATAACACAGTTGGCGCATGCGACGAGACGCAAGTATGCGTCTCTACACGTTCCTATTGAACTCAAACAGCCTCTTAGGCTACACGCTCACGGCCAGATGCGCCAGCATATCAACCGTCATCTTATCGAGGTCAAACTCCGGCTGCCAGCCCCAATCCTGGCGGGCCTGGGAATCGTCGATGCTGCGGGGCCAGGAGTTGGCAATCTGCTGCCGGGAGTCGGGGCGGTAGGAGATGGCGAAGTCCGGTATGTGGCGCTGGATGCTGGCCGCAATTTCCTGGGGCGAGAAGCTCATGCCGCTCAAATTGTAGCTGGAGCGCACTTTGATTTGCTCAACAGGAGCATGCATCAGATCCAGGGTAGCACGCAGCGCATCAGGCATATACATCATGGGCAGCTCCGTGTCGGCTTGCAGAAAGCATTCGAAGTCATCGCCGGCCACGGCTTTATGGTAGATGTCCACGGCGTAGTCGGTGGTGCCGCCGCCGGGCAGGCTCTTGTAGCCAATGAGGCCGGGGTAGCGCAGGCTACGCACATCGAGGCCGTGCTTCTGATGGTACCACTCGCACCACTGCTCGCCAGCCAATTTGCTGATGCCATACACCGTATTAGGGTTCATGACGGTGAGCTGAGGCGTATTGTTGTGGGGCGTATTGGGGCCAAACACGGCAATGCTGCTGGGCCAGTACACCTGCGCCACCTTGTACTCCACGGCCACATCCAACACGTTCAGGAGGCCATCCATGTTCAGCTTCCAGGCAACCTGCGGGTGTTTTTCGGCGGTGGCGGAGAGCATAGCCACCAAGTGGTAAATCTGGCGCGGGCGGTACTGCTGCACCAGGGCAAACAGGCGGGGGCGGTCCAGCACGTCCAGCAGCTCAAATGGCCCATCGGCCAGCAGATCTGGCTGCTGGGGCGGGCGCACGTCGGCGGCTATTACCTGGGCCGCGCCGTAGCGCTGGCGCAGTGCCTCCGTGAGTTCCAGGCCCAGCTGGCCGCAAGCGCCGATAACGAGAATGGTAGCAGGTTCGATGGAAGGGGTGGCCATAGAAAACAGGGGGTAGGAAAACGTGAGGCGGGTGGGTAGTGGGTGCAAAGATACCGGGTAGGCAACTTATGTGCCGCTACCCAGCCCGCACGCATTAACTCGTTTGTAAGCAAACCATTGCGTACTTTGAAGCCGAATACTAGTCACTATCTGCTCTTATGTCGCGCTGCCTTATTATCCTCTTTTGCCTGCTGCTATCAACCTGGTCACTCCAAGCACAGCCCGCGAGTCCCTACCGCAACCTGGTAATGGAAGGCGGCGGCATCTGCGGCATTGCCTACGGTGGAGCCTTGCAAGTGCTGGAGGAGCAAGGCGTACTGGCGGGTATCCGGCGGGTAGGGGGCACGTCGGCGGGGGCTATTCAGGCGGCGCTGCTGGCCGTGGGCTACTCGCCCCAGCAGATTGTCGACATCATCGACCAGACGCCCGTACAGCGCCTCAACGACGGGCGGTTTATCTTCTTCGGGGGTAGCAACCGCCTGCTGAAGCAGTACGGCTGGTACCGCGGCGACCAATTCACGCAGTACCTCAGCGAGCTGGTAGCGAAGCAAACCCACCAGCCTGACCTTACACTGGCCCAACTGCACCAGCTGGCCCTCGCGCAGCCTACCCTCTACCGCGACCTGTACACCACTGGCACCAACCTTACTACCCAGCGCGTGCAGGTGTTCAGCTACGAAACCAACCCCGACCTGCGCGTGGCCGACGCCGTGCGCATCAGCATGAGTATTCCGCTGTACTTCCGGGCGGTGCTGCTTGATGAGCAAGGCCGGGTGGTGACGCGCCCCGCCAAAGGGCAGCCAGTGCAGGTGCTGGTAGATGGCGGCTTGCTGGCCAACTACCCCATCGACCTGTTTGATGCCCCGCGCTACCAGCCAGCGGGCACGGGTAGTGCCGAACGCCAGGCCAACCCCGAAACGCTGGGCCTGCGCCTCGACCGCGCCGAACAGATTGCGGTGGACACGCTGCCCGGCGGACGGCAGCAGCTGGCCCCCTACCCCATCCGCAACTTCGGTTCCTACATGGGCGCGCTCTATTCTGTGGCCATCGAGAATCTGAACCCGACCCAGCCCTTGGACTGGACGCGCACGGTGAGCATCAGCACGGCGGGCTTCAACCCCAAAATCAAGCGGCTGACGGCGGCGCAGAAGCAGCTGCTGGTGCAGAGCGGCCGGGAGGGCGCAGCGGCCTTCTGCGCGCGCGGCCGGGCGGCGCGCTAACCGCCCAACGCTGGTGAGCCGGGCAGCAAACAAGCTGAAAGGCAGGAGCTTTTTCGCAGTCCGGATTGTTGAGGAAAACGTATGGATACCTGACGGCACGAAGCTTTTTCGGCCGCTGATGCCTTCATCTTGTTTTCTCTTCGCTCATGAAAATCTTCCAAACCGTACTGCTTTTTCTGGCTACTCTTGCCTCCACGGCCTGCGCTCAGCAACAGTCGCCTAATGCGCTGAAGCCCGCGCCCCTACCCAAGAATACGCAGGGCCTAGAAGTGGCTACGTTTGCCGGGGGTTGCTTCTGGAGCGTGCAGGAAACGTTTCGGGAGGTGCGCGGCGTACGCGAAACGCTGGCGGGCTACGCCGGTGGCAAGGCTCAAAATCCTACCTATGAAGAAGTAGCCGGCCAGGGAACTGGTCACGCCGAGTCGGTGCAGGTGTACTACGACCCCAAGCAGGTGAGCTACCAGCAGCTGCTCGACGTGTTCTTTCTGGGTGCCCACAACCCCACGGAGCTGAACTACCAGGGCCCCGACCGCGGCCCGGAGTATCGCTCGGTGGCCTTCTACCGCACGCCCCAGGAAAAGCAGCAGATTGAGGCTGAAATCAAGAAAATCAACGCCTCGCACCACTATGGCAGTGAGCCGGTAGTAACGCAGGTGACGTCCCTCCAAAAGTTCTGGCCCGCCGAGGGCTACCACCAGGGCTTCTACCGCGAAAACCCCAATCAGTCTTATATCGCCAACGTGTCGCGGCCCAAGGTGGAGAAGTTTCGCAAGGCATTTCCCAACCTGTTGAAAGCCGACGTGGCAGCCCGCTAAGTCTGGTTTTAGCTCAGCCCGGCTTGTGTACGGGGTAGAGACACAACATTTTGTGTCTCGTCGTTGCTGCTGTTGTTTAGCCAGCGCTTCAACGCGGGTCGCTCAACGACGAGACATAAGAAAGATGTCGTGTCTATACTCCGCACATGCTGCCGAGGGCCGCAGCATCCGTATCGGAACGCGTAATTTTGCGTTATTCATCCCTTCACTACCCACTACCCTATGTACGCTACCCTGCAACCCGACCTCGAACAGCAGCTTCAGGAAATCAAAGACAACGGCCTCTATAAAAAGGAGCGCGTGATAACCTCGCCCCAGGGCGCCGAAATTGAGACAAAGGAAGCGGGCGAGGTATTGAACTTCTGCGCCAACAATTACCTGGGGCTGTCGTCGCATCCGGAGGTGGTGAAGGCAGCTAAAGAGTCCATTGATACGCACGGCTACGGCATGTCGTCGGTGCGCTTCATCTGCGGCACGCAGGATATTCACAAAGAGCTGGAGCAGAAGCTGGCCGAGTTTCTAGGCACCGAGGACACCATTCTCTACGCCGCTGCTTTTGATGCCAACGGCGGCGTGTTCGAGCCGCTGTTTAATGAGCAGGACGCCATTATTTCCGATGCGCTCAACCACGCCAGCATCATCGACGGGGTGCGCCTGTGCAAGGCCCAGCGCTACCGCTACCAGCACAATAATATGCATGACCTGGAAAAGCAGCTCCAGGACGCCCAGGCTAAGGGCACTCGCCACCGCATCATCGTCACCGACGGCTCGTTCTCCATGGACGGCACCATTGCGCAGCTCGACAAAATCTGTGACCTGGCTGATAAGTATGAGGCGCTGGTGATGATTGACGAATGCCATTCGATGGGCTTCCTGGGCAAAACTGGCCGCGGCACCCACGAGTACCGCGACGTGATGGGTAGGGTCGACATCATTACCGGCACGCTGGGCAAGGCGCTGGGTGGGGCCATGGGCGGCTTCACTTCGGGCCGCAAGGAAATCATTGAGATGCTGCGCCAGCGCAGCCGGCCCTACCTGTTCTCCAACACACTGGCCCCGGCCATTGTGGGTGCCTCCCTGCGTGTGCTGGAGCTGCTCACTGAAAGCACCCAGCTTCGCGACCAGCTCGAAGAGAACACCAAGTACTTCCGCACCAAGATGACGGAAGCTGGTTTTGATATCCGGCCGGGCGAGCATCCCATTGTGCCCGTCATGCTCTACGACGCCAAGCTGAGCCAGGAATTTGCGGCCAAAATGCTGGAAAAAGGCATATACGTGGTGGGCTTCTACTACCCCGTGGTGCCGCAGGGCCAGGCCCGCATCCGGGTGCAGCTCTCGGCTGCCCACACGCGTGCCCATCTGGATAAGGCTATTGCCGCGTTTATTGAGGTAGGGCAGGAGTTGGGTACGCTCAAGGACAGGGCCGCCGCCGCCGAAACCACGCCTGGTCAAGTGGTGACCAACACGCCGTAAGCACTACTTATACAACAATGAGCATATAAGGGAAGCCTCTATTGTCCTATATTGGGACAATAGAGGCTTTTTTACGTCTCTTAAGACGTGTAATTACCACTTATAAATATAATTATATTAATATAAAATACAATAAATTGTGATGTATATTATAATTAAATCAATAAATACTATAACTTATGTAAATAAAATTTATATTTTAATAAGTTAAAATATAAATTTGCAGCAGTAAAAATCCACCTGCCGCTTCTTCTTCTGTACTAACATGTCCGTCTTATCTCTTGGCCGTTGCAACGGCTTTGTGCACTCTGTTGTGCCTTATCTGTTTATTTTTTTAATTATAACAGGAATTACTGGTACTAATTCAGCCTTCGGGCAGAATAGCACTCCCCGAGCTTACACTGTAACTACCCAAACTAGTAGCCAGTGGTTCAATTTATCTGATGACGAAACGTTGACCATCCCAAGCAACATCACTTTTACGGGCAGCATCAATTGGAACGGCGCCAACTGCAAAGTGTACAATAATGGGACTTGGCAGGGTAATGATGTTAATGTGGGTCCCAAGGGAGCCATCTATACGTCGGCTACTAGCATCACCAAGTTGGGGAATATCACCCTCGGCAGTGGGGCTGTTGTTTCAAACTTAGGTAGCCTACAAGCGGGCGTGAACTGGAACGGTACCAACGCTTCTATTACTACCAAGGGAAACTGGACCTGCACGGGCAATATCCCGGTGGGGCAAAACGGTACGCTCACCATCGACAAGGGAGGCAGCATTTCGTGCAAAGACTTGAACCTCAACAGCACGGGCGCCACTGTGTACAACTGGGGTCAGCTGACCCTCGAGAACTGCCAGACGGCCAGCGCCACCACGATACGCAACTACAGCCGCTGCACCGTGAGCGGCCATACTAACAATACCGGCAAGCTCTACAACGAGGGCTACTGGAAATGTAAGGATTACAACAACACCACCACAACCAACAACTGCGGCACCATGGAGGTGAGCAACAGCTACCATAACAACGGCAGTAGCGTACTCGTCAATTCCGGTAAGCTGGAAACGCACGAGCTCATTAATGATGGCGATGTGCAGGGCCCCACGGATGGCAAAAGCGTTGGCAAAGTGATAGTAGACAGCCAATGGGGCTATCAGCTATGCCGCCAGAATGGCGCGGGCAAGTTTGCCATGGTAGGCCGCCTCGACCTGAGCCGATGCAGTCCGGGCCTGTTCAGCACCTTTCTTTCCTGGCTGATTGGTATCAACGGGTGGGATATTCAAACGGGGGCACTGGGCGGGTACTACTCCTACAACACCAATTTGCAGACCGGAGGATGCACCGACCAGGTGTTGCCGGTGGAGCTGGTGAGCTTCACGGCGCAGGTGCGGGGCGCGGCCGTGGGGCTGGCGTGGCGTACCAGCTCGGAGAAAAACAACGACCACTTTGTGGTGGAGCGCAGCGCCGATGGCCGTACGTTTCAGCCGCTGACTACCGTGCAGGGTGCTGGCACTACCTCCGCTACCACCAATTACACTGCTACCGATGCCCACCCACTGTCGGGCCTAAGCTACTACCGCCTGCAACAGCTAGACCTGGATGGCAGTGTGCACTACGCCCCCATCATCAGTGTGCAGGTAGCGGCTACGACCCTTGCCCCAACTAGCCTCTTGAAAGCCTACCCCAACCCCACCACCGACCACCTGATGCTAGACCTGCGCAACCTGACGGCAGGTGCCACGCGCGCGCAGCTGCGCAACTTGGCCGGGCAGGTAGTGCTGGAGCAGCCCGTAGCAGATGGCACTACGCCCGAGCTGTCGTTGGCGGCGCTACCGGCTGGCGTCTATCTGCTACAAGTGCACACGGCTACTGCTCCGCTTACGCAACGCCTCGTGAAGCAGTAGCAAAGCGCTGGGTAGGCGGGCATGGGTGAAACCAGCCAGCCATAATCTTGTATTTTTGGGTTGCCCGGTCAGATTCTGGCCGGGCAACCCTTTTTTTGTTGCCCGTTGCTGGTTCCATCCCGTGCGGCGGGTAGTCGCTCCTCTATCCCTACCCTATGTCTTTTCGCTCTGTTTTGGCGGCTGTGCTGCTGACGGCATCCGGCACGCTGTCGGCCTTTTCTGGCCCTACCCCGCCGCCCGCCAAGCCCACAGTCATTCTGTTTGTGGGCAATAGCTTCTTTCACGGGGCTTTTCAGCCGGTGCTGAGCTACAACGCCGCCGCTATCACCGACGAGAACTATGAGCGGAACGGCAAGGGGCAGCGCCGCCACCAGTATGAGCACAGAGAAGGACCGTGGGGCGGCATTCCGGGTATTTTCAAGAAGCTCACTGATGAAGCCGGGCTGAACTACGAGGTGCACTTGGAAGCCATCAGCGGTCAAACCCTGAAATTTCACTACGACAGTGCCCTGGCCGTGATTCAGCAACCGCAGTGGGACAAGGTGGTGATGCACGATTACAGCACCGGGCCAGTGCCCACGCGCCACGGCGGCTACCCGACGCGGTTCGCGGAGTATGCCAACCGCCTAGAGAAGGCCATCCACCAGGCCAACCCCAGGGCGCAGGTGTATCTCTACGAAACCTGGGCCCGCGCCGACCAGAGCTACACGCCCAAAGGCGGCTACGCGGGCCTACCCGTCGACTCCATGACCAGCGACCTGCACCGCGCCTACTACCGCGAGGTGGCCCAGAATGGCCACATGGCCGGCGTGGCCCCCGCCGGCGACGCCTGGCTGCGCGCCATCGAAACGGGCGTGGCCATGCGCAACCCCTACCAACCCACGGCCAGCAAAATCAACCTGTGGGGTAGGGACAACTACCACCCCAGCCAGTGGGGCGCCTACCTCAACGCGTGCGTGCTGTTTGGCGAAATAACCGGCCGCGACCCGCGCCAGCTCGGCGCAAAAGAGCAAGCCGCCGCCGATTTGGGCATTGCGCCGGAGCAGGCCGTTGCGTTACAGCGCGTGGCCTACGAGCAGTTGCAGGCAGCTCAGAAACAAGAGGGTAGCAAGAAGAAAAAGAAGGAGAAAAGCCGGAAAAAGCAGAAAAGCTAAAGCACACGATGCTATACAGCCTGTCATGCTTCGGCTCCACTCAGCATGACGGGCTATAGTACAGTCAAACAGAACTTTTTACCGCCCCTTATGCGGCCAAGTCGGCGGGGGCAGTAGCGGCGCGGGGGGCGGCGTTGAACAGGAACTCGTTGAGGCGGGCGCGCAGGTCGGCGGGGGCCAGATTGCGGAATACCTCCCCGCTGCGCACCAGCGACACCTGCCCGGTTTCCTCACTCACCACCAGCACCACGGCGTCCGTTATTTCGGTAAGGCCAATGGCGGCGCGGTGACGCAGGCCCATGGAGGCGGGCACATCAGGATTTTCGCTCACGGGCAGAATGCAGCGAGCAGCGTTGATGCGGCCGTTGGCGATAATCACGGCGCCGTCGTGCAGGGGACTGGTTTTGTTGAAAATACTCATCAGCAGGCGTTTGCTGATGGCGGCGTCAATCAGGTCGCCGGAGTCGGCGTAGAACTTCAGCTCCGTAGACAAAGTGAAGGCAATAAGCGCCCCCGTGTTTTTGCCCGACAAGCTTTTGGCGGCTTCCACGAAAGGCGTGATGCTCATGCGCTGCCCGCCGGTTTCGCGGCGCCACGAAAACATGCGCACCCGCTCCAGAGCCGTGGCCTTGCCAATGTTCAACAAAAACCGTCGAATTTCCTGCTGAAATAGCACCACCGACGCAATAACGCCCACGCTCATAAACTGCCCCAGAATGCTGGTCAGCAGCTCCATGCCGGCCGCTTTCACCACCAAGTAGGTGAGGTAGAGCGACATCAGCCCCAGGAAAATTTTTAGGGCCACGCTGCCGGTCAGCAGCTTGTAGAGCTGGTAAAACAGCACCGTCACGAGCAGCACATCGACAACGTCGATCCAGCCGATGCGCAGGAAGCCGATGGCAAAAGAGCTACTCACGGGGAAAGCGGAAAGGAGAGGTGGGTAGGGTAGGAGTTCGATACGAGGTGAATGGTTTGCATGGCCTCGGCTACATCATGTACGCGCAGCAAGCGGGCACCGTTGAGAAGAGCCATGGTATTAACGGCCACCGTGCCGCTGAGGGCGGCGTCGGGGGTGAGGCCAAATGGTTTATAGAGCATGGCCTTACGCGAAAGGCCGGCCAGAATGGGTAGGCCCAGCACGCGCAGCTCGGGCAGGCGGCGTAGCAGCTCGTGATTTTGGGCCGCCGTCTTGGCAAACCCAAAACCGGGGTCGAGCAGCACGTCGCGCACGCCGAAGGCGCGCAGCTGGGCTAATTTGTCGCGGAAATAACGCACAAGCTCCGTAACGATGTCGCCGCTATATTCAGTATGTTGAATCATCGTTTGGGGCGTGCCGCGCATGTGCATGAGCACGTAGGGCGTGTGCAGACGGCCAGCCGTAGACAACATTTCATCGTCGAGGGTACCGCCGCTGATGTCGTTGAGGATGTCGGCGCCGGTGGCTACGGCCTCGGAGGCCACCCCGGCCCGAAAGGTGTCAATGGAAATAAACACATCCGGAAAAGCCCGCCGCACGGCCTCAATGGCGGGCAGCACGCGGCGTTTTTCTTCGTCGATGCTGATGTTCTCGGCACCGGGGCGGGAGGAGTAGCCGCCCAAATCGAGTACGGCGGCTCCGGCCTGAATCATGGTTTCGGCGCGGCGCAGCAGGTCGGCATCAGAGCCTACCCTGCTGCCTTCAAAGAACGAATCGGGGGTGAGGTTGAGGATGCCCATCACCTGCGGGCGGCGCAAATCCAGCACCCGGCCGTGAGGGCAGCGCAGGGTTTGCCTCGGCGAAAAACACGTATCTTGCGGAGCCTGGAGCATAGTTTCGGGGTGGGTCGTCTGTCATCCTAACGAGGGAAGGACTCTATGGAGATAGAACGAATATCGTACCCACGATTCCTTCTGCTGTCATTGGGTCCATCCTTGTGTCAGGACGACAGACGCCTTCGTTTCCCAACAAAATAGGTTGAAAACCTTGCAAACGCAAACCCAGCACGAGTACGACCAGGTAATTGCGCGCTGCCGCACGCTGTTTCTGGCCAAAACCCACGACTACGGCACGGCTTGGCGCATCTTGCGCCTACCCTCCGTCACGGATCAGCTCTATATTAAGGCGCAGCGCATCCGCTCCATCCAGGAAAAGGGCACCCAGCTGGTGGCCGATGGCGTGGAGGAAGAGTTTGTGGCCATCGTCAACTACTGCGTGATTGCGCTGCTGCAAGTGCGCCTCCCTGCCGATGCGCCCCTGGACCTACCCGCCGAGGAGGTAGCCGCCGCCTACGACCAGGAAATCGACGTGAACCGCCAACTGCTGTTCGCCAAAAACCACGACTACGGTGAGGCGTGGCGCCAGATGCGCATTTCCAGCATCACCGATATTATTCTGATGAAGCTGCACCGCACCAAGCAGATTGAGGACCTGGCCGGCCACACCCAAGTATCGGAAGGCGTGGAAGCCAACTACCGCGACATGCTGAACTACGCCGTGTTTGTGCTGATTAAGATGGGTTTCGGAGGGTAGAATTCGCTATTAGACCGTCATGTTGAGCGCAGCGGGGTCGAAACATCTCTACCGCAATGGTAATTTCAATAAGCAGGAATTACTCACGATAGAGATATTTCGACTCCGCTGCGCTACGCTCAACATGACGTTTTAATGGACCCTACCCTGCCTTTTCCGTATTGGGCTGCGTAGCGTACCTTGCAAGGTAGCTACCCACTACACGTCTACCACGACCTTACCTACCTATGAAACTGATTACGCGCATCTGTTGGGCGTTGCTGGGCATCGTGTTCATCTTCTCGGGCCTGATTAAGCTCAACGACCCGGTGGGCACAGGCCTGAAGCTGGAGGAATACTTTGAAGTCTTTGCCCAGGATTTCGGCTCTTTTTTCCTGATTTTTCGCAATATCGCTCGCACATTAGCCATCATTCTCAGCACCTTAGAGGTAGTACTGGGCGTGGCGCTACTGCTACGCTGGTACCTCAGCAAAACGCTGTGGGTGCTGCTGGCGCTGTTGGTGTTTTTCGGCTTCCTGACGTTCTACTCGGCTGCCTTCAACAAAGTCACCGACTGCGGCTGCTTCGGCGACTTCCTGAAGCTGACGCCCTGGGCCTCCTTCACCAAAGACATGATTTTGCTGGGCCTGTGGGTGGTCGTATACCGGGGGCAACGCTACCTGCGCTACTCCTATGCGCCTGGTCAGCTGGGTGTTATGTATATCACCGTGGCCATTGCCGTGTCGGCTGGTATTGGCGTGTATGCGCTGGGCCACTTGCCTTACTTCGATTTTCGACCCTATAAGGTAGGCAACGACATTGGCAAGCTGATGCAGCCATCGGCGCCGCTGCGCTACAAGTACATTATGGCGCGCGACGGCCAAGAGCAGGAGTTTACCGACTACCCCACCGATACCACCTGGAAGTTCAAGGAGATGGTGGCCTTGAACCCGCTGGATGGCCCCAAAATCACGGATTTCCGGGTGTGGAACGATGAGGGCGACTATACCCAGGAGTTGCTGAAAGGCAACAAGCTGGTATTGATTGTGCAGAACGTGGAGCGTACCGACCGCGACCGATTCAAACAGATTAATCTACTGCTGCAATCGGCCGATTCGTCGCAGAAAAAGATTGTGCCGCTGGTAGTTACCAGCAGCAGCCCCGCCGACTTCGACGTTTTCCGCCACGATGTGAACCTTGTTGCGCCCGTGTACTACGCCGATGCCACGGTACTCAAAACCATTATCCGTTCCGATCCTGGATTTCTGCTGTTGCAGAATGGCATCGTGCGGGGCAAGTTCCACTACCACGACATCCCCAGCCGCGCCAAGCTCGAAGGACTTCTTTAATTGGCTGTTTCTTTTCAAGGCGGTCATTCTTAGAGCCTGTTTGAGTTAGGTTAGCATGAGCGAGGTAGAGACGCAATATCTTGCGTCTCGTCGTTGAACGATTAGCACTTACAAAGCCAAGGTCAGCAACGACGAGACTCCAACTCTTGTGCCTCTAACACTCTGAATAGGCTCCAAGAATTAACGTAAACAGCTTCTTACAACTCATGCTTTCTTTTTTACTGAGCCGACTTGGCCAAGGTATTTTAGTGTTGATTGGGGTAGCCGTAACAGTGTTTTTCCTGTTTAATGTGCTGCCCGGCGACCCGGTGGCGCTGCTGGCCGGGCAACGCTCCGACCCGGCTACCCGCGCCGCCATCAGCGCCGATCTGGGTTTGGATAAGCCCCTCCCCGCCCAGCTGCTGGGCTACCTCAACGACGCCTCGCCCCTAGGCATCCATGCCCGCGACTCGGCGGCGGTAGCGCGCTACGGTGGCTTCACGCTGCTGCCATTGGGTAGCAACGCCTTGGTGCTGAAGGCGCCCTACCTGCGCCGTTCCTTTCAGAGCAACAAAGACGTGCTCAGCATCCTGCTCGACCACTTTACGGGCACCCTGTGGCTGGCGCTGGCGGCCATGCTGCTGGCGGCAGTGCTGGGCATTTTGTTCGGCATCGTAGCGGCGCTGCGTCCCCACTCCTGGCTCGACCGCACCCTGATTACCACGTCGGTGCTGGGTATCTCGGTGCCGTCGTTCGTGGCGGGTATTCTCATTGCCATGACGTTTGGCTTCTACTGGAGCCACTGGACTGGCCTCAACCTCACCGGCCAGCTCTACGAAACCGACCCGTTTACGGGCAACCACCTGGTACTGCGCAATTTGCTACTACCGGCCTTTGCCCTGGGCATCCGGCCGCTGGCCATCATCACCCAGCTCACGCGCTCGTCAATGCTGGACGTGCTGGGCCAGGACTACATTCGTACGGCGCGGGCCAAAGGTCTTTCGGCTTACCGTACGGTGGTAGGCCACGCCCTCAAAAACGCCCTGAACCCGGTGGTTACGGCCGTGTCGGGCTGGCTGGCTTCGCTGATGGCAGGCGCTTTCTTCATTGAGTATATCTTCAACTGGAAGGGCTTGGGCACCATTACCCTACGCGCCGTAGAAAACCTGGATTTCCCCGTTGTGATGGGTGCTACCCTCTTCATTGCCTTCTTGTTCGTCGCCATCAACATTGTGGTCGACCTGCTCTATGCGGTGCTCGATCCACGCGTTAAACTGTGAGATGGTGCGTGGCGAAATGGTGCGTTTGATGTTCTGTTGGCGCCACTTGCTCGAGCTACGCCGATAGCGCCGACAGAACATCAAACGCACCATTTCACCATTTCACCATTTCGCTATTTCACCACTTCACCACTTCACCATTCGTGCGACTTTACTTAATCGGGATGCCGGGAGCGGGTAAGACTACCCTGGGGCGGGGCTTAGCCAGAGCTTACGATGTACCCTTTGTGGATCTGGACGAAGAAATTGTGCGCCGCGAGGGCCGAACTGTGGTTGATATTTTCCAGAACGAGGGCGAAGCCTACTTCCGCGAGCGGGAAGCAGCAGTGTTGCGCCTCGTTTTGCATGAGTACCCACACCTGGTGCTGGCCACTGGCGGCGGCACTCCCTGCTTCCACAACAGCCTAGACCTGCTCCTCGAAACTGGCCTTACGCTCTACCTGGCCGTGCCTACTGCCGAGCTGCTGCGCCGTGTGCAGCGTGCTGCTGCTACCCGCCCCCTACTAGCCCCCGCCCGCGACGAAGCCACTCTACTCCTGCGCCTAGACGAAACCTTACGCGCCCGCCAAGAGTTTTACGAACGCGCCCCCCTGCGCTGCACACCACCCGTGTGCACCTTACCTGCTGTGCGTCAGCTTATTGATCGTTTCCGCACAATGGCGTAGGTAGTGGCACGGCGGGCAGGTGGGCACGGCATTTGCGCCGGGCTGCGTACTTTTGCTCTCGAATTCAGACGCTTTCTTCTGTTATGAACGCTACATCCTCCCCCCAACCCGAGGTACAGATTGCTCCGGCAAAAAAGCCGGCTGCCGTGAAGCCCAAAGCCAAAGGCTCGGCGCAGCTGTTCCAGAACCCGGTGCTGGAGCGCCTCACGCATACGCACATAGCAGGGCCGCTCAGCATTTTCTTCGCCGTGGCGGCGGTCAGCCTGTATTATAGCCTCAGCCGGGGCCTGCTCACGGGGCTGTCGGCATTTGGGCTGTTTCTGGGAGGGTGGTTGCTGTTTACGCTGGCCGAGTACTTGGTGCACCGCTACGTTTACCACATCGAGCCCTCTACCCCTGGCCGGGCTAAGTTTCAGTATACCATGCACGGTGTACACCACGAGTATCCGAAAGACAAAACCCGTCTGGCTATGCCGCCCATCCTGACGGTATTTGTGGCCTCGCTGTTGTTTTTCATCTTCCGCTTCACGTTTGGCAATGCTGGCTTCGGTGTTTTGGCGGGCTTCGTATTTGGCTACGCGCTCTACCTGTTTGTGCACTATGCCATCCACATGTATGCGCCACCCAAGAACTTCCTGAAATTCTGGTGGCACCATCACGCCATGCACCACTACCGTCAGGAAGATGAGGCTTTTGGCGTGAGTACTACCCTATGGGACCACATTGTTGGCACTATGCCTTCGCGCCAGCCGAAGAAGTAATAGCCTGCATTTCTGCTTTTAACAAAAGCCCAACTCAAACGAGTTGGGCTTTTGTTTATCCTCAGTTTGGAATTCTATCTATAAAAAAAGGCACCCATCGGGTGCCTTTTTTTATGCGTAGCGCTGTGCAATCAGTTAGCCGCGCATCCGGCGTACAATCCACCACAGGAGCAGAACCACCAGAAAAATACCTACTACGGCCGTCCAGGCGCCTGCTTTAAAGATGCCCGCAATGGCATCGCAGCTGCTGACCGAAAACATGAGGACAAACAAGAAGAAGGGGAGGAAAAAGCGGTAGTTTTTCATGATCAGACAAAGGGGAGAGTGAAAGGGTAGCCAGCTGGCAAGCAACCGGCACTTCCTGTTGATACTGCCTTGGCTTCGAAAAGGTTGGCTGCTGCCTTTGTACCTATCCAACTTAGAAGGTAGCGCCTGGGGCACTACCGCTGCATAACGCTACGGTAATAAAAGCATAACGTACTCGTATACTGCGGTCCGGTAGCTTTGCCTACCGGTATGACCTACACACCCAGTCCTTCCGACCAGCACCTAGTGGCCGCACTTGCTCGCGACGACGAAGCGGCTTTCGATGCGCTGTTTACCCGCTACTATGCCGGGCTGCTGCGCTACGCCAAAAGCCTGCTTCCCTACCCCACCGATGCGGCCGAGGATGTGACAGCCGACGTATTCTGCACCCTCTGGACCAGCCGTACCCAGCTCACGGTGCAGGGCTCGGTGGCGGCCTACCTCTATACTGCCGTGCGGCACCGCAGCTACGATAGGCTACGCCAGCAGCGCCGTGCCGCCCAAGATGTGGAGGTAACCGACGAGCTACCCCAACACCAGCCCGAAGCCGCCCACCTGCGCCCCGACGAGCTCCTCAGCTACCGCGAGCTGCACGAACATCTGTTGCAGCTTATTGGGCTTCTGCCGACCCGCACCCGCCAGGTGTTCCAGCTGCACCGCGACGCGGGCATGACCTACGAGGAAATTGCCGCCCTACTCGAAATCTCTCTGAATTCTGTGAAAACCCACATGTTCAGGGCGTTGCGCTTTCTGAAAGAGTCCCTGCACGTTTCGCGGCCGCAGTGAGCATCCATTTAGGGTAGCAGAACGAGGCGGAGACACAACAACAGCACGTTACAGCGCTTTTTCCAGGCACACGCTGTTCTCCACGCCGCTGTACTGGCCGTAGTTGGAAATGCGGTGGTAACCGCTTTTCTCGTACAACCGGATGGCTTCGGGTTGCTTCAGGCCGGTTTCGAGCACGCAGCCGTGGTAGCCTAGTTCCTGCGCCCAGCATTCCAGCTCGGCCAGCACAGCCGGGGCCACGCCCTGCCCGCGGTGGGTGGGCTGCACAAACATCCGTTTGATTTCCACTTGTTCATCGGAGTAGGGCTTAAATGCTCCGCAGCCCGTGGGCACATCATCAAGGTAGGCCACCACCACGTGCCGAATGGCATCAATCTTATTGAACTGGGCATAAAAGGCGTGGTCGGCGCCATCGCGGGCGCGCAACTCCTGGTCGAGCAGCGGCACCAGGGCACGGAAGTCGGGGTGGTCGGAAGTAGTGCGAACGAGGTGGAGCATAGGGTAGGAGGTTTGGTGATGTGCTGCCGAGGAGCCCGGCCCGCCACCACGTTACGGCAATATTACGGTTGTTACGATTCGGTTAAGCCTGTTTTTGCTTGTCACGAGGCGGAGGGCGCGGGTCGTCTTTACCACTGAGCGGCAGCGCAACCAGCCGCTCATCCTTACTTGGAACCAGAGGAAACCTACCTGCTCATCACCCGCTACCTGGCCCGCCAAACGTCGCCCGAGGAAAACGAGCGGCTGGCTATTTGGGTGGCAGCGTCAGCGGAAAATGAACGGACGTTTGAGCAGCTGAAAAGCGTGTGGCAGCACACCCAGACGTCGCCTGCACCCGCCGCCACGGCTGCGGCCCTGCGCCGCCTGAAGGCCCGGCAGGCGCTGACACCACCACCCGCACTACCTACCCCCCTACCCCAGCTACGCCCCAAAACAACCCAGCGCTACCGGGCAGCACTGTGGGCGCTGCTGGTGCTGGTGGTAGCTGGCGGGTGCCTTTTGTTGTATCCTACTACCCCCAAGGCCGCCTACCGCCTGTGCCGCACCCGCGCCGGCGAACAGCTCACCCTGGGCCTCCCCGACGGCTCCCGCGTGACGCTGGCTCCGCAGAGCCAGCTGCGCTACCCTACCCAGTTTGCGGCCAGCATGCGCGACGTGTACCTGGAAGGAGAGGCGTTTTTTGAAGTCAGCAAGAACCCGCACCGGCCGTTTCGGGTGCACAGCGGCGCCTGGGTGACGCGGGTGCTGGGCACCACCTTCAATGTGAGTGCCGTGCCGGGGGCCGGACGAATGGCGGTTTCGCTGGTAGAAGGGAGGGTAGAAGTGCGCGACCAGCAGACCATCTACCGCCTCCGGCCCGGCCAGCAGCTACTCGCCGACCACCGCACCGGGCGCGTGTACCGGCAGCCGTTCAGCACAACCAAAGTGACCGGCTGGCGACAGCGTCACTTGATTTTTCAGAATGAAAAACTGGCCGACGTGGCCGATCAGATTGAGCGGCTGTATGGCGTGAAGCTGGTGTTTGCCGACACCGCCACGGCCAACGTGCGCCTCTGGGCCACCTTCCGCAACGAGCCCCTACCCGCCGTGCTGGCCGCCTTGCAGCAAGCCGGCCCCATCGTTTGCCGCCGCGAAGGGCAAACCATCTACCTCCAACACCAGCCCAAACTACCTGATCAATAACACTTTCCTAAGAAGAAGGCAGCGGGTTGCCGCCCGCTGCCTTCCGCTTCAACGGCCGGCCAGTGCAAATGGCCGACCCACCGGAGAGTTTTCAAACTGTGTCATCCAAAACACTCACCTCACAAGTGTATGAAAAAAACAAGCTACTCTCCGCGCCGCCCTCTCTCGGTGGCTTTGGCCGGGCTGGCTCTCACGGCCCTTAGCCCGGCGGCCATGCCAGCGGCTTGGGCAGCGGCCACGGCGCAGGCCATGCGCCCTGCTGCCGTGCCGTGTGCGCTGGTGGTGGTGCAACAGCCTCTGAGCGCTGTATTTGCCAGCATTGAGCTGCAAACGGGCTATCAGTTTCTGTTTGCGGGCCAGGGGGAACTACTGAACCGCAAAATCAGTGTGCAGGCGCCCCACAGCAACCTGGAAGCTGTGCTGAGCCAGGTAGCGGCGCAGGCGGGCGTGCAGTTTGAGGTGCAGGACAAGCGCATTGTGGTGAGGGCCAAGCGGGTTGCCCCTAAGCCCATCATGGGCCGTGTGCTGGATGAGCAGGGCCAGGGGCTACCGGGCGTTTCCATCCGCATCAAAGACACGAGCACGGGCACCGTAACCGACACCGAAGGCCGCTACCAGCTCAGCGCCGAACCAGGTAGCATACTGCTATTCAGCTTTATTGGCTACACTCCACAGGAGGTAAAAGTGGAGGAAAAAGCCAGCTACGATGTGGTATTGCGCGAGGACGCTACTAATTTAGATGAGGTAGTAGTGACGGCGCTGGGCATTGAGCGCGAGGAAAAAGCCCTGGGCTACGCCGTCACGAAGCTCGACAACGAGGCGCTGACCGAGGCCAAATCCAACAACTGGACCGATGCGCTGTCGGGCAAGGTGGCGGGGCTGAACCTGGTGCGCTCGGGCGGCGGCCCGGCCGGCACCAACCGCATCATTCTGCGCGGGGAAAGCTCGCTGGCTGGCGACAATGATGCCCTGATTGTGGTGGATGGCGTGGTGCTGGGCGGCAGCAACCGCAACACCGGCACCGGTAGCTCGGCCTACCTCCAGAGTGAGTCGCCGGTGGACTTTGGTACCAGCCTCAACGACATCAACCCCGAGGACATTGAGTCGGTGTCGGTGCTGAAGGGGCCGGCGGCCACGGCGCTGTACGGCGCGCGCGGCGGCAACGGCGCCGTGATTGTCACCACCAAATCGGGCAAGTCGCGCAAGCGAGGCATTGGGGTCACGTTCAACTCCAACTCTTCCATTGAAACGATTTCGCGCTGGCCTGATTTCCAGTATGAGTACGGCCAGGGCACGGCGGGCGAGAATTACTACTCCTATAATACGACGGAGGACGGCCCCAGCACGCGCAGCACCAGCTCGGCTTGGGGGCCGAAATTCGACGGGCAGTCCTTTTATCAGTACGACCCCGCCACCAACACCACTGCCACCGAGCGCACGCCCTGGGTGCCCTACAAAAACAACCGCAAGGACTTTTTTGAGACCGGCAAAACCTTCGTCAACACCATTTCCATTGATGGCGGCACCGACAAAACTACGGCCCGCCTTTCGCTGACCAACCTCCAGAATACCTGGATTATCCCCAACACCGGCTACAAGCGCAACACGGTGGCCCTGTCCTTGAACCACAAGATTACGGACCGCCTGCGGGTGTCGGCCAAGGCCAACTACACCAACCGCTACAGCGACAACCTCCCCAGTACCGGTTACAACAACCAGACGATTATGTACTGGAACATGTTTCAGGTGCCCAACGCCACCCTGGGCTGGTGGAAGGATTATTGGCTGCCGGGGGCCGAGGACATCACCCAGCGCAGCCCCTTTAGCAGCCTCATCGACAATCCCTACCTGATTGCCTATGAGATGCTGAACAAGTCGAACCGCAACACCCTCACCGGCAACGTGCAGGTGAACTACCGCTTCGGGAAGTATCTGAACCTGATGCTGCGCTCGACGCTGGACTACTCTTACGAGGCCCGCTCGCAGCAGCGCCCCAAGGACACCGAGCGCTACAAAGAGGGTATGTACCGCACGCAGAACATCTTTTCGCAGGAAATCAACCACGACTTCCTGTTGCAATATGCCCGCACGGTGGGCAAGTTTGAGCTATCGGCCTCGGGTGGCGGCAGCCGCTTGCGCAACCGCTACGTGAAGGATGAGCTGCGGGCCGAGCGCCTGCTCTACCCGGGCATCTTCTCGTTTGCCAACAGCCGCGACCTACCCATCACGCTGCCCTACCGCGCCGAGTTTGCGGTGAACGGCTTCTATGGCCTGGCGACGGTGGCCTTCAACAAATTCCTGTACCTGGACCTAACCGCCCGTAAGGACTGGAGCAGCACGCTGGCCAGCGTGAACGGCGTGACGGAAATCCCTATCTATCCGTCGGTGAGCCTCAGCGGCATTGTGTCGGAGGTGGTGAAGCTGCCGGAGGTGATATCGTTTGCGAAAGTGCGCGGCTCGTGGGCCGAGGTGGGTAGCGGCACCACGGTGCCCTACCGCACGGCCTACACCTACGCCGTGGCCACGGGCTTTCCGTCGGGCCTGAGCAACCCCAGCTCCATTGCCAACCCCAACTTGCAACCGCGCCGCACCCGCAGCACCGAGCTGGGCCTAGACCTGCGCTTCCTGCAAAACCGCATTGGGCTGGACGTGGCCGTGTACCGCAACAACACCTACGACCAGATTCTGGAAGTGCCCGTAGACCGCGCTTCGGGTTATAATTATTCGGTACTGAATGCCGGCTTGGTACGCAACCAGGGGCTTGAGATTCAGGCCAATGCCGAAATACTTACGCGTCCTTCGGGCTTTGGCTGGAAGGTATTTGGCACGTACACCGCCAACCGCAACGAAGTAGTAGAACTGGCCGACAGCGTGTTTACCTACCAGTTGCAGCGCGGCCCCGGCGGGCGCGGCACGGTGGAGGCCCGGCCCGGCGGCAACATGGGCGCCATCTACGGCCGCGGCTACCTGCGCGCCCCCGACGGCCAGATCATTTACCGCAACGGCCTACCCCAACTCACCAACGACGTGATGCTGCTGGGCTCGGCCCTACCCAAGTGGAAGGCCAGCATCGGCAACGAGTTCCGCTACAAACAGGTGCGCCTGAACGTGCTGGTAGACGGGCAGTTTGGGGCCAAAGCCTACTCCATGACCAACGCCGTGTTGGCGGAGCAAGGCAAAACCAAGCTCACCCTACCCGGCCGCTACAACGGCATCATCGGCAACGGCGTGATTGACAACGGCGACGGCACCTTCCGCCCCAACGATGTGGTGGCCGAGAACGTGCCCGCCTACTACTCCCAGCACTACGGCCGCGACAACATCGAAGCCAACCTGTTCCGCACCGATTTCCTGAAGCTGCGCGAAGTGCGCATCGATTACTCCCTACCCGCCAGCCTGTTGCAGCGCTTCAAGCTCACGCAGGCCACCATCGGCCTCTACGGCCGCGACCTGTACATCCTGACCAAGTGGCCCGCCTTCGACCCCGAGTTCGGCACCCTGAACGACGACACCGTGAGCATGGGCTACGAGCTGGGCCAGTTCCCCAGCACCCGCACGATAGGGCTGAATCTGACGGTAGGGATTTAATCCTGGAACAAGCTGCAAATCAAATAAGAACGTCATGCTGAGCTTGTCGAAGCATCTCTACCGCTTCGCCTGAATAGTAATCCACCGAAGCGGTAGAGATGCTTCGACAAGCTCAGCATGACGGCCTCTTAGCTACAACATCGACTCCCATGAAAACCATCAACCTACTCGCCTGGCTGCTACTCGCTTCTACCAGCGCGGCTACCCTATCCGCCTGCACCGACGGCTTTGAGGAGCTGAACGTGAACCCCAACCAGAACCCCAACGTGATACCGGAAACCCTGCTGGCCCCGGCCCTCACGGACCTGGTGAAGCGCAACATGGACCGCGCCCGGCGCATCACCAACGAGCTGATGCAGGTGCAGGTGACGCGCAACGAGGGCGACGCCATTCACCGCTACGTGGTGCGGCCCGCCGAGGCCGATTATATGTGGAACAACTGGTACACCCAGCTCACCGACTTCCGCGACCTATACCGCAGCGCCGAGGGTGTGAACAGCCCTACCTTCATGGCCATTGCCCGCATCCTGGAGGTCTGGACGGTGTCGCTGCTGACAGACACGTTCGGCGACGTGCCCTACTCGCAGGCTATCCGGGGGCGCGAAGGGCTGTTGCAGCCGGCGTTTGATAAGCAGGAAGACATTTACAAAGACCTGTTTGTGAAGCTGGAAGAAGCCAACGAACTGCTGAAAGCCGGCACCGACCTCTCGACCGACCAGAGCCAGCTCGACCCGCTGTACCAGGGAAGTGCTGCCAAGTGGCGCAAGTTTGGCAACTCGCTCTACCTGCGCCTGCTGGTGCGCGTGTCCAACCGCACCGAGGCCATTGCCAATGGCATGAGCCCCCAGGACAAGCTGCGTGATCTGGTGAACACCAACGCCTCGGCCTACCCCCTCATCAGCAACAACGACGAGTCGGCCATTCTGCGCTGGACCGGCACGGCGCCCTACCAGTCGCCGTTCCAGAACGCGCGCACGGCCGATTTCTCCTCGTTCAGCTCGATGAGCCAGTTCTTTGTGAACAATCTGAACGAGTGGAACGACCCGCGCCGCGCCAAGTGGAGTACGCTCTACCAAGGCACCTACGAGGGCATTCCGAGCGGCTACGATGCTATTACGCAGCCCCAACCGGCCAAATCGACCTACCCCGCGGCCCTGATGCAGGAGCCGCTGCTGGGCAACATCCTCAATTATGGCGAGGTGCAGTTGCTGCTGGCCGAAGCCGCCCTGCGCGGCTGGACCACCGGCAACGCCCAAACCTACTACGAAGCCGGTGCCACGGCCGGCATTACGCTCTGGGTCTACACGGTGCCCACGGGTTACTTCGACAACTCCGACGTGAAGTGGGAGCCCGCCAGCAGCTTCGACCGCAAGCTGGAGCAGATTCATTTGCAGAAGTACTACGCGCTGTTTTTCACCGACTTCCAGCAGTGGTTTGAGTACCGCCGCACGGGCCACCCGGTGCTGCCCATCGGCGCGGGCGTGCGCAACGACGGCAAGATGCCCGCCCGCCTCAACTACCCCGTGTACGTGCAAAGCCTGAACCAGCAAAGCTACCAGGCCGCCGTAGCCGACCAGGGCCCGGATGATGTGAATACCAAGGTGTGGTGGCAGAATTGACCTCACCCCCCGGACCCCTCTCCGAAAAGGAGAGGGGGAGCCAGACGACTTACAAACACACGCCTACGTTTTCGCCGCCGTGGCACCCCCTCTCCTTTTCGGAGAGGGGGCCGGGGGGTGAGGCGCATACCAGAACGACATGAAACGCATCCTACCTTTCGCCCTTCTACTCAGCGCATTCGCGCTAGGAAGCTGCCTCGAAGACAACCCCGACTATGCCGCCGGGGTGCCTAGCCCTACCATCTCCATTGCCGATGTGCGCAACCTCTACCAGGGTACCGATGTGCTGCTCGACAACGGCAAGCTCTCTGGAGCGCACCAGATTGGGGGCCTGGTGATTTCCGACGCCAGCGGCCAAAACGTGCCGGGTGGCCCGCAGGCCGTGGTGGTGCAAAACCGCCGCAAAGGTCTGATACGCGGCTTGGTGCTACCCATGCCAGCCGGCGCTACCCTCGACTATGCCGTGGGCGACTCGGTGCTGGTAGACATCAGCGGCGCTACCCTCACGAGCCAAGGCGGCGGCTTGCTCATTACAGGCCTGTCGCCGGCCAACATCACCAAAGTAAGTAGCGGCAATGTGCCGGTGGTGCAGCCCGCTACCATTGAGGCCCTGCGCACCAGTCCCGACACCTACGAGGCCACGCTGGTACGCGTGACGGGCGGCAACATCACGCCCGCCCCCGCATCGGGCACCACCTACAGCGGCGACAAAAACCTGGTGGATGGCTCCGGCAACCTGCTGGTGCTGCACACCGAGGCCGCCGCTACCTTCGCCAGTCGCCGGGTACCGGCCAGCGCCACCTTTCAGGGCATTCCCGTTACCACTACCGACGCCAACGGCCAGCCCCAGCCGCAACTGTGGCTGCGCACCCTAGCCGATGCCATCGACCCCAGCGGCCCTGTGTACGCGGGCTTCCCCGAGAGCTTCGAGGGTGTGCCTCAGAGCACGAAGGGTAGCTACAACATGAACACTGCCGCCGTGCCCGACAACACCGTGACCTTCGGCACTGGCCCCTGGAAGCTCTACCAGACCATTCTGGGCAACACCGCCGGCCGCGACCGGTACACCGGCACCCAGGGCCTGCGCATGCAGCAAAACCTGACCGTGCCGGCCGTGGCAGAAATGCAGTTCGACCTGCCCAACGGCGCCAGCAAAGTGACGCTACTCTACGGCGCCTACTACACCGACGCCGCCAGCTCCTGGATGCTGGAATACTCGCAGGACCAGGGCGCCACTTGGCAGCAAACCGGCCCCACCATCACCGACGCCGGCAACTGGCAGCACTCCATCACCTTCCTCATGAGCATCGAAGGCCCGGTGCGCTTCCGCGTTAACAAGCTCGGCCTGGGCACCAGCGCCCCGCCCGCCATCCTCAACGGCCGCCTGGGCCTGGATGACATTGCCATTTACGAAAACTGAGCCGGAGGACAGGGCACGATGTAGAGACGCGTATTCGCGTCTCGGCGTTGAACGACACCCGCCAGAACAGTTTAGGAGACCGAGATAAACAACATCAGCAACGACAAGACGCGAGTACGCGTCTCTACACTCAGACATATGTTTCGCAGAAAATTCCTTCAAAGCCTGGGCCTGCTGAGTGCGGGCGTGAGCCTGCCTTTGGCCCCGGCGGCCGTAGCCGAATTGGCTGATCCACAAGCCACTCCGTATAAGCTCGACCTCACGCCGCTCACCATTAAAGGCCGCGTGCACGCCAGCGGCAAGGGCCTGGCCGGCGTACCCGTGACGGACGGCTACAACATGGTGCTGACCGACCAAAGCGGCCGCTACACGCTGGCCAGCAACTCCACGGCCGAGTTTGTGTACCTCACCCTACCCCGCGGCTACCAGATTCCGCACGAGAAGGGCGTGGCGCGATTCTACCAGCCCATCAAGCCCGGCCAAAAAAGCATGACGGCCGATTTTGCCCTGCAAAAGCTGCCCGCCGACGACCGTAAGCACACCTTTATGGTGTGGGCCGACCCGCAGATGATCGACAAGAAGGACACGCACGAGCTGATAACCGTGTCGGCTCCCGACCTAAAACAGCTGGCCGCGCAGTACAACAGCCCCAACACCTTCGCCATTGGGTGCGGCGACCTGGTGTGGGACCATTTTGAGCTGTTTGAGGACTACAAGAAAGCGGTGGAAATCAGCGGAATTCCGTTCTTTCAGGTCATTGGCAATCACGATATGAACATCACAGCCCGTGCCGACGACGGCTCGGCGCAGACGTTCAAAACGCTGTTTGGCCCTACCTACTACTCCTTCAACCGGGGCGAGGTGCACTACGTGGTGCTGGATGACGTGTTCTTCATCGGGCCGCCCAAAAAGTACATTGGCTACCTCACGGAAACACAGTTGCAGTGGCTGGAGCAAGACCTCAGCCACGTGAAGCCGGGTAGCACGGTGGTGGTGGCCCTGCACATTCCAGTAGACAGCGGCGACAAGCGGCGCAACCAGCTCAAGGATGAGTCGCTGGGCGGGGTGGTGGCCAACCGCCACGAGCTGTACCGCTTGCTCAAGCCCTACACCACGCATATTATGTCGGGCCACACGCACGTGTGCGAGAAGATCTTTCACGAAAACACCATCGAGCACACCCACGGCGCGGTGTGCGGTGCGTGGTGGACCGGCCCCATCTGCACCGACGGCACGCCCAGCGGCTACGGCGTGTACGAGGTAGACGGCCCGAATATCACGTGGTACTACAAATCCATCGGTAAGGACCGCCAGCACCAGTTCCGCGCCTACCCCAAAGGCGCCAACCCCGACCGCCCCGACGACATCGTGGTGAACGTGTGGAACTGGGACCCCGAGTGGCAGGTGACGTGGTTCGAAAATGGCCAGCGCCAGGGACCCATGCACCAGCAAACCAGCCTCGACCCGCTGGCCGTGCAGCTACAAGCC
>Ga0210040_10001263_pt1 | contig 38866 bp, 36 predicted proteins | sample CryGeyCG12114_NA_FD_185462 | JGI IMG/M metagenome (GOLD analysis project Ga0210040, IMG submission 185462) | Groundwater microbial communities from aquifer - Crystal Geyser CG19_WC_8/21/14_NA (SPAdes) (version 2) | ecosystem: Environmental > Aquatic > Deep subsurface > Groundwater | place: USA... | reverse complement strand
AGTATGCAGGTGCTGCACATCCTGCTCGTTGCGCATCCACCAGTGTATTTCAGATTTATTCTCAGAAAGAATTTTAACCAGGGCTGTTGCCCAGCTCCCTCCTCCTATTACAGCTATTTTTTCCAAACCGGATTATACCTTATTCCTCTGGTGTATCTTCTGCTGCTATGGCAGATTTGTCTAAACTATTGGCGTCTTTTACAGTAACCAGTGCTCCATCGGTTAATGTTTTAGATACTGCCCTGAACGGACCGGCAACTACTTTCTGTCCAGGCTTGATGCCGCTTAAGATCTCGATGTTCTCAAAATCACTGATGCCCGTTGTAACTTTTACGGCCTTCACCTTGTTGATGGCGCTGTCGTACACAAACACTACCTCCTCAACCGGTGCTGCCGGCGCTGTAGAGGCAGCCTCATTATTTTCATTATCTGCATTTTCATCTCCTTTGTTTTCATTTCCAACAGTACTACCAGTACTACCAGGAGCGCCGGCAGCACGCGTGGTTACAGCCGACAAAGGTACAGACAATGCTTTGCTCTTTTGCTCCGTAATAATATCTACGGAAGCAGTCATACCCGGACGGAAGGGGAAAGCCATAGTTTCAGCCAGCTTGCTATAGGAGTCATTGAGCAAACGGATCCGAACTTCAAATTCGGTTACAGCCTCCAGTGTGGCTGCATCCTTGGCGGTATTGGCGATAGCTGTTACCACGCCTTTAAATTTCTTATCCTGGCTGGCGTAAGCATCTACCTCCACTATAACCGAGTCGCCCAGGGCCACCCGAATGATATCGTTCTCATTTACGTTCACGCGCACTTCCATGTCGTTGAGGTTGGCGATGCTCATAATTTCGGTACCCGCCATCTGCGAAGTACCAACTACGCGCTCGCCGCGCTCCACGTTCAGTTTGGAAACGATGCCGCTTACAGGCGCATAGATGGTAGTTTTGTTCAGGTTTTCACGCGCATCCTTTAAAGAAGCCTGCGCGTTCTGCACATTAAATTCAGAGGCGCGGATACTTTGGCGCAGCGATGCTACTTCCTGTCTACTAGATTCGTATGTAGCTTTTGCTTGCTGAAAATCAGCCTGCGAAATTACTTTTTTGTCATACAGCAACTTGTTACGATTAAAGCTTTGCTCCGATTGCGTAAAAGTTGCTTCTGCCTGTGCCAGCCTGGCTCTTGCCTGTGCCAGGTTAGCGCCGGCAGCATTTACGGAGGCCTGTTGTGCGTCCACAAACGACTGGTAGTTATCGGGGCGGATGCGTAGCAGCAACTTACCTTTCACCACGGAGTCGCCTTCCTCTACATTCAGTTCTATGATTTCGCCAGATACGTCAGGGCTTATCTTTACCTCTGTTTCGGGCTGCACTTTGCCTGATGCGCTCACTTTTTCGACAATCTGAGTTGTTTTTGCTTCAGCGAGCACCACTTCGGTTCCCTGCTCTTTTCCGATCCAGCCAGCTTTTTTGGCTACAACCAGGAAAACACCTGCAAGCACCAGTACAACAATCAGAATAGGAATGAGCTTTGATTTTTTCTTAGCCATAGTTTTATTAGAAAGAGATGTCTTTGCCTTGGTAAAAGTCTAGCACTTTTTGTTTAAATGTAAATTCATACTTTGCCTGCAACAGGTTAGACTGCGCCGAACGGAATGTATTGGCAATTACATTGAAGTCTACTGTGTTGATCACCCCGTTGTTTAAGCGGAGTTCAGCATTTTGATAGTTCTTTTCTGCGGCTCTGAGTTGCTCTTTGGCAGCAACATACTTGCGCTGCGCTGCTACGGCATCTACATAAGCCTGCTCTATAGTTTGCCGCAGGTTGTCCCGGGCAATATCAGCATTCAGTTTCGCATTTTGCTGATTTATCTTAGCACGCTGCACATTATTGCGCGCTTGCAGACTATTTAATATGGGTACATTCAGTTGCACACCTACCTGCTGGTATATATTGTCTCCTATCTGATTAAAAAATGGATAGTCGCCATAAATAGGATTAGAAACAACGCGAGGCAAATATACGGTCGTTTTCAGCTGTTCTCCAGCTTCATCGTTATAAAAATCCTGCCGTAAATAACCCATATCCAAGTCTTCCCGACCTGTTAAAAAGGCACTTGTACTGGAGTATCTGCTACTCAGCCCACCTACCAGGCTTAACCTCGGATAATAGGCTCCTTTGGCAACATCCAGCCCCTTGTCTGCACTGAGCACGCGCAAGTCTGCTGCTTTAATGGCCGGAAGGGTTTGCACAGCGATATCAAAAACTTCTTGTCCGTTCAGCAGCACCGGCTTTTGGTCAGGCTCAGGGATTACCGGTATTTCGATTTTAAAATCCTGGGTTACCGGAATGTTGAGCAGTTGCATTAAAGAAACCTTAGCTATATCGCGCTGGTTCTGCGCATTGATTAAGGCCAACTCATCAGAAGCCTGTTGCGACTCTAGTTCGAGAACCGAATTTTCAGCCTCGCTTCCCGCTTCATACAAAATTCTGTTTCGCTCCAGCTGCTGATGAGTAAGGTCACGCTGCAATGTTGATGTTTTTATTAGTTCTTCAGCGAAAAGAATATTCAGATAGGATGTTACTATCTGGATTGTAATATCATTCTGCACAGAAAGTACGCTCTGCTCGCTTGCCTTTAGAGTAAGTTCATTCTGCTTAATGATGTTCAGCTGCTGAAAGCCTGAAAACAAAGGCACACTTCCGCTCAATTGAAAGTTTGCTGTCTGAGAGCTCTGGTTTACCAGATCAAAAGTGACAGGGTCCTGGTATGAGCCCGTGTTGTAGTTATAATTACCACCTGCATTTATACTTGGTAAGCGGTCAAATTTTGATTGTTTTAGCTCCAGGGCATTAAAGTCCCGATCCACAAGGCTTTGCAGTGCCTGCAAGTTGTTCTTGGCCACATAAGAAACGGCCTCCTGCAGCGACCAGACCCCGTCGCCACCCGGGCCTTGCTGCGCCTGGGCAAGTGTGCTTCCTCCCAAAGAAAGCGCCAGGGCCAGCAGAATGTACTTGGGCATTTTTTTCATAGTATAAATATTAAAGATCGATATTGGGGATGTACACAATGTGCTTTATCCAATTTAGCTGCTTCAGGTATTCAAGCGTAACCGGCTTAATGCCCGAATCCATCTCGATGAACTGGCGCGCCAGCTCATTGCGGCCTTTGCGCGATACGCTCATGGTGGCGATGTTACACTCGTCGTGCGCCAGCACCGAAGCGATAAAAGCGATACTGCCTTTTTTATCGTCGGCATCAATAATGAGCGTGTGCAGGGTAGCCGAAAAATTAGAAGAAAAGCCATCTACCTCCACTATTTTAATCACGCCACCACCACGGCTCTGCCCCACAACTTCAACCTCATGATCGCCAGCTTTCAGGTTTAGTTTGATAGTATTGGGATGCATGGTGGAAGCATTACCGACGGATTTGAAGTTATACTTCAGGTCATGCTCCCTGGCAAAATCAAATGCTTCTTTGATGCGCTTGTCGTCGGTTTTAAAATCCAGCAGTCCCGCCACAATGGCCCTATCGCTGCCGTGGCCCTCGTAAGTGCGGGCAAACGAATTATAAAAAGTGATAGTTGCTTCTTCGGGAGCAGCGCCCAAAACACGGATGGCTGCACGGGCGATGCGCACCACTCCTGCTGTATGGGAGCTGGAAGGCCCAATCATCACCGGGCCAATCATATCAAAAACGCTGCTTCTCTCTGCCATTTGGGATTAGCTCCGAATAATATTGTAGAAATCAAATTTAGTAATAAAGTAGGAGTTTTATAGTGTAAAGCAGGGAAATAAGGTTTATTTCTACCAAAGCCTCCTTTTTGTCTACTAAATCTAATCTTTCATCCACAAAGTATAAGGCTTCACTTTATCTTTGTACCAAGTCTAAGTAACAGGTATATTTTAAACCTGCTAGCCTAAGTCAACGCTAACTACGCAGATACCAATTTTATCTGAAAATATCATAAAGGGTCGGTAATTTAGTGTTAGCAGCAATTGACTGCATTCACTTAACCTGGTTTGCTCTGAATATCTATACTATAAAGTATCAGGTACAAGTATAAATAAATCAGAATGTTATTTTTAATCAGGTCGTATTATTATGCTTATATTCACGGTATTTGCAGTAAATATGCCGAGCTTCCTGCAGTCTACTTTTTATCTGCACAGCTGGCCCGGGTAAGTATGGACACGGTATTACTTTGCAGAAGCTTAAGCTTTGCATATTCTGATGATCAAACCACTTTTCTTTTGTTCAAACAAATCATACCTTCACACATCTGATAAAAGCCTGCCATGTCGCATACCTTTAAACCTGAAGTGCTGGAACAACTCAGAAAGCTGGAGAAAAAGTATGTCCCACTTGGACAAGATCTGGCCGCTTACCTGGAGGGCCTTTATCACACCGAGTTTCTCAACTACTGGGATTACATTCACCTCGATACGCTACTGAGCCTGCAAAACCCACGCACCGCTATTCCGGATGAGAAGATCTTTATCATGTACCACCAGATTACGGAGCTATACTTTAAACTTTGTCTGGAAGAGTATAATCAAATAGCTGAGGATAAACAGATTACACCCGAATGGCTGATGCGGCGCCTCAAGCGGATAAATCGCTATTTCGAGAACCTGATAAACTCTTTTGATGTGATGGTGGATGGCATGGACCCGCAGCAGTTCCTGCACTTCCGGATGGCGCTGATGCCGGCCAGCGGCTTTCAGTCGGTGCAGTACCGCATGATTGAAATTGCCTCCACAGACCTGCGCAACCTGGTAGACAAATCCAAACGCGCAGCACTGGGCCTGCAAAGTACGCATGAAGAAATGATGGGCTGCATTTACTGGAAAGAAGGCGCTACCGAAGTTGCCTCCGGTGCTAAAACGCTTACGCTCCTGCGTTTTGAGGAAAAATACACGCAGCAACTAATTCATTTTGCTAAAGAGTATCAGGATAAAAATGTGTGGGCGGTATACAAACGTCTGCCAGAGGCTGACCAGCAGAATCCGAAGCTCACAAATCTGCTGCGCGAACTGGATGTGAACGTAAATGTAAACTGGCCGCTGATGCACTATAAATCTGCGGTGCGCTACCTGCAGCACGACCCGGATGTGCTGGCTGCCACCGGCGGCACCAACTGGCAAAAATACCTGCCGCCCCGCTTTCAGAAACGCATCTTTTACCCCGATCTATGGTCGGATCAGGAGCTGGCGGAATGGGGAAAAGGTTGGGTGCATAAAGTGCTGGATGAGCTGGGTTGATGTGCTGATTAATTTGGGATGAGCGGTTGAGTGAATTATCTGGGCACTGATAAATCAAGTATAAGCAGCAACTGAGTTTACCGATATCACATCTATGTTGGAATTTGCGCTATTAGTTTTTAAATATTAGCCACATCTGCTAACAAGACCTCGCAGTATGCGCAGCTCCTGCTAGCGTCTGCACCAAAGGCCTTCAGCGCAATCGGCATTCTATACGCCCATTATATTTTATCTATAAGGAATTTGTCATGCCGCCGAACTGTTTATTACTTGTTGTAAGTAAACAGACTAAACTATCCTAGCTATTCAACAAACATCAATTAATAAGTTTAAGGTTAACTACCTTACCTGCTATAAATGAGAAAGAAAGAACTTGATCTGGTGCTTGCACCTGAAGTGGCTTTTGATGCCGATCTATTAGAGAATGAGATTCTGAAGAGCGCCAACCTCAAGCCGGAGGATGTGAAATTCATCCACCGAATGAAGCGCTCCATCGACGCCCGCGGCCGCCAGGTTGTAACCAAAGTCAGGGCTGATGTATACCTCGATTCCCCACCTGCTGATATTCTGAACCCGGTTTATACTTATCCTGATGTATCAAACAAAGAACAGGTGGTCATTGTGGGTGCCGGTCCGGCCGGGCTGTTTGCCGCTTTGCGCTGCATCGAGCTGGGGCTGAAACCAGTAGTGCTGGAGCGCGGCAAAGATGTGCGCAGCCGGCGCCGTGATCTGGCTGCCATCAACAAAGAACATATCGTAAACCCCGACTCTAATTATTGCTTTGGCGAAGGCGGCGCCGGTACTTATTCGGATGGCAAGCTTTATACCCGCTCTAAAAAACGGGGCGACCTGCAGCGTATTCTTCAGATACTGGTGCAGCATGGCGCTACGCCGGATATTCTTTTTGACGCGCATCCGCACATCGGCACCAATAAACTACCTAAAATTATCGAAGCAATTCGTGAAACCATCCGTGAAGCAGGAGGCGAAGTGCTTTTAGACAAGCGTGTGACAGAATTTATACTTGCCGGTAATGTTATGCGCGGTGTGGTAACGCAGGACGGTCAGGAATACATCGGAAAATCAGTTATACTGGCTACCGGCCACAGCGCCCGCGATATTTTTGAGTTGCTGCACCGGCAAAATATCACCATAGAGGCCAAGCCTTTTGCTATGGGCGTGCGCGTAGAACACCAGCAAAGCCTGATTGACAGCATACAGTATAAGTGTGAAAATCGCGGCCCCTACCTGCCTGCTTCCTCTTATGCGCTCGTACATCAGACACATTACAACAACCGTCAGCGCGGTATCTTTTCGTTTTGCATGTGCCCGGGCGGCTTTATCGTTCCTTCTGCCACGGCTCCCGGCGAGGTGGTGGTAAATGGCATGTCGCCCAGCCGCCGCGATTCCCGCTTCTCAAACTCAGGCATTGTGGTAGCTATTGAGTTGGAAGACATGGAACTGGCTAAGTATGGTGCACTGGCCGGACTACGCATGCAGCAGTCGCTGGAGCAAAAAGCCTGCGCCCTGGCAGGTGGCACGCAGGCAGCGCCCGCACAACTGCTGCAGGATTTTACTAAAGGAAAAGCGGGCGGCAGCCTTCTCGAAACTTCTTATCAGCCCGGCCTGATACCGGCAGATATGAATGCACTTTTTTCGGATGAAATGGCGTATAGATTGCGTGAAGGCTTTAAGGCGTTTGGCGGTAAAATGCGTGGCTACCTTACGAACAATGCGCAGATTGTGGGTGTAGAAAGCCGCACCTCCTCTCCTGTACGCATCCCGCGCGACAGAGAAACGCTGGAGCATGTTCAGATTAGCAATCTTTATCCTTGTGGCGAGGGTGCCGGCTATGCCGGTGGCATTGTATCGGCAGCAATGGACGGAGAACGCTGTGCAGAAAAGATTGCTGCCAAAGTTAAACGCGTACTGTAGCGGGCATTTTTATACTGGTATTTAATACAGAGCAGTGTGGTATATAACCCTTGTGCTTTTTTTGATGTTTAATTACAGAATAATTCAGAAACTAAATTTACAGATATGAAAAAGACAGTGGTTTTAGGTGCAACAAATAATCCATCCCGTTTTGCTTACAGAGCGGTGCATAAACTGCAACAACAAGGTCATGAAGTAGTGCCGGTTGGTATACGAAAGGGCGAAGTAGGCGGGAAAAGCATTATCAACGATAGAAGTATAGAAATAAAGGATGTAGATACGGTTACACTTTATGTAGGGCCGCAAAACCAGCCAGACTGGTACGATTACATTTTATCGCTGAAGCCGAAACGCATCATTTTTAATCCTGGCACCGAAAATCCCGAACTTGAGCGTAAGGCAGCACAGCAAAATATTGAAACACTGCACCATTGCACGCTGGTGATGCTCGCATCCAACAGCTACTAAATTTTATCACAAGCATGAACAGCAAGTAAAGCAGTTGTATACAAGCTAATTAAGCAGAAGGCATAGTTGTCTATGCTTGTAAAAAAGGGGCCTTCCAGGGTCCCTTTTTTATTGGAAAGAAATAAATAAAAAGCAGCTGCCATACTTGGCAGCTGCTTTTTATTTTCTGTTAATGTCAAGGCTAAAGCAGGCAAATAATTTAATGTGACGCTATTTTATTAAATAAAGCATTGTACATCAGCGCCCCATCTTTCTATTTATAGACCTTCAAATTTCAAAATTTACTTACTACTCTTTGTATGAGTCTTCTTCCTCCATCATATTCCGCATATTTGCGGCTGCAGCCATGTCAGGCATAAAATTAGACGCTTCTACCTGTACCTTGTTCATCAATCCGGAAATAATACGTGTTTCACCATTCATCATGGCTTCATAACCATCCAGAGCAACATCCTCGGGCTCCGATAGCGGGCCGTTGGCAACGCGGGTATGTGCAGCACCCGCCCGCAAAAAGAACATTGTATTGCTGGCACCGGGGCACAAAGCCGTAACTGTGATATTAGTTTCTTTCAACTCGTTAGCCAGTCCTTCTGAGAAAGAAAGTATAAATGCTTTGGTAGCGGCATAAATCGTCATGAGCGGCGACGGCATAAAAGAAGCGACTGAAGCAAGGTTCAGAATTTTGCCTTCGTTGCGTTGCTTCATGTCCTGCAGGAACAGCTTGGTCAGGTGCACGGTTGTATTCATGTTTAGCTGCATGATGCCCAGTTCGTGTTCTAAATCAGTTTCAGCAAACTCACCATAAACGCCTGCGCCCGCATTATTTACCAGCACATCCACCTTAATGCCGCTCTGCTTTACCTTATCGTACACTTCCTGCGGCGCTTCTGGTTTGCTGAGATCTGAAGTAATGATACATACATGCTCCAACTGGTGCTCGTCCTGCAACTGGTAACCTAACTCCCGCAGGCGTTCGGTGCTACGTGCTACCAGGACCAGGTTAAAGCCATCTTCGGCAAATAATCTGGCAAACTCCATCCCAAACCCGTTTGATGCACCCGTAATAAGTACTGTTTTACCTCTGTGTTCTTGTTCCATTGCTTTCATAGTTAGTGGTTATTATGCCTGCGTATTTAGCTAAGACATACTTTATAGTGTACCACCATTGCCACGCTTGGGTTGCCTATTGTTAATTTAGAATAACTAAATGTATAAAAGGAGTAAAATATGTACAGATTCAGCCAGCACTATTGATATTGATTCGCTCCTTCACTTAATTAAAATTCAATTATTCTTAATTCAAGATTATATTTAAGCTGCCTCGCGGCGCAGTACTTCCAGCGGCGGACGATTCAGGATGCCGCGGCTGTTGAGCATGCCAATGGCGACAGTCAGAGCAGTAATTCCCAGAAACACAGGTAGCAGTGGCGAGAAATCCGGCACAAAATCCACTTCGAAACTAAACACAGCTAAGGCCCAACTGGCCGCTACTGATAAAAGTATACCTGTGCCCGCCGCCAGCGCGCCTAGCAAAAAATATTCGAACGCATTAATAGACAAAATCTGCCTGCGGCTGGCACCCAATGTGCGGAGCAATACGCTCTCCTGCACCCGCTGAAATTTACTGATGTTAACCGACCCAATTAATACAAGCAGACCGGTGCTGATGCTGAACAAGGCCATAAAACGGATAACGAACGAAATTTTGCTCAGAATATCATCCAGCGTTTGAAGGATAAGTCCTAGGTCGATGGCAGAAACATTTGGAAAACGCTGCACCAGCGCGCGCTGAAAACCGGCAGACTGGACGTCTGTATTAGTGTGCGTCATCAACACATGGAACTGCGGCGCTTCTTCCAGCACGCCTTTCGGAAAGAGCACCAGAAAATTGCTCTGCACGCGGTTCCACTCTACTTCACGCAGGTGCTGCAGCACTGTTGGTACAATAGCACCCTGCACATTAAATATCATCGTATCGCCCAATGCTACTTTCAAACGCTCAGCATACTTTTCTTCCAGCGAAACAGGTATAGGTTTGTTTGGATCTGTTACGGTGCCGGTCCAGGTACCTGCTGCTGTTTTCTCAGAGTCTATTAGAGAGTCGCGGTACGTTACGCGGTACTCGCGGGTAAAAGCCCAGTCAGGTACATCCAGGGTAGTGTCGCGGCGCACATCGGCAGCCGTCAGGCCGCTCATCTCTTCCAGTCGCATAGTAACCACGGGCACCAGTTGCAGCACCGGCATTCCCTGCTGTTTCACCATATCAACCACCTGCTCTTTCTGCGCACTCTGGATATCAAATAAAACCATATTCGGCTGATTTTCGCTTCCGGCAATGGCTACCTCACTCAACAGCAGTCGCTGCATCAGGAAGAGCGTGGCGATCAGGGCCGTACCCAAACCAATTGATACCGTCAGTAGCAGCGTCTGGTTATTAGGACGATATAAATTGGCCAGACTCTGCCGCCATACGTATCCCCAACTCACCGGAAAGAAGCGGCGCACAGCCCACATCATGCCCCGCGCAATAAGCGCCAGCACCACAAAAGCCACAATAACCCCTGCCGTAAACGACAGCGCCCGCAACCAGGTACCAAGCTGGAAAAATGCAAAAACAAAGATAAAGGCAAGTATCAAAGTATAAACCACCCAGCGCACAGGGTCTTTCTGAGAAGTGAGATGCTCCACACTGCCACGCAGCGTAATCAACGGGGATACATTGCGAATAGAAAGCAGCGGCAACAGCGCAAAAAGAACCGAAATAGCCAGGCCAATAGCAATTCCCTGCAAAATGGACAGCCACGACACAGCCACCGTTACCTCCACCGGAAGAAATGACTGGAACAGCTGCGGTAAGTATAACTGAATCAGGCTGCCTAATATAGCGCCCACTACAGAGCCGATGAAACCCATGGCCATCACCTGGAACAGGTAAATCAGGAAGGCCTGCTTGCCGCTCACACCCAGACAACGGAGCACGCCAATGGTGCTCAGCTTCTCGCGGATGTATACATGCACGGCGCTGGCCACGCCCACACAACCCAGCAAAAGTGCCACAAAACCTACCAGCGCCAGGAAATTGGCCAGATCAGCATAAGCTTCGCCGGTGCTCTCTTTGCGGCTGTTTACGGTGTCGTAGCCGAAACCGGCTTCTTCCAGTCGCGGCTCTAATTTTTTCACCAGCGCATCAGCATCTGTTCCGGGCGCGAGTTTATAGTAAAAGTAGTAGCTGATGCGGCTGCCTTTTTGTAATAATTTTGTGCTGTCGAGGTACTGTCGCGGAATGTAAACGGCGGGCGCAATAGTAGCTGTGATGGCCGTTTGCCCCGGAATTTTGTTCAGAGCGCCAGCTATTTTAAAAGTCAAATCGCCCACTTTGATAGAGTCGCCAGGCTTGGTGTTGAACTGCAGCAGCAAAGTATTATCTACCAGCGCCTGCAGGCCTCCCTGCCTGAATGTGCGGCTGGCGTTATCTGGCTCCGATTCGATAGCGCCATAGTAGGGAAAGCCACCCTCCAGCGCACGCACCTGCACCAACCGCGTACCCTGCGAGGCCGGAAAGTATACCATCGAGGCAAAGCGTACTTCATCGGACCGATGCCCGCCCACCTTCAGCGAATCGACAAGCTTCTGCATGCCCGGGTCCAGTTCTTTGTTGCTCATTATTACCAGGTCAGCTCCTATCAGTGATTTGGCCTGTTTGTCGATGTCGGTTTTGAGGTTGTCGCTGAACGAATTAATAGCCACCAGCGCCGCAATGCCTAGTACGATGGACGAGATAAACAGCGCCAGTTTCCCCCGGTTTCGGCGGCTGTCGCGCCACGCCATCTGCAGGAGCCAGCGCAGGTTCAGGTTCTCTTTATCAGTAAAATCTAAAATATTATCGGACACAGGTTTTTATTTAATTTTGAGTGGGTGAATTTTAAATAACTGAATGCTTGATGTTATACATAGAATATGTTCCTGTGAAGGAACAGTATAATAAAGTCACCCTTCAAAGGGGGACAAAAAATGAAGTTTGCGCAGTATGATTGAATGTATAATTATTTAAATTATTCACTATATCACTCACTCAGAATTTACCAAATTGCCCCGATTTACTGCTCCTCATTGCGCAGCGATACGGGCTCCGTTTCGCCGGTATCAGATACAGCGGTGCCGCCTTTGATGCGGATAATGCGCTGTGTTTTTTCAGCCAGCTCCAGGTCGTGCGTTACCAGCACCAGCGTAGTGCCTGCCTCCTGGTTCAGGTCAAACAGCAGCTTCTCCACACGTTCGCCGGTTTCTTCGTCCAGGTTGCCCGTAGGTTCATCGGCAAAAAGGATTGTGGGCCGGTTAGAGAAAGCCCTGGCCAGCGACACCCGCTGCTGCTCGCCACCAGAAAGCTGCGTAGGGTAATGGTCGTGGCGTTCCCCGAGGCCCACGCGATCCAGCAGTTCCCGTGCCTGCCGCTGCACATTGCGCTCACCGCGCAGTTCCAGCGGCACCATCACGTTTTCCAAGGCCGTAAGCGTGGGTATTAACTGGAAATTCTGGAAGATAAAGCCAACATAGCGGTTGCGTACCTGCGCCCGTTTATCTTCCGAAAGATTGTCAAGTTTTACGCCGTTAAGTATAACTGAGCCTGTAGAGGCGCGGTCAAGGCCGGCACAGAGGCCCAGCAACGTTGTTTTACCACTCCCCGACGGCCCCACAATGGAGCAGGTGTCGCCGGCCTGCAACGAAAAGTTTATACCCTGCAGCACCGTCAGACGCCGGTCGCCGCTGTTATAAGTTTTGCTTAAGTTCTGTATATCAAGTATGATTGGCACGTGGTCTGTTTATTTAAAAAGGACAAAAGAAGTATGACTAAGGATTAAGGACTAAAAGTATGACATCCAATATAGCTGAAAGCTTTAAATTTATTCAGGTTAAAGGACATAAATTCAAAGTCTCCAACACGCTTTATAAGTATGAAAGCAATTTTACGCCGCTTTTACAAGTATAAACAAGTGAACATAATTTTGTTAGCTCCTGCTCCCTTTTTCATCCCGAAAGTAGCAATGTGCACATTCTGGATGGCGATATAAAGAGTTTAACCTAATACTGTATCTATACTTAGCAAAACTATTCCAACACCAAATAACTATTAGACTTCGTTATATGTTTAAGTCGAAAAATATAAATGTAAGAATCAACAAAGATGATAACGATAAAAAGGAACATGATGATACTGCTGCTAACTGCGCTTACTTGTTTTGCCGGATGCGGGCAGGTACAACAGGCTGATCGGATAGAGTCAGAACAGGAGGCCCGGGCATCGGTCAACGACGAAACGTCACCTCAGGAATCAACACACACCCAAACCATACTTTTTTTCGGCAACAGCCTGACAGCAGGTTATGGCCTGGAGCCGGACCAGGCTTTTCCGGCCCTGATTCAGCAACACATCGACTCATTAAACCTGCCTTACAAGGTAATAAATGCCGGCGTAAGCGGCGAAACCACAGCGGGAGGCAAAAGCCGCATCGACTGGCTGCTGAAACAACCTATAGATATTTTTGTGCTGGAACTGGGCGCCAACGATGGGTTGCGCGGCATTAACCTGACAGAGACTTACCAGAACCTGCAAAGTATCATCGGAAAAGTGCGGGCAAAATATCCGGATGTAAAAATTGTGCTGGCCGGTATGCAGATTCCGCCGAATATGGGCCAAACGTATGCGCAGGAGTTCCGAAACATTTTTACGCGGCTGGAGAAAGAAGAAAATGTGGTGCTTATTCCTTTTCTGCTTGACCATGTAGCAGGCATCCCGAAACTGAACCAGGCTGATGGCGTGCACCCAACGGTGGAAGGGCAAAAGATAGTGACTGAAAATGTATGGCAGGTGCTGCAGCCAATTGTAACCAGCGAAATTGGCATCTAAAACTATCCGGACATGCTTCAGTAAAAATATTTAAATATTTTTCGATGTTAGCACAACCTTTTAAGTCCGATGTAGTATATTGGTATGGCTAAAAGTTGAAACTCGTTTCAATATTCGGTGAAGGCTCCTGCGTTATGTGGGAGCCTTTGCTGTTTTTAAGGCAGGCGGTTGTTGCTTATTTCGTGAGCTTATATACTTCTGCTTTCAGCTTTGGCAAATGATTGATGGTAACAGCCCAGATATTTTCATCTGATATATTATCATAGGCATGTATGATTTGGTTTCGTAAACCCACTATTCTTCTTGCATTTTCAATCGGAAAATCAGGATCTCTTACCAGGATACGGTTCATAGCTTCACCAATAATCTCCAGATTTCTTTCTATTGCCCGGCGAAGGATAATATTTGATTGAAACGAATGAAAGGATTTGGGGTAGGTATCAAAATATTGTTCTATTTCGTCCATAGCAGCTTTCATATCAAGCAGCCACTTTCCTATCCGTTCGTCCATATAGTAGCTTTTTGTTTCTGTCTATTAACTTCTTTAAGATAGGGTTCTTAACTGTCTGTTCTTCTACTAAATCGACTTGTCGCTGTAATAACTTTTCTAACGATTCTTTAAACTCCATGTAATTATCGAAATAGTGGTAGAGACTAATACTATTACCGAACTTCACCAGGAAATCAATATCACTTTTTTCACGAAATCTATCAGTTAAAATAGACCCAAAAACAAATAAACGATCAACTTTATGAAGCTGACACAGCTCTGTGATTGAATTTATATTCTGTTCCACTACGTTCATAAAGCAATATAATTATTTAATATCTTTCTAGCGTCTATATTTCCTAAAGGGTTGCTTGACGTTCCCGTTAACGGACTAGGCTATGGCAAGTGCGGAATTTCGGAGCAGCTTTCTTGTCCGCCAAACGTAAAGTTTATTAGTTGCAGTATCTTCATTTTTAAGCAGTCAGTCCGCATTTGCTTTAGCCGTTGTTAGCGGTTCGTTGTTTTTGTTGTTGGTTCATTACATTGTGATCATATAGATTATCTTGTTACTCTTTCAATGCCATTTTTGATTCCGCCTCTTATCATATTTCCATAACCATCATCATGTAAGGAGTTGGTAAACGAAAGAGCTAATTCATAATTCTTTTTTGCATTGTCAAGGTCGTTTAGGTCCTCGTAGCATTTAGCAATGTTTAAATATAATGAAGGAAAAGCCCCTTTAACTGTGTCATTATTTATTTTTAGTGCCAACTTTAAAGCTGTTTCGTCCCACTTCAATTTATCGGCAATACTTTTTTGATGTCGGGCTACATAATGAGCAGCAGTAAATTTTTCAAAGTCGTTTGTCGATTCGTTCCAAGCTTGGAGAAAGAGTTTACTTGCTTCTTCAGGGTTGCCTTTTCCTTCCATGTCCATACCTTGAGCACAAAGCTTAACTACATTGTTGTTTGGGTCGAATTCCATGTTATGTATATCTTCTTTTAGTAGTTTTTCTATCGTGTTTGTATTTTTTTCTAAGTCGTTACACCGTCACACAATGACCGCTAACTACCAGCTAGCAGGAGTCTATTCCTACTATCTGCACTATGTATGGGGTTGTTTATACCTGTTTTACTGTTGATTTTCGCTCTTGCTGCATAGGTGCTTATTCACTTTACACATTTTGCAAGTCTAATATAGCTGTTTTATATTAATTGTCTTACAGACTGAGAATCTTAAGTATAAATTTTACTGCATTGTGCTCCACGAGCATCCTTGCCTTAAAGCTGGAGTATCATGCCCCAAAACCTCTTTCATGGATTTATACTTCATTCATCCTGAAACCCAGAAAATCCGGATTCAGATAATGGCTTGGTAGCAGCAAACATTTCCGGACATAAAAGAAGCAAATCTGAAAATAAATGAGAAATTTATACTTCCTCAGGCAACCTCCGGATGAATCTTTACATCTAAGGTATGAAGAGCACCGAAAAGCTCCTGATAAAGCTAAAAAGCAAATTTGAGATATACATTTACAAAGCGTGACGGAAGCAGAACTTATAGCAGGATGCCAGCGGGCAGACAGCAAGGCGCAAAAACACCTCTACGAGCGTTTTGCGTCGCCGATGCTGGGCGTTTCCCGGCGCTACCTCAAAAACGAAATGGATGCCGAAGAAGCGCTGCTGAACGGGTTTATGAAAATTTACCGAAACATCGGCCAATTCGAAAACAAAGGCAGTTTTGAAGGCTGGGTGCGCCGTATTATGGTAAACGAAGCACTGGCTTTTCTACGTAAGAAAGAGCCGCTGCACCTGGCTATCGAAGACAGCCACATACAGGTTGCCGGCACAGGCGGTGCCGATCAGGATCTGGCAGAAGGTGAACTGCTGGCGCTGCTGGGCACTTTGCCCGCAGGTTATAGAGCCGTATTTAACCTATATGCCATCGAAGGATACGCACACCAGGAGATAGCCAATATGTTAGGAATAACTGAAGGCACTTCTAAATCGCAGTTGAGCAAGGCACGCGCCATGCTGCAACGCCGCCTGACAGGACAGGAAGCTATTACCAATTAAAAAGGAGGAAGACAATGAGACCAGAAGATATTGATAAGTTATTTAAAGAGCGCCTTGGCAACACCGCCCCCACTCCTTCCGGAGACCTTTGGAGCCGGCTACAGGAGCGCATAGAAGAAGAAATGCCCGCACAGCACCAAGAGAAAAAAAGCAGCTTTATGTGGGTACGCTTCTCCGTGGCAGCGGTGATTGCACTGCTGCTGGCCGTAGGCCTGGTGCTTTATAATATGCAGCACAACGCGCCAAGTATAAACGGCACTGTGGCGCAGCAGCCGGCAGTGGAACAGCCGTTGGAAACGCCTGATTTTGCACCCAAACCTTTAGACAAGCAAGCTGCGCCGGCAAGTATAGCTGACGCTGCTACAGAAGAAAAAGAAAATAATTTACCGGCTCAGGCAACCGAAGCTCCGCCTGCCGCATCTAACAGTACAAAGGCCATCGCCCATACTGCTGAACCGGCCGCCCGACCTGAAACAGTTATGAAAAAAGCCAGCACATCAATAAACACTTCTGCTAAGTCTCCTGCAAAGGCCCAGGCTATTGCAGCGAACAAGCTAGCCGAAGCGCCTGCAGCAGCAGATGCTTCCGGGGACGTGGTGGACTTAAAATCGGTGATGACCTCCGCCCTGGCTTCAGCCGCTACGCCCGATGTTGCGGCTGGCGCAGAACCGGTGGAAATCATCATCAAGCGTGCAGTGGTTGCCCAAACAGTCCCAATCGAAGCTGACGAGCTTAACGGGCTAGAGAAAAAAGCACACTTCGCCAAAAACATCTTTAAGCAGGTGCGCAACCTCAGCAACGGCGAGCCGGTGGAACTGGCAGACCTGGGCATCAAAGCCGATAAAATTGCCGTCGGAACCAAAATTGGAAATCAGAAATTCTATAAAGTTATTAACCTCTAACCTCCCAAAACCATGAAACGATTGCTACTAATTACAGCCATTTGCATGGCTGCCGCTACCGGTGTGTCTGCCAAAGGCGGCCTTACCGTAGGTCAGCGCCTCGGCGACCAGGATACCATCATCATCAGAATGGCCAATGGTGCCAAAATGACGCTGCTGCTACAAAACAAAGAGCAACTGAAAGCTTTTCAGCATTACAGCCTCGACTCGCTGATGCGCAAGCTGAACCTGTATGTGCTGCAGGTCGACAGCCTGGAGCAGTCCAGCACCAACATGAATTCAAATGAAATGACTGTTACTTTCAGTTCTTCAGACTCAACCAGCGATGACGGATCGGAGCAGGTAACTGTAACGGTGCAGGAATCAGGCGACAAATCAGGTAACAAGGAGCATCACGAAATCCGCATCAACAAAACATTTAAAATTGATGTTGATGTGGAGGAAAACGGAGGCAATACTAAAGTCAATGTGAACGTACCCGACAAAACCGAGCGCGACAGCATTAGGGTAGCCGAAGAGCACTACAAGCCAACCAGGTTTAACTTTGATATAGATTTAGGTCTTAATAATTTTGTAAATTCTGATATAGATAATCTGGTTGACCTTAAACCGTTGGGCTCCCGCTATGTCAGCCTTAACCTGCACCTGAACTCGCAGATCGGTGGCCGCAAAAGCCCGCTGCACCTGGTGTCCGGACTGGAGTTCTCTTTCAACAATTATATGTTTGATGATAATGTGATAGTGCAAAACATCGACAACTATACTTATTTCAGCAACACAAGCGAAATCAACTACGAAAAATCAAAACTGACACATTCTGCCGTTAACATTCCGCTAATGCCGGTGCTGCAGTTCAAGCGTGAAAACGGAAAAGATGGATTCATTATCGGAGCAGGCGGTTTTGTAGGGTATGGTCTCGGCAGCCACGTAAAGCTGAAGTATGATGAGAGCGGCAAAACGCAGAAAGATAAAATCCGTGACAACTATAATCTCTCTGATTTTCAGTATGGTCTGGAAGGTGTAGTAGGCTATGGTTCGGTAAACCTCTTTGTGAAGTATAACATGAACGACTTGTTTAAAGACAACCGCGGCCCACAGGTAAATGTTATCAGCTTTGGACTGCGCCTGCTGGAATAAAGATTTTGTTTATAAATTCAGTCAAGTATAAAATCAGCTCATTGCCAGTTTAATCTGTTACAAGTATAAAGTATAAAAGGAGTGCCTTTGCCTGGCGCTCCTTTTCATTTTTTATCTGACCGCCGGAAATTGTCTATAATTACAGCAGTGGCGGTAGCTACATTTAAGGATTCTGCCTGGCCAAAAGCCGGAATTTTAAGAAGTTGATTTACGTGCTGCGCCACCTCCGGCCGAATACCGTTTGCCTCGTTGCCCATTACCACAATGCCCTGTGGCCTGAGCTGCATAATATGTATGTTGTGGCCGTCCAGCGAAGCGCCATAAATACTGAAGCCATCGCCCAACTGCTGCAGCCAGTCATCTAAATTCAGGAAGTATACCTTTACCCGTGTAAAAGAGCCCATGGTGGCCGATATAACTTTGGGATTATACAAATCGGCGCACGCTTCCGAGCAAATCACTTTATTGATGCCATACCAGTCGGCAATGCGGATGATGGTGCCCAGGTTGCCGGGGTCGCGGATGTCATCTAGCGCCAGCACCAGTTCCTGCGGCGAAACGGTCAGGGGCGGCAGCCGGCGCATATTGGCCACTGCTAAAGCAGCGTTGTTGGTGGTATAAGAGCCGGCGCGCACCAGTTCTTCTTCTTTCACAATGTCAAAAAGGAAACCATTATCGAGCAAATGTTTATGCTGACTGTAAAATGTATCGGTTACGAACAGGTGCTCCAATTGATAATCAGCCTGCATCAGTTCCAATACACTTTTGGCGCCCTCCACTACGAATGCTTGGTGTTGGTTGCGGTATTTTTTTACTTGCAGGGATTTAATGTACTTTACAACTGCTTTTGACAACATAGCCGGATAAAGGTTTGAGATCACGATTATACATAACCGCCCTCGTATTTACAATTTTTAGTTTAGGTGGCTGCGTGCCTGCCAAACACCTGGGGCCAAACGAAAAGCTATTGGCCGGCATTACGCCACAAGGGCTGCAGCACATTGATGCGGCTGCAATAGAGGCACTTTACCAGCAGGAACCTAACCGGATGGTGCTGGGTTCTATGCCCTATTTATCGCTTTACTACTTTGGTCAGAAATTTTTTGATCCGCTGAAGGTTCAGCAACGCATTGAAGGTATGGAACAAAAGATTGCCCGCAAAGTAGCGGATGCCGGCAGCGACTCCACCAAAGCCCGTAAAATCCGCGACCGCATCAACAACCGTATCAACAGGCTGGAGAAGAAAAAAAAAGAAGGCAATTTTCTGATGCAGGTGGGTGAGCCGCCAGCTATTTACGACTCTACCCTCATGGTACAAACCATGGATCAGATAGATATTTACCTCAACTCCAAAGGTTACTTTAACCATACCGCCCGTTATCAGAAAGACATAAAAAAGCATAAGCTGGTTTTTATAAAGATAGACATTGAAGAAAATGATCCTTACCGCTACACCGAATTCAGCTATGGTATACCGGATACCGCCGTGCTGCATGTGGTAAAATCCGCAGAAGAGAACTCTTTGCTACAGCCCCGTGAAATATACGATGAAGCTGTATTAACGCAGGAACGTGACCGTTTGTATGAGCTGATGAAAAACAGGGGCTATTATGATTTTGCGCGCGCTTATATCTCCTTTGAAGTTGATACCAGCTATACCGGCCACACGGCCCGGGTGAAGACGCTTATTCTGAACCCGGAAAACGACTCGACACATCATGTGTACAAGCTGAATAAGGTATACTTTAAAAGCGACGCCGACCGTTTCGGCATTGGCCGCGACACCATTACATTCAACAATATCAAGTATTTAGCTTATGATTTGAAGTATACACCGAAAGTACTGGACCAGAAAATTATCATTTATCCGGGGCAACTGTACAGCCAGGTACGTACCAGTGTAACGCAGCGCCGGCTGGCCGATTTGGATGTCTTCCAGTTCAACAATGTGCTGTATAACAAGATAATTGACCCGAATGATTCAACAAATACATACCTGCTGAATGCTTTTATCAATGCTGTTCCTTCTAAAAAATACCAGGAAACGGCGGAGCTTGGGCTAAACTATACTGAAGCGGTGCCCGGCCCTTTCTCAAGTATAAACCTGCGGATACGGAATATTTTTGGCGGCGCTGAAAACCTGGACCTGGGCCTGCACGGTGGCCTGGAAGGGCAACTGAGCCTGGCAAATCCGGACAAAACAGTTTTATCGAAACAGTATGGCGCAAATATTGGACTTACTTTCCCGACTATATTGCTTCCGTTCGGCGGCCGTAGCATCCTTTCATCCAATAATCCGAAAACGCGCGTGCTCACCAGTTTTACCAGTATAGACAGGGATGAGTACAAGCGTACCAATTATCAACTCAATTACGATTACATCTGGCAGAATGCCCGCACCACATTGCAGATCCCGACACTGCAGTTTATCTTCTCGCCTGTAAACCTGAGCGTTGTGCAGACAGACCGGATTTCGAATGAGTTTATTTCAAGCCTAGAGAAGTATAGCCAGGGCAGCAAATCTTTGATCGAAAGCTTCCGCAGTGCTTTTCTATCCTACATGACTATTAACCTTATTTATAATACCAACGATTTTACCCAGACTCAAAATGCACGCTACTTCCGCACGTTGGTGGAGGTGGGCGGACTGACGAAGGAGCTTGGCCTGAACATTAAGCTCGGCGATTTACAGACTTTTCAGTACGCCAAAGTTAATCCTGATTATAGGAGATATATTCCGCTGGGTAACAACCAGTATTTTGTTTACAGGATAAATGCTGGCGTGGCTATGCCGCTGTTTAATACAGATCTGCTGCCTTACGACAAATATTATTTTGCTGGAGGTGCTTCCAGCGTTCGTGCCTGGCAGTCCAGAAGATTGGGGCCGGGCTCTTACGCAACAGAGGATGTAGTATTTGAGGATGGGGAGCTGGTGCGCAAACGTGATTTTGCCCTGGAGCAGCCCGGAGAAGTACTGATTCAGACCAGTGCCGAGTATCGCTTCAACATGTTCAGCTTTATTAACGGCGCTTTTTTTGTGGATGCCGGCAACGTATGGTGGCTCAAAAAAGATGAGACAAAGCCCGGCGCTGATTTCGCCTTTAACCGCTTTTATAAAGAGATGGCTGTGGGCACCGGTTTCGGCATTCGCTTTGATTTGGCCGTAGTTGTGCTGCGTTTCGACCTGGCTACCAAAGTATACGACCCGGCCGGTATTAATGGAGAAAAATTTGTACTGGGTAACTTCAGCCTCTCCGAATTCCTCACCCGCAACAACCAAAGCACTTTAAATATTGGCATCGGCTATCCTTTCTGATTAAAATTGAACAGCAATTCATCAAACAAAAGGCCTTACCAGTTAGTAAGGCCTTTTGTTTGATGCTGCTTCGGAAGAAAATAAGGAAATAACTATACTTTAGCAGCAGCTTTATACATCAGCTATACTTGTTTAAGCCTTGCTTCCACTACTCCTTCCGCTGGTGCGAGCTTGCAGCTCGTACCTTTATATCTACAAGAAGTACGAGCTGCAAGCTCGCACCAGCGGATAACCTGGCATTAGTTATACTTGAGGCTGCTTAAAGCTTATACTTAGTCGGCTGATGCTTTATACTTAATAATGCAACAATTCTTCTAATGCTGCGGCTACTTTCTCTGCATTCGGCAGCATCATCTTTTCCAATTCCACGTTCAGCGGAATGGCAGGCAGGTTGGCAGCCCCTAAAGTATAAATTGGTGCGTCCAGTTTCTGGAAACAATCTTTGGACAGGCGGCCAGCCAGCGACTCGGCAAAAGAGTTCAGTAGCGGCTCCTCCGTTAGCACCAGTGCTTTGCCGTGGCGCTTTACGGATGCCTGCACAGCTTCATAATCCAACGGGTTCAGCGTCCGCAAATCCACAATTTCTATACTTCCCGGAAATTGTCTGGAAGCAGTTTTGGCCCAGTACACGCCCATGCCGTAGGTGATGATGGTCATGGTGTTGCCCTGGCGCATTTGCTTCGCATCAGCCTGCTGCACTATATTGGCTTTGCCCAGCGGCAGGATGTAATTTTCATCCGGTTCTATGGTTTTGGCATCTTCGGTGCCCGGCACTCTGGACCAGTAAATTCCTTTGTGCTCCAGCATTATTACCGGGTTCGGGTCCAGAAAAGCGGCTTTCATCAGGCCTTTCATATCGGCAGCATTGCTCGGGAATACAACTTTAATGCCCCTGATGTTCAGCAGCGTAGATTCTATACTTCCGGAATGGTACGGGCCGCCGCCGCCGTAAGCGCCAATTGGCACGCGTATAAGCGACTGCACCGGAAATTGCCCGTTCGAGAGGTAACAGCTCTTGGAAAGCTCTTCCACCAACTGGTTAATGCCCGGCCAAATATAATCAGCAAACTGAATCTCAACTATAGCTTTAGCGCCTACAGCCGACATCCCAGCCGTAGAACCTATAATGTATGCTTCCTGGATAGGCGTATTAAACACGCGGGCATCGCCATACTTTTTAGCCAGTAGCGCTGCCTCCCGAAACACGCCGCCCAGTTCGCCGCCTACATCCTGTCCGTAAAAAAGCGCTTCCGGATACGTTCGCAAAATATCATCCACAGCATGCAGGGCAGCATCCACCATAATAGTTTTCTCAGCGCCGGCAGGGCTGCGCTCGCCTTTTTCTTCCGTTACAGGTGTAGGGGCAAATTCGTGCTTGTCAAAAGTTGCCGGATCAGGATTAGGCGCATCCAGCGCATGTTGGTAATCAGTGGCTACGGTTTGTCTGGCTTCCTGCTCCAGTTGCTCTATTTCATCCGATGTTATATCTGCATCCAGCAGCGCCTGCCGCAACTTAGGTATTGGGTCATCCGGCCCATGTTGTTTCAGGTTATCGCCACGATACCACTCGCGGCGCACACCGGAAGTATGGTGGCCCAGCAGCGGAACTTTGGCATGCACCACTATAGGTTTTCGAATTTGACGTGCATATTCAAAAGCAACCCGCATCCCCTCATACGCCTCCACAAAATCAGATCCGTTTACGCGCAGGCGCTCCATCCCTTTAAAACCACCCGCATATTCATAAGCATCCATAGCGCGCATCTCTTTGCCTGTAGCCGAAATACCCCAGTCGTTGTCCTGCACCAGGTATACTATCGGCAATCCTTTCAGCACCGCCATCTGGAATGCTTCAGCTACTTCGCCTTCTGTAACAGCGCCATCACCCATCGAGCATAGCACTACAGGTTTCTCCTCTCCTTTTAGCAGCCCCTGCCCTTCCAGATAAGCTATGCCGTGCGCCATTCCGGTTGCCGGAATAACCTGCATACCGGTAGCGGAGCTTTGATGGGGAATTGTAGGGAAACCTGCTCTCCGCAATGATGGATGACCATAGTAGGTACGTCCGCCCGAGAAAGGATCGCCAGCTTTCGCCATAAGCTGTAACATAAGTTCGTAGGGCTGTAAACCGATTCCGAGCAGCAAGGAATCATCACGGTAATAAGGAGAAGCGTAATCGTAGGGTTGTAACTGGAAGGCGGCGGCCAATTGTATGGCCTCATGTCCGCGGGAAGTGCTATGTACATACCTGCTGCAAACAGCCTTGTTTTCTTCGTAAGTATCTGCCATGTTTTTGGCAGTTAGCATCAGTAGGTAAACCTTTTTAAGCAGGGTGATATCCAGCTTGACGGCCTCCATTATATCTTTATACATGGTATAGATCAGTTTGCACGAAAGTACGAATTAATGGCCTCTTTCTAAAATACGAAGGCGGCTGTGGCGGAACGGGTGTAATTTGGTAATTTTGCCTTTAACAGATACGGTAACGAATACTTTAGGGGCCGTTGTGCAGGAGACATTTTTGAATATTAATTACGCGCAATTATACTTTCAATAGTTAAAAATTTGCTGTTTTTGCGCTGTAGTCAAGTTTGTGGAAGTAAATTGCAGGTCTTTTTAGCATGCATTCCTTTATCTAAAGTCAAATATCTAGCATCTAAGATCTAAAATATGTTCAGAGAAGAAGTAGAGGCATTTATGCGCCGGTTTCAGTCCGATTTGTGTGAAGCTCTTGAGCGCTGCGATGGTGGCGCAACGTTTAGTACCGATACCTGGAAACATGAGGAAGAGGGTGGCGGAAATTCGCATGTAATCCAGGGAGGCAATGTGCTGGAGAAAGGCGGCGTAAACTTTTCGGCAGTGCGGGGCCAACTGTCACCGCAATTCCTGAAGATGCTGGAGATGCCGGATGCTAATTATTTTGCCACAGGCGTTTCGGTAGTGCTGCACCCGCACAGCCCCATGGTCCCTATCACGCACATGAACGTGCGCTATTTTGAGGCTGGCAATGGTCAGGCCTGGTTTGGCGGCGGCATCGATCTGACGCCCATCTATGTTAACCTGGAGCAGGCACAGGAGTTTCACCGGCTGATGAAAGAAGTATGCGATCGCCACCATCCCACCTATTATGCGGAATTTAAAAAGTGGGCGGATGAGTATTTTTACAACCAGCACCGCGAGGAAACGCGCGGCGTAGGCGGCATTTTCTTTGACCGGCTGATGGAAACCGATGAGATAAGTATAGCCGATCGCCTGGCATTTGTACACGATGTGGCTTATGCTTTTGCGCCTTTTTATACGCGTATCATGAACCAGAACCGCGACCTGCCTTACGGAGAGCGCGAAAAAAACTGGCAGCTGATGCGCCGCGGCCGCTATGTAGAATTTAATTTAGTTTATGACCGCGGCACCAAGTTCGGTCTGCTCACCAAAGGACGTATCGAATCCATCCTGATGAGTTTGCCCACGCTTGCCTCCTGGCAGTATAATTTCATGCCTGAGCCTGGCAGCCCCGAAGCGCAAACGCTGCAGTATCTGAAAAAAGACATAGACTGGCTTAACATGCAGTAAGTATGATAGAAGCGCTGGAGAAGCTCGACAAGGAGCTGTTTGTCTACATCAACGGTCTGCATAGTCCGTTTTGGGACGTCATCATGATCTTTATGTCGGAGAAGCTGGTCTGGATACCTTTTTACCTGGCAATTACCGGCTACGTGGTTTACCGCTACCGCAGGCAGGGTATCCTGATGTTGCTGGTGGCAGGAGCCTCTATTGGCCTGGCAGATTTTGTGGCGTCAGGCATCTTTAAAAAAACCTTTGCCCGTCTCCGTCCCTGCCACGATACGACCCTGGATGCCGTTATTAATGTTGTGCATGGCTGCGGCGGACAATTTGGATTTATGTCGTCGCATGCCGCTACTACTTTTGCGTTGGCCGTTTTCTTTAACCTGATCTTATCCGGCCGCTATTATATATTTAAAATAATACTGGTGGCCTGGGCGGTGCTTATCTGTTACAGCCGCGTGTACTTGGGCGTTCATTTCCCGATGGACGTCATCGGAGGTGCTTTGTTAGGGGCTATGCTGGCTTATCTGGGAGCTATAGTTTATAATTTACTGATGAACAGATATCCGGGCTTAAAGCGTTAAACCTTTAACAGCTATAGCTGTTTTCGTGGTGTTTAGAGGAGCTCAGGTTTGCAAATTAAAATTATAAGTTTCCATAGTAAGGTATTATGTCTGCTTTGTCTGCTGCTGCTGGCTTTGCCTGCGGCTGCACAGGATCGCTTTCGCATAGCTGGTAAAGTAACAGATGCCACTACCGGCGAGGCGCTGGCCGGCGCCGCTGTCTCTTTGCAGCAGCAGCCAGGCATTGGCGCTGTTAGTGATGCACAGGGAAATTATACTTTCTCTGCCCCTGCCGGTTCCTATACGCTTACGGCCAAACATATAGGCTTTGATATATGGCAGCAGGACATACATCTAAGCGGGGATGTACAGTTAAACATTTGTCTGGCTGCCGCAGCTTATGAGGTGCAAGAGGTGGAAGTAACTGCCAGCCGGCAGACGCCAATAACCGAATCAGCTGCCATGGGTCAGTTGGAGCTGCCCCTCGAAACGATAAAGTCGCTGCCGGTGCTGTTCGGCGAAAACGACATCCTTAAAACCATCCAATTGCTGCCGGGCGTAACATCAGGCGGCGAAGGCAACACGGGTTTTTATGTGCGCGGCGGAGGGGCTGATCAAAACCTGGTTTTGCTCGATGGCGCTACGGTTTACAACCCGGGCCACCTGCTCAACTTCTTTTCTGTTTTCAACTCTGACGCCATCAAAAGCACTACGCTTATCAAAGGAAATATGCCTGCCCGTTACGGCGGCCGCCTCTCATCGGTGCTCGATATCGATATAAAAGATGGCGACCAGACAAAGTACAAAGCGGAAGGCGGCATCGGGCTTATTTCCTCACGCCTTACGCTGCAGGGCCCTATTGCCAAAGAAAAAGCCTCTTTCCTGCTTTCAGGCAGGCGCACGTATGTGGATGTGCTGTTTAATCCTTTCCTGAAAAATACAGAGCAGGGCGGCGTGCCTTTCTATTTCTATGACCTGAACGGGAAGCTGACTTATACTTTATCTGCCAAAGATCGCCTGTACCTGAGTGGCTACTATGGCCGCGATGCCGGTAGTCTGAAACTTTCGGATGGCCGCTTCACTTCAGATTTCAGTTGGGGCAATGCCACCGCCACCGCACGCTGGAACCATCTGTTTAACGACAAGCTTTTCCTCAACTTTTCGGGCTTAGTTAGCAAGTATACTTTTGATTTCGGCTGGGATTATGGCGGCTTTAATACCTTGGTGCAAACCGGTGTGCAGGATTATGGCACCCGTCTCGGGTTTGATTATACGCCCAACGTGCGCCACCATTTGCAGTACGGGCTGAATTATACATTCCACCGGCTGGACCCGCGTTCAGGTGAGGCGCAGAACCAGGAGGGACAAAGCTTCTCTACCAACCGCGTCCTGTCCAAGTATGGCCATGAGGCCGCTTTGTATGTTTCTGATGACTGGAACGTTACAGATAAGCTGCTGCTGAGCCTGGGGCTGCGAAGCAGTTATTTCAGGCAGGTGGGGCCGTTTAATCTTTATCAGTTTGACGAAAACCAGGCTGTTACTGACTCTACTATCTATGGCCGTGGTGAAAAGGTAATCTCATATCAGGCACTGGAGCCGCGCGTGTCGTTGCGTTATGAACTTAACAGATTATCCTCTATTAAAGCCGCTTTTACGCAATCCGCGCAGTACGTACACCTGGTTTCCAATGCCTATACCACTTTGCCGCTGGATGTATGGGTGCCGAGTTCGGCGCTGGTGGAGCCGCAGTGGGGCACGCAGTATGCATTAGGCTATTTCCGGAGTATGAAAGAGAACAAGTATGAGGGCTCGGTAGAAGTATACTATAAAACGATGGAAAACCAGCTCGAGTACCACGAAGGTTATTCTCCAGGACCCAGCAACCGCGATTTAGAGTATGAATTTGTAACAGGCAGCGGTAAATCTTACGGCATAGAGCTTTTCCTGCGGAAAAATTACGGCGATCTGCAGGGCTGGCTGGGTTACACGCTCTCCCACACCACGCGCACCTTTCCGGCTCTCAACAACGGTAATACCTTTCCAGCCCGCTTCGACCGACGGCACGATCTTTCGCTGGTGGCCACTTACAAGTATAACAAACGATGGACATTTGGCGGCACGTTTGTGTACGGCACCGGCCAGGCTACTACCCTGCCGGCGCGTCGTTATTTTATTGAGGGGAATGTAGCTTACCAGTATGGCGACCGCAACAGCTTTCGGATGCAGCCTTTCCACCGCCTTGATCTGGCAGCCACGCTGGAAGGTAAACAGCGCAGCAACCTGAAATCGAGCTGGACTTTTTCAATTTATAATGTGTATGGCCGCCGGAATCCTTTCTTATATTACGTCGACAGCGAAGGAGAACCTTATAGCGGCAATATTGAGTTGCAGGCAAAGAAAGTATCCGTTATTCCTTTTCCCCTGCCCTCCGTCACCTGGAACTTCAGCTGGTTATAACCGTGAAAAAATTAATATTTATACTTTCCCTTGTGATACTGGCGCTGCTGACCGGTTGCGAGCAAGATCTGACGCTGGAATTGCCGCAAGGTAAAGAGCAGCTGGCGGTGGAGGGACACATAGCGCAGGATGCGCCGCCTGTGATTATACTTACCCGCACAGCACCTGTTTTTTCAGCGTTTAATCCGGCAGAACTGGCAGGCAATTTTGTGCATGATGCGCAGGTTATAGTTACAGCGCAGGGCGTCGATTATACTTTGCATGAGGTTCCTTCTACAACTTTTTCCGAAGCTTTGAAGCAGGCAGTTTCAAGTCAGCTAAGTTTGCCGGAGCAGTTGCTTAATCCCGGCAGCGGGTTTATTGTATATGTTTATACTTCGGATGAGCTGAAAGGAAAGCTGGGAGATACTTATAAATTGCGCATCAGTGATGCGGGCAGCATACTAACCGCCTCCACCACCATTCCGCAACTCAACCCCATCGACTCGCTCTGGACAGTGCCGCACCACGATGCTGCGCAAGACAGCCTCGTAACTTTGTATTATCGCTACAACGACCCTGACACGCTGGGCAACAGCGTCCGGTACTTTACCAAACGCAACAGCGAGCCTTATTACCCCGGCTACTTTACTTCGGTATTTAATGATGAGTTAATTAGTGGCGGCAGTATCAGTTTTCCGCTGGAACGTGGCGAGCCCAAAGGGCAGGCAGAACTGGATCAGGAAAAATACGGCTACTTTGGCAAAGGCGATACCATTTCTATCCGCTGGGCAGCCATCGACATAGCACATTACCGCTTCTGGAGCAGCCTGGAGGCCGAACAAAGCAACAACGGCAGCCCTATTGGTACGCCTAACACCGTACAATCTAATATCCGCGGGGGCTTCGGCATTTGGGGCGGTTATGCTGTAACCTATCATACTTTGGTTGTAAAATAATTATGAAAAAATTACTTCAGATAAACAGTAAGTTGTAAATTTTTACTTATCTGCAACTTTCATTTACATCCTGGTTTCAGCCTGTTGTGTTTAATACCCGTTTATGAATATATAGCATGTTTAACCTAAACAACTATAACCATGAACTTAACCCATGAAGTACAACCAGCCAGGCGCATCAACAGCGCCAGCAATCCTATTTGGATGGATGGCTTGCGCATTGCCCTCGGGCTTTTCCTCTTCGTCAAAGGCATCCTGTTTCTGGAGCATAACAGCGACTTTTTTTATCTGTTCAGCCAGCAGCAGGACTTTATCAGCATCCGGAAAGCATCTATGTTTACGAGTGCTGTACATATAATCGGCGGACTGATGATTGCCTTTGGTTTCTTAACGCGTCTGGCCCTTCTCTGCCAGATTCCGGTCCTGCTGGGAGCGGTGCTGGTGGTAAATCCGCAACGTGGTCTTCATTTAAGCAATGTAGAGCTGTGGCTATCTATTGTGGTGCTGATGCTGCTCGTTTTCTTTATGATTGTTGGTCCGGGCCGCTTCTCCGTCGACAACAAAATACTACGACCTAAACAGCCAGTTCCGCCCACTTCATAGCTTACTCCAGATATACTAAACGGCAGCCTTTATACTTGCCTCAAGTTATGTATAAGCAGCCTTAATCTGAACAAATAACCACAACGCAAACTTTACTTTTAACAGGTTTTGCCTGCAGGTTGTATTGTAAAAGACCATCACTTAGTTTGTGTCCGATTCATAGTTTAAATCGTTTAAGTAACTATATACCAATAGTTTCATCTTAAATGTTTTCAGCCATGAACTTAATTCAAAACATGAACCGCGTAGACCGCTGGAGCGAAATGCCTCACCCGATCTGGATCGACTTCATCCGCATAGGCCTGGGCCTTTTTATACTTGCCAAGGGCATTTTATTTATTCAGCACACCGAAACCATTCAGAATATTATGGCGCATAGCCAGTTCAAGTGGCTGGCGTTTGGGCTTGCGCATTATGTGGCGATGGTCCATATAGCGGGCGGTATTCTTATAACGTTAGGTCTTATTACGCGGATTGCCATTTTATTTCAGCTGCCTATCCTGCTTGGAGCTGTCATTTTTGTGAATTCTAAACAGGGCTTTTATGTAGAGAACTCTGAACTATGGGTATCTGTACTGGTGCTGGTACTGCTGATTTTCTTTATGTTCTTTGGCTCGGGCCGCTTTTCCTTCGATTATTACATGCGGGTGCATAAAGAAGGAACTTATTAAATATCAATCTTATATACTCATTTATGGCCGTGGTTTCCGCAGCCAGGCAGGTATTGTTGGCCCGGATCAAACCGATTCAAACCCATTTATAGTAATTTATACTAGTACAGGACTTAGGCCACGCGTGTAATTCTTAATAGAAACGCCCTAATTTTGTATTTTAATCAACAAATGTTGGTCAGAAGACGCAGCATGAGTGGTTTTATGTATGTTCTGTCGTAGTTAAACTAATAGCGATCATAATCCCCCTGCTGGTTTTTAAACAATGGTGGTAATGTTGTAATTTTACCGCAGTAGTGGCTCAACCGCCTTTGTTTAACTGACATGACAGACAAATATCTTCTCCTCAACGGCAAAAAGTTTTATTTTGATGAAATTGCCGCTTATTCTTTCCGCAACAGCATTCCCCTGAACGGTTACGAAAGTAAGACCCTGGAATTCTGCCGCAACTGGCTCACTGGAATTCAGGAATTCCCTATCCAGACATCCGGTTCTACAGGTATACCCAAAGCCATACACATAACCCGGCAGCAAATGGAAGCAAGCGCCCGCCGCACCATCAGGTTACTTAATCTGCAACCTGACGATTGTATGCTGGCCTGCCTTAACACTGAATACATTGCAGGTATGATGATGCTGGCGCGCGGCTTTATAGCAGGTATGAAGATTATTATTGTAGAGCCTGTGGGCAATCCACTGGCACTGGTAACTCTTGGGGAGCAAATCGACTTTACCTCTTTTGTGCCGATGCAGTTACAAACTATTTTGCAAGAGATGCCTGAAGCACTGCCGCAACTAAACCAAATGAAAGGCATATTGGTTGGAGGCGCGCCCGTAAATCCCCAGCTGCAACGCGAACTGCAAAGTATAAAAAGCCCCATTTACCATACTTATGGTATGACGGAAACAGCCTCGCACATTGCCCTGCGCCGCCTGAACGGACCTGATGCCACTGATTATTACGAGGTGCTGGAAAACATTAATGTGGGCATCAACAGGCGCGGCTGTCTCACCATCAAAGGCGACATCACCAACAACGAACTTCTAGTTACCAATGATATTGCGGAGCTGCTTACGCCGACCCGTTTTCGCTGGATTGGCCGTGCCGACAACACCATCAACACGGGCGGCGTGAAGGTGCAGGTAGAGAAAATCGAGCTGGCCGTTGCCGGGGCGCTTATAGACTGGAATAACGCTCCCCGCTCTTTTGTGGCGTCGCAGCCGGATGAGCTGCTAGGAGAGAAAGTTGTACTGATACTGGAAGGCAAGCCTTTGGCAGCAAATAAGGAAGCGGAGCTGCTACATAATCTCAGTAAATTCCTCAAAAAATTTGAGTTACCAAAGGTGCTATACTATAGCCCAGCCTTTGCAGAGACAGCAACCGGAAAACTGTCTCGCCGGCGGACGCTGCAAAAGCTTGGCCTGTATACCAGCTAAGTTTTAATTGCATCAACTTTTATATAGACCGACAGCTTTACACCATTCCTGCACCACATGATATAGCAAAGCGGCCCCTAATTTGGCTGTATGGTTATCGATATCATAAGCCGGGTTGAGTTCTGCCACATCAAGGCTCAGCAATTTTCCGCTGCGCGCCGCCTGTTTCAGAAGCGCCAGTATCACTTCGGGCTGCAGTCCTGTAACATTTACGGCACTCACACCGGGCGCATATCCTGCTGAAAAAACGTCTAAGTCAATGGTAACGTATAAGGCATCTACCTGCTTCAGGAAGGCATCAAGTTGCTCTTTCAACACAGAGAGCTTGTAAGGTTGCACTTTCTCCGCTAACGTGTACTTAGCTTGTAACCTGTCGGCGGTTTGAAACAGCGAGCGGGTGTTGCCATATTCCTGCAAGCCTATCACATTATACTTGAAATTCTGTCCCTTTTCATTTTGCCTGTCAGCAATTTGCAGAAAAGGCGTGCCAGAACTGGTTTGCTTCTCATAGCTGCGCAAATCGAAATGTGCATCAAAATTAATAATTCCCAACTGTTGCTGCGCCGTGACCTGCTCCAGTCCCAGGAAATGACCGTAAGCTATTTCATGGCCGCCACCAAGCACCAATGGCCGGTAACCTTTTTGCAGCAACAGTGCCACTTTTTTCCCGAGTTGCTCCTGTGCTTCTTCCATGTTTTGGTTGGTACAAAGCACATCCCCGGCATCGCAAAGTATAACCTGCGCCGGCAGGTGATGCGCAAAAGAAGCCATTGCGCATCGCAGAGCGGCGGGTCCAGCCACGGCTCCCACCCTGCCCTGGTTGCGCCGGACGCCCTCGTCACAGCAAAAGCCTAGAAATGCAAAAACGATCTGATCGGGTCCTTTTTCGGGCAAATTCTTTGAAAGATCAAGCAGCTGCACCTTTTGATGCCACCGCAATCCCAAAGCACCATCGTGGGCATCCACTCTGCCTTTCCAGGCCTCTTTGGTGGTAGGTTTATACATATTTTATTTTTAATAGCAACCAAAACGATGTGTATAAAAGGACTTTTGTGTTGCGCATGATTTAAAGGAAAGTTGCTCAGATGAAGCAACAAGTGTGGCTTTGCGTAACATCAGACAATAAAAAGCTTTTCAATTTAATGGATAAGAATAAATATAAACTCAATACTTCACACTGAAGTCAGCAATACTTAAAGTGTTGCAATTTAATTTGATATGGTTGCTTGTTTGTTCAAGTTATACTTTAGTGCCTTTCTTCCATACTATACTTGGTTTTAGCTTGCCCTGGAAGTATAAAATTTCTTTAAAGTTATCAGTCGGAAAAGCAATCATATCGGCCAGCTTTCCTTTGGTGAGCGCGCCACGGTCAGTAAGATTTAGGGCGCGAGCTGCTCGCCTTGTGATAGCTGCAAATGTTTCGGCGGTGGTAAGCTTTTCGGAAGCGCCCAGCAAGGCTGCCTGCAACAGCAAATCGCCCATTGGTGCTGAGCCGGGGTTCCAGTCGGTGGCAATAGCCAGGCAAAGGCCGCCATCAAGCATTTTTCGCGCGGGCGCATAGGGCATACCCAGCCCCAGCGATGCGCCTGGCAAGACCGTAGCCACCGTTCCTGCCTCCTGCATAAATGCTATTTCCGCTTCAGTGCTTGCCTCCAGGTGATCAGCGCTCACGGCGCCTGTCTCTACCGCTACTTTACTGCCACCAGTGCTGAACTGATCGGCATGAACCGTAATATCAAATCCGAGATCTCTGGCCTCCAGCAGGTAATCAATAGCAACCTCCTCCGTGAAAGCTGTATCCTCAACAAAAATATCCACACGGGCGGCTAAATTTTGTTCCAGTACTTGTGGCAATAGTTCAGCTAAAACGTGCTGCAGGTATGCTTTAGCATCTGTAAATTCAGGTGGCAGCATGTGAGCGGCCAGGCAGGTCGGAACTAGATCCAAGGCATGGTGCTTGTCCACCAACCGGATTGTTTCCAGTATTTTCAGTTCTTCTTCTATTGTAAGGCCATACCCGCTTTTTACTTCGCAGGTGGTAACGCCTTCAGCCAGATGCCTGTCGCACCGCTTTTTCAGCAATTCTACCAGTTCTACTTTGGTTGCGTCCCGGGTTCTGCGCACGCTTTCGAGTATGCCGCCGCCATTGCGGGCAATTTCCATGTATGATTTTCCGGCAACACGCAGGGCATAATCATTGGCGCGGGAACCGGCAAAACATATGTGCGTGTGGGCATCAATCAGGCCAGGCAACAGCACCATTGGTTCGCGGATTAGTTCCAGTTTATACTTGAAATCTATCGCTTCCCTATGCAGTTGCTCATACTTGCCCGTTTTTTTGATTTTCCCGCCCTGCACCAGCACGCCGCCCTGCTCCAGCACTTGTAGCTGTACATCGGCTATCGGTCCGGCAACAGGCAGATTGTCCATCGTCAGAATTTGACGGAAAGGGCCAATCAGTGTTTGATTTGGATTTGTTGGATTCATCTGTGAAGAGATAAATTTTGTCTTTAGCTAATCAAGTAAGGATGTGTCAATTTACAGCATTAACCCAAATCTCTCTGCATTTTCACGGGCTGTTTCGTAGCCCGCGTCAGTGTGACGGAAGATTCCCAGCGCCGGATCATTGTAAAGCACGCGGCGCAGGCAGCGTTCTGCGCGATCAGTGCCATCGGCAAGTATAACCATGCCGGCATGTTGCGAATACCCAATACCCACGCCGCCGCCATGATGAAAAGATACCCAGGTAGCACCACCAGCTGTGTTGGCCATCAGATTGAGCAGTGGCCAGTCTGATATCGCATCAGAGCCGTCCTTCATTCCTTCCGTTTCGCGGTAAGGCGAGGCCACTGAACCACAGTCCAGGTGATCGCGGCCGATAACGATGGGAGCTTTCACTTTGCCATCGCGTACCAACTGGTTAAACAGCAGCCCGGCTTTTTCACGCTCGCCCATACCTAGCCAGCAAATACGACAAGGCAAGCCTTGAAAAGCGACTTTCTCCTCCGCTTCATCCAGCCAATGAATCATGTGCTTGTTTTCCGGAAATAATTCTTTCAGCGCCTTGTCGGTAACCTGTATATCTTCCGGGTCGCCGGAAAGCGCTGCCCAGCGGAAAGGCCCTTTCCCCTCACAGAACAGCGGGCGGATATACTCCGGTACAAACCCCGGAATCTGAAATGCATCTGACGCACCGCCCTGCTGGGCAAACTCGCGCAGGTTGTTGCCATAGTCGAATGTAATGCTGCCGCGGCGCTGCAATTCCAGCATAAAGTTTACGTGGCGGGCCATACTTCGCAGCGAAAGCGCTTTATACTGAACCGGGTCCTGCATGCGCAGTTCTTTTGCTTCTTTCAAAGATAATCCATTCGGAATATAGCCATTCAGCGGATCATGTGCCGAGGTCTGATCTGTCAGGATATCAGGTATAATATTGTCATGCAGTAGCCGCTCCAGCACATCGCCAATATCGCCTACCAAGCCAACTGAAACGGCCTCACCACGCGCTTTTGCGTCCAGTACCCAATGTTTTGCCTCCTCATAATCATAGGTCATTTTATCGATGTAGCGTGTAACGAGGCGCTTTTGTATGCGCTCCGGGTTCACGTCTACGCCCAGGAAAGTGGCGCCAGCTATGGTAGCAGCCAAAGGCTGTGCCCCTCCCATGCCGCCAAGCCCACCCGTCACCAGCAGTTTGTGCCGCAAATCGCCTTTAAAGTGCTTCCTGCCACAGGCAGCAAAGGTTTCGTAAGTACCCTGTAGTATACCTTGTGAGCCGATGTAAATCCAGCTGCCCGCCGTCATCTGGCCATACATGATCAGGCCGCGCTTGCGTAGGTCGTTAAAATATTCCCAATTAGCCCAATGCGGCACCAGGTTGCTGTTGGCAATCAGCACGCGCGGCGCTTCCGGGTGCGTCCGCACTTTACCAACTGGCTTGCCCGATTGCACCAGCAAACTCTCATCCTCCTCCAGTTCCAGCAGCACTTCTATAATTTTGCGGGCATCCTCAGGCGTGCGGGCTGCCTGGCCTGTGCCGCCATAAACTACCAAATCAGCGGGCGCTTCAGCTACTCCATCGGTCAGGTTGTTTAGGAACATCCGAAGCGCTGCTTCACACTGCCAGTTTTTAGCGTTTAGCTCAGAGCCTGTTGGCGGAATATATGTTGGATGACTGGCATATTTATGAATAAACTGTTCAGCAGTGAGCCTGGTATTGAGTGTTGGAGCAGTGTTCGTATTCATAGTTGAGATTTCTGGAGGTTATGCTCAAGTTTGCAAAAATTATTTAGAAAGAATAGCTAAAACAGCATAAATTAGCAATTCTGCCATCATTAAAAATACAACGCATGCCGCCGCCTTCTCTTTCTTCGTTAAGCACTATTTTTGGGAATATAGATATTTATTTGTTCGACCAGTTGCTGAAAGGCCGGATACAGGAAGGAATGAAGTTGCTGGATGCCGGTTGCGGCGGCGGCCGTAATATTGCCTACCTGCTGCAGTCAGGCGTACAAGTATCGGGAGTTGATGCCTCTGCGGAAGCTGTAAAAGAAGTACAGCAAATGGCTGCAACTCTGGCTCCGCACCTGTCTTCACACAATTTTATATTTGCTGATTTATCTGCGCTGCCTTATTCGGATTCTTACTATGATGTGGTGCTTTGTAGTGCCGTGCTGCATTTTGCAAAAGATAGGCAGCATTTTATACATATGGTGCAGGAACTCTGGCGCGTGCTTTTACCCGACGGCATGCTGTTCTGTCGCTTCAGTACAACTATAGGTATGGAAGGAAAATTAAGGCGAGTTGCGGAGCACCTTTATCAAATGCCGCACGGGCCGATATGGTTTCTGGCGGATGAAGATTTACTGCAGGAACTGGAAAGTCAACTACAGGCGGAACGGCTAGAGCCACTTAAAACCGTACTGGTGGAACATGAGCGAAGTATGACAACCTGGGTGCTGCGGAAAGGAGGATAGGCTGCAAAATCTTCTAAAATAAGTTTATAGCTGAACAGATTCAGGCAGCCATGCCCCGCTTTTGCCAGCAGCAGTTTTTATACTTTTCACCGCTGCCGCAGGGGCAGGATTCGTTGCGGCCCACGCGCTTGCCGTATGGATTTAACAACTGCCTGAAATTGATGCGGAAACGCTTTCGGGGTTTCTGATGGAAAATCTTTGTAAGAAGTTCATACAGCTTCGGATGGTTCTGAGCAAGCTGATCCGGTTTCTCAAAAAAGTATTCTGTTACTACTGCAAAAAACTCCGCCTCTGATGTGCCGCCGTAGCTGTTGATGTCTGAATCTCCGTTTTGAATACTTTTAATTTTGCGCAGCATCAGCTCCTGCCAGGGGCGCACCAGGTTGTCGGGCAGGTAAGCTTTTGGGATGCCGTCAATTTCGCCGTCGGCCTGGTCTAGCAGGTGCGCAAATTCATGAATGCCCACATTCTTGCGGTCCTGCATGTCGTTGAAGCCACGCTCCAGCGCCGGTTTTGAGAGTGTTACGTAATGGTCGTTCTGGAAAGGGTTTACGCGCCCCAGCATTTCCGATACTACTTCATTTTTTTCATTCTCATACCTTTTTATACTTCCCGGAAATATGAGCACTTCACCTAAGTTCTGGTATTCCCAATCATGAAAACCAAAAATAGGTATGATGGCACTAGACGCCACGAGCATTTTTGTCAGGTCGTCTACCTCGGTTTCTATACCCGTAATGCGCTTTTCCGACAAAAAGAGTTGCAGCATTTTCTCAAAGCGCGCTTTTCCTTCCTCATCCAGCGTATGATAAAAGCCTATCCTATCCTGCAGAATTTTACGCCACTCCGCCGGAAAATCCTGCTTTATTATCTGCCTGCGTTTGCGCGCCTTTCGGGTGGCCCATCTGTAAAAAGCATAACATAAACCTACTACCAGCGCAGCAAAAAAGATATATCCCATGGCCATCTTAAACGAGCTAAAGCTGGGAAAGATGCTTAGGCCAACAGTAAATTGCAGCCTCTGATATCAGAATTGTCGAACCGGCCCAGTACCTCAAAGCTGCCATCAGCATGCAGGCGGCCTATGTCTTTGGTTTCGATAAAAGCGCAGGAGTCTACATTGGCTAAATCAATAACATTGATGCCGCCTGAGCGTTGATGTCCACCTATATCGAAAGGATCATTGAGGTCGCGGAGCAGAAGACGCATGGTATAGCCGGGCCGGAAAAGGCCATCTCCTTTCGAATAAGCCTGAGAGAGCATTTCCGTCATACCATATTCAGAATGTATGGCATCAACGCCAAAACCCTGCCTGAGGTGCTGGTGCAACTCTTCCCGTATCATCTCGCGGCGGCGGCCTTTCATACCGCCTGTTTCCATAATCGTTACACCGCTAAAATCCTCTAACCCCTGTAGCTTATGGGCCCAGTCGAGCAGCGCGTAAGACACACCGATGAGCAGCACTTTTTTACCCCGCTGCTTGGCCTGATTTATACTTTGCAGCAGCCTGTCATGCGCATGCAAATAAAAACCATTTTCCTGCTGCCCAGTTTGCTGCACAAAATAATCTACCATGGCTACCAGGCTGGAGCCACCCTGCTCTAAATAGGAAGGCAGCAAAGCCAGCACTACATACTCCTGCAACGGCCCGTAAGCTTGCTCAAAAATGAGCTTCGTGGTGGTGGTATACCAGCTAAGCTGAGAGACCAAATGCTGGCTGCGACTTTGTTTTGTGGTGCCGCTGCTGTAAAATGTTATCTCCGGCACAAAATGATTGGTCATCACCTCATGACTCTTAAAGAACTCAATGGGCAGAAAAGGAATTTGCTCCAGTTCCTTCACCTCCTGCGGCTGTAACCCTAACTGCTGCAAGTATAACTGGTAAACAGGGTTGTGTTCCGCCTGGTAATAGAACAGCTCAAGGGCTTTCACAGTAAAGTCAAACTGCTGGTTGAGGTGCAGCTGCCCGATAAATTCCGCTTTAAAATCCATTTATAATAAGTTACAACAAATGCTATATTGTGTGCGTTTGTTTAGTAAATTTAGCTTCATTTTCGGAAATCTCACATGAAATATTTGCTAACTTATAGCCTTACCCTGCTGTCGCTGGTGCTGCTTTTCAGCTCTTGCCGCAAAGAACCGAATTACCCCGATACGCCGC
>Ga0210040_10001262_pt1 | contig 38875 bp, 17 predicted proteins | sample CryGeyCG12114_NA_FD_185462 | JGI IMG/M metagenome (GOLD analysis project Ga0210040, IMG submission 185462) | Groundwater microbial communities from aquifer - Crystal Geyser CG19_WC_8/21/14_NA (SPAdes) (version 2) | ecosystem: Environmental > Aquatic > Deep subsurface > Groundwater | place: USA... | reverse complement strand
GTCATCTCCATGTTCGAGTTCTTCACTTTCTTCAATATTACTATGGTGGGATTCATTTTCAAAAATTGGGGTACGGAAAAGTTCCAGCATAGTAGAAGACAGGTTTTTGGAAAAATCTTCGGGATGATGGACCTCTTCAGTCTCTTTTGCAGAATTTTTGTTCACATTTCTGCTTTTTCTTCGAGTTTCACTGTTACTTGTTGATACGTGGTCTGAATGTTTTTTTCGTCTTCTTGGCACAAATTTTTTTTCTGCATTGGATTCTGTATCTGAGCTTGAGTAGTTCTCCATAGTTTTTCATTGACTGTCAGCAGTATTTTGATTACAATATTTAAGAACTATCCGAAACGTAAATTTTCGTACTATAACAATGCAGCTGAAATATCGGTTAATAACGCAACGGCGAGTTGCATGGTGTTTGTTTGTTAGTCTATAACACGACTGGTTGTCATAGCAACATGTGCATGCTGGCATACACACAAAGCCGTATTAATAGTCAGGCGGAAAAGTATTCAAAGGTCCTACATGTGCGTGCGGTGCAGCTAAAAAAATGTCTAAAGGGCCCTCTTTTAGTAGTTTACTACTCTGAACTGAACTCAATTCAAAAAGCATAACAATTCTGGTAACTGAAAGGTAAAAAATCAAACAACCATAATTGGCATAGACAAGCTGCCATGCAAAAGCTACCTGCATGTATTCAATTCTTCCAAAAAATCTTTTAAATAATTGAATGAAGAAGCATGTTGTGATGACCAATTGTGTTTAAAAAGATAAGTACTATTCCTGATCATATTTTTTTTGGTCATTTGGGATTCCTCGTATTCTGACTCTGACTGTTAAGTATTTGCATGATTGTGCCTAGAATAAAGCACTGTTTGGTTTGTGCGTAATGTACTTGAAGTTAATATTCAAACTCATCATGAGCATGCAATCGCGTCCGGCATATTTATGTAGCATCTTACTAAGCGACCAAAATAAAACTTGTCTTCAAAAGATTTATCACAACTTGGACATTTTATTATTGCTACGTGAAGTAAACGAACCCGAATTTTTCTATCCCGAAGGTTACCTTCAAAAATAAAAATACAGCATTATGATGGGAAAATCCAAACCATAGGAATTTAACGAGACGAATTTACTTTTCCTCACTTTAACTAGAAATAGCATCATAATAACTGAACGGCCAGAGCAAAAAATTTTGGGTATTCCTATTGCCAAGAGCAGATCAATGGCGCTTCTATTTTTGTGACTACAGCATACTGGACTTGTCCAGTGACTGTCACTTTTATATGATTGTGTGAATAGCTATTAATTTTTTCCTACTATTTTTTTTAAAGCAAAGCTCTTTAAGAGTAATGACTATGCAACTTATTACGATCGAGTAAACCCAAAGTTATATATATTCCTGTCCCAAAGAAAATTTTTAAAAAAGCATGCAAAATAAACTGCGTACTACTGGAATATTTGTCAAATTTCATTTCACACTGACTAACTAACTAAACTAAGCTATAGGTTGAATACTTTTTGCGTACAGATATACAATATTGCCTCAGTCAGCAGCACAATAATAACATAGCTCATGAAAAAGGAGTGCAAACTGTTTCTTAATCTTGAGTAACATTGACTTTTTAAGAATTCTAATGACTTGTATTTTCACTGCGACGTGGTCAAGTTCACGGTTGTGAAAAATGTTGGCTCAAACAAATTCATGCAAATCAACTTTACATACATTTGGTTGGTGCATTTCGCCATCTTATGATTACAAAAATGTGTATGCTTGCATTCTAATACGATACATGGTAATAATAACTAACTAACTAACTATACACAAGCATTTTCTGCCTTATTTCAGAAATAGATGCTAACTAACCATACACTCAAGTTTGCTTATGCTTGTTGCAATGGTGGAGCGTTAAAAAACCGTGCGAGCTGTTGTAATTGTAGCCAGTCAACTAACTTGCGTAGTTTTTACAATGCGTAAGCAACAGCTAGAATGTACAGTAACTAACTAACTGCAGAAGCAAATCTTACGCATAAAATTGTGTGCATTTAAATTTGTAAGCAGGCAACAATTCACATTGCAATCTTAGATAGTTACTGTACTGGCAAATTGTCCACACGCAAATAACACATGGTGTATCTGAACCATGAATGAAGATGGGTTTCTATAGCTTACTAACTAACTATACACCATTTTGGCAATGCCCTGTTGAACTACTTGCATAGTTTGTTTGTTAGTTGGTTTGAACCATACATTTGACTGCCACTCCGTGTGTAGAAATTAGGTCAACTTGTACAGTGAGATGTACAAGAATACTGCTACACATGGACTTTGTCTCAGGACCATTCATTTCATTTCATTCTACGATTTCAATGAGATGAAGAAATGAGTGAAAAATATGAAATTTTCTGTAGATGAAGAATATTTTGAGAGACAAAAGATTTTGAGATTTCAGCAAAATGCGTTAGTTCAAAGTAGTATTGTATGCTCTATATAGGCAATGGAGAATAACAACGAAAGTTCTCTGCAGAGTTCATCGTGAAACAGGTTTCTAATGAAAATGAAAACGATGTTTACATTTTGGTTCAAGATCATAATACTGCCCATCATGTGCATTAACAAATCTGATACATACTGATGTTATGTGTTGTACAAATCAAGTATTCAGTTGGTTGGGTTGACTGATCTTTTGCAAGTTTTTAAAGAAAGTAAAACTTTGTACAACATGCTTTTAATAACAGAGGTATGATACAGCTTGAACAAAAGCACGCGCATGCATCTATTCGTTTTAATGTGCTGATCTTTGGATTGATGGATTGCACTGTATCAAAATTCAGCAGCAAGAATTTCATTGTGTCACATGCACGTGTATGTATGCTACGTATGTTGTTTATTTGCGTATCCTAGGTTGGATGTAGGTAAGATTGTTTTCATTGTTGGTCTTGAGACGTTTTTTTAAACCGTTATGTTTTAAGCAAAAGCTATCTGCAAGCAAATGCTTTGTGTCTTAAGTTCGAGTAAAAACATATTGAAAAGTGTGATAAAATGAAAAAAATGAATCTCTTGCTGTTTTATATGCATTAATTAAAAATCACTGATGCTCAAATCACAAAAAATGTTTTTTGGTTTTTGTAATGACAGGAAGTTTTATTTTTAAACTGCAATAAGGATTGAATATAAAAATGAAATCAAAATTTTTTATTTAAAAAAAACTAATAAAATCTCCAAATCCGGTACCACTATTGTCCACTGCATAGACCAAGATGAAAACGTTGTATTCTTGGCTTTAGCAAACTTCCATTATTGCATTTCCCATTTAGTCACCGTGTGGTACGTTAGTTAGTAGGTGAGTGGGGCCCAGAAAGGCTTTACATTTTCGTGTGCTGTGTGTGCTGTTGAGTTTGAAACCGTGAATAAGCATATTGTGGTGCACAACAAAGACAAAACTATGTACATGTACAATATGCAAAATGGATTCCTCTTCATCATCATCCCATGTCCCACAATTTCCCAATAAATTTGTGTTTAGTCTGAGCCAAGGAACCGGTCAGTAATGACCTGTTGTCACTTTCATTGCCCAAGTTGTTCCCACATGTCTACAAGTAGTAGTTGCCTACCTATGCTAATTTCTTTAATTTTAGATTTGTCTTTTCAAGTTCGACTTTACAATTTTATGTGTCTGTGGTGTCTACACCAGTGTTGAAGGGATACGAAATGAAGAAGTCAAAATGGACTTCGTTTCTTCTTTCACCGTACTTGTATTTACCCATCTTAGCGTTGGGCATCGGAGTCCACTATAGTGGCGGTGTGAATGAGTTTGTGATCTCCGTTATGTCATATAGTTATTATTATTATGGGTTCCTTCATGGAGGTGAAACAGTGTTCGCTGATACGAATTATGGGAAACTTAAGGGATTCACTTTTCCGTCCCGGGAGGGCAATGAGTTTTATCAGTTTTTAGGCATCCCCTATGCCAGTCCTCCCGTTGGACGACTAAGGTTTGAGGTGAGATGATGGTGTCAAGTGTCAATGGGATTTTAAAAGTTTCAGATTGTGTACACTTTTGAGTCATACCCTATATCCCATATAATATATTTTTTAAATTGAGTGCCATATACAATGTAAAAAATGCTCGATATGAAGAATGTTTATAATACACGCCGGTGAGCGTCTTTATTACAAATCATAATGTAACGGTCACAGATGATTATTGGATGCATGTGGACTGAAATCCGTACATTATTGAGATGCCTAAGAATTGTTATAAGTCTTTTGTCAAATTAAATTTAGAATTTAGAAGCTTAGAAATGCGTGTCCTTCAAAATCGAAAAAATTCTAATGGCAAAAACTTCTGTTTCAAATAAATTGTGACCAAATGTGTTTTGTTTGGAAATTTTGTTGATTTTGAAATTCGAGTTTTGATTTTGAATGCACTTACATACGTTGGCGCATCTATATTATGAGTGCCGTCCTTATTACATTTCTTTTAGTAAAAATTTTGTATTTTAACAGGGCATTAAGGTACAGGTACAGTAAGATTTCATTGGAGCTCAATGAGAGAATGTCACCATCAGTTTACAGTACGTGTTGACCAGCAGAAAATAAAAAGCGGAAGTAAAGCTTTTGCGGTTGAACAAAGGATTAGAATGTTTTATGCTTGTTTACCAGAGTAGTAGATGCAATCTTCCGCTAGAATTAATGTACACAATAGCATTAAGAATACATTTCCCTTGAATTCAGGTACATAAATAAAATACTATGAGATGTTGAGCTATTGTCTATTTTCGAAATTATTAGCCATGAGCTGCGAATATGGAATTAAAATTATTTGGTTATTGACGAGTTCGTTGTAGGTGAAGGATAAATCCGTAGTCATTATTTGTACGTAGTGAACCATTGTTTTGCTATTTAGTTAAAAAATGGAAAATTATTTGCTTAGGAAAGTTTGCTATAAGTTTGCCTATATCCATGCTTGTGACAATGCAAAGACACAGTTATCGCAAGATTGCGATCACTCAAGATAAGATAACTCACTTTTAAAAATGACCTAGGGCAAATAAAACACAATTTTACTTTGGTTGAAATTCTGTTTACAGCTATCTCTGAATTTCTTAAATAATTTGATTCACAATACAAAGATTCTCCAACTAATCTTTAATTAATACGATATTCTTAACTCTTAAATATCATTTCAAAACCTAAAAAAATTATATCAATGTTTGTAATAGCCACCAGTACCCCCTAAAAGATGGGATGGTGTCCGAAGTGCAACAGGTTATGGATCCATGTGTTTGCAATATGACTTGTTCCTGCAGACGACAATGGGTAGTGAAGACTGTCTCACATTGAATGTGTATACGCCTCAGGTAAGAATTTGCAATGATCTATTTTACAATCGAAAGCAAATTGCTCTTTACAAGACTATAAAGGAACAAATTAGTACACCATACAGTGCAAACCATTCCAAATCTTTAGTGAGTTGGTATATTTCCGTAGTTAAAAATGATTGTTGGTGATGAGTGCCAGAAATATAGCTTGTAACTAACTAACTAACAAAGGATAATGCAATAATTCTTCCGTCACTTGATTATGAGATAATCCTGCATGCAAGTTATTAATAGTAAGTAAGTAGACGCAAGTAACTAAATAACTAACTTTAAATTTAGGTTTAGATTTGTATGCAGCAGAGCTGCAATCTAAGGTTGTCCTAAATATTTTGCGAGCCAACCTATTTGCAACTGCAAGCATTACGTTTACTTCCCTATTTAGCTCGATGAGTTTAGTTTGTAAGATACCGTTGTCAAAATGCAATTAGGAGAGCAATGTGTTTGGTAGTAGTTGAGTTAGTTAAATGGGATTTAAGACTGTTCCCATTTGGACATGCTTCATAGTTTTTAGTACGACACAGAGACAATGAACTTTTTTGCATCCGATAAAAATTGGGAGGGAATGAGGCAAACTGTATAAGAGAAAAATGTAAACCATGGCTCTTACTTTGGCTTTGTAGAATTTGTATAAGCAGAACGTCGGCTACAAGTTTCCGAATAGCAGCGAAATTTAATGAGGAGTTAATTATGCAAGATGATAAATATGTTGTACAGTGAAAAGATTGCATGTTTTGTTTTCCAGAAACCCAGCAATTCCATTCCAGACAATAAACTTTTGCCGGTGCTTTTCTTTAGTAAGATAAAAATTTGTTGCCTGCTAAATTTTTTTGTTTGAGATGAGAACGAATTAATTATGTTAATGTCTAATGGCAGTTCATGGAGGACTTTTCATGTTTGGCCGAGCATTGGATTTTAGAGGAGATCATTTCATGGACCATGATGTTGTAGTCGTAACAATTAACTACAGACTCTCCGCATTTGGTATGTATATTTCCTTGAATCACAACTAATGCACGGCAACCCTGCAACCTATCTACAGATTGCAACTTGAATTGATTGAAATTCGTGAAATTAATTGTTTATGTACGGCGTTGAAGGTTTTCTAAATACCGGAGATGGACTTATCAAAGGCAATATGGGATTGAAAGATCAAGTAATGGCGCTCAAATGGACAAGGGACAACATTAAATATTTCGGTGGAGATCCAAATAAGGTTACTCTGTGGGGAGAGTCTGCAGGTTATACATCTATTTTTTTTACATTTTGATGATTTGAAAATGCCATTTTTTTAGAAAACTTTTGTGCATATTCTGTTTTTAATTTTCAGGCGGTGGTAAGGTTCAAACTGGTTGTAGTCGTACTGAATCCCAAGGTTTGTTTCTTATATTTGAACGCCATATTTAAGCTTTTTAAATCTTTCAGTGTCAACTCAACTTCATCAATACTCAAAGATGTCATCCGGTTAGTGACTAAAAAGCAATTTATGAGCTTAGTTAATATGACTGGAAATCTTATGCCTTGTGTTGTTTATGTTTAGGGTTGTTTCACCGAGCAATATCCATGAGTGGCCCGTCATTAGCACACTGGGCATTTATCAATGACCCAAAAAAGCAGGCTAAAATTTTTGCTAAGAAAGTTGGCTGCTATTCACCAAATACAGAAAAAATGGTCGCCTGTTTCAAAACCATAAGCGCATGGCGAATTTCCAATGTTTTGAAAGCCACGCAGGATATATTGCATCCTCGGTCTGACATATTTGCCCCGACAATTGAAAGCAGAAATGATAATGTTTCTGAAGTATTTTTGGAGCAGCATCCATTGGAAATTTTACAAAAGGGGAAAATTATCAATCGAGTTCCGACTATCAATGGAGTCAATGCTGTAAGTTTACTATAGCACATTTTCGAAATGAATGCTCAAAAGTTGGATTTCCTAATATTCCTTATTGTCTTAGTTTTCAAAATAATACGTTTTTTCATTGCAGAACGAGGGACTAATTTATGCCGGGTGTAAGATTACTACTACTAATACTACTGTCCGTTTCATTGAAATAGAGAATTTGCAATAGTATGTTGGACATCTTGGTGAATTAGCAGTTTGTAGTTTATAAAGTTTTGGGGCATGAAAAATTCAAATTGCTGGGAAAGTGTATGCATTTTTAGTCAAGTTTGGAAAAAATAGCTATCGACTCCATTAATTTCTGTTTCTCGACAATTTGAAGCTCAATAATTAGCTCTCTGTTACCAAACAAATGTCAAGTAACAAAAAAATTACTCTCTTTTTCATTAAAATTGAAACGGACAGTACTAATGTTGCAAATATATTGTTAATTGTTTTCAAAACAACGATGAATATCAATAATTATTATTTCATTCAATTTTGACCAGATTTTGTAAGAAATATTACTGTGAGGGACCAATTGAATGAAAATTGGACACAGCATGCTCCCACCCTACTGGATTACGAAGATTCCCCTGTACCAGAAAAACATATGATTTCCAAACGATTGTGGGACTACTATTTGGGCAACAAATCACTAGATAGTGACACAATTCACGATATTACAGACATGTTCTCGGACATGAGTTTTAATCGAGCATTTGAGGCTGTTGCACATGTACACTCAGCCGCAGCGCCTTTGTATCTGTACTTGTACAGCCATAGAGGAGAGTTTGGCATTGCGCAAGCGTATATGAGACTGTCACTAAAAGTTCCTATTCTTCTCGATGGCCTGTTGACTGAGGCTTTCGGTTTGATCAAAAAGTACATTCTCAATTGGCCAGATCCTCACTATGGAGTCTGTCATGGGGATGAGATGGCCATGTTCTTCAAAATGCATCCTTTGCTCAGCACCATCAATCCTGGGAGCAAGGATTTCAATTTTTCACGAAGCCTAGTTAGTCTCTGGGCTTCATTTGCCAAGAATGGGTAATTTTTTATCGTATTTATTCAGTAGTTTGTATATAGCTAGTCACTTGTTTGTTTATATGCGTATCTTCTATTAAACTTCTAAAGAGTACCAGGAGATTTCCAAGGCCGAACATGGGATCGCCATTTGCCAGGAAAAACAATCAAAGTCCTTCAGCTGAAAGGAAAAGATTCAGTTGGAATGATGAAAATACCTTTTGAAAATCGACTCAGATTTTTAGATACTTTACCATTTCCATCACCTGTTGACCGTAGCAGCTCAAAGTTGTACTCTAATTGCACAGTTGTGTAAAAATTCTCATGATAGCAACACCACATGTAGTTAGTTATTAGGTTTGAGTGTGAATTTTTGCAGCTGGTACTGTACTGGGTGGGAACAAAACGGCCAAATGTTTTTGAAAACTATTTTATCTTACCTGTGAAGATATGCAATTTATGGTTTCTTTTAGATGGGGATATGTAGCTCAGTTTTTATGATTAAGTTGATTTTAAAAAGAGAAAAATAAACTGGGATGGTTATTCAAACAAAAACAAAGTTTATTCAGTCAAGGAAAATTCACCGTGTCAATTCAAATATTGTGTCAACCATAGTCCTAACTAATTGATGTTCATAAACTCAGACATTATTTAATCAATTCTTACAAAAATGCATTCAAAAGTTCATTCACCACTTTACTGCTAGCTAACTAGTCTCGTGCTTGACTTCGCGGCCATGACACACTAAATTGAGAAATCGATGAGATCAGCGGTTACCACTACTTCAGGAGTGTCGCATCTAACTTTGTCCTCCCCTTCCGATTCATCACTAAACGAAACTTGGACTCCTTTATCAACTTCATTGAAAACAGATTTGCAGCCTACAAAGTCAAGCAAATCTTTATTTCCTCTATTCACAGGTTGAATTAGATCCTCGGAGTCAGAGTCTTCATCAATCTCGGGATCACTTTCATAATACGGGCTTACTCCACTTGCATCCTATGTAACAATGCATAAAAAAGTGTATTTTCTTGGTCATGTATATTGCAGGTTATTTAAATGAACTAGCCTTTACCTCTATAGAAAGTTTGACGAGAAAATACTTCTGGTTGTTTTTATCTACTCTGCAAAATCGCTTTTCAATCGCTGTTTTCGAGAGCGCCAATCCATCTCCTTCTTCTACGATTTGTGCAGCTTCGGAATCCATGGTATGACAGATGCCTTTGAATGGAAGGTCGAATGTCTACCATAACGTTAACGTCAACGTATGCTAGTCATATGATAATGTAACCCCGAAAATTGCATAATTCTGCGCTGTAGGTTTTGATATTCTTACCTGGCCTTTTACACCACATACTGTGATATTTGCTACGAAAGTCCTACCCCGATCTACTCGATCGCCTCCATCCAATCGCCAAATCCACAAAAAAAGCTCCCGTTGTCTCTCATAAACTCCAAAAGCAAAATGTCTCCCGAAGCACCGTAGTAGTAGAACAACTTGCAAATATTCTATGTTTACAATCATTGACAGTGTAATTTAATGACTTAATGAATGACTATGGTATCTGATCAAACCTTGATAATCGGAAATCAAGTTTTCATGGGATTGCGCATTCTTGTTAAAATAAACGTTTGCGGAATCTTGGTGGCAAAGACTGATTGGCAGCTTGTGAACATCTCGCCAATGGGCCCCAATGAAGTTTACAAAAATCGGCAATGCATGTGTACAGCTTGGATAAATGCAAGCAACTTTTTTGCTATACAATGAACAAAACGTACGTACAATTAGTCAACTGAATAAAGTGAATTATTTATTTGATTATGAGTGAATTTAGTCACTAACCTGAAATTGCAATCTTGTTTATGTTTACCAAGATTTTTACCCAAAATTTTCTCTTCACACCCTTGCTTAGCATTCGGGCAATGCCACAGAGACTGATTGTAAATTTTCCTATACACAACTGAAGCCTTCATTTTCACAATCGGCTGCTTACACATAATCCCTTCAGAAGTGAATGGGCAATATGGAAAGTGTCGAGCACATTCGGTGCAAGTCAGATGACCAGTGGAACAAACCCATTGGTGTGGAAGCGGGGGCATTCTTCGACAATGGGAGCATCGGAGAAAATGAAGCAACTTGTTTTTGGCATCTTCGGATAACGTACGAGGAATCAAATTGCCCAATTTACGTTTAGTATACAGTGATTTGTCACAGCTGTACAAATAAAAATTAAAACCGTTAGTCCTCACCGATCAAGTTGTAAATGTGTTTGAAAATGTGTGTACATGAAAACATGAATTACTTTTCATTCTTATTCTTTAAAATTTCTTCCATCACATTAACTTGTTTCTCTCCAAATATTGCGGCCCGTTTTTCTTGCGGTAAAGTTTTAGAATCGCCGTTCACAGTTTTTGTAAAGGATTTAAAGTTTTCCATATTTGATTGTATTCTTTAGTAAGTTTATAATCGAACCAAACCAACTAGTATAATAAATTGCGATCCTTCACGTAAGCGTTGGTTAGGCATCGAATTGCGACTGTCAACTCAACAGGAGATTTCGTTTTACATTCAATAATAATACGCAATGCAAAATAAAGAACAATCATTGTTTGTAAGCAACCAACAATTTGCATGATTCTTCAGATGAATACACGAAATTATTTTAGACTTAACTTGAGGACTAGACGCTTTTCTTCAAATGTTGAAACAAGTACTACATAGATGGCGCGTGCCTTTTGTTTCTTTAATGAAAAGAAGTTTTATACCATTAGTTAGAGAATTATAGATTAATTTTTCCTTCAATAATCTTTCGCTTCACTGCTTTTCTACAAAAAAACGAATAGAGAATTTTCAAGACAATTTTTTTTGCTGATTTCATTTCAGCATTATGCATTTTGCTGTGAGTGTGAATCATTATTCGATTTCCACCAACTAATGGTAAATTGGAATTGAATGGTTTGTTTTCCTTCACGAAATATTATCATGATAGTGGCTTCCTGTGATTATCATTGGGATAGCAATTTCAGCTACCCCAAGACGCAATACAAATCATTTAGTCACACGATGGTGAATCATTGCTAGTAAAAATCTCATTGGAAATGCTATTGCAAAATGCAAAATAAATGTTTTATGAATTGTCTGCGTAGTTTCCCAAGCCTGGAGCAAATTGTTTTATCCCTGTGATGTGGGTTTTTTTATTGCTCAAAGATGTTTTAGTATTTTGGCAAATCCAAAGTGCTGACCATAAATTTCAGTAGACTCAACTGACTGTAACTCACCCACTATTACAAACTGCTAAACTAACTAACTTGGCTCTCTTTTGATTCAATATTTACTGAAATTATTATTTAAGTTTAATTTGTTATCTGTGTTTTTTGAAAGTGCTTAAATTCTGTATCCTCTATCCAGACTCAACAGTTGCATTGAGTTAGTGGTTAGGAGAGAATATTAGTGTCGTATTGTAACAATCATAAGTGAAAAATGACAACCTCGCTTCCGCGATTTCAACCCGTGTCTTTACTTATCAGTACCCTTGCCTTGTTAAATGAATCGTCCATGATCCTTAACCCGAATATCAATCGAGAAGCATTTGTGAAAACTAATGATGGAATTTTACGTGGTTCAGTAGAAACTTCGAGAATCGGCAGAGATTATGCCAAATATTTGGGCATTCCGTACGCCCAGCCTCCAGTAGGTGATCTGAGATTTGAGGTAAGAAAAATTAGGATTTTTTGGTTGAAAAATGTATTGAAAATGAATTTTCTTTTTATTCTAGCCACCTCAGCCAATAAAACGATGGGATGGAATAAAAGATGCCACAAACTATGGGTCACCTTGTCTGCAGTACAATATTGTGTCAAGAGTTTTCATTGGCGATGAAAATTGTTTGTTCCTTAATGTCTTCACTCATAAGGTTTGAAGATTTGAAAATAGTAGTAGTATAGTATGGTGCAAATTGGAATAATAATGGCTTTCAACTGTGTTTTTACCCTTTGAAGCTTTCTAATGCTGTCTCCAAAAGCTATAAGAAGAATTTACGACCTGTCATCTTTTTCATACACGGTGGATATTTCATGGCTGGCCATTCAAACTTTTACAGAGCAAAATATTTCATGGATGAAGACATCGTTCTAGTCACACTGAACTATCGACTTGCGTCTTTTGGTACACAATTTGTTCGAATTGATAACTTTTTTTAAATCACTGAATTCAGTGAAAACTGTATAATCGCAACTTCACAGGATTTTTAAACACGGGTGATGAGGTCGTACGAGGAAACATGGGACTGAAAGACCAAAATATGGCATTGCAATGGGTGAACAAAAACATTGAATTTTTTGGGGGCGACCCTAGCCGAGTAACATTAGTAGGCGAAAGTGCCGGCGGAGGTTAGAAAAACTCATAAAAGTCTCTCATAAAGGAGTTCTCTTTCACAGATTTTTAATGATAAAGTAATTCAATATTCATTTACAGTTTCGGCCCATTTACACACTCTCTCTGATTTATCTAACGGTATTTACAAAAACTTACTATTTCATGCAATAGATAGCAGTCTCTTCATCACCAACTATAGTTTTTTTTCAATTTCTTTTCACAGGACTTTTTCATGCAGTAATTTCTCAGAGTGGGACAGGTAAGCAATTCAATTCTCACCCACGCATAAAATCAATAAAAAATGTACCGCATGTTTTTCTTACAGCACTAAACCATTGGGCTTTGGTAGAGAATTTCAAAAACCAATCGAAAGAACTGGGACGAGCATTAGATTGTCCTACTTGGGATTCCAAAGTTATGATTGCTTGTATGAAAGCTAGAGATGCAGAGACGATTGCTAAAAGCCATCTAGGATTTATTGTAAATATTAAGATATATAAGATCGAGATATTAAATCTATGCTCAACTATTATTGTTAGCCTTAGCTATAAATTGTTTTTGACAAAGGGAGCATCTTTTTCTGGAAATAGTGCCGTTTACGGACCTACAGTGGAAGCTGTAAATGATTCTTCAGCGTTCATTACAGAAAAGCCTATCGAAATCATGGAAGCGGGAAAAATAGCCGCAGTCCCATTTTTGAGTGGCGTGAATTCTGCTGAAGGACTTTCTTTTCTAATTGGTATAAAAATTGGTAAAACGAATTTTAATAGTAATGCATAACCTTGCATATAAAAAAGCTTTTAAAATATATTCAGCTTTGTTGAGAAATGAAACTCTGAAGAACAAAGTGAATGAAAACTGGAAAGAACATTTCCCTTACATGTTGGGTTATTCAGATCGACCCGACAAAGATGAGATTTCCTATGCTTTGAGAAAATACTATCTGGATGGAAAAGATATCAGCATGGAGTATTTAAGTGGAGCTTCCAATTTGTTTTCTGACATTTCCTTTTTCTTGCCGGATCAGGCTGCAACGATTTTGCATTCTAAAGTTGCCCCAGCTTACCCTTACTATTATTCTTATGAGGGTTCTTTTTCTTTGGGTGGAATTTTACTGTCTAAAACAGTTTTACCTTTGCCGACAAATATTAATTATGCATTAGGTTCTTCTTTATCGTGGATTTTTACCAACGTCTTGAGAACTGGGCGAAATGATGATTTCGGTATGATTTTTTCAAAAAACAAATCGATCACTTAAATGTACAAATTTTTGAAATATTTTGTTGTTTCATAGGGGTGGTGCATTCAGAAGAGCTTTTTATGTTTTTTAACATACCATTGATCCGAAGACAAATACTGAGTCGGCGAGATCAAGATTATGATATGTCGAGAACTTTGGTGAAAATTTGGGCCAATTTTGCTAAAACAGGGTAAATCAAATAAGAATAATAATGAGTCCAGGCCTACTTTTACGATTCTTTAAATCATTGTTTGCTCTTTTGGTTAGAAACCCAAATGTTGGAGATCTTGACGAAGAATGGAAACCAGCCAATACTTCTGAAGTCATTGAAGATGTACCAATCCGAAGAATGGAGATTGGGAAAAAGTTTAAAATGATCGATGAGCCTTTTCGAGAGAGACTAGACTTTTTGAAATCCCTCAACATGTCCATCATTAATTAACTAACAAACTTATTAACAATATTTAAAATTATATCATATTATTATTTCATATTATTTCAAAGCCATCCACCAGATCGCAATAATTTTGCAAAATAATTTTCCTTACCTAATCTGTGTGAGAATGGAGAATTAATTTTAATACTGCTTATAATTTTATTGTTACGGATGACGGATAGACTTATAAAGTGCTATGGTTTATTTATTCCGGAAAATATTTTTTACATTCAATCATTTCATCCATCTTGTATGCCGTTTTAAACCAATATTTAACCAATACATGTTGCAACATTCAAATACCCAGTTGGATACACTATACACTTACTGCCCTTTTAAACTGATTAAAATAACTGAAAGCAACACAGTAAATGACAGATACCACATTATCCTATTATGTCAGCTATAGAAATTAAAAATTTATCATATGCAACGCAACATTGGATCCATACATATAACCCACATTAGCTGTGGTCGCATAATTATTACTACTTATCAACTTTCGGAAAAAAAGCGCTTAAAATGTGACTTTCCACCCATCCATAATTATAATTACTGTAGCGTGAATGCATGTCTGCAAAAAAGTTAATATTAAAACAAAAGGACTTTTTTCACATAGAATGCTTATGCACCGACTCCATTGATAATTGATTTTACAATATTGGCTTGAAACCTGCCATGATGCAGCATAAGTATAGACAGTTTCGCTCCTGCAACAACCAGCCGCCAAAAACTAGTAATAGCATTATTAATAACTTGTGAATTCCATTACAGAAGAACGTACCCTCAAGTTACGCAAACAGGATGTTTTCTGAAGCTTAAGCTGTCCATATTTAATGATGAAATAATAATGAGTAGACTATTTTCTTCCTTGTGACTATATAACTAACTATAAACTTACTCGTACTATTTGGTGGTCTACAGGTATACCACACATCATCTATAGTTAATTTGTAGCATTATACACAAAATCTGCACATGCTAAACACAGAATTGTGCCTTGTTCAACCAGCCTTTAGCCATGGGAAAATACAGTTAGTTGGTTACACACTGTACAGACGGCCAAATCGCATCAAAATCATACTTCCATAATAATTTTTAATAAAGTCGGTTTTAAGTTTCTTAAATTTATATAATGTGTGACCTAGTACCTCGCTACCCAAACCCACGTTCAGTGTAGTTAAACAGTCTGTAGGAGCAACTGACTAGCTAAAATCACGCTTTCACATCTATTTGTGTAACCTTGTCCCCTCCTTTTGACATTTTACCCATAATGAGCCCAAGGCCCATGATGACAGCACTGCCACAGACCATTATCCATTTCCCGGTCTCCACGCCTCCTATTACCATGTTCAACTGGGAGAAAAGCTTCACAAAATCGTCTGGGAGTTCCGCAGACTATTATGGGAATCACAAAAGTATGGGAAACATGACACTAGTTTTGTGATGCCTCAAAATTAGGAATATTATTAATCAATACAATACTTACTTCTTCGGCCCACATAATAGGTAAAGCACGGGTTTTGCCCAAGGCTGCAAATGACGGCATTGTTGGGTGAGCTTCTACGTCCATGTTCATTTGCAGCTTCTTCGCTGCTCTCAATGTGGCGGCTGTAGTCTATAATTAGAGGAATTAAACAATAAATTAAATTAAATTTTTAAGGAAAAAAGGATTGGAGTGAAATATTTATGCAAAACATTAAATAAAAAGAAATTAAAACCGAGATAAAAAAATCTTGCGGGAAATAGAAGAAGAAACGCATAAACTTCATAGACACACATAGAATGTAATTATAATTTTTGTAAGCAACATAAAACGGAATAAAAAATTTCATAAAATAGCAAGAAAATGGCAAAAATTGCATGGAATCAAATTTTTACTGCCTGGAAAATTAGATTTTAACATTAAAATATCAAAAAATCAAACCGGTTCAATATCCAGATAGGTCTTATGATTTTCTTCGCTCGGATTGAGCCCATCAATTTCAGCACGAATTCGAGGGTCCGCATCAAAAAAATGAGGTTGTGACAAAGTAATAGGAGCCCCCATAGCACACCCCGACATCATCATGAGCCCATTGCGTTTGCATAATTCTGGATCTACTCCCTCAGTGCAATAGCATTCATTTTCTGGATTAGTATCTATGCCTTGGAATATTTTCTCATGCGCACCAAATCTATACAAAGGGACTCCCTTGTATTCCACTTCTTTGTCAAATACAATGAACAAGGGGCGACACACTTCAGGGTTGTAGGCATAAAGAACTGTGTCTTTCTTAATGAAGGGAGTGAAGATTGAGCCATCGGTCCCTTTGAGTTCATTGCAAGCTTCCGTTTTCCACCAAGGCAAGTGTGTCATACCATTCCATTTAGTGATTTGCCCGAATTCTAGGTAGCTGTTTTTCCCTGTTTTTACTTCGTACAGGCCGTCGTCCGATCCATTTTTCTGAAGATTCGGAGAGACATAATAATAAATAATTATTTTAACTATTTAACCAACCATGACGTAATATGTTATCAAATCAAAGCATACTCAAGCACTGTCAAGCAGCCTTCTGATCACCAGTGCATTGTCTGCCAGCGTGAACTTTTCATTAAAAGAATCCAATTGAATTTGGAGCTCCCTCAAACTAACTAACTCACCATTATTATACGGTCTGATTAATTGAGATTAAAAAACAAGCTGGTGAGATTGGAAATGATAACTGAAAAGTTCATTTTATGACTTAATATGTAAGTTATTATGTCATAAACTTATGGTATTATATGGTAAGATTATCTATAACGGGGGATGGAAGAATGTGGAAAAAGCATTCTTCCCATGCTCGTTATTTATGCTCCATATTTCAGAACTATAACGAATTAGGTGCAATAAGAAAATTTGGAGGAGGATCCCTAATTTTTTCACCTCACCACAAATATAGAAGATCTTGAAACTCACTTGCAGCAGTGAAAAAAAGATGCGCAGCACAGCGTAACTAAAACTCGTCTAATAATCATAATGATATAAAAAAGTGCATCAGGTTTGTACTATTACATGAGCAAGTGGAAACCAACTAACTAACTACCATAGTGAATATCATGGTGCAAGTAAGTAATACAAAGTGTACATTTATTATGTTTAATTAATGATAAAAAACATCCTCGTTACATGCTAGTAGGAGTGAACGAAGAAAGCTTAATAGTTCTGTAAGATAAATTACATCATTAAGCTTGTAACATAGAATCCATGTTTGTGGCAAAGTGAATATAAGCATATGAGCATGTAAACGCGGATTAAAAAATCACTCAGAAACATAGCTTAACCAAGTTATTAGCGCATCGATGAACCCCATTATAAAATTATACAAAAAGGTGTAAAAATTCAAAACAAGCATTAAAACGCGATTTCTTACGTTTTCGTATAACGCGAATTTCCCATTTTTAAAAGCTTCTGGGATTTCAATCCCATCTTCAGCAATGGCTTCTACCATGGGATCATTTAGCATGTCAAGATAAGTTTGAATCGAAAATCCATCAAATCTATAAAGAAAAATAAAACCCCACTTTCCATCTAAAACTAAAAATATTAAAATAACCAACTAACTAGGCGAAAACAAAACGTCTACTTTAGCAATCTTACAAGAGCTCTCGAACAGTCGCTTGCTTGAAAAGTTTCTCCCCCTTCTCAGCCAATGTGGCATCCAATTGCTCATGAATGAATGCAATGTCGGTCATCTGCAACGCCATTTTAGCAACTCCCTATATAGAACGGTTGAAAAATGGAGGAAAACGTTAAAGCGAGTCAGTCATTATTGAAAGCCGGGGAAAGATGACATTCAAACCCAGCTATATTTTCAATAAGCAATCATAAAACCAATTAAGTCGATCATAAAGAAGGGGATAATCATGTAAAAACTCGTCTCATTTGTAAACTAGTTCACTTTTTTGCCAACAATACAGCTAACTAACTAGTTAACTACTAATCAGGACGTTCTCAAAATGCAATTATTGAATCCTGTGACCAATACTACGGGTATTTGGTTATTGCTAGAAAATGGCACCTTCTTCATGTATACAATACAAACTTCTAAGAATTTTTTGTTTTTTCTTTATTGTTTGTAAGTCTATAGGAAGATTAAAGAATCCATTTCACCGACTGACATATCCAAGCTTTAATATTTTCCTCTGGTTGTACAATATAATATGTATATTACATCATTAATCATCATATTATGAACTCATGATGAGTTTTTCAATGGCTAGTAGCAGTATATGGAAGGCTCATGAACGTGCATTATCGGTACATTACCGGTTATTGGAATTTTTATGAACTCTTTACAAACTGTGGTGATGAGATGAGTGAAGGATGTTGAAGGACTTTTATGTGCGTGTATGAAATATGAGGAGAATGCGTATGTGCGTGTAAAACCGCAATTCCCTTTTTAAATATCACACAACAACTGTTCAGATTCCCAAATACTTTTAGCTCGTAGAGCAAGCAAAATGTAGAACGAATATCTTGTTCTATGGCTGTTCGGAGTTGAACAAATAATTATTGACTCTTCTTGATTTATTGTGTAAGCCTAGATCCTGAAAAAACTCAATAATTTATAGTAATTAGCGAAAAACGGTGTGCGTTTGAAAAATGAAGAAAAGAAACATATTATGTAAACGCAACTCTGCCCATAGCCATGTAAGGACGAATCCTCAAAAGGTAAACAAGGCTTCCCATTCTTACGAATTGTTGTTATTCCTTTTTTTGTGAGCACACATGATGATCTTTCATGCTATAGTGAAGATTTGATGCCACCATGTAGCAAACTTCTCCCATCCCATAATTTTACGGCAATGGTGGAAATGCTTTGCTCTTTTACTGTAAAAAGAATGGCTCCAAGCCCTTGTGTTTTCAACACAGTTTAGTTCGTTAATAGTTCAATGTATCCATCCATAAAGTAAACGGATTCAATAGGGCAAGTGCTTGAACCAAAGTTGAAAGTTCACCACGTTTCGGCCGGATGTTTAAAAATCCGTCATTTAAGCAAATTGGCAAATGAATACTTAATTCTTAGATTAGAAAAATATGCATTACTATAAGACCTCTGTAATGCAATGCCGGAGTTTTGGAAAGTACGGATATGACTTTACTAGCCCAAAATGAATGGAGCAAATAAATCGATCACAGTTCCGTTACCTTCTCTCCATAAGTTGATTTAACCTGCCTATAAATTATGAAGATTGTTATTGATTTATACTGTTTAAATCAATAGTTAGTCTCACTGTTTTCCTAACTTGCATAAACTCTCTCAACGCTTTGTATATTAATTACTACTTTTGAATACCAATGCCGGTTTTTGTCCACGAAAAAAAAGTGGTTTGTTACATGTACACATAAATAATCCATAGCTTAACAATTAACTAACTAATGAAAAAGAACGTTTAAAATGCATGCAAACAATTGAAAGTAAATAGGATTTAGCGAGAACGAACCACAAAAGGGATATTGACAAAAGTGAGCATATCATCTTCCCTTCCTCGTGATAATCCTGGTTGAAAAGTTAACCACATTTTTTGCCTGTACTGGAGCGTCCCATTAGTTGTACCTGGCTTGATGTCCACCTTTTTCCGTTTTTCCCTAAAACCAAACAATAATTTATGCAATGATCATCATAGGGCTCATCTATTATTCATCTAATCATTATTACACTTCTTTTGCCAAACAATGTGCATTCTGATTAGCATGAATTTTAATTCCCACAAAACTACGTGTTATCACGATATTAGTCCGTAACTCACTTGTACACGTATGGTCCCATTTCTTTTACCCTGGGTCGCCCACCTTCATATATTTCTTCGGGATTCTCATAGTTGAAAAATGTGAACTTCAAATAGATGTTAATGTAGTCTGGACTTTCTTGCCACAGGTCCCAAGTTTGAGTTCCTTCTTCCAATTGAGCTGCCTGGAAAGAGTTTATGCTTTAAAATTTTGTTCCAATAGCTATAATCATTCACTTTTTTAGGGAAAAAACAAGATGACTTTCAATTATTTATTTTAAAAATGATTTCAAGTGTTTAATGTCATAGAAAGCAAAAATCAAGCGTTCAGCTTTGGAGGCAATGTGAAAATCGCGCCACACAAATCCAGCTGGACTGCACATGCTCAGTCCACTTGTCTTACCAACAAAGAAAATGTTAAGCGCCAAAACTATTTTCAAAATTCCATGAATAATCTAGATTGTAACGAGTGAAAACATTTTAATGACATAAACAAGATAAATTAAACATAAAGAATCCAGAAAAATATTAAATGCATTGTAATTGAAGTATGGGATGAAGATAGCAGCCTGAGTCCGTGTTGAACGTGTAAACAGCAAACAGTATAACACGATTTTCGTCAATTGAATTATGAAAGGAGGTTAAAAATACCAGTACTGAATACAGAAGAATAATGCATGCCAAGAAAATGATAATTGCGTTTTTACAGGCATTTGGCAGGTCGTTGTGCACACTCATTTGCAACCATGTTTGGCAGCTTATCTTGATAATATATAACTCCATCTGAGAATATAATTAATCGATTGACTAGTAAAATATGCATTTATGTTTCCTCTAGTGCTGCATAAACTTTGAATGTGTGTGAAGTTTTAAGCAAACATATTTGCATAAAACTAGAAAAAAGTTATAAGAAAGCCTACAAATCATCATGGGGGTTAAAAAAAGTGGCGGTTCCTGCAATACACGGATTAAAAGTGACACACAAAAACATGCAATGCATGTGAGTGACCGTGACCTGAGGATGCTTCAGTTGCAAACGTTTCAATAATCTGGCATATTCATTAACCGTTGGCATTGTTGGCTCTTTGCGTTAATTATACAGTGTGAAGATGCATTTTTGTGATAGAAATGCACATTTATATCCTTTAAAAAAACTACGGCACTCCACTTCATGTGATATTTATCGCAATCCTTGAGAACATCAGATTCATCAGGATTGTTTTGCACCCCGTGGTAAAATCTTATCATCGTTAAATCCTCATTCTGATCATACATATTTTTTTAAAATTGAATTAAAAAAGTGGTAAAAATATCAGTGTGAAAAGTGTATGTCTTCCGAGCGTTCAAAAATCACACTAAAATTTTTGCGCACCACAGCGTAAAGTTAGTAAATTAGGTTAATAAATTGGATACAGGCATTCGCATTATGTTTAATGAAATTTGTTGATGCGTCTCACATACAGCAAGAGGATGATGCAAGTACGAGTAAAAAAGGGGTGAATTTGGCATCCTCAAATGTGTTTTACCTAGCTAGTTTTGACTGACCTATTGCCATTCCACAAAGCAACAAATGGATTCACTTTAATTGATTAAATTAAATGGCTTTCAAAACCATCCTGAGTAATAAAGTAATTTCAAGTTCACAGATGGGAAAATAAGCAGTAAACAACAGAGCGTGAAATGATTTTAGACTGATTCCATATTATGATCTTGTGTTGTGAGTTTATATTGTGGATTGTTGGACCACAAGTCAAGTTGGTTAGTTAGTTGATTAGGTTGTAAACGAAAACTATCTTGGTTTTTTTAAATGAAACGAATTAAGCATGAAATGTATAGCTAGCAACGTACTAAAACACAGTGATCAAATGAATTAAACGGTTTTGTGACATTATATCAAGTGCAAGTGCCAAATGACTGCCAATAGTTTTAGTTCGTTAGTTTACAAAGACTTGCATTACCAGAAAATGGCAGGGAATTTGTCCTACTTACTTGCTCTCTGTTCAGTAGCTAAACTACAAACCAACCAACTATTAATATTGACGTTAACTGTTACTAGACTTTTGACAATAAATACAATAAGATATGATCAGTCAATCTCAGTTTTTCTGTAACTTGAACTTCAAAAATCTATTTAACAATTTTCTTTTAGTCAGTTATTGTTATTGGAAAGTCTGACATGGAAGCTACCTTTCATAATCTTGGCTTTTGTCTGTGTAACACAGTAATCAAAAAAATCCTCATCGGCATCAATCTTAAGCAAGAGAAATATAAACTTGAAGCCATCCCTAATACTGTATACAATACACATTACATAGTGATGCACATTGCACACAATGCTTTCTGTGTATAGGATGTTTTTATTTGCTATCGCATAAATTCATATTTTTGCAAATTACTAACATTAAGATCATTCAACTATTTGATTGGGATGTTAATTAAATCCTCACCTTTTTAATTTGACTATTCAGCAAATATGGGATTCCCACAAATCCTAAAATAAATGATATAGCTGCAGATACAGCTCCACCTATAGCTAAACGATGTGCAGTTTTAGAAGACATGTTTTTCTTCGGAATCGGAGGTCGTAAAAACTTTTTTATCATAATCTAACTAACAACTTATTTTAGTTAATTAGTGGGTTAAAAGGCTGTCACCACTTGTGAGCAATTTTTTGAATCTGTTGGCGAGCAGAAGTAAGGAAAATCAGCCACCGTTTGAACTACTGCACAAGCCACTGATCGGAAATGGAATGAATCTGGAGCCCAAAAATTCGCGTCGATAATGAGAAAAATAGATACTAATGTTCCTATTTCATTATTCATGAGAACAATCTAATGAAACGTATGCCACTAGCTATGGGCGGTTTTAATCTTGATGGGCTGTTTAATTACACAGTAAATGTTTGGCCCGAGAACTGCCCATGTTATTAAATGTAATTATGAACTTGTAAATCCAACGTGCTTTCAATGAAGGTATGCTGGTTTTAATTATTTAAGTGACACATGGAAAAAATAAGGACAAGGTTTTCATTTTACCAAAAATCCATAGTTTTTGTCATAAATATAAGTTCTGGGAATCTAAAATAGGAATTGTTTTGCAATTGCTACTCAACAACACTCTGATGAATGGAAAAAATATTTGCAAAGCAATTATTGGTATACATTATTTTGATGTTTTATTGAAAATATTGAAGAAATAGATTGGAAATACAAGTAGCGCATCCAGTACAAAATTTTTTTAAATAGTGACAATTTTGCTCTTTACAATGTATGACATTCCATTCAGCATGTTTTGGTTGAGATTATAGATCACGAAAGGCAAAAAGGTGAAGCGTTAAGTGACGTAAAGTTGACTTTTGTTGTGGTCGCATCTTTAACCCGCATGTAAAAAGTAGTTGGATCCCAAAATTCGTAATCATGGTTATGTCAAGGCCGACTTTTCACATTCCTGTTTCCATAAAATTGTGATGGTAATGACAGTCAAATAATTCAGCTCACTTTTTGACCCATTATGAGTTTGTGTGAGACAATATGACTCACATTTTGCGGTTTATTAAATTAGTCGAAATGGTTGGTTATTTTTTTTGGTCTCCACCTACATATTATTGGAAATGCGAGCAACTTCTATTTTTTCAGATTCCATCATTTCGTCTTTTTTGTATGAAATTTTCAATGCTGCAACTTTTTCGGTTAGTCAACCGCAAAAGTGCAGTTCACTGTTCACTGAACTGTACCTAATTTTTTAAGAGGGCACAATTTTGAGAATGGGTTTAAACAATTTACAGTGCATTGTTGCATCAAATATAGGACGAGAAAAAAACTTCGTATATTTATTCTGTTCCAAAGATAAATTGATAGATCTGACGCAACCATACAATTCTTAACTAAGTCAAAATATTACCTAACCTATACTTAAACCAAAAATTCAAAATAAATTGTATCAAGGTTTATATTGATCATTTCTCATGTGTTAATGAAGTTATGCAAGCCTTGGTGAATCTGGATGTGCAATCTATAGTGAACAATGAACTTTTAGGGTAAGTAGGGCCAACGAAATGAAATATGTTAATAAATGTTAAATCCCTTAATTTTCAATACAGCAATGTTAAAAATTTGACCAGAGCAAGGAATCGAATCCGGGTAGTTTCGCTAACTTGGCTACTCCCCACAACCATCATTAATTTTCTAAATAAACTTACTCACCCATGTTTATTACATCAGCAATTTGTGGCCGGTTCCCCATCAAACACACATTTTAATGATGGAAGCAAGTAATATCCCCATTGGAAAGTAGGTCAATAACGTAGAAAACTGGATTAAATCCTAAATAGAAAAGCGACTGTTTTTTGCGCATCCTTAGTAGTTAGCCAACTTGTCATTTTAAAAAAAGCAAGAAACAGAAAAAACCCTAAAAATCCATCTGCAATACAATACGTAGCTACTAACTATAACCATGCGTCCTACGAGATGTACTAATAATCTGAACCGGTCTGTCAGATTTGTTACACTTGTAAAATCGTATGCAGTATATAGTAACTACTTCACGACATTTCTCATTTGTGGTTTGCTTTTCAGTTCTACACTAATTAAGTCCGCAACTTCATTTACTAACTAGGTAAGTAACGAAATAACTAACTAACTAACAGATATCTTCTTCCTAACTAACTAACTAGCTATGTAAGTAGATTAATCTCAAGAAAAGATTGCTCCCAAAAAGCCATTTATGTAGGGCACCATTGAATTAAAATATTGATTTGACTACTAACTAACTAACTACCAAAAATCCCCAGATGATAAGCAATACCTTTAGTTACTTAATTAACTCATAGCCGATTGTCCATTGATCACGGCTGTGCCAGTAGCTGTCAACAATGAAACCAGATTTAGGTCTTCCAACAATCCATAATTGAGTCATTCACAGTTCGTTAGCATACTGCTTCTGGTTAGTTAGTTAGATCCGCGATTTTCCAATACCAGGAATCTATCGATAGAGTTAGTTAGTCAGTAGCACACGGGCTGTGAATGCGTGAATGTAATAGCCCGCGCATTAAAAACCCCAAATATCAAGAGTAACTAACACACTAACTAAACAAAGGTAAATTGCATTTTCTGCCTCACTCTACTTTGTGAACTGTAACAAGTTCAAAGTCATTTGCCACTAAAAACCTCACTCCCATTGTCTAGTTACAATGTGTTATCCACTGTAGTAGTAGTGTACGCAAACTATTGCTATTTTCCCCTAAAAAATCAACTTATTTTTCTTCAATCAGTTGTGTAAACGAACTGCAAAGTGCAAAGCATTAATAATATACTGAAAACTAATAGTTATAGTTAAACAGAAACACAAAGGATAAGAATTGGGCTCGTGTACACGGAATAGCATATACAAGAGTTAGTCCGAGTTTGTTCACATCATAAGTGTAGCAAACTTATAGCTAGCCTCATTGTAATAAATAGTAAGGCACTTTTGCACCAACTTACTATCATCTGAACTGATTAATGAGTATTACGGTAGATGGGAATTCATTGCCAAGAAAATGGAAGCTTTTCATCTGTTGAGCCAAACAAAAGGGTATAAAGATGATTGGCTCCTTTATAACTAACCATGCCCTTGATTTTTCTCCAAGGTGTGAGGATGATGACAACAACAAGACAATGGTAGATTTGTTTTCCCTCCCAAGTTATTAGCACAGAAAAATTCAATATTTACATTCGTTTCGCGTAGGACTGACACACATTAAAGGAACACGGTAAGTAACTATACTATAGGGCAATTTCTATTGTTGGTAGTTGCACTGCCATTAAAAATATTATTAACACTGGTTGTGTTGGGAAAGCGTGATTCCTTTTCCCAATCAGTGGTATTCTAATTTTCAATTTAGAATAAATGGAAACTCGCTCTAGAAGCTATTTTCAACCCGTAGACAAAACGACGGTGATCATCATTTCTCATTTATTGATCGCCTCATGATAGCATAGTGGTTGAAAAATGTTAACATCTCAATTTGTTGTTCACTTTCTGCATTCACTTACCGAGAATTTCTAGGAGCTCTGAACTAAAAGAATGCCAGTAAAGTTATAATTCTATTGTTGTGCATTTCTTGCAGAACATATTTAAACAAAGCTTATTTAGAAAGTTTATTATGTGCATGTGCATCGACTTGACTTACAAATAGGATAATACATTTTTGCGCTTTTGAAACACGGGAACGTGCGTAAAAACGCCGTAAAATGGAGTTGCCAAAAAGAATCTCAAGATTTTATTGGCTTACGTTTCTAGAATGGCTAAAAAGGAGAGGAATCGGAAATATTTTGAGGCAAGGAGAACGGTAAATTATTTGACTTTAACGAAATTAATGGTTTAAAACATTAAGCATCTTGCTATTGTGCTGGTAGAAGTGCTAATGATATCTGACTATCGAAAAACAAATTTTCGCACCACTGAATGTAATATATAAATCCAACTTGGTTTAATAAAATAGTCATAATTGAACTACATTAACCATCGAGAATCAAGTAAGTTATTTTTAGAAATTTCATCACCCCAGCTAGTCAAATTATCACCCACTCCATGTAAAACGAATTAATCACACAAAAAATTACTCAAGGAGTTCCGTATGCACAAAAGACAAAAGATTATAAGCTAAATAAGCAAGTTAAACGGCCAGTGATTAAAATCTCATGCAGTAAACATATTTGCAACGGATTTTAACAAACTAACTAACCATACATCTCACGTGCATTTCATATTTCTCACGTAGGGAGTGAAAAAAATCTGACAGAATCCAAAGTGTTGGCTAATTAGTTGGAACAAAGGGCCATCACAGAAATACACATTCCTCTTAAGTGAGGGAGCCCAAAGAAAATATGACACCCAAAGGCGACCTCATTGTTTCACCTGTTGTTAACAAGATAGTATTTAGTTGTAGCCAACTTACAAGGAACGTGCTTTAAACTTGGTTCACAGCGTGGAATTCTAGTTTTTTTTCTCACCTCACTCACATCATTGGGTATAGTAGTAGCACATATATAATGATGATGATGATGGAGATCATAAATTAAAAACCAAGGCGCATCTCCTGTGTGAGAAGTGGGGAGGGAGCAAAAAATAAATTTCCCGTATAGTATGTGTATCAAGCCAACAAGAGTTTTCCTAATGAGCTAGAGTGAGTGGTTGACGAAATGGACGGATTTTTAAATATGAAGATGCTGTGAAGAATGACACCAAACATGTGTACACACACATAAGACGAGTATTTTATATGCGTGTTTACTTGCTTTAGCCTAAAAAAGTCCTTCAAATTTGGAACCGTAAACTGGAATTTAATATTAGGAAATTTAGTTAGTTGGAGATGTGGCAGTGGAATAACATTATGTATAGTGATATGAGAATCTCAGCACTTTATAAATCTCTTATTAGTTAGATTTATCGGTTTTCATAGTTTATTGAACCAAGTTTTTAAGTGTCTACTGCACCCTTTTTTTCCAAATAATGCTAAATAAATACCTAATGCTTAACAATAAATAGTAATACTATACAGTATCTGAAGTTAAACGCTGAATCACAGCAAAGTGAAAATCCATATATCCGTAAATGGGAAAGAATTTGAGTATAGATCCCGGTAAACGGCGTCAAGATTTAGCATGACAAATGAAACTTAAATAATCCTATTCATCCTCCGAAATGCATTTACAGAAAATTGCATTGGAATTCCGCATTTATAAAAACGCTTATGCAAGTGTTATAGTGTTTCTGGTATTTAGTTAGTTCCATTCATTTACACAGTAGCTCATTCATTAACCATTTGAAATGGAAGACCCTATCTTAACAATAATAGGAGCACATTATAGTTATGTTCGGTAGTTAGTTAGTTAAAGTGTGTTGGAAGTTGGAAGCCAGAATGCGCTCCGCGCTAAGTGAGCTTCTCTCACTCCTAAATGCATTGTACATTTTGGTCTGTCCCGCTGTGGTGACTCCACATAAAGGTAGCGACAAAAAAAGAGTTGTAAAACGGCATGAAACATAAAAGTTGGTTAATTCCTCTTTGTGTTTGTAAAAGGGAGAAAAAGGCAATAAAGCACCTCTTAAAAAATTCAATGTGGCTAAATGCTTTACGAGCTTTTCTCATGTTCCACTGGCCAATATTTTCTCATTCCTCATCCCTAATCCTGGCGTAACGACTGTTTAGAAAACTGCAATCTGCAATTTCTTTTCGGCACGTATTAATTGTAACTAACTAATTCTCTGGCATCTTCAAATACTCATTGGACCCAATAAATCATCATACTGAATCTAACTAACCAAATCTTTAACTAACTAACCCCGCGCTGCCGATTGCACTAGTAACTGATGTGTAAAAATTGGCAAGCCAATCCAGCCTTTTAGGTCATTTGAATGTTATTAACATTTTTGGATGAGATTTATCAAATATTCAACTACAATAACAAAAACAATGTGTCAAATGCGCATAGCTATAGCTGAATTCTGTTCACCGCTAGATCTACATTAGTATTCTAAACACATGTTCCAAGTTGTTTTCTTGCTACAAATTAAATCGCCGTCAAACAGTGCACTATATCACATGTAAACACTAACTAACTCACTTACTGGACTACCTTGCAAGGTGAACGTTTTATACAAATGGCAATTGTACTTACAATCACTCGAATGCATTTCTTACAAACCAACATGAGATGAGTTGAAACCAGTAGTTGTATTATGTTGTATATTTGCCAACTACAGGTAAATCAATGCACATTTTCTAGATTCTTCTGTCTTCAAAACAACAAAATAAACTAACACCGTAGTCATCCTGAATCACTACTACTGCCTCTACAATACTATACTACCACTAACTAATCTTATTGTTTCAGCTAAATTTTGCTAGACTCTCAGCTATAAAACTGCAATCCAAATTCTAAATCCTACATAATGATAAAAATATCGGCATTCGTGCATTCCATCGAACAATGCAATCCAAATTCGTTTTCCATCAAATGCATCTATTTCCTCCAATCCCATTTGTTTGTTTCCCACCAAGTTTTCCTTGTTTGCTACAAAGTCACTCTGTCACACAAAACTAGGGCTAAAAAGTCATACCGGCGTGTAAACATTGCACGCAAATTCTTATACCTAACAAACTAACCACCATTCTTCATTTCGTATCTGACTGACTTGTTTGCTATAAGCTATGTTATGTGCAACTATGATTTTGGCCAACGCTCTACGCAAAGGTAAAATGTAGTATGTTGGTTAGTTAGCTAGCTAGTTAGTTAGGTACAGCAGACATATTCTACTCACTGTAGTAACATATTGCATTACTGCATTCATACGTCCTTCTCAAGATTTAAACGGAGTTTGTTTGTTAGTTAGTTAGTTAGAATTCTCACCTGTGAGTCTTTTCATCTTCACCACTTGAGTGAGTAAGTAAGTACGGGCTTGTGTGCTATTGCTGCTGCATTATTGCCTATATGTGCTCCTGTCCTTGGTCTCTGTCATCATTGTTGTTGACAAGTGGTCTTCCGCGCAAGAAGACTAATTTTTCTCTCTCGAGGATTGTGGAGTCGTCCTAAAGCTCTATTGTGGACATCGTGGTGGCTCAGTTGTGTCAACTGTGTGTGTTGTGTGACTTACTAGACATGTTCAAGATGAGAACTTAATTCGCAGTTTTAATAGCAAAATAAACTTGTGTGTTAAACTGACTGAGATTTGAGTAAGACATTATTTTTTGTGTCATGGTATCGTCGTGCACTGGACCCGCTATGGGGGATTTAAAAGTAAGTGCATGATTGATTGATTCTTGTTTTTTAGGAATAGGTGAAGTATAAAGTTTAAGGGAGATGACTTGCGTTTCGGTTGGTTAGTTAATTAGCGTTGGTTTATTAGTTAGTTAGTTAGTTTTGGGAAGAGAAGCGTTTTTTTGGAGGGAGGTTTAGTATTTGTTTAGTAAAACTGGTAATTGGTACTTGTTAGTGTTTAAAAGTGGAGCAAAAACAGTAAAATCCGTGCTTTTGTCTAACCATCATTCAATTTGATGATTTCATCTGTCAATTAATTCTTCCATTTTGGACTAGGTGGATAGGGATGTGTGCAATTGACCTGTTGGAATAGTGTGACATTTAATGCGTGGGGTTATGGGGATTTTTTTTGTTAATAAGCAAATATGAGATAGCTGTAGTAGTAAGAAGTCGACTATAAAAATTTTCATGATTTATAAAGATGACAAGTGTGATGTGAAAAGTAGTATTAAAGAGGACAATTATAAGAGAGTATCAATTGTTTTAAAGAGTGAAGAGAAAAACAAACGCCATTGTATGATGCTTATCGATTTTTTGTAGCTTTGATTTAATCACGGGTTGTAAGGTAGGTTTTAATGAAAGATTTCTTTTAAAAGTTATTATATGCTGTAAAAATCTTTGGAAAGTAAAACTGAACCAATAGTTGCAAAATCCTCCCAGAAGTTTCAACCAAATTACTTACAAATAGCAATCCACTACATTCTGCATTCTTACTCACCAAGACCAGTTAGCTAGTTAGTCATAATCTCAATATTAGCTTTACTGTTTCTATCAAGATGACATGACAAGTCCAAATCACTTTTCCTCCAATTTCTTTGTCCTATGGAAACTACATTGTCTCCTTGCTTGATATATGACTTTTAATAATGCAATGACTTGTTGTCCATGGCTAAATATTTGCGTAACAACATAACGGGTAGTTTGGTAGCTGTCACTCCTTTAAGTAAACATTATTCCACCGTCTCAAGTAACTACAGGGGTAACGTAAGAACATGTTTGCAGAAAAAAATCTCCTATTTTTTTAAATAGAAAATGTGCAAGCAAATGCAACATGTTTTGCACTCACTTGAGAAAGAGATGAGCAAAGAAAAACTCTAATTTCACATGATAAATTGCATCATACAATAGAATAATGATTGCAGTTGACTGTAGAAGCAGGCTCTAGTGTCTAGTACATAATATACACACTGTGAGCATTGAGACAGTAATCTGTCATGGTTTAAAGAGTCGAGTTAAAATTCAGTAAGTTCCCAAGTCTTTTCACAATCAATGAATATTATTTGAATGTAAGTAAAGTCTGAAAAATCCTGTGTGGCCATCATTTCACTGTTTGGCGTGTTCATTTCTGAAACCCTCATTAATAACATGCAGTCAGTCATTTGAGTAGGATTTGAGGGAAATAAATCTTGTACAAACTTTTCAGCAATATCTGTTATTCTTAATTGCAATGGGAATTATAAATTCATCATGCAATGTAAACACTCTTTAGGCTCGTAGAAAAAGTTGTCATTGCTCAGAAAAAATACATTTTTTCACCGGTCCAACTCAGCTCACACAGGGAAATTAGCATTCTCAATGCAAATGGAATCACTACAGAGCATCTCTTTGAAATGCCATTGTGCTCTTAAGTGAGCATCTACTGGCGTAATATGTTGGCCGTAATGAGAAAAGAAAGATGCGGAACGAAAGAAGGTCCTTATTAATTGCATGTGATGTGGCTCTCAGAGAGCCACAAGGATTATTTCATATATGATTTCCTTTGGCCTCCAGCCCTTTAACAAATGAGGCTTACCAATAATAGTAATTATTCAAAATATTCTTCTATTCCTCCCGCTTTGCATGGCTGCAAAACAAAGATTATGGATTCATTTTTTCATAATGTTTTTTGCCAACTAAGCACTTTAACTGCTTTTTTATTGCTTATAATGCTCATTCAGGGCAATAAACAAGGGCTTTATTGTCTTTTTTTAAATACTGACACAAAAATTCCACGAATCAAGAAAATGCATTGCACATGCATATGTATGATACACCTTAGTAATTGAATTGTGGTGCCCTAAAGGTGGCCCCATGCGTTGTGATGTGTGGTTGGATTTGCCCAAATATTGACTCTGTGTATGCCAACCGCAAACAGCTATATGATAAATATTGCAACAAAGAAATGGCAATACCCTTTAGTTTTAGTTATGAAAAAATGGCACATACATGTTGTTCTCGGGAAATGTGAGATTTGGATGGTATTACTTATTATGTGAGGTTTATACTACGCCGCAATACCCAAAGTTTCTGACCACTCACAAATGCAGATGTGATTACACCGGCTACCTGTAATCAAGACTCATCAGTGTCAGTGTCACTCTCAGGTACACCATGTGTATTAGTAGTAGTGAGTGAAACAGGTAGACACTTGACTTTCTCACTCATTATAGCATAATGAAGGGACTTTAGTAAACAGGGCCAATCAATATGATCATATATTAGTAGTTGGTTAGTTAGTTAGATTTTTCTCTGTACTACTATGATGTCTGGTATCTAGTCTTGTGTGTATGCATAATGTATGTGTGCACTTTTTTCAACTTTTGTAGATAGAGAACGGTAGATTCCACATGTGGTGCAGTGATGAGCATGATTGGAAAATGTGCCCTGAATATTCCCATGAATCTTTTCATTGTAGAGTCAATTTTTGTGTGTGTTTGTTGTGTATAGGAACCGTGAAAGTTAATCCTAACGGGTAGCAACACTTTAAGTAAATTAGTTAGTTATTTCAGAGATAAAACATTTTTTTGCAGTTTTGTTGCATTTTTACGTTTTTTGGGTCAAAAGGTAGTGTGTAAATGTAAGTGTGTATAGATGCAAATGAGTTAAAAGCTTCCCATACGTTTTTGTATGCCTATTTTGTGTTTGATTAACAGAAAAATGCTGATGTTAATAAGCATGGGAAACAGTTTAGCCTATATTTGCTTCATTAGTCAGTACTGTTCGTTACTTTCAAAAAAATTTAATCATTCAATACTGTTTTATTTTGATTTTGGTTGCAAACTAGATACTATTTTATTGTTGCATTTTTTCAGTATTTCAAATTAACTTCATTTATGTATTACATACAATAAGCTTGAAAATTCCTCACATATTACGCAGATCAATGGGATTCACCTTTGTGCCGCATATAAAGCTATAAAACGGTTCAAATTGCACAACCATTATACTAATTGGTCATAGAATTGAATTACTATTGCTACCATTATTTTATAGTAAGTTGGCTAGTCTCGGAGGGCAAGATATAGGAAACAAGGCGACTAGGCCCCTCGAATTGTGAGGAGAAATCATGGCTATGAAACATTATACGATGGCCACCGGCGTTAGGTCAAACATATAAAGAAGAGCAAAAGCGTATCATTACCATCATCTATGGGATGTTACGTTTATTGTACACACATTAGCACAAAGTTTCATAATAATCACAACGGCGACCGGAGGCTCAGAGTCAGTTGTGTGCATGAAAATCATTATATTTGCTCCGTATATTCTTGTTGAACCAATGGACCACTGCTGTCAATACAAATGCAAACTGCAAGCTCTAGTTAACAACAATGAATTGCGTGTCATTGCTTGCTTTGCAGCATCCTTGTGTAATATGTGTGTAAAGATGAAGAGAGGTGCGGTATTAACTAAAGTGAGATTCTGGTCAAGGTGCGTTTTTTTTGTGCACGTACGTAGTTACACAGTTTTTGAGAGCGCAGTCAAATGTAATGGAATACAAATAACAAGTATTTCAAGTTGTCTCAAATGCTCGTTTCATTTGATGAAATGCTTTAGGAAATTGAGCTCCCATCATTAATCAGAGTAGCCTTTCAAGTCCGGTCCAGATATATTTTCTCTCGTATGTAAATGATGTGACTGAAAAAAATCGAAAATACTAGATGTGATTTTTGCGTTGTCGTATTAAGCTAGCTAAACAATATCATTTCAAACCCTGCACATCCCACAAGTAGGTGAGAAATTGACGAAATTTTATGCACAAATGTGGTTCCATAACAAACGAATTGTGTGGAATATGGCTCGGAACTTAATTTATTTTCAATCAAGCATTCCATTTTAACTGCGACCACAGAGAGAATCAATCAAAACAGAGGTTGGGCAAAAAAATAATTATCCCATCCTATGCAACATGGCGCATTGAATATTAAAAAGGTGGCAAATGATGCCACTTTTTATGCGTGTATGTGGATTCCACCGGACCACAAATATGTTGGTTAGTTAGTTAGTTTGATATGTGGAATACAACGAGTGCCAATAATGACGGTGTAGATACTACTACTCTCGGTAGATTTATTGTACACATTCAAAGAGTTTGATTCCTCCAAACCTTTCATTCGCTATCTATAATGAAATATCAATGGAAAAGATACTGTAACTATTTTATTGTTGAGAACCGTTGCTCATCTGCTACTCGTTTGCATGCTTGCAAAAACACGTTGTCTCATAGTTAGTTACTTAGTTAGTGAATAGGAATTTATCCCTTGAACGGGTAAAATGTGCACTAACTACTAACTAACTACAATACTTTTGGTACTTACCCAATGGCTTGCGTAAAAAGATGATGCCAAAAGATCCATTCATCGGGATAGTATGGAGCGCCTAATTGAATCTGAATGTTTTTATTATTACTGACGTTACTATGCGTGTGCATAATGGTTAGTATTGTTTGGGTACTGCATAGATAGCTAGTATTCAAATTGAAGTTTTCTTGGTATGTGGTATATTCATAATCTCTTTTAATGTGTCGACTCATCTCGTGTTTAGGGAAATTTTAGCCAGGGATAAATTAGAAAAAGTACTTGAAAATTCATAAGGTTTGTGTGTTATGAATGCTGTAAAACGAGAAACAGTAGGGGTACACCTGAAGCCCTGTGCTATCGTAGATTTCTACATGGCGTACATTTCCCAGCCAATTAGAGAAGATTACCACCTCTATTATACCTACTGATCCGATTGGCTGGGATGTGTACGCCATGTAGAAATCTACGAAAATACAAGGCTTCAGGTGTACCCCTAGTAAAACGGTTTTGAGTAGCAATGTATATATTTTCTTTTTATTAAATCGTTGACTATGTACCGTAATATCGGAGTTTCATCACAGGAAGTTCATAATCAAACACACTAAAACGAAATTATGAATCCTGTTCCAGTTTCGCATAGCGTAATCTCATTAGTTCGTTTGTATTTATTCGTGCCACAGGTACCTATGTTATATTCCCGTAAGAGTGAGTGAATTTAAGCCTTTTCCTGCAATATTTGATAACATGTAAAGAATTTTTTCTACATTTTTGCACGACAGAGGAAGAGTGCAGTAAAACATGTGAATTTGATGGCTAAATCGTCACATGACATTTTGTTCTCAGCATGCAACTTGTCCATAATGTGACTCGCTAACTGCCCCACAAACAAACTTCTGTCAAAAGTCATAGAAAAACTACTATACTGACAGAGAAAAAATTGCGCTTACATTGCTAATGAGCATGTTAGGTTAGCTGACTACTTTGTTTAGCCGCAGAAAAAACAGTGGGAACTTCTTTTATGATCTGAATGCAACTTTTACGGGTTAGTTTACAAGCCATTCCTTGTTTTTTCAACTGCTTGTTCTTCTCAAGCATCCAATTAATTAGTCAACAGACTTTATGACTAGTAGTCAGTTTTTTTGTGTGCACATTATGTGCAGAAAAGGTAAAGTTTTCTGGGTCAGTCAATATGTTGGGATGATCATGCAATAGATCCGCTACCGCATCCTCATATTATTATACCTAGCATGACTTGAACTGGCAAATGTAGATAAGAAATATACATGGTTAGTTAATGAGAAGCTGTGTTTTTGTGTGCAACTAACTAACTAACTAATGGATAAGTCATCATAATATATTACATGTATTTGCACTTTATTGACTACATGAATGAGTGAGACTGTAGCTTGGCTTTCCTAGACATCATAAAATTAGTTAAGAACAAGCTTGTTGAAATTTATTTACTAATTACCCTGGGATCGGGATCGCATAGCGTACCCAATGTAATCAAACAAGCTGAACCGAATGTTGAAGGGAATCGGGTTAGTTTGTAAAAAAAGTCTGTATCGTTTAGTAGTGATCAATTAAAGATATTTTGATGGTGAATTAATATAAAAATTAGCTATCATAACTAGTAGACTATATGGTATAGTATAAAGCAGTTCAAGATTTATAGCGTATTTGTTTGGTTTCCCAATCCTCAAATTCATCTAGCTCAAAAAAAAAAAAAAACTAAACCAAACCGAACCTTTTATCTAACTGTTCTGCCTTGATCGTGTTCAACATTGGATTTTAATTCATTTTTTTTGCTTTTGCAGATGTGGATCATGAAGTTGTCAGTAGTTCTTTTATTGATTGACATTTCGTGTGACACAGTCCGAGGAGCTTCTTCTTCCTCCATGTTTACATCAATAAAGATGAATCCCAACTCAAAGTATGGGTATCCCAGTAGTAGTGGTAGTAACAAAGTGAGAACCCGTGCCCGGACCAGAATGAATAGTCGATTTCTCCGAACATTCCCTGCGACGGAGGTCTTGGAGTATGCACGTAAAGCTGCTCAATTTAGGGATCCATTTCCTCCCCCACCGAAAAAATATTTTGAGGACTCTTATGGACCGTATGGAGGCCATCATCATCACAATCATCATAAGCATATGAACTCTGTGTTACCTCCATCTCAACATGCGTTGAATCATATGCACTTCTATGAACAGCAGCCACCCATGAGAGCAAGATTTGAGGCTGGGAACTCACCAATTTTTTATATACGGCTGCCTCCATCCCCTTATGTGTTTATGCCAGGATTAGGCTATGTGTCACCTCATCCGTATAATAATCCGACAGCGCCTGTTGGAATGCCGGGTCCAAGTAAGTCATGATTTCGGTATTAGGTTGCTAATAGTAACGGGATAAAATTATGGGTAGCCCTCCCCAGTTCAGAATAAAAGATAGTTTCCCTGGGTTATTTGAAGACTCAGGTTATGGCCAAATACTGGAATGCGAACTGTAAATCCCAAAATTCTATGGCAACAAAATTTGTATTTCCGTTTCAACGATTCTATGATTTTTTGAAGTATTCACAAGGTTTATTAAAAAAATTTGGAGTCACGGTACTCAAAAAATATAACCTAAGGATAATTACGGGCTGACATTTTCATCAAGTTTGCTTTGCTGCATAAATTGACTCACTCAAAATATTCAAAGTTTTTATTGTTTTTCGTCACCAAAGGCGTTTAATTCCATCGGCAAAGGTAACGTGGAGGTTAAAAGCTAAAAATTGAATTTGCGTAGCGAAAAAGCTTTTGTCTCCCTTTTAGCTGTCCGTTTTTTCATACATTAAGAAGTAAAATATTTCGCAGAATGAGATTTTTTTGTAGGATGGGCAGAGAACCATATCTTAATGAATCAAAAGTACCTTTTAATCATACATTTGTACCGATCTCCCTAATGCCAGTAATCAAGTCATCCATTAGGATGAGAAGTGAGTGACATGCGAGGTATTTATTTCCACTTGCTAACTACCCAGATTTGTAGAGCAAAGAAGGGCATTCTGTCTGACTGAATTAGTTTCCCACTTCATAGTATTAGGAATAAAAATAATGATGATTGGAAACATAACATGCACAAATAATAAGGGCTATATTTATCATCACTCAAAGGCCACAAAAATCCTGATTCTCACATGTTTTAATTTTTTTCTGGGTTGGATATTTTTCCATACCCGATTTAATTGCATTACCATATCTACCTCATGCTCTAAAATTGCACGTATTTTGCTACTAACTACCTATAAATAGACAAATTGGATTGGGGGTTTTGGTTACATACACATTGTGACTGACTGTGCATCTCATTTGGTGGACAATAATAAACTTGTTATTGGGATTCACTTTATCCACTACTCACCTACTTTTATCTGATCACTATACGAGCATCATTATTGCCATGATTATCATCATCATCATGCTTATTTGACTGACTTTTGTGAGCACACATCTTTGTTGAGGACTTAATCTGGCTGCACAGTGCACGTTATGTGCATCATTTATTCCAAATATGTGGGCAACAGGGATTTTTGGGGCACTAACCACCACTGACGGACTGTATATAGAATGCAGTTAGTTAGTTATTTAGTTACTGCAACGGGGATGATGGGAAATGTGTATTGCAGTTAGTTAGTGACTTGACCATATATGAAGCGTGCGTGACTTTCGTGATAATCATATGGAGAGGACGAAGTATGTCTAAATTTTCCTCATAAGTACTTTTTGAATAAGGATCTTGTCATCGATCCCAAGATTATACCTGAAGCCGTTCCCTGTCCAATTAAGTTGAAAGACGATCTTTTTACTTATTTGGTTCACTGCTCCAAACTGATTGTTGTGTCTGAGATGTCTAAATTAGGAGGGGAAATATCCCCTATTAAAAAATTTCTCAGCTCATGCATGAATATAAATGGAGAATGGGATTCTCTCACTCTTTGTTAGTTAGTTAGTTTGGAAAATAGTTTTGTATATTTACTGGGTATGGTAGTAAGCAACTGACTGACTGACTGAGAGAGTGACTAACTATGACCTATAAGATAATAATACTGACATTCCTCCCAAAGCTATGTCTATTGATCGTGATTGTGATAACTGTTGTTTAAACGAACGTACAAAAATATTTATTGTTAGATCCTTTGGTGTGTTGAGAACTAAATGAGCCAAGAGAAAGCCAAGAATTCTTTATACTCATTGCGGGCTCACACATTTCAGATCACATAGAATTCTTCACATGTAGTTTTGCACGGCCCATTATTTTTTATCATCCCTGGACTTTCTTGAATGTGAATGCTAATGAAGTGGTCGTAGAACAACGTATAACACTACATCACATGATGGTAGAGTGAACTCCCATTCATCCGTAAAAGAAAATGACAAT
>Ga0210040_10001261_pt1 | contig 38891 bp, 41 predicted proteins | sample CryGeyCG12114_NA_FD_185462 | JGI IMG/M metagenome (GOLD analysis project Ga0210040, IMG submission 185462) | Groundwater microbial communities from aquifer - Crystal Geyser CG19_WC_8/21/14_NA (SPAdes) (version 2) | ecosystem: Environmental > Aquatic > Deep subsurface > Groundwater | place: USA... | reverse complement strand
ATACTCAGATCGGTTGAATAAAAGCTACCACCGTGTATTTATGGTTTGTATTGTATGCATGTACTGTGCATTTGCATGTACCAAGTCCTGCAAAAGTGATTTACTGAAAATGCCAGAGCACACCATTTGAATACAAAATGTAATATAAAAGGAAGGAAATGATGACTATTGCACAAATTTTTCGGGATGATTACGGCAGAAAAACGAATTGGACAACTATTTATAAGTTGATAAATCTCTGGAGAAATCAAATTTTATGCACATTTGACTTCAAAGATTCTCTTTTATTTGAAAAGTGGTCTTCAAATGATACAAGAGCCTTCAAAGATAATCTTGTATTTGAAAAGTGGTGCTCAAATGATACAAGAGCGAAGATGAATAGCACATATTTGTGAAATTAAGCAAATGCTTTCACTAGGATTTTGTCCCTTTAACAAAGTTAATAGGCTAATAAAACATTACTTGCCAGTTGCCACTCTCTGTATACTTGCCAAAGTCATTCTTTCAAAGTTTTTCAGAAACGAATGTGACTATTTTGCATTTAAATATTATTTCCGACTGCATAATATTATGTATAGTGAAGGAATTAAGTATTTAAACGGCAATCCTTGCTTATGGACTTCATAACTTAAAACTATCTTAAGTCTCCTTTTGAAACTCAAATGGTACAAACAGAATACAGCTTCATTGAATCTCTAAATCCATTAGTTAAGACTGCTCACAGAAATTTTATACTCGACATGTTTAGTGGATAGAGGATCAAGGCTTAGCACAAGAAAATAAACTCGTTTAGAACAAAAAAATCCTGTCTTTCTTAAAGGCCATGCCTTTGGTCTAATCTTTGTTCAGCCTTAGTGCAATAAATAAGTTCATCATAGGCATGAGTGGAAAACGCCTATGTTAGATAAAAAGATTTGGAAAAGAAAAGAAAACCACCAAACTTAAGATACTGGCAAAAAAAGAAGAGTACATTTGTGGCTCTACTTTTTTAAAGAAATAGGTAAATCAATGTCAACAGTAAATAAATGATGCTGCGTGAAATCAAGTAAATCAGTTGATGTAGTTTTTCTTCACCCGGCCTTGTTGTTTTACTTTTTGCTATGTAAAAAAATCATGAGCCTTTTTTCTGTCTCGTTTTCACTACGTAAAACGTAAAAATACTTTGTTTTCCACTTGCTTACTCCAATGAGTATGTATCATTTGTTGATTAGAATCATGCTTTCCAGTTTATTTATGTGCGTCATTTGTATTCCAGTAGAGCTTTAGTAAACTCACACCACACACACACACACACACTGATTAAATCTTTTTGACATTTTGTCTCTGAGCTCGTTTTTTTAGCAAAAGTATAGTTTCTGCACCCCCCAAGTACTACTTCTATTTGGTTGATAAAAATTATACTAAATTGTTGATAAAAAAAGTTTTACAACCATCACAGAAGCATGGCAGACTGGAAAAATTTCTGTATGCAAACGACCAAAGTTGCTGTTCGTTTTTAATCTTCAAAGGGTTGTTAGATGTGGCTAAAATATAGTCAAGGGAAATAACTTTCTAAATAACCTAGAAATTCTTATGACGAGACTAAAACCTTGCGCTTTAATACGGTGATACGCAATACCGTAGACAATTCTTATTTATTTAGGCTAATGAACGTAAAACGCAAGAGGATCGGCTGAGCAGGCAATGTATTACTTTAGTCGTTCGTTACTCTTTCAATAAAAATAGTTGGTTCAAGATATTAAGTCCCATTTAAGTGGTATGCACAACATTATGTTGATTTACTTTAGATTGAACATGTCGTAGCTTAGAAACTCAAACTATGAAGCACTTCAATTCTTTACAAAGCTGGGATAGTTATGTACTTATAGTTAGACTTCAAAGTTTCCAAAGCCGGGAAGCTTGGATTTTTCGACACAGATTTCTGAAGAGTTTATAATTCTGTATCCACTAGTAAAAACAATTAACGATGTGGACAACAAATTGTGGCTTCATTCATAGCTTGTTGTTATAGTGGGCTGCCTAAGTCAGGAAACGATGTTATGAGAACGAAACGTATTGGCTTCCAAGAACTAAATTTACCAACTATGAATGGGGAAAGTTATATTTATAGGAAATTCTATTGTTCAGCACTTAAGCTTGGAAACAGAAAAGAATTGGAAGAAATTAAAGTGGGAGCATGGCGGGAACATGGGGCAGTACTAATTCATAATCAGAGAAAGTCATGGAAGCATTCTCTATACAGAGGCTTTCACTTCATTAGACAAGAGTGCTCCAACTTTCGTTCATTACATTTATATACTTTGTGCGAGTCATTCTTATGCCATCGTATAATGGCGTTAGTGTCACTATTGATTTTAAAATGACTTGAATTTCCAATGGATTCGGGACTCCATTCAGCATGAATTTGAAAGCATTCTCCTGATAAATTCATCGAACGCCCACTCATGTTGGAAATATTGTATGCTTTAGAATCGTTATTGAATAGTGTACTCAAGTTTTCTAGACTGCAAGAGATCAAGTAAAAGCTTTGCACATTCATTTTCCCAGTTGGGAGTGAAGAACTTCTCATTAAAATCACACAATGTGCTCATATAAGACAACTATGGATCAGAATTGGATCCTTTTAGTACACCAACGCATCATCATTTATAGCCGTTCGTTTGGACGGAATAGTTAGTTCCAAATACTCACTACAATTATATAAACGCAGATTAGAGTTGCCCTGATACATATGGAATCATTAATCTTGAATGATGATGACTTAAAGTAATAATACTAACAAAAAAAATGAGTGAGCGAGTACTTCTCCGTTTTAGAAGACAATGGTTCCCCGTACTTGGCTCGGATTTTGAGGAAAACTTGTAGTTTTTCCGTAGTTTTTGAGGAGATAACTTCTCCGTAATCAAAAGCACGTCAAATCCTGTATCTGACAGCACTGAAGAATCCAATTCTTTGTAGAGCAGGGAGAACAAAAAACAGCATTAGATATTACTTGAGATAATGGAAAAGAAAATGCGGACCATGTTATGAAAGAAAGTTAATGATAAAACAATTTATGATTTTTCTGTCCTACAGAAAATTATACTCACTCATAGTCAGGGCTGGATCGCCTTTCATCTTTGTTATTATAATACCAAAAAGTAAACGCAGTTTTCAAGCAAAAAACTCAAATCGGCTTCAAACCTTAACACAAAAATTTTATTAACTTTACTGCACCGATGTATAGCGGCAAACTCTGTAATCGCCGCGTCCGGTTTTTTAAGCCAGTAGATTATTATAGTTTAGTTACATATCTTCAACATTTACTTAAACAGTTTATATCTCGCAGTTTCTTCCTGAATCCAAAAATTTTCGCACGCTAAATCTCCATTCCTTTGAGGAGTACGTAAACTGTAGGCTTAAAAAAACGTTGTGGGCTTCATTTCTAATAATTATTGAGAGGAGACGAAAATTAGAAAACTTTCACCCTTAAGTAGTGAAAGCGACATAAAAAAAATCGCTAGACTACTTATACGTTCTCTCTTGAGCTCCTTTCAACCAGATAAGATGGATGTTTTGCTTATGTGTTGATGCTCTGCTCTGAACCTAAAGCGTCCGCTAAACTATCGTGAGATACTCTGCTAACCAAGGACGTGATTCAATCGATCTCTGTGGGGATTGAAAACTCTTCTCGGTCTGGCCAAAATGGTGCACGCTCACAAACAAATTAACTTGAGCTCTCCACATTCATTTCATACTGTTTGCGAGAACATTTCCACCATGTACGTATAGTAATTCCATATTAAGCACGTGAATTATAAAGGCTCAGCTTGGATGAGCATTATTATTGTGCAAGAGACAATTTTAGTGAGCGATCTATAAAACGTAGAACTCGGAATAAAATCACTCTGTAAACGATCATCTTGAACCACATTACAACCCGAATAGATGTGGGGAATAAATCCATCTTTTCAAGGAGCTGAGGACCTCAGTAATAATAATCTCGCATAAGCTGGCATAAATATTTTGACTTGAGTTATTTAACGGGAACGCATTTATTTGTGTGCACACAAAGTAGGTTAACCATATTCAAAGGAAGAAAATTTTCCATCTCTGTCACCAGTCTTTTTAGCTCACTATTTATTTCCCAGTGGAGCCTGGTCATATTCAAACCAAGCATCAAGTGCATATAAGTAAAACTTGTCAATAGGGAATGCTCTCCTATTTAGTTTAGAATGCGTGGTAGCAGTGATGATGATATTCACATAAGGATTTTTGTGGGGGAGCTTGGAATCCTTTTGTGTTATACGGTTTGGAATACCATGGGATAAGATTTTTTCGGCTTTTCTACATTCCATGTTCTATGGAGCTCATTTTATATCTGGCTCAAGGCATGTCTCATTCATTCACCTTGGTATGAGGAGAGCTCCCTACAGATTCAAATTGTACATCTTCAAGTATCATAGAGCTCTCTTTTCGGATGTGAACTTAGATACCATGCCTGGCCACTTATTTAGGTGCAGCGCATTTCATAGTTAACTAAAGGTTGCATACTAAGCATTCTGTGGCCAAAGTAACAAGATATGGCCCGGCAAAGTGGTCGGGTAAATAGCTAAGATCGCCAGATACGACTGTCAAGTGGGACAAATTTAACTAAATGACATTGGTCCTTCATGGTCCAGATTAAGCAATAATTTGTTGGCGAAGGGAATTCATGCGGCAGAATTGCTCATTCATATTCCTAGCTACACGTTCACGCTCCACATCATTGCTGACTTCATAATAATTTAAAAAGCTAACTGTATACAGACGTAATGTAAGCATACAGCATTTCTCTGTCCATTCTCTAAACATAGCTAGCAAAAACACATCTATTTGGATCCCGCTGTGAAAATGACCAACAACTGGGAACGAGGGAATTGAAGAGAAAGCCACTGGTTAGTTAGGATGGTTTTTGGTTAGTGTCTCTGAGGCAATAATAAGTAGAGGAGTTGTATAACGCACAAGGGCAGGTTTAACTCAAGGAGGAAAAGGAAATCGTTTAGCACAACGTACTTTTCCGTCTTTGTCCTTACTACATTTTTTGTGGTTACTCTGCGAAGGTGCTTTTTGAGTACAGAGGTTGGATCCACAGACAGAGGGTGATTCTTGCGCTCACAACACAGTGACCATTTGACCATAGGTTTCAGTTGTGAAATTGTGTATTAGGTATACCTAGTTAGCGCTGTAACTTGCTCTTAACTCATAGAATTAGTTGAGAAAAGGCGAAAGTAAGTTAGTATACCTATAGGCTTAGCTAGCATTTGTTATGGGTAGAACGTGAAAAAAGGACCCGTAAGACTATGGTTTTGCAGTGTGCCTGTAGGGTCTATCTCATTGAAATGGGACGAGAGAAAGTGAAAGTAAATGGAGAGGAAAAGCAGAGTTCTCCCTTGTCCAAATGAGAGCTCAACTGTCCACTATATAAAATAAAGGGGTTTACATTGCTTTTTCTGGGTCAAATAATAAAGAGTCCACGGGATTGACTAACTAGGGAAGAGTGTGGAATGTGGACCAAAATTATTGGGCTTTGTAGGATTATTATCTCCAGTGAATGGGGAATACATATAAAGAGACAGGGGAAAGTTTGTAGCAAGAACGGAGCGATTATTCATATTAATAGGTTGCAGTGAGTGGGTTATTAATTTTCCCTAAGCAAGTTTTATTAGAAATTGAGTATTATGATGAGCATTAGTTGGTTAGTACCTTAGTTAGTTTGTTGCAGAATCGATATTTGTGCAATGGAGACCTCACCACCAAATGAGGATCAACACAAATAAAGAAGTGAACAGATGAAGAGTTTACCTACAAGGAGTATTTTCCCTCTCTCATGTTTCTTTTCTTCCGTTGATTTCACAAAGGGAAAAAATGGATCACCTACAGTCTCACTGAAATAAAGCCGTTCAGACCCAGCTCTGTTTTTTCTTTGTCCACAAACGAGAGGTTTTTTCCAAGCCTATGAATGATAACAATGTTCGCTCCACTGCTCTACTTTACTCAACTCAAGTCGGCTTAAGCGTCCTCAAGTAGATTACAGAAAACAAGGCAAGAGAGAAAAGTACGGTGGGCTCAAAATGTTATAGATTTTATGTCAGAGTCAGGGCATTGTGAGACAAAATGGGAGCATTATGTATTTGTATTAGCTTGGAAAATCTTTCGTATGAGGTCTTCAAAAGATATCCTTTCATAACTACGGAAAAATTTTAACGAAAGTATGCTTAAATCTTCTAAGCTTTTATTCAAACAAAGCTATCTTTTATAAAAAATCAACAAAATCATCGAGTACATAGTCCAGTATAAAACAAAAAAGTTCCTTTAAATAGATCAATCAATTAAACTACTAATTAATTCTTAAAACTATCCTACATAACTTATTGGGTGACTCTCCGTAAGTTGAGTGCATCTTTCATCATGAAATTTCGTAAAGCCCACAAAGCATCTACAACATTTCCATGGTTGCCAGGCCCATTCCCTAACCAGTGACCCGGCAACTTTTGTGGCTCGGGCGTGGGAGTGTTTTCTTTGGTTGCTTTCAATGTATGCTCCCAGTTAGTCATATGGTGTTTCTCATTATGAAGGCTCTCAATATACCTATACAAAAATCAAAGTAAATGGATATGCAATATGATTTATTTTCCCCTGGCTGCCTGGAGCGTACCATCTACAATCAAAGTAAACAGAACGTACCTGATGTAAGCTTCAGAATGCAGGAGTTTTTGAGGCCTTGGAGGAACAGCTACAAATAATGGTTCCGGTGCTGGCACCACTGGTCTGGACACAATGGTCTGAGTAACCGACCCGCCAGGAGACGAGGGCGCTACACAAAAAAATATTGACGCAAATCATGTTGAAAACGAAGTGATGAGTCAATGATTAGAAGTATCATGTTACTACAAGTAAGCTTACAAGATTGAGGAAATGACATCCCCTGCTCACTGACTGCTGCAATTGACTGTGAGATCGAATCTGTAGCAGATATTTCAAGCTTGGTAGTGGTTGGCGACCTGAACTTAACATTTTTGGAAATGACGAGATTCCTGCAAGAAAAAGTTCACTCATATATATATGCCCGGGGCAACGCAGAAACTATGGTATGAAGCTTTTATCAAGGATAATTTACTTACTTGCTTCTCATTTCTGGGCGAATAATCCTTCCATTGGCTTTAAAAATGTGAATATCTTTGACGTGCTTGATCAGTCTTACCAAACTTGGAAATGGATTAGCAGCCTTCTTCACACGTGCACAGTTCTTCCATTGACATTGGTATTCGCCTTCTGTAGGATGGATTAAGCCAAATCAATAATAACTCAAAAGAACAGAGAGACGGCAATGTGTTAATAAATTTGTCTTTCAAATACCTGGATTTCCATCTTTAAACGTTGTGGCAACATGTCCACTGACTGACTTGCAGGCATGATCAATCAAGTCCATAGCATCTTCAAACTGCCATGTACACCCAGCCCATTTGCACTCAAATATCCAATTAGGATCTTTTTTCATGGCAGCAGTGGCTGCAACTAAATCGGATTCATGTCTAGCACTTTCACGAGAAGCTTTGAATCCACCAATCATTCCAGGATCTAACCCATTTTCAAATGCTGTAACCTTTTCTTCGTTCATTTTCGCTGCTTTCTCTTCATAAACTTGTTTTTCAGCTAGTGTCATGTTTCGCCACTAAACGCATACAAGCCAAAGTAAAAGTAGAACCAGACCCATATAATTACAAATCATAAGATAATAAAAAAATATTCCTTGCACGACATACATCATTGCCAACAATCCGGCTGATTTCCCCAAAGCCAACGTTAGGATTCTTTTCAGCTACATGTTTACGAACTTCAGACGCATATATAATATAGCCTGTCACTAATTTCTTGCCTCCACCTTTTCCAGAACGTCTACTATGCGTAGTGTGTGTAGAAGGAGTACCCATTGGAGTAGAAATTGGCGTCTCAACAGAGGATGCAATTGATGGAGGCGGGGATCCATCCATTGAGTCATCCATAAAAGAATCCATCTCAATTCTCACCTTCGGATTAGCAACCAGCTGAAATAATAATTTGATGCATTGACTTTAGAGTCAATTGGCTAAAAATAGCCGTCAAAAAGCTTAATCAAATCAAATCAGGCATAATTAAAATACCTGATCGTCTTTTCCAGCAGCTTTAAGTTTAGGCATTTCAGGAATAACATTTCCTTCAATATCTACTTTTACGAGAGAAATTGGAGATTTAAAATAATAAATTTCATCTTGATGGACCCTGGAATCCCTATACGCTGACTTCTGAAGTCCGTCAAACCTCTTGATCTGACGATGTGCTTCATCGTACATAGATTCACAAATGTAAACGTCTATTTCGGCAACTTCTGTAGGTCTCACTATTAGAAACAAAATTGAATGTGACAAGCGAATATACATAAGATTCACTATAATGCAGCAATCGAATTAAAATTACTTACATCGTACGTAGTCTGCCAATTCTAGAACAGAGCACTTGCCGCAAATGCTTAACAATGGATTAGTATCTTCAATTGAGCTCAAAAACACCTCTTGCTTATAAAATGATCTTCCTGCTGGGACCGTAGAAGTTTCTATCTCTGATAGGGATGTGAACCACGGACCGTGGAAATACATTGTTCCGCTGCAAATACGAAAACGATAACCAAATAAGTATTCGAATATTTAAAAATAATTTTTCCAACATTGTACGGGATTCATTATACCTTCCATCAGACCACATAGAATCCACTTTAGCAATCAATTTTTTTGCATCTTCCACTCTAACATAAACATAATCACCAGCTCTAATAGGTCCACAAGGAAGATGGTATTGTTCAAAAAATGTGTGATCTTCTTTTCCCAAAACCTTTAGGTGCAACTCAATGTTCTACATAAAAAAATGCACAACAGATAATAAAGAACTGTTTGGTCACATTCAGGGAAACACTGGAAATGAATGAATACCGGAAAATCAACAGGAGAAAGCAGCTCTGCGTCATCTTCTTGTTCTACAGGTTTATTATCCACTCTGTCGCTGAAAACAGAAGCAACTCGAATCGGTTCCAGTGGTTTGTCACGAGGAATCAAGTGCACACGATCAGATGTGAAAGCCCAAGACTTCATTTTGCCAAAAGATCGGCTCCTCGAATTATATCGATATTCACAGACATGCACATGCTCGTCATCGAAGCCTTCAGGAGCGTAATTGAAATATTCTTTCCCTTTTACGGTCATAACCCAGCACTTCCCAGTGATTTCACTCAACAAAGCAGTGGATCGAACGTCACTGCGAAAAACCTCCTGCAATTTCAAGCAAATTAGATTACTGCCCGTTCTATTGAAATCGAGGGTTTAGAGTTCCCAATGATAATGAAGGTATCCTTGTGAACTGGCAGTTTGTAAAATTTTCGAGCTTTAAAAATTCAAATTGCTCAGAAAATGAATAGATTTTAAGATAAATTTGTAAAAAAAACTACTGTATGTTTTTTACACGCCTGGTTAAGGGTTTTTTAAATCTGTTATAAAATACGAACCTTTCGCAAAAATTTTCGAGTAGGGAGGTGATATGTTTGATCAGGTCGGAAAAACCAAATCCCTTCAAACATTTTCACACCCTCAGGAGTTGTGTACAATTTCTGAATATTGGCAATATTTGGTTTGAGAGTTTCTGAGGAATCCAATGAACAATCACTGATAGCAGCGTAAGTAGGAGAGGGAGCGACATACACAAAATCACCGACGCAGTACGTCACGTCATTGTAGCATTCACTCTACAAAAACAAGATATTTTTACCGAATAACAAAACCTAATTCTAAAAGTATAAGTAATCAGTTGAGCAGTTTGAAATTATTCGTAAAGATTACACGATTACATACCTGAGAGCTTTGAATCCCCGAATTTTCTTCTTTTTTCGGTTCAATCATAGTGGTATCTTCTTCTTGTGGAACTTCTTTACTCTTTTTTTCAGCCCTCATCGCTTCGACAGATGTATCTAAATCGGACTGTGAATAACTTAAAGCTGGTGACCACAGAACACTTCCTTTTGCAGTGACATCATCACGGGACCTATAAGGTATAAATTTAGACTATATTAATAGCACATAAAAAAGTTAAAATACTGAACGAATGACTAGCGGCATCAAAAAGTCATACTTAATGTAAAAAGACTGAAGTTCAATGGAGTCTTCAAAAATTTGAGAATCTGTTCTAGAAAGGGTTCGTGCTCTTTCAAAACACGCAAACATATCTTTCTGAAAAGCATCCAATCGTTTGTAATATCCTCTATCTAGCCGTTTCTTGATTAAATCCAGCGTTAGCCCCAAAACCCTGAAACAAAAGTTAGAGATTGTAGAAAACACAGAATATTTTCTTAAATATAAAAAAGATGATTAGACTAGCTTTACTTTTGTCCTTCAATTTCATCGAAGTCTGGAAGCTCAGCCATTGTGTCAGTATAGCATCTGCCTTCCTCATCTTGATGGTTGTACAAAGAAGTGAAAATGGACGTGAGAATTTCTCGCACAGCTCCAGAAACATTGGGAGCATAGTTGTCATCTTCCAATTCCAGTTTTGTTTTCAAAGCATGTCTTTGGAGTAGCAGTGCATCTTTGTAAATTTGAGAATCAGGAGCATTGAACATGTAGCAATTCATGAACACTTGCATTACGTCCTTCATCAACCCATCAAGGTCTTCGTAGCAGTTTGTCTTCTGCTTTTGATAAATTCGTTCCAAGTCGATGGGTTTAGAAATGATCTCATAGTAACTGGGATAATCCTGTGCAAAATCACATTATCCCTACATTATCACCAGTTATAATTTTCATACTTTTACTTATTTTACTATGCGATTTACTACGGTCAGCAAAAAAAAAAAAAATTCTGCAACTGCAAATGCAAATTGTTAACCGTTTTGGAAGGCAGTTTGAAAAACATTTTAGACAAAATACGGCCAGTCTTTTCATCTTTATAGTCACGCAAAATATCCAATAGTTGTTTCTGTTTTTCAAATACAGCCGGATTCTTTTTCCTATTTGGTAGAAAAATGTACAAAATAAAAGTTATTAAAATCAATGCACTTTTTTAATTGTATGGCGAATAAAACTAAAGGAAGCTTACTTTTTCTGCTTTAATTTTAATGCTGGGTCTCCACCCATGTCCTTCAACTTTTCATTCATAACCTTTTGCAACTGGTTGGCATCCGAATATATGAGAGAGCCTTCTTCATTGTACTGACGACAGTTATTAAACATCAGATTGAAATCCTTTACAAGCTCTTCAGTTGAATTATATTTGTCATTTTCGACATTAGCTTTTATGGTCATTAAATCAATCGGTTCTTCAATGACAGCATAGTAGTCCGGATAGATTTTTCGAGATGGTTTTTCCATAAATACGGAACTCAAAATTCTTCCACTAGAGTCCTAAAATGTCACAATGAAAAAACTCATAACTTAGTAAACTTTAGAATTATTGAATTAAGAACACATCACTAACTACAACGAAAGACATCGATTTTTTTACTTACCGTGTACTGGGTCAAAGTCTGACATAGTGTTCTAAATCGTTTGGTCATCTGCTCTCGCAAAGCTACATTTTTGTCATCTTTATCATCCTTAAGTTTAAGCCCGCCGACAGAATCCCTGTCCTTTTTAAATTTTGTACCACTACCTCTTTTCCTAAACATGATTGAATCTTCATGCAAAGAATCCGGATCTCCTTCCATAGTAAGCATTGGACACGGTGTTGAATTGTTGGTACGTTTTCCTTCGTCATCATCCTCGTCATTTGAGCAGTCACTATTGTCCAAAAGTTCTTGCACTTTAGCTTGTAACACTTTTTGAAGCTTCACAGCTGACTTATATAAACCAGAATCTGGTCGATTGTATGTTTTTGCATTTTCGAACATAATATTCATGTCGGCTTGTAGCTGCGTGTATCTCTCATATAAGCCTCGTGATATTCGATTCCTTATTTGGGACAATGATATAGGATTTTCGATTTCCTTGTAATAGTCCGAGTAATATCTTCTCGATGGAAGTTTTCTAAAAGGATCACTCAGCATCTGTCCCGCTGAATTTACATAATTGCTCACTGTATCATATAGAATCCATAGAGGATTTTCAGTATCACTTTCGTGATCTTCTTCTTCCCCTTCTTCCTCTTGCTCTTCGTCCTCACCCTCTTCTTCGTATTCCATGTCTTCCTCTTCTTCCTCCTCCTCCTCTTCTTCTTCAGCTTCATCCTCGTCTTCATACTGAAGGGCTGCAGTGATTGCAGAGTAACTTAAACCTCCTTTCAATCTTTTATTTCTTATTCGTTCGCTGGATTTTCCAGGAGTGAGTCCGACACTTTTTCCGGTTTCGATTTCGCTTCGTTTGAAGTGAATTACTTTTTTTAGCGTCTTTGCGTCTTTGTAGATTTGGGAACCAGGCTCATTGAATTGACACGCATTTCGACACATGAGAAAACAGTCTTTTTCAATTTCTGCAAGACTTGTGTACTCACCTAGAAAAAATGAAAAACAGAATAAAATGCATTATTTTTTACATCATACAATGATGTATTTTTCTGTTCGTTTTCCAGATATATATATTAGACATACCAGACTGAATTTTTGAAGCAATCATTTTCAAATCTATAGGGTTATCAATGATTTCATAATATTCCGGATATTGCTTTTTGGATGGCAAAAGTTGGAATACAGTGTGCAAAGGTCTGTCATCAGCATCTTTTGCCAACATGATGGCTGAAAACAAATCTTCCAAGTTGGCTGCAAGATTAGGATCCCCTTGATCTTCTTGTCTATCTTTATCAGTTGCTGTAGAGGATTCAGATGTTTCATCTCCGTCTCCCATAGCGGGTTTTCTGGCTTCCATTGCAGCAGCTCGCTTTGCCTACACGATACAGAATGATACATCATGTATCGTTAATAATAAAACAACTATCGGGTTTTTAAAAAACAAACACGCATTGTACTAACTAACCAGCTTTCCCATCTTCAAAATTATTTTTCCTTTACGGTCACCATCTTCAGAAGACGTATCTTTATCGAAAAGACGAACCTTATTTTCGATAAACAAATCCCATAACTCACAAGCATCCTTATACTCCTGTGATGATTTTTTGTAAAATGCTTTGGCATTAGTAATCATCAAATCTACATCAGCAGACAGATTCTCCACTTCGTCGTATTCATCCATTTTGATCTTCTGTTGAATGCGGATCATATCCATAGGATTGCTGACAACCTAACAAAGGAGCAGTAAAACAGTCGCTATAAGCAAGTCTTCTTAATTCTGTAAGATCCTACAAAAGAAGAGTGGAATCGAAAAAAAAAGAGAATACCTCGTAATATGCTGGCTCTTGTCGTCTCTTCGGGACACGAATAAACGGCTCACAAAGTATTGACCCATCTTCTTTCTTGTGAAACCGGATTATATCATATAACTGCTGACACTGCTCAATCTAAAAGGAAAACACACATTTTAATCACTAACATTTGAAATTTTGAAAGCACTAGTAGTCAGTTATAGAGAGTAGTAAATTGCAGCTAAACCAATCGTCAATAGCAAGAGCTTATACCGGGTCTAGCTTGATAGTTTTTTTACGCTTCACATCTTGGGGGTATTCCAAATCAACACTACCAGTCTCATCATCTTTACTTGCGGAAGATGACATGGATGCCCTTCTTCGCTTTGATGCAGAAGAATACATAATTGTCAATTATTAATCTGGGAAGACTTCGTGCTGTCAGAAAACGGCCAGCGGCCGGAAGTGGACTGAGGAAACTGTCAAATACAACAAAACAGCCACTTGCAAGACGTAAATGCTAGAGAAGCCACAATACAGTTTCAAAAATCCACTGACTGTGAGACGATGGTATTCTTAGGCCTGAATAAAAATTAACTAAATCCCTTCAATAAGCAAAATACACTGTAAAAACATTTTTTAGGTTTGTTTTATTCTGAAACTCTGAAACCCAATCCAGAATTCCAGAAGAAGCGAAGTTGAATTTTGTTGTACTACTACTCAAAACCGCGTAAATATAGTTTCAATGGTAGTGGGAAATTTAAAATTCGCAAGTCACTTAAAAATTTTGACAAGTTTTGGTTGGTCATACATAACTATTGTCATTCATTCATTGATTCATTGTTTTCTTTTCGTTCTCCTCAAAAATACGAAGTTTTGATTGAAGTTTTTGTATCATCAGTATTTATCGGCGATTTAGTTGTATCTAATTTGGTTTCCTGTAATTACAAATCTGCATACTTTACCTCGTTTCGTTCATTGTTTGTTGCCGTCTAACTCGGAACGCCGGTTGGTTGAAATTAAATAGTTCAGAATGGTACATCTCAAATCCCCTTTAAATATAAAATATATTGTTCACGACATTTCCATTAAAATAAATTTAAAAAGTTTTAACTTTATATCTGTGCCTAATTCTCGTTTCAGGCTAGACGATATGATACCAGAACGACGATTTTCTCCCCAGAAGGTAAGATTGTTGTTAGACTTGGGGACCAGTGGAAACTTCCCACTGGAAAGGGAAATCTCTCTTGGGAGACCACCCCCCCAATCGACCCCCAGCCTCCAAAAAAACCATGTGTGATTTTTAGGGGAGCGTCAGCGTGGGAGCAATGCAGTTTTATAAAAACATAATTTAAGGCACGTTTATGACGTTTAATCAAGGATTTATTGATTTGTAGGCCGGCTGTATCAAGTCGAATACGCTATGGAAGCTATCGGACATGCTGGTACTTGTTTGGGTATTTTAACGAAGGATGGAGTCATCTTAGCAGCCGAAAAGAAAAATACTAATGTTTTGCTTGATGATGAAAATTTTTATTCTGATAAAATATACAAGCTTCACGAGTAAGAATTCTGACTTTAAATTATACTTATAAATCCTAATCCCATAACTGCTCGATTTCATCCTGTGTCTGCGCTATTCACGTGTTTCATTTTTATTTTCAGCGACATGGTTTGTAGCGTAGCAGGAATTACTTCTGACGCTAATGTCCTTACAAATGAATTGCGAACAAGTGCCCAGCGTCATTTGCTTCAATATGGAGAACCGATCCCGTGTGAGCAGTTGGTAATTTGGTTGTGTGATATCAAGCAAGCTTACACTCAGTATGGAGGTTAGTTGTCTAGAGTCCTGAATTAACCACGTTAATTATATTGTTGTGATTGACTTTTGTGGAACTGATTGATGTCTGAAACTAACTGAACTTTACTTTTGTGCTATATTATAGGCAAAAGGCCATTCGGAGTCTCAATTTTATACATGGGATGGGATAATCATTATGGATTTCAACTTTATCAATCGGATCCAAGTGGAAATTATGGTGGATGGAAAGCTACATGCATTGGAAACAACAGTAATGTATGAATCACTTATACGGAATGAATAAAATAAACAACGTATAATGTTAATGTCCGATATTTTTCCTTAAGAATATATGAATGTATGTTCAACTTTTCGCTAACAGGCCGCGATTTCCATGTTAAAACAAGATTATAAAGAGGGTCTTACACTTGAAGAAGGGAAAAAAATGGTGATCAAAGTGCTCAGCAAAACTTTGGATACTGCAAAGCTCAGTCCTGAAAAATGTAAGTAATATTTCGGTGGTTTTCATACTATAGTTTTGTAGTTCATTTATAATGATGCTAAATGCTAACAAAAGTTTTACTGTGACTGCAATTATAGTGGAGATTGCTACTCTTACACGAGAGAAAAATAAAACAAAAGTAAGCATTTTGGATAAACCAGAAGTCAACTCTTTGATTGAAGAGCATAATAGATTGGAAAAAGAAGAGGAAGCTCGAAAAAAGAGGGAAGCTGAAGCGAACCAGCAGCAGTCTTAACTCATGAATAATATAAACTAACTCCTTGTAAGTTGATCGTCTTTTTTACAATTTACAGAAATGTGAATATGTTGTGTGCATTGCATAGCATTAGCATATTTGAGTAATAACATAACAAAATTGCATAGATATACTATTTGAGTTTTCTCTTAAACAGTTAAAAATTTGTTTTTACTTATCGTATGGCGGAATAAAGAGTTTCAAAAAGACATTTTTATATGAGAACTTTTAATCACCTTTAACATTAATAATGAAGCAATATGTTTTGTAACTCCGATTGTGAGAATCTTGCGAGAACGTTGCTTTAACATCAGATCATTGTCACACAATTTGAGCCGTGGGAACAGTTTGAGTTTGTCATTCAGGTCAAGGTCGGACCAATGGATTTTAGGTATAGGTATCACTAGAAAAAATAATCTACTTTGCTGCTGTTTACAACAAAAAATATAATTTCATTTACCAAATGCTTATTCTGTGCCTAAATAGAATCCCGTTGAAATAATTCCACTGCTAATTGCTGAGATTAGTGAAAAAGCCTAAATAAAAATATGAAATGAAAAATTAGATAAGCGAAGTGAATATTTATACTGCCACTACAATTAAATATTGAGTTCGTAATTCGTAATGATTTCTTACCGATGCAGCATGCATTTCTTTCCTAATTTTATCGTTACAATTCTCGGTATCTGAGGCAAGATAGGTCATGTATGCTGCGGCCGAAATATTGAGAATGCAGCTAATAAATTGTTGGGACATATTCTAAAAAATAATCACAATTTATCACAAACATTGAAAATATTTCGAAATAAAAATCTATTACACCACCCAATAAGCATTGGAGCAATAATACCTTATTTTTTGAATGTTCAAAATCGAGACAGTTAAGAAAAGTTGTGAGAACCAACAGTACTATAGGATAAAAATCTTCCTCTCTCTGGAAGGCTACGACCATACAGTAAAGGCCCATAAAAGCTGTCACCTGAAAACATAAAATCAATTCGGCTATGGTTTAGTATAGTAAATATTATTTAGAATCTAAAAAATGATGAATTAAGGTACTAAACTCACCCTTGCAAAGAATGAAAGTATTTCATTCATATCCCAATAGTCACGAAACCCCATGATCAATGATCAATTTGAAATTAAAATTTAAAGAAAATTTACAATATTTACTTAGTACGGAGTTGTGTCGTATGATATGTAAATATGTATTTAGTTCTGAAAAAAAATTCCCAGAAGATAACGCCTCGTTATCAAAATCATGTATTTTATATAGCACTTTCTTTGATTTGACATTTAGACAATTAAGTATAGGATGTGTGCAAGTGACAAGTAGCAATTGTGGCATGTGCAAGCAGTGGTGCTTTTACTGTGTGAGAGACTGTGTGATATTGGGGTGAAAGTCAAAGTTGAGCACTGCTCCTGTTTTAGAGCATTCTCCCGGTCTACAGATCGTGGACGTTTATATTTTTGATATTTTCAAAAACGGCTTACCAAATCCAAAAATATTATGCTTTGTAAAACTATTGCCTCAACTTTATTCCATACGCTCGAAAAAATAGTAGTTTACTTGCAGCGTAAAGTTTTATTGGAATTTTTATCCTAATTTGAAGACGAAGGGGATTTGCGTATTTCATGTAAGTCCCCTTAAAATTGTTTATTTCTAATTTACTATTACCTATTTTGCTGGAAATGTAATCAAGTGGTAAAATATTGCATCAAAAATTTGACAAATACAATTTTTTAAAATATTTAAACTTTATAACTGATTTTGTAAATCAGTATGAACTCCCCGATACAAAATATTTAAAATTAATGATTCGAGTTTTAAGCGTAGAAAGAAGTTTTGAAGTAAAGCCACTTTATAGTTTGGGGGGAAAATCATGAATTTACGGCTGCTGCGGTTGAGATGCTTTCTGTCTACTGCTGCCTATATGCTTTAATTATTATAGTGTAGGTTAGTTTATGTCATAGTGGTAGGTAGAGTAGTTAGTAGTATATAACATTTATTTTCCCAAGTTTGTTTGTATTAGATAAATTGAAATTTTTAATGTTCAATCCTCCAACCAAATGTAGTTTCTTCATCGTCTTTGGCTTTGCTGTTACTTTCGATCGAGGAAAGTTTACTTTCACCACTTTGGATTGCGTCATACAATATCTGGGATGTCCAGGCAGTTATTTGCAAAAGAAATCCGAAAATTGTTTACCAGATAGCCTGCTGCAATGGAATGAAATCTTATTTCCTTGATGCATTGCAAGAATTATTATGTGTATCGATGTGAACTACAACTACCAAATATTACATGCTACTCGCTACCGTAAACACTATTCTATATACCTTGATATCATACAAGATAATTTCAAGAAATGAGCGTGGGTAAAACGACTTCATGCAATGAACAATGAGAAATCCCAAAACACGGGAGGCGATTATTTACACAAAAAATTTATTAAATGCAATCTCCTCTATGTTCACATTTTTTGCAATTAAATTAATAGATTGAAGAACAGACAAGGAACTCATATTCGCCCAATTAGACAACAAATTATTTCGAACGCATGATCTAATGATTTCGACTACCTTACAGAGTTGTCATAATAATAAAAGATGGTTACACTATAGGTAAAGTAGTGGCATTATGCTCCATTCATTTCATTTGCAGAATACAATTACACATGTCAACGGCTGAAAACTATTTATGCTGTATTTATCATTTTAAATGCAACAGAGCAGGTGTGAAAATTTTGATAGTTACAGAGATAAGTTCTAAATCTTCTATCTAGCCAACTTAATATTTCACTCTTATCAAGGTACCTCCGTTCCAACAATATTTGCTGACTCCATGAATTCATTACACTGCCGTGAGTAAATGGTATCCAAAATAGTTATAAACTAAAATAACAGGACGTTTACACGAGTACACGTAATACGTTCCACTTCAGTCATACCACATAAAATATAAATAGCATAGTAACTCGTAACTCACGAGTATTCTAAAGATTCGTGATCCTGAATTAGCCTTAATTTAGTCAGCCATAAGGTATAGGGCGGGGAAAGCGAGAATCAACATTTTTATTTTTAAGTTTACAATGAAAAATGCTTATTAGTCCTTGAGTCAATCCTTAAAAATAAGTCATCAGATTGATCAGAAATTAAAAAGAGAAACATTAAGAACCAAGAACTATAAAAATTTACGAAAAATACTAAAATTTACATGGGAGAGAAAATAACTTCTGGGACAGCATACTCGAAAACTCCTTCGTTATCCTTGATGGGTTGAACCTGGAACTGGAAATTAACATCTCCTTGTCGGTTCTTCACAGTCACCCATGTTTCCTTTTCCAATTTTGACGGTCCTTGTCTTCCTTGCTGTAATTTGGCAATGAACAAAACGATAATATTTTCAACCATTCATTTCTACTCAATCGATCACACAGAAATATTGAAATATTTAAACATTATAACTTAGTTTTTTCCATACCATTGTCATTTCCGAGCAGACGTACCACTCATTAGCTTTAATGCTAATTGGCATCTTGAACCGGAGAGTGAATCTGTCTTTACCCTCTTCACTAACCATTGTGTCAGTGTAAGATGTTGCATAACTCATGCCTTTCTTTGAGTTGTACAGAAACAGAGATGTAGGAGCATAGCCAATTTTGTTCGCATCCATTCCAGAGAAAGAAAATCCTTTGATCGTGACAGATCGGTCACAGAGCATGCTAAAATCATAAATATTTATTAGTAATTGAAAATATCATTTCATGCAAGCCAAAATGCCGAAACCTGGTAATAAATATAATTATTTTTGAAAGTAACGGTAACCGTTACAGATAGAAAGAACACTCCCACCCAACAGTACCTGATATTGCAGAAAGATACGCGCTCCTTGACAAGAAGAGTACGAATTTTCCGTTCTTTGCAACTGAAAGAGAGTCTGTATGCATTCTCCCTATAAACGATATAACAATAAGAAATAAGGATCTAACCTTTCGGTCGGACAGGAAGCAATGATAATTTAATATTTAAATCTAACCTCTCCGATGGTGGCAAGTTGAAATAAATGAGAATGCCGACCAATTCCTTGTCGCTCAACAACTCTGTTGGAGCTACTTGCAACGAGAAGTCCTTGACAGACATCAAAGGGAACCGAATCAGCTGCAAGGCCCCCTTAAGGACTAGACGCAAGTTATCAGGAGTTTTGGGAATTTGTTGTTTCTCACATTCGTTTCTTCCCCATCTGAAAGAAAGCAAATTCAAATTCACACATTGGACGTACGGACTATTGTCAGACCCTAACATAAGGAATACTTAATTAAAAAATTATCAGATGGATATTTTGACAAAGTACAAACCTAAGCAATCCTTCGAATAGTTCAGTTTCTCCGCAGTTAAGGTCATTATGCTCCAACAAAGTGCAGAGATTAGGGTAAGTCGCATTAAGGAAGTCCGTTTCTTTCACAACAGCAAAGCCGCGTCTGTGTATCCCAAATAATATGCATAAAAAACTGGAAAATAAGACCAAAACCTATTGCTTCTATATGTTTTTACCGCACCTAAGAATGTAGTTCCAAGCGATTTCTGCAAGCGTCTCGTCTTCCAAAACTTTAGCAGCTTGATAAATACTAATAGCAGTGTTGTCTGCCACACTAGTCTTCAAAACAGACACACATTTGTCTCCCAAAAATCCGACATCGTATGTCTTAGCGATGAAGAAAACATTCATAACATTCTCGACAGAGACATCAAAATTCTCGGTGTACAAGACTTTCAAAAATGACTTGAATCCTGAAGGACTGAAGTTTAAGACTTCCACAGGATCTTCGGTGACATCCTTTAGTTGTCCATAGAACATTGACTCGAAAACCGATGACCAAACACTGATGATGAACTTGTGAGCGAAGACTTTTTCTTTTTCTTCTCCAACCACGAAAGTGACATCATGGAGATACCCATTTTCAAACATGCTCAACAAATTGAATTTTAGTCCAGCGTGAGGGTTACGCCAGTCATTTGGAGTTACTGCTGAGCCATTCTCCTTGGGCATCTCTTCATCCAAAGTGATGATGGCATCTTTTGAATCAATCGATAGCTTACCAGTTTTAACCCTCTTTTTGGGTGGTTGATTACTTTTTCTCTCACGGTCAGCAAAACCATGAGCCAAAGTTGGAATGTTTACTCGTTCCAGAGCTGGGATACTGTACTGAATCAACAAGCTGATCATTTCCTTGTCGGTAAGAATTTCTGTGGGAGCAACATGCAGTGCAAAATCTTTAGACGACATGATTGGGAACCGGAGGTGCTTAATTGCTCCTTTCAGTACGGCGCGTTGATTTTCGGAAGAATTTTCAATTTCTTGTTTCTCACATTCTTTTGTAGCCCATCTGTAACAAGATAATTTTGTTTAATTATAAAAATGCCATCCTACTAAAAGTATCATGAACTATCATCCTCTTTAGAGAGACCTGGAATGCCCAACCGATGCATTTCAACGAAGAAACAGATGTTCAAGTCAAACCCTGACTCGACTACGACTACAAATCGGTGGAAAAATATAATATGATAAATAAATGCAAAGCCAACTGTATGTTTCAAAACTATTTGTATTTGTATCGCTAGGTTGTCCAGCATTGGTTGTTCCATTGTCAACAAAACGTGAACAAATTTTCAATTAAAATTTTTCAATTGAAAAAAAGTCATTGGATCATTGATGCACAACATTTTAAGGATTTATTAATTAAATTTAAATAAATCAATTATTTTTCGGGGGCATTCGAATAAAATGGGGCAACTTTTTTCCTACTAAGTACAGTAGTATAGTAATAAACCCTTCTTTCTGAACTCCAAAGCGATGAAAATTTAAAAAGATATAAAGATTTGTTTACCGGCCAACAGCATGGAAAAGTTCAACTTCATCGACTTCCAAATCATCTCGCTCGAGCAGGTATTCCAAATTTTCTTGAGTGAGCAACAAGAAATCCTCTTCATGAATAACTGAGCTTCCATTTCTGTAAAAAAAATCATACAAATTAGTACCTAGCGTATTGATTCTAAAACAATCGTTGATTATTATTCGTACCTCAAGATATAATTAAGGGATTCTTCAGCCAGAACATCCTCGTTCAACAGCTTGGCAGCTTGATACATGCTAACAGCAGTACTATCCTTGATTTCACTCTTCAAAACAGCCACACATTTAGATGCAAGCAAAGGAACTTCGAATCGCTTGGCAGCACAAAGAACCGGCATCAAATCTTCAGCAGTCACATCGAATTCTTCAGTGTACAAGAACTAAAGAAAAAATCAGGTGTCATTACAATATTTCTCTGTACTAACTAGTTTGTTAGTTCTGTATTCTTATCTTTGAAGTGTAACATGACTAAAATTCATACCTTCAAAAAAGCTTTTAGAGCTGCCACATTCATCTCAGGGATTTCTACAGTGTCCGGCATATCTTCAAATACCTTGGACCACAAAACGAGTACAAATCGATGGGCTGGAACGCTATCCTTTCCTTCACCCACAAGAAACGTCATGTCACTCAAGATTCCATTGTCCAACATGTTGTACAAATGCCCCTTCAAATCCAAAGACGGGTTTCTCCATGTATTAGCGTTACGGGGAGAGAAGACCTTCTCTGTATCATCGAATTCAGATCCAACAGGTCCATCTCCATTGGTAGTATCCATACGAGACGAAATCAATTGAGTCGCCTCCATTTCTTCATAAAAACAAGAAAAAATTTAAAACCTCAACTCTCAGTCAACAACCTTATAATCAACAACTCTTTTCAAAACTGAAGCCGGCAGGCATAACAAGGCTTGAGTAGTTAAGCAAGCCAACTACGAACTACGTTAGTCCAGCATTGAGTGGAGTAGAAGGTCGGCTTGCCTGAACTAGGCTTGAGTAATTGTCAACCATGAATGAACACATGAATAAACTACTACACAATGCTAGATAACCTCGATATTCAACTAAACACTAAACACTGCCGTCATGTCAAGCCTTAAAGCACAGACTAATTGATCATTACTGAAAAACTACTCACCAACTCTTGGGCAGAAACACAAAGCCGGTAATTAGATAACTCTTCCTTCCGCTTCTACGGATTAACAACACCAAGTAAGGATAGTCCACTGACAGTCAACTAGTTCTCTCAAAAGTTGACACTTTGATTCAACACAACAACAACAATGATAATGATTAAAAACAGTTTTCACAATTAAGTTTACTCGCAGCTACAAATCGAAGAACGCCAATGGAGTCAGCCTAAGAAAGGACAATGCTTGGAGAACGGCACGCAACTGAGGAATAGGAATAATAGAAGAAAAGGCAAACAACGCTATGTTGGAAGTGGAAGGGCCGCAGCGGCAATCCACTCCACTCAAATACTCCACCGCCACTCAAAAAATTCCCAAGCCAAATTCTACTCTACTCACGATTGGATTGGGTAAAGATTGGGAAACATTTTCTTCAACGTATATAGCTTGTACGCCGTTTCATACAGCAACACAGGAACACATAGTCTATGCAGTCCACGAACACCGGCACGCACATAGTTCTCATAGCTAAAAGCAGGCTATGTTAAAGATCACTGCATTTCAGATTGCATAGAGCTGTGTGATTGCTTGGCGACTACAAATGCGATGAGTGAGCAATTCATGAGATGGCAGGAAGAGCCCTTCAAATTGGTTGCTACAGACCCTTAATGAGACCCTCAGTTGCGGTGAAATTTCCGTTCGTAGTAAATTTTAAGTACGCAATGCCTGACCAACTCATTGCTGATTTGTAGTGCTTTTAGCTGGCATACAAGTGGGGTTGAGGTTAAGAAGGTATTAAATGTAAATTTCTACTCCTAGGACTCAGGGTGGGTCAGACTCAGGAGGAATGTGTTAGTGGGAAGTGGACCACTATTTAGCGACTTTTAAAAGGAATAATGCACATTTTAATAATGAGATGGGATGACAGTAATTAAACTGAAATTTGCTCCTCCTACTTTTATTTCAAGTCAGATATTAATTTATCAAATCATACATACACAGCCTTACAGTCTCTTTGTACTACCGGAAAATAGAAACCGAGATTCACTTAAACTAGGAAAAAGATTAGTACAGTTGCATATAAATTGTTCATTAGTTTTTGGATAAGTATTTGTTTTTCATGAGTTCCCGTCTTCTACTCGGTTCCGTGTCTAAGTATTCCATAAAGTTCTTGGAATATTTTTTTCCTGATCCGATGTAAACATCCCTCCAGATATTTTTCTTCCAGTTGTATCCGAATTCTTCCAGTAGTGCAGCTACGGTCTCAATATCCTTTTGCCATAAAATTAATATGTGTAAGCATCATAACATATTTAAGTAGCAAGCACTGCAGAGCAAATTGCAAATGCCGTATGAGCAGAGTGTATTTTTCAAGTTAAATAATAAATAGAATGCGATGAATTGAATACCTCAATTAGATTCAACGGATTGGGTTTTTTCATAAATTGTAGCAGCTCTGATTGATAGGCTGGCAAAACAATTATACCCCTTATTGCAAACCATCCCCCGTATATAGGATGAACAGCGACACCGCATAAATTCTGAATGTACAAAGTATAGACTATAGCAAACAGTTTTTATTATTCAATTGAAACCATTTGCTTTCTCAATTACCGCCTGCTTCTTGAATCTCTGTTGTTTGATTTCCTCAGGTAGAGAGCTCTGATGAAAATATTGTACAGCTCCAGCAGCGTGAGCAGCAGTTTGAACAAGCACTTTTGGCTTTCGATTAGGATGAAGATCAAAGTCATGAATAGTTTCAACTTCCATTCCATGATTGCTGAACTCCTACAATTTTTAAAAAATTTGAGATACACCAATAACATGGCATACTAATCAAACCATTTGCTCATAATTGTGGAACCTGTTTCACAGCAGTAAACGCATGCTTCATGCAGTCGTCCAATGGGTCAGCGCATACCCCTAAAGATGGATTTTTTGCAAACTCAGCTTGCACATATGGCAAAATATTTTTCTCAAACGTTTCTGGTCCACTGATGACCACAAGACAAAGGGTCTTTGGATTGTATTGCAACTTGAATTTTTCCCCGACAAGCTCATTATACCACTCTATCTACGATTCCCACAAAATAGTATTTCCATTTATCATTTCCTCTGTTTAACGGAACGCATGTGCACCATAAATCAAGTTAATATTAATATTTATGGTAATTTATTTGTGGTGAATGGTTAGGTTGTCGTACCAAAAATGGGTGAACTTCCAAATCAATCGGATCAAAAACTGATGATACAATCTTTGCAACGTCTGGGAACAATTTCATGTCATGAGAGTTCAGGTCCATTTTGAATCCTTGTTCTTGTCCAGTCTAAAATACAAACAAATTAAATGAATAATCGCAATGAGCAAAATCACTAACTGACATTTAATTCATAATCTCCTTTCTACTGTTCTTACCTTTCGAGTTTCCCTTTCGGTTCTGTACACACACTTGCGTGGTTTAATTAATCAATATCTGACGTATTTTTCCCAATCTTTACTTTAACAACTTTTATAGTAGGTACAAAAGTAGTATTTCGTTAAAAAAAATCCCTTCCCTGTTATGTTATGTCCGTGGAAAAAACTTAACTTACCAGTTTCAGTGTTTCAGACTCACATTTTATTTTACTTTTATATAATTCATTTTTCATTTGCGTCTTGATCTTGTCTTTCTCGCAGCGCTTGCACTTGCACACACTAAATATGAAATTCGCTCCCAAACTCAATGCAATACATGCCGGTGTATGATTGTGTAGAATTACTTTGTTCAGCTTCCCATTTTTGCATGGTGTGGGCTAGCAATTTCCTAATTATTCTTGTTTTTGAATAATAATTGATTGCTGATAATAAATTGGAATTCGAATTGATTTGAAGTTGGAAAAGATACATTATGCTTAGCTTGAAATTGCTACAGTGGTATCTTTGTTATTCCCATATTACTTATGGGAACTGTTTATTTTCGAAATTAGTTAAAACAAATAAAATGTTCATTTCTTTGATCTCAGTTTGTAAATTAACACAGTTAGCACCCAATACAAGGCAATCCATCCAATAGACGACACAAATCCAAGCCAAACAGATGGATGAGAAATGGTCCATCCTCGGCTGATGATTGAGCGCATTGATTCACATGCCAGAGTACAAGGTAAAAGATAACTCAAATACTGTAGACCCAATGGCATGCCTATAATGATTAGTTTTTTACAGAGTTAACTTTTTTAAACAAAAATATAATTACGCTTTGATTCACTCTAAGATCTACGTACCTTCAGTTGGCCAAACCATCCCTTAAAAGAAAAAATTTAAACTTATTAAACTTGCTAAAAGCATCCACAGTAGGTAACAACAAGTTCCAATACAAACTTACCAGCAAGAATAAAATTCGGAAAGAAGAAACCGATAGCAAGAAGAACGGCTTGAATTTCTTGAGAACAAATGACAGCAATTAGAAAACCTAAAAAAAAAATTTAATGCGGTTTAATCTCTTAATAGAACTATGTGTCGAATGTCGAAACTGTAGCAAATTGGCTATATGGCTACTAAAAACTGTATGTATCATGTACCCATCGACATTCCTCCGATCCCTATTAACACACATAAAATAATTGCCCATATAACGGAGCCGTGAACTTGTATTCCAAAAACGGCTGTTAGCATTAAGAATGAAAACAGGGACTGTCCCAAGAGTAGAATTCCTTGGGTCAATAGAAACGATAGCATGATCTGCGGAGTTGTCACTCCTGCCACCAAGGATCGATCCAAGGTACCATTTTTCTTTTCAGTGATGTATGAAATACTGCTGGCACAAAATGGGAAGAAAAACAAGAGCCTAAAATACAAATGAGACAACTTTTAGCTGCATCCTAAATTTCAAACTCCGTTATTAAAAAAATTACCCTAAGAGAACACTTGGGGCTAAAAATTCTCGGAAGCTGGTGTCATTGGTTCCATATATTGGCTGATCAAACTGAAGAAGCCAAATTTTGCATTAGTTTTGAAATTTCATAAACGGAATAATATGATTTTAACTTGTATTGTACCTGAAGGGGTATTTCAGCTTCTCTTGCATCGTATCCACAAGATGATACAAGTTTTCCCAAAAATACTTGAAGAGTGTCAAAAAATATTTGTCGCAAAGTCTGGCCGATTTGTTTGTCTGAATTATTTGAACAATAGAGCAACTAAAAGACTTGAAAAATCTAAATACAGTGAAGTGACCTGTAGCTTAAGGAATTACTTGACATGTCCAGCTTGACCAGAATTCGTGAACCATCTATTGTCTCATTTGTAGCAAAATTTCCTTCAATAGCTCGTTCGATGAGATAGGAAGAATAGTTATGCGGAAATGTAAGGTAACCCCAAATATGTCCACTTCTCACATTTAGTTCAGCTGATATCTCGTCTTTCATTGGAAGCTTTTGAATAAAAAATATAAACTTGAGATGCAATTCAACTTTTCCAGAAGCAATGAATACCAGAACTGTCTTTACCAAAACAATGGAATGCTGAGGAAGCATATTGAGAAAAGTACAACTCAACAGCTCATATGCGCTGCAATTATTGTGTTCTTTCGGGGCATTTTGACAAAAGTCTATGTGTGTCGAATAATTCCAGATCCCATTCATTTCATTGTTAACCACTCCAATATTTAAGTTTTTAGGGTCATTTCCTATAGCTAGACAAATTACGATGATTTGCATTGATGGCACGAAAAATATGAAGAGCAGAAACCTGAAGATTAATAATATGCATTAGAATGACTGTTTCTATAAGTAAGATTCTAGATAGTATGTTTTAGTAGAAATTTTTTACCATATATTTCGTAAAAGGACCAAGACATTTTTGTAAAGCAAAGCTTTAAGGTGATGCAGTGGTTGTAGCCAGTCTTCAGTTTTCTCTGCCACGGATTCAGAGCTGTGCGTTATGGAATGCCCATTATTCAGACAAATAGTATTGCCATTTCTTAAATCTTCATTACTGATTGTCTTTTTTTGCTGCTTAGATTGCTGCTCCACAGGACTTTTAATTTTATATCCTAAGCCAATGATTCCATGATTGGAATCACAAGGAGTCGTTGTAGATTCATCATTTATCAGTTCATTTGTTAACTGCGAAAAGCCCTTACAATTCTCAGAGTGGCTATTTGGAGGGATTTGTATAGAATGGTCGTGGTCAGTGTTGTAAAGACTGAGTCTTATACTTTTTCTTCTTTCTTTGTCAAGTAGACACAGTTTAAGTACAATTTCTTCCAGTGTTGTCACATGGTATTTTTCCATTAAAAGTTTTGGAGATTTCTCTACCAAAAGTCGACCTCTCCGCATCAAACCTATCTAAAAACGCAATTAAAGTTAGTACAAATAGTTAAGGAGCACACAAAACAAGCAGAAGCGAACATTCGCAAACCTTATCGGATTGTCTAGCTTCTTCAATATAATGTGTTGTGATAATAACAGTAGTCGCATTGCTAACCACGAGGCTCCTTAAATGTTTCCAAATGCTGAAAAAACACAATTGCATACAGATACTGCAGTGATACAAATTTTCCATTACTATTTAACTATACTATTATTACCTTTCTCGTAGAGTTGGATCTACTCCTACAGTGGGTTCATCTAAGATCAATAGTTTTGGGGCATGGACAAGCGCTATGGCAAACGAAACTCTACGTTTTTGTCCTCCACTATTGTTTAAAACCTCTAACAATTAAAAATAGTGACTCAAAAATATAAATATTAATTTCTAAATACAAATTCATACCTAAGAGTACTGATTTGCCTTGTTTGATCTGGTAGATCTAAAAGGCGTACTAAAAACTCAATTTTCTCTTCAATTTCCTTCTTATTTTTCCCGTGAATTCTTCCATAGTATCGTAATGCTTCTTCTGTAGTAAATTCGCCATACAATGATAGTTCCTGAAATTAAATCGATTACATATCATGCTTTGAATGTATTTTTGATTGGTAAATGCTATAGCCATAATCATTCATTTTGACAACAATACCTGTGGCATATACCCAACTTTGTTTCCAGGAACTCCGCTTCCTTTTGTCCCAGGTGGCTGTCCAAATACAGAAATACATCCTGAATCCAAATTCTTTAAGCCAACAATGCTCAACAAAATTGTAGATTTTCCACATCCACTTGGACCCAATAGTCCATAACTATCAGAAAATAAATTAAAAAATTTAAAACTAGACTGATACTGGGAAAACTGATCTGCATAGTTTATTATCTACACACAAATTGACGTAAATACCTAGCAAAAACTAGCAATAAGCACTTACATGGAACCTGTTTCAACTGTCATGCACAAATTATCTAAAACATTCACTGGTTTGGACGAACTTCCATAACTTTTATTTGCGTTGATAACACCCACCGCTACTTTAGAGTCACTACAACTATTTAATTGATGCATGGTGAAATTTTTAATCCCTTTTGCATAGAGTTTCTGTTGTGTGTGTGCTCATCAAATGATCACACACTGTCACACTGACCATTAAATATTCGTGCAGTACAGTTCACGTTGCTAGACTGTACAGTCCAGTAGGTATACACAAATCAAATGCTATATCCGCGCAGCACTTGGGCTCGCTTGTTATATTTTTAGACGCAGCACTTTCAAGGATTTCTTTTTTGTTATTTATAGTTAGTTAGTACACCTCTTTAGATTTTGTCATGCAAAAGAAAGCAACAGGTAAGAAAATATTTATTCAATACCTATTTTGACTGGCTGAAGTCTAAACTAGCACTGTATATTTTCAGAGTGTCTAAACAATTCAGAACCCAATAGCTATTAAATGGTTACTAAATTAGAATAACAAATGCATGACCAAGAAGAAAACATTTGATACCGACTGGGTAGTGCAATATATTATTTATCTGTGTGCATGCATTAACACTGGCTTCTTCTCTGTTAAGCTACGCATGAGCTATGCATGACTTTATGTGGTACAGATATTAGCATGCAAATGTTTATAGTTAAGTTTCACTAGAAGTGATTAGAATTAATCATTCTCACTTCCTCAGCTATATGAATGAATCAGCTCTTTCCTGTTACAAAATTGGCGTGCACTGGCAAATTTCATGAAAAATCTTTTTGCTAGGTACAAACAAAGTCTTTGTTACTCCAGTAGTGTATGTGCAACACAAACAAAAAATTGGGGAATCTGTATGATATAATGCTGTCAATACCTTATGTAAGTAGTCAGTTTTTTATTCATGGAGGGTAAGTAGAACGTATAAGTATGTGTTATGAAATCCCCAAGAGGTGCGATTAACCTGTTATTAATGAATTTTGCACACATATTTGCATGTGAAAATCATTTATGAGAATTCTTGGATGGTCGTTTCATGGCTTATTGGATTTTCAAGAAAATTTTTATTTGTATTGCATAAAAGAAGTCTGTATGTTTTCGCACTTTGACAACATACTGTAAAAAGACACGTCATTCCTCTGAAGCATGTTTGCTAGCTGTTAGCGTTTTTTTATGTGATGGATCTTTTTATTTGTACCGAGTATGTAATACCATCAGTGCGGTATCATCAAGTTCCCACTAGATTTACATGTGTAGACTACACAGGGCTTATTTGAAAAAAAAAATCAGAAAGAATTTCGGCAATTAACAATAACAACATGATGATATACTACTATCATAATTCATTCTAAAAATAAATTCAAACTAAATGGTAAAACAGATATATTAAGAAATCATTCAATCCCTACTACATGTACCGAGCTACAGGAAAGGAGAGCAAATGACACAATTTGCACGCCAACATGCAAGAGAATGCAACTAATGTGTGTCAGACAAACAGCCATTACTACGAATGGAAAAAAATCAACAGAAATCCAATAAAAAGCATACGCTAGGGAAAAAAAGTAATGTCTAGTCTAGTCCGTTCATCTGACTGAGTCGTAAGCTGTGACTACAATTTAAGCAGTGCTAGTTATTAGAATTATACGTTTCATGGTATGCAAATTCACGGGTTGATAATTAAGTTATTCAATTAACAGCGGAGGTCTAAAAGTTTCCTTATAACAAGTATCTCGTTCTATAACAAAGCATCAATTGTTGATTATAACAGAAGACAACTTTTTAAATCGTTTTTCAAGTGAATACAGCTAAGCTTGCAGTTGCATTTGTCAATCATCATTTTTTATCGACAATACATTTTAAAGTCAGCTTGAAGGATAAACTATTTCATAAGGAAATTCAAGGGAATCTCACTTTTGGGATAGTAGCTAGATGATGCCAATATACTCTGTGCAAAAATCAAAGAAATCTACACAACAAATCCAACCATTACATTAAGAAGCCCAGTCTATATCCCGTAGCTGAGAACATTGCATAATTAAACTAAAACTCAACAACACAAGCCGGATTTCTAATTACCAATGATTCATTACTCATTAGAAATTAAAAATTATCCCTTCCCAAAACCTAGTAAGTAAGCTCTTAGGAAATATTCTGCAATTTATTTCTTGGCCTTAAACTTTTGGATGATAAAGCTCAAGCTCCAATAAAAGCAAATCCATCCAGCAGTAACAGCGAATCCTGGCCAAACTTTAGCATGTGTGATTCCAACACCTCGTTCGAATATTGATCGCATAGCTTCACAAGCCAATGTACACGGGAGGCAGTAACTTGCAATTCTTAATCCATAAGACATTGCTTCCAGTGGCCAAATCATACCTGAAAATCCATATTCAAAGGTTACAGTCATTAATGAATAAGCGAAGTTAAATAATCCTTTCTATGATAAACGTACCTCCTAAAAGCATATTGGGGGTGAACATGAACATAGCCATGAGTACTGCTTCAATCTCTTCATTGCATATCATTGCTAATACAAATCCTGCAAATAAAATTGTGTATTTAATTAAACTATTGGTAAAAGGTGTAGTCGACTAATCTAACACTTGAATGGAATTTTGCTTGATATCAAACTCAACTATAAAGCATGTGGAAATCCTTAAAAATTCTCCACTAAAGTTGGGTGGACGATATTTGGTAACATATTAATTACTACTTTGTTGTGTCTTGTATGTGTTTACCGAAAGATATTCCAGAGACACCCACTAGTAACGCCAGAATGAGTGCAAGATACCATTGTCCTTCAATGTGCATATCCATAACGGTGACCATCCAAACAAAAGCCAATCCAGATTGGACTACAAGCAATACCAAATGGGTGACAGTGTAAGAAGCCATATACTCGAAGTGAGTTACTCCTGCGACTAGAGTTCGATCTAGAGTGCCCAACTTTCGTTCAGTGATCAATGTGACTCCACTGGAGCTCAGAGGGAAAAAGAACAAAATTCTGAAATGCAGAGTAAAAAATAATACAAGAAGATTGGTCAGAAATGCAAATAGATATTTACAAGTCTTGTTTTACCCCAAAAATAAACTTGGTGCAATAAATTCCCTGAAAGATGTGTCTTCTCTGCCATACAAAGGCTCTTCAAACTGCACAGTTTTTTCAATAGTAGGTTAGGAATCGATTTTATAAATAAAGTAAGCATTAGTAAAACAAGAATTTTTTAAATAAAAGAATTGTACGTACAAATAGAGGTGATTTGGTCATAATCGGATCTTGATCACAATCAAGGGACAAACTAGCCCAAAACTTTTTCATTATTTCGGCACACACGTTCACCAAATGGTGAGAAATTTGCTTATCTAACAGAACCCAACAAAAGTTCACGTTACATTACCATAAGCATTTACACTATTTGGATTGACTAGTATACTAACTTGATGCATCTAAAATGACAGAAACTCTGGATCCATAAAACGACTGTACTTCAGCATGCGGTCCATATAGCAGTTTATGTTTTGTTTCTACAGTAAAGTTCTCAGGAAATGTTACAACGCCCCATATTTTGCTATCTAGAGCATCAGTGATTGCATCCTTTTCATTTTCATAATAAACCTGCCAAGAAATCCCAAAAAATTAATGCTCAAGTCAACAGCAACAAACTCATATGCATATATTAACTTTACCACATCAATAGAATTTTGGAAATCATTTCTTAGCATTGCCACAAACTGGCAACCCAACAATCCTACATATTCATCATCCAACAGACAAGTCCCATTTCCAAAGTGGCATGTATAATCATTCATTGGATTTTTACTCATCAACTCCAAATCTACAACTCCGAGTTTCAAATCCTGAGGTTCTTTTCCAATCGCTATACCCAGTAGCACCATTTGCAACATAGGGACAAAGGTCATAAAAAGTAGAAACCTATTGTTGACCATAGTATCCAAATGAATACATTACACACAGAATGTACTTCAGAAAATAGAGCATTTACATACTTACACTAAATTTCTCAGCAACATAAGTATGTTCTTCAAAGTCAGGGCTCGAACTCGGATGAAACTTTCTTTCACTTCATCCATAAATCCAGGGGTTTCTTTGAAATTAACTACAGAAGCTCTATGGAATTTTCGCCAGTTCATATTCCCATCATCAATGGAAGCTCTACTGGCTCTATATTGGAGAGATACACCACTCGGAATTCCGTCATCTGCTGGTGAAGTGGCTGCGATTTCTGTATCATTTTGATCCTGAAGACAGAGTTGGTATACGATATCTTCTAATAGGGGAGTTTTATAGATTTCTTGAAGTCGCATGGGACTTTCCTCCACTAGAAGTTTACCGCTTCTCATCAAGCCAACCTGGGGTTCGGTGAATAGAACGAGCATATACATATTCGTCAAAAATACTATTTTTCGTGTCACTCATTTCAGTAGCATGATATTTTCATTGAGAAATTACGTAAAATAAATAATTATTTATATACGCAGCTAGAAAATATTTACTTTGTTAGATTGCCTGGCCTCTTCAATGTAATGAGTAGTAATGATGACAGTAGTTTTGCCAGTTGATACCAATTTGGTTAAATGATCCCAAATGCTGAGTAAAAATCAAAAATTGGTTAGCAATCACTGAAAATTTAGAGCTATTAAAACGCATTTTATTTTAAAGTGTCTTTTGCAAACTTTTGACGAAGCAATGCATCGACTCCCACTGTGGGTTCATCTAAAATGAGAAGCTCAGGATTATGGATCAATGCAGCAGCAAATGAAACACGTCTTTTCTGTCCGCCACTGTACACAGGTAGACAAAGAGGAAATATTGATATCAATATGCATTCAGTTGATTTTTAGTGCAATTTTTACCTCATACTGCTAACTCTACGATGTCCAGGAGGAAGATTAAGGAAATCAATCAAAAAAGTTTTATTCTCTTCAGCCAAAGTTCTATCCATGCCGTATAATTGTGCATAGTATTGCAATGTCTCTTCAATTGTGAATTCATCGTGCAAAGCTATGTCCTATAAAAAAAAGTTTCAAAAATCTCAATAGTTTGTTGCACAATGCTACACACAATGGATAAAGAACTAATTCGGGAAATTGATTTCATTCTTATTTCTTTCCATACTTGAGGCATATATCCAACTTTTTTCCCGGGGATTCCACAATGTTTTGTACCAGGTCGAGTTCCAAAGCAAAAAATATCACCACTATTCAAATGCTTGATGCCAACAATACAACTCAACAATGTAGTTTTTCCACAGCCACTACTTCCCAGTAAACTATAGCTATTTGTTCATACATATGGCAAAAAATAAAATTTATCCCGATTTAAATGCATTTTACTTTGTTTATCTTGTACCTACATTGTTCCTTGCTTGACTGTCATGTTAAACCCTTTGAGAATAGGATTCACACCTCGCTTCGTAGTATAGTGCTTGTATGCGTCCCTTACACTGACTGCAGGTCTATGATGATCAAAACTTGGTGCTCCATTTGATAAATCAATGTGCACATTTTTTCTTGTTGCTCCATTATTTTCAATAGTGTCCGTATCATCTTTGTCAAATGCTTCGTTATCGAAACTAGAATCATAACAAAAATGGAAAAAATATGTCCCACAATACCCAAATGTTAGTTAAATTTCACATGTTTTCTCACCTCGCAGTAGTAGAGTTGTTGAGAGTCATTTTACCCTTAGAGCTGGATAAACGTACCTAGAAGTATTTCAGAAAATTTCAATTGCATTCAAGTGGTTTGTGAGCACTTGAGACGTCAAATATTGGATGTGGGGAACACTTATAGAATGAATGGAAAAAACTTGAGTCGTATTGATATAGTTTATTTGAGTACTAACCTTCGAGAGCATTGCAATACTCGTATGGGGTTGAGTAATTCATTGAAAAGTGGAAACATAAATGAAGTTCATTTTTCCAACCCTTCCAACTCAATAGGGAAATGGATAATCAATCTATAAAATATTTTCATTACTCTGTTTATAGTAAGATTTTAATCACAATTTTGATTAAAAGCGTGGCTCAAAACCTTCATCTGCCGCAAAGTTGCATCATTTGCGGAAATTGGTGTGAAAATACAAATACATAAGATCATGATTGATTTTTATTGGCTGTGGAAAACTGTTTCCTCCGGTTTCATGTTTTGTCTTTGTAAGATGACTTGTACACAGTACACATCCATTACATGGACGAATAAATGAGAACTATGTATGTAAAAATAAACGAAGTAATAATTTCAGCATCACAAACTGTACCCTAAAGTAGTCTAAAATCGTCAAAATGCCTCCAAATGGCTGTAGGCTGTATAATAAGCTTGGAATCACCATAGTAATGATTATGTTAAGTTAAACTGCTGACAAAGTGGATAACTGAAAAATTTTCAGCTTTGACACGACTTTTGGACCATTCATACGAATTGGTCTCAAAATCAGTCAAAATGACTGTTCAATACATGCATGAAGGTAAAATTAATACTTTGCTACCTCAAATTGTATCTCAATGCAAATACTATAATTCCTAACTTCACTTGTAGTTGCCACTGGGCGCTGGTTTGGCAACTTTGGACGACTACTTCTTCGGTAACCAAAATATTCACCATTCACCCCGCATGTGAGAGAGTCTAGATTTTGAGGATCAATCATTGTTTTTATTAATAGATGGAAAGGAAGCATCTATAAAATGGTGTTGCCTGATTTGCTACTCTACATGTTTTTATATTTTTCCATCAATATCGTCTACAGACTAGGAATTAAGCAGTATGAAGATGCCAGAAGGTAAGGTACGAAATATATCTCAAACATTATGATCATCAAGATATATACATATGAGTCCTATTTTATTTATTTTTTGCAGAATTTTCGACCACCTTGTAAGAAATGGTTTTGATCTAGAAACTTATCAATATCCTCACATTTTCCCTACTTACTAGTTTCTATTATTCCAGTCCAAATATTGTGCAGATTATGGAGGAGTTATCCCTGTCAGTTTTGTACTGGGTTTTTACGTTTCACAAGTCGTCTCAAGGTGGTGGTCAATTTTTATGACCATTCCGTGGCCAGGTTTGAAATCCCATTAACTTTTGTTGGACAGTTCGAGTTAAGTTCACCTGAAATTTCTACCAACGTTTTTCTTAGCTGTTCAAAAAAGCTTGAGCGGCATTCATGTCACTCATTTATATTACGCCATTGCTGCACTCGTATTACACAGGAAAATGAAAAACTATTTTCTTTCTGTATTGTGCCAAAATAAACGATAAAACAGACATAAGCCTTCCTAAACCAGTAATAAGTGGTAACATTGCCATCACATGTTTTTTAGATTCCATTGCCACGGTCGTCAGTATCTGCATCGTAGGAACCGTAAGTCATTAATTTAATTAATTCATACTCATCTTATAGCCTACATGCATGCTGATGTAAACAGCAGTATTAAGTCTGATTGCTGCTGGTATGATACTTATTGTTGCAAATTATGCATATGTATGCATGTGTAATGGAAGGATTCTTGTATTTCAATCAGGATGAACGAGCTCGTTTGATGCGCAGAACTGTGATGCGCTATGTGAACCTTTGTTTTGTTATCACTTGCACTATGCTGAGCACCCAAACTAAAGCGAGATTCCCCACTTTGGACCATTTGGTAGAAGCAGGTGTGAAATAAAATAATAATTAATCACGACAAAAAAAGTGAATCGCAATGCATAGTGATATAGAGAGTTGGCTGGAAATATTGCAGGGTTTCTACTACAGCATGAAAAATTGATTTTAGAAGAACTTCAGAAGAAAAGTGATCATCCAAAGCATTGGTAAATATTGTATTTGCAGAGGTACGAATTGTGAGCGAGGCTAATGTAACATTATATAACTTTGCGTTTTTTATCTTTAGGGTTCCCATTATTTGGGCTGGAAGTATTTGTAACCGGTAAATCTTATTTTATAGCTATGTGTGCTGCTAATTTTTTGTGTGTTCGGTATTAAATTTTTTGTACATAGAGCCCGTAGGGAAGACCGAATCAAAGATGATATAACATTAATCAGTATTATCCAGTACTTGGATCAGTTTAGAATAGGAGTTGGAACACTTTTGGCATATGATTGGGTTTGCATTCCTATAGTTTATACACAAGTGAGGATTTTACATTAATTAGTTCATGATAGTTTTAGTTTGACCAAAATGAAATGTTATGCTAATATTTTTTACTGCTAGGTGGCTACACTAGCAGTTTACTTATATTTTGGAGCAGGATTACTAGGAAAACAATTCACTGACGTCGACACATACGATGAGTTGGATTTGTATATCCCAATATTTTTATTTTTGGAGTTTTCATTTTACATGGGCTGGCTCAAGGTAGCAGAAACAATGGTAAATCCATTCGGACAGGATGATGATGATTTTGAATTGAATTGGATGATTGACAGGAATATTGCTGTGTCATATATGATTGTCGATGAAATGCATAATGGTGAATAAAAAAACAGAAAAAAATTGATTTTGTTGCACTCACTAATTTGTTTAATGTTTGTATTTGCAGAACATCCTGAAATGTTACGTGATCAAGTAAGAAAGAAGCCTGATAAAATTGTTAAAAAATTATACCGAAAGTATTTTCAATTAAAATTTATTCTATTGCAGTACTGGGATGAAATTATACCTGAAGATATTCCGTATACACAAGCAACAGAAAAATTTAAAATTTCCAATCCATTTGTACGGTCCAGCCTTACGGACTTCCCTATGGAAAAAATGGAATTCATTTCACTGACGGATAAAGTAAAATAACATTGTTTTCTAATTAGCGAGTAAAACTCTAATGATCTATATCTGTTCAATAAAAATTATTCTTGTTTACAATTTAAAGAGGTCTTACAGAGGAAATAATACGAGCATTGGCGATGGTAAGCACTCACCGTAAATTTTGGCATTTTCATAACTTAAAAAAGCTAATGTATTGCTCACATGGGTTTTTAGGCCGTTCGATGAATCCTAATAGGATTCCCGGAAATTATGATTCTGTAAGTTCACAAGTAATTAATGAATTGAAGTTTTTGGGGAAACTCTTTTTACTCATCATTCTATTTTTTTATAGCTCACTGGTCAACAAAAACAGAATATATTGGAGCTATCTAGTTCGCCGCGAATGGGGAAGCATGTAAATTTTGTTAAATCTATAAACCAAGCTCAGCATGAAGATAAGAAGGTACAACTATTAAGCATTTTAATTCAATCAAACGTTTTTAATATTTTGTGTACAATTAAAATTTCCAGGGGAAGGAAAAGACTTATACTTATTATTTGGAAAAAGACAAAACTGCACCTCAGCCTACTGTTCAAATTCAGCCCCCAGCTGAAGGTGAGTAATCAGTAAGAATAATTGTGAGCAACCAGTCTTATTTTTTCAAGTAATTAAATGCACGCACTTTTAATTTCAGCGTCAGAAGCACAACAAACTAGGTAAAGAAAGAAATAATTCAATATTTTCGGCATTCAACTAAAATATAATCTACTAATTACAATTTACAGCTTTGAAGTCCAGGATGAAGTAGACAAAAGTAAAAAGACTGACAAAAAACCTTAAAAGTTTGTTCAACGCAATAAATATTTCAGTACTTGTTACTT